>Ga0214473_10001729_pt1 | contig 28086 bp, 29 predicted proteins | sample RVTome_7_FD_203509 | JGI IMG/M metagenome (GOLD analysis project Ga0214473, IMG submission 203509) | Soil microbial communities from uranium-contaminated site in the Upper Colorado River Basin, Wyoming, United States - RVT98D197 | ecosystem: Environmental > Terrestrial > Soil > Contaminated >...
TCGAACTGCTGAAGAAACTCTGGGCCGAGGGCTTAAGCGCGAGCCAGATTGCGGGCCGTTTAGGCGGCGTGACTCGCAACGCGGTCATCGGCAAGGTGCATCGTCTTGGGTTGTCGGGGCGGGCGACTAGCTCGCGCTCATCGAGCCCGAGACCGCGGCGCTCACATGTGCCGCGCGCCAACCGCCCGCCGTCGCTGATGTTCGGCACGCGCGGCAATGTCGCGCTCAAGCCTCAATACGAGGCCGAGCTCGATCTTGCGCCAGCGGTGCTCGAGGAGCTGGTCATCCCGCTCAATGAGCGGGCGAGCATCCTCACCTTGAAGGAAGCGATGTGCCACTGGCCGATCGGCGATCCCGGCGACCCGGAGTTTCATTTCTGCGGCCGCAAGAGCTGCGGCCAGCTTCCTTATTGCGAGCACCACGCCCGCATGGCCTATCAGCCGGTGCAGGCGCGGCGGCGAGAGAAACGCTTCGCCACCGGCTAGGCGTTAGCGCCAGAAGCAACGACAAGAGGCGCCCTCGTGGCGCCTCTTTTACTTTTTCGCTTAAGCCGTCTCTTCGAGCTTGTCGGAGAAGGCGTAGCCCGCGCCGCGCACGGTGCGGACTGGATCGGTCTCCGGCCCGCGCATCATCGCCTTGCGCAGGCGCCCGATATGCACATCGACGGTGCGCTCGTCGACATAGACGTTGCGGCCCCACACCCCGTCGAGCAATTGCGCCCGGCTAAACACGCGGCCGGGGCTCTGCATGAGGAACTCGAGCAGACGGAACTCGGTCGGCCCGAGATGCACCTGGCGGCCGTTCCGCGTCACCCGGTGCGACTCCCGGTCGAGTTCGATATCGCCCACGCTCAACACCGAGGCGATACGCTCGGGATTGGTACGCCGGAGGATCGCCCGCACCCGCGCCATCAGCTCAGGCAAGGAGAACGGCTTGACCACGTAATCGTCGGCGCCCGTGGTGAGGCCCCTGATGCGATCGCTCTCCTCGCTCCGCGCGGTCAACAGGATGATGGGGATGGTGCGGGAGTCCTTGCCGGTGCGCAGGCGCCGGCACAGTTCGAGCCCCGAAATTCCCGGCAGCATCCAGTCGAGCACAATCAGGTCGGGCGAACTTTCGGCGATGGCCATTTCGGCCTCGTCGCCGCGATGCACGACATCGACGGTATAGCCTTCCGCCTCGAGATTGTAGCGAAGCAGCAGCGCGAGCGGCTCCTCGTCCTCCACCACCAATACCTTGGCTCCCGGGCTCATGGCGTTTGTCTGCAACATGCGCTAGCCCGCCGACCGCTTGAGCGCGACCGGCGTCGAGCTTGTGGTGTCGCCCTTCGGGCGCTGATCGGTGATGGCCGTGCCATGCACCAGGTAATAGACCGTCTCGGCGATGTTGGTGGCGTGATCGCCGATGCGCTCGATGTTCTTGGCGCCGAACAGGAGATGGGTGCAGAGCCCGATATTGCGCGGGTCCTCCATCATGTAGGTGAGGAGCTCGCGGAACAGCGAGTTGTACATGGCGTCGATCTCTTCGTCCTTGTACCAGACCTTCAGCGCGCGATCGGCGTCGCGCTCGATGAAGGCATCGAGGACCTCTTTCACCTGGCCGAGGGCCAGCTCGCCCATGTGCTTCAGGCCGAGCATCAGTTGCTTGGGCTGCTGCTCGCTGACGACTGCCACCGCCCGTTTAGCGATGTTCTTGCCGAGATCGCCGATGCGCTCGAGATCGTTGGCGATGCGGAGCGCGGCCATGATCTGGCGGAGGTCGAAGGCCATCGGCTGCCGGCGCGCGATCATCAGCACCGCCTGCTCCTCGATCTCCCGCTCGAGCACGTCGATCGCCTCGTCCTGGTTGATCGTGGCGGCGGCAAGCTCGGGATCGCGCCGCTCCAGCGCCTCGAAAGATTGGCCGAGCACCTGCTCGGCGAGACCGCCCATCTTGGCGATCTTGTTGTTGAGGAGGGAAAGCTCCTCCTCGTAAGACCTGACGATGTGCTCGTGTTGCTGTTCCATCGTTCAAACTCCTGAAAAGCCGGGCATCAGCCGAAGCGGCCGGTGACGTAGTCCTGCGTGCGGATGTCGGTCGGGTTGGTGAAGATCTTGGCGGTCTCATCCACCTCGACCAGCTTGCCGAGATGGAAGAAGGCGGTGCGTTGAGATACGCGCGCCGCCTGCTGCATGGAATGGGTGACGATGACGATGCAGTAATTCTCCTTCAACTCCTCCATCAGCGCCTCGATGCGCGCCGTGGCGATCGGATCGAGCGCCGAGCAGGGCTCGTCCATGAGGATCACCTCAGGGTCCACGGAGATGGCGCGGGCAATACAGAGCCGCTGCTGCTGGCCGCCGGAAAGGCTGGTGCCGGACTCGTTGAGGCGGTCCTTTACCTCCTCGAACAGGCCGGCCTTGGTCAGGCTGTTGACGACGATCTCCTCGGCGTCGGCCTTGGTCTTGATCAAGCCGTGGATGCGCGGTCCGTAGGCGACATTCTCGAAGATCGATTTGGGAAACGGGTTCGGCTTTTGGAACACCATGCCGACGCGGGCTCTGAGCTGCACCGGGTCAACCTGCGGCGCATAGACATCCTGCCCGTCAAGGGTGATCGAGCCGGTGACCCGGCAGCCTTCGATGACGTCGTTCATGCGGTCGAGGCAGCGCAGGAAGGTCGACTTGCCGCAACCGGAGGGGCCGATCAGGGCGGTCACCGAGCGGTCCAAGATATCCAGGTTGACGTCGAACAACGCCTGCTTCTCGCCGTAGTAGACGTTGACGTCCCGCGCCGCCATCTTGATTTCATGCTGCTCGGCCGCTTGCGCCATTTCGTCCCGTACCGGCGCGGGAGCTTGCACCTTGATCACTGGCCGAGCCTCCACTTTCGCCTCCATGACGCGTTCCTTCTACCACTTCCGTTCGAATCTGTGCCTGAGAACGATGGCGACCATATTCATGACCACCAGGAAGCCGAGCAGCACCAGGATGGCCGCCGAGGTTCGGGACACGAAGCCGCGCTCGGGGCTGTCGGCCCAGCTAAAAATCTGAGTCGGTAGCGTCGTTGCCGGCTCGAGCACGCCCATGCTCTCGACGCTAGGGATGAAGGCGTTCATGCCGATCAGGAGCAGCGGCGCCGTTTCGCCCAAAGCGTGCGCCATGCCGATGATCGTGCCGGTGAGAATGCCGGGCATGGCCAGCGGCAGGACGTGGTGCAGCATCACTTGGTGCTTGGAGGCGCCAACCCCAAGGGCCGCCTCGCGGATCGATGGGGGCACCGCTTTGAGCGCCGCACGCGTGGCGATGATGATGGTGGGCAAGGTCACCAAGGACAGCACCATGCCGCCCACGAGCGGCGTCGACCGCGGCAGGCCGAAGAAGCCTAGGAACACGGCAAGGCCGAGCAGACCGAACACTACCGACGGCACGGCGGCGAGATTGTTGATGTTGACCTCGATGAGATCGGTCAGCCGGTTCTTGGGCGCGAACTCCTCGAGATAGACCGCCGCCGAGATGCCGATCGGGAAGCTCAGCGCGAAGCAGACGATGAGCATGTAGAAGGTGCCCGTAATGGCGCCGGCGAGCCCCGCGCGCTCGGGAAAGCGGCTGTCGGCATTGAAGAACAGCCCCCAGTTGAACGTCGCATGCACGAGGCTGCGGGCGGCGAGCGCGTCGAAGGCGGCGATCTGCGCCGCGGTGAAGCGCGGATTGGGAACCTTGGGCGTGCCGCCCTTGGCAAGGACCTCGAACGGCTCGGAGACGGGAAGCGCTATCGATACGGTCTTGCCCATGAGGCTCGGATCGGCCTCCAGACGCTGCTTAATCGCGTCGGGCGCCTTGTCGGCGAGCATGGTGAAGAGGAGAGTGTCGTGCACGTCGGGCAGATAGGCGTGCAAGCTGTCTCGGGCGACGGCGGCAAAGTCGCCGGTGGGCGGCGGCCCGGGCTCGATTCTAGCCGGATCGATATAGACATCGAGCTTGAGGACGGTGCGCCCTCCGTCCTCGACCACCACTCCGCGGTTCTGCAGCCGCTCGAAATAGCTGACCTGACTCCAACTCAGCGCGTCGACCTCTTTCGGGATCACGCCTTTATAGAGCTGATCGAAGGGATCGGAGACGGCGATGGGAAGCGTGATCCTCTGACCGATCGTCTCAGGGTGTTTGACGACGTAATCGCGGACGATATAGGAGGCGTCGGAGGTCAGTATTTTCGTCAGATCGGTCTTCTGCTTATCCGTTGTGGCCTCGGGAAAGTTGCTGACCAAGGCATCGCGAACCAGGGCGCGGAAATTTCCTTGAGCAGGATCCTTGGGATCGACCTTGGTTGGATCGATATAGATTTCGAGGTTCACCTTGGTCTGGGTGAAGGCCGGGTAGCCGGTAACGATGAGGGAGCCGATGAGAATGCCGAGCAGGCCGATGGCGAGCCCAATGGCGATGATGCCGTAGGCCTGCAGCCGCCGATCGGCGGCGTAGCGCCGGCGGACGCGCCGGTTCGACTCCTCGGAAGCGAATTCGTGCGCGGGTTGGCGCCGGTCTATTGTTTGTGCCTCACTCATATCGCTCTCGGTATTTGCGCACGATGTGCAGGGCGAGAATGTTGAGCGCGAGCGTCACCACGAAGAGCACGAGGCCGAGCGCGAAGGCGGCGAGTGTCTTCGGGTTGTCGAATTCGGTATCGCCGATGAGCAGCGTCACGATTTGCACCGTCACCGTGGTGACCGGCTCAAGTGGATTGGCGGTAAGGCTGGCGATAATGCCGGCGGCCATGACCACGATCATGGTCTCGCCGATCGCCCGGCTCGCTGCCAGTAACACCCCTCCCATGATGCCCGGCAGCGCCGCCGGCAGAAGCACCTTGGTGATGGTCTCGCCCTTGGTCGCGCCCATGGCATAGGAGCCATCGCGCATGGCGCGGGGCACGGCGGAAATGGCGTCATCAGACAGAGACGAGACGAAGGGGATGATCATGATGCCCATGACCCCCCCGGCGGCGAGCGCGCTGTTCGGCGCGATCGGCACGCCGATCATCTCGCCGAAAGTGCGCATGGCCGGCGCCACGGTAAGCACGGCGAAGAAGCCGTAGACCACGGTCGGAATGCCGGCCAAGAGCTCCAGCAGGGGCTTGACCACGGCTCTCAGCTTCGCATGGGCGTATTCGCTGAGGTAAATCGCTGACAAGAGGCCGATAGGGATGGCGACAGCCAAGGCGATGGCCGAGATCAGGAGCGTGCCGGTGAACACGGGAATGGCGCCGAAGGCACCACCCGCCGTTACCTGGCCTTCGCGAATGGGGATCTGCGGCTCCCAGCTCAAGCCGAAGAAGAATTCGAACGGCGACACCTTCTCGAAAAAGCGCAAGGTTTCGATCAGAAGCGACAGGACGATGCCAAGCGTGGTGAGGATGGCGATCAGGGCACAGGCCATCATCAGCCCGTTGAGTATCCGCTCCACCCCATGCCGCGCCCGGAACTCAGGGCTAATGCGGCGGCTCGCGAAGAGGAGGCCCAACAGGGCGAGACTGAGCGCGGCGGCGACCATGGCGTAACGGGCAATCGCCTGCCAGTGCCGGTAGCGCTCGGCCGCCTCCTGGACCGCGGGGGTCGGCTCGCCGAAAACATTGCCGGCGGCGACCGACTTGATCTCACTCAGCAATAGGCCGATCTGGTCCTGGTCCAGGCCTTGGGTGAGGCTTCCGGGAAGGCTGCCCTCAAGCAGCCTGTCGATCACCTGTCCTTGCAGGGCAATCCAGATGAGAACGAGCAGGAAGGATGGAATGCCGACCCAGGCGGCAATATAGGCGCCGTGATAGTTGGGGCGCGAATGGAGCTCTTGCTGCCGCCCACCGACCATGGCGAGGGAGCGGCGCCGGCCAAGAAAATAGCTGACTAGACTCAGCGCAATGATCGCCAGGACGAGGTAGCCAATCATTTCCGGCCCCTGCTTCTCGTATCGGCGCCGGAGTCTGGCGTCCGATGCGAGTCGCTGCTCAGATCGAGCGCGTGGCCGCGACCCCAGGTCACGGCCACGCTTCGATCACTTGCTCTCAACCTCAAGCACGCGCCTACGAGGTCGGCGGAGACATCTTCTCCCCGTCTTTGGCGCGATCTTGCATTTCCTTCAGCAGGTCGGGAGACAGCACGACGAGGCCACGCTCGTGCAGATAGCCGTCCTTACCCATGGCTGCGTCGCTCGTATATTCGGCAACGAACTCGTTCATGCCCGGGATGACCTTGCGATGGGCATTCTTGATGTAGATGAACAGCGGGCGGGAAAGGCCGTAGCTGGCATCGGCAATCGTGTCGAATGTCGGCTCGACCCCGGCGATTTTCACGCCCTGAAGCTTGTCCGCGTTCTCGTACAGAAACGAGTAGCCGAAGATGCCGACGGCGTTGGGGTCGGCTTCGATGCGCTGCACGATCAGATTGTCGTTCTCGCCGGCCTCGATGAAGGGGCCGTCCTGGCGCATCGGCGTGCATTTCTCGGTGATGAGCTTTTCGAAATCGGCCTTCTCCATCTCGCCTTTCTTCTTCTTGAAGTAGTCGAGCGCCTTGCAGCCCTCGTGCATGGCAAGCTCGACAAAGGCGTCACGGGTGCCGGAGGTGGGCGGAGGCCCGTAAGCGGTAATGACGACGTCGGGCAGCGCTTTGTCGACGTCGCTCCACTTCTTGTACGGATTGGGCACGAGCTTGTCGCCGTCCGGGACCTCTGAGGCGAGCGCCAGGAAGATTTGCGCCTTGGTCAGATCCATGGGATTGCCCTTCTTCGACTGGGCAATCGACAGGCCGTCATAGCCGATCTGAATCTCGGTGATGTCGGTGACGCCGTTCTTGGTGCAGAGCTCCCACTCGGATTTCTTCATGGCGCGGGACGCCCCGGTGAGGTCCGGGTTGGCCTCGCCGACGCCCTGGCAGAAGATCTTCATGCCACCGCCAGTGCCGGTCGATTCGGTCACGGGCGACTTCATGCCGGTCTTCTTGCCGAACTCCTCGGCGACCGCTTGGGTGTAGGGGAAGACCGTCGAGGAGCCGACGATCTTGAGTTGATCGCGGGCCAGCGCCGGGCCGGCCGTGCAGAGAGCGGCGACGGCAAGCGTCGACGCCACGACAGAAATTCTGTTCACTTTGCTCTCCCTTTGTTGGATGTGAGCCTCCGCCAGCGCGAGCACCACGCCGCTAGCTCGCCGGCACGCTAGCCCCCAGGGATAATCCTTTTATGACAGCGATGATTCGTCTTTATGACAGCCTAACTACTTGATTACAAATAAGTTTATCATCAAAGGCTGTGGATAACTGCGGGCCCGGCTTGAGGCCACCCGCGCCGCGTTAAGCATAACCGCCCCGCGTCTAACCCGAGGCAGCGCCCCTTTCGGCATGGCTCGCGCGCGCCTCGTTCAACATCACCGTGAAGGTCGAGCCCTTGCCGGGCTTGGAGGCGATGGCGAGCTCGCCTCGGTGGCGGTTCAAGATGTGTTTGACGATTGCCAAGCCAAGGCCCGTGCCGCCCTTCTCCCGGCTCGACGCCACGTCGACGCGGTAGAAGCGCTCGGTCAGCCGCGGCAGATGCTCCGGCGCGATGCCCGGTCCGGTGTCGACGATGGCGATGGCGTAGCGGCCCGCTTGGCGCCCGAGCGAGGGAATATGCTTGGCCTCGATCCGCACCTGGCCGCCCCGGTCGCCATATTTGAACGCGTTCTGCACCAGATTCTGCAGCACCTGGACCAGCTCGTCGCGATCGCCGCGCACGATCGCCGGGCGGGGGAAATGCGCCACGTCGAAGCGGAAGCCCATCTCGCGCGCCAGCGGCTCGAGCGTGTCCTTGGTGTGGTGGAGCACGTCATTAAGATCGACGAGGTCGGAAGGCGCCACATGGGCGTTCATCTCCAGCCGGCTCAGCGACAGAAGCGCATCGATGAGGCGCGTCATGCGCGAGGCCTGTTCGGCCATGATGGGCAGGAAGCGTTCGCGCGCGCCCGGATCGCCCTTGGCGCTACTTTGCAGCGTCTCGATGAAGCCGCGCAGCGAGGCGAGCGGCGTCCTGAGCTCGTGGCTGGCATTGGCGATGAAATCGGCGCGCATCTGGTTGATACGCTCGACTTCCGTCAGGTCGCGCAGCAGCACGAGGATGTTGCCGCCCCGCTCGCTCCTCCGCGTCAGGGGGGCGACGGTCGCGGCCATGCGCCGTCCGACCGGAACGCGCTCGGAATAAGTGACCGTGACAGCGCGCCCGCGCTCGGGCGCGGCGGCGACGGCATCGAGGAACTCGGGCGTCCTGATCACCGAGGAGATATGGCTCCCCTCGCGCAACGAGGCGAACAGGCCCCGCGCCGGAGCATTGCAGAACAGCACGTGCCCGGCCGGGTTGAGCACGATCACCGGGTCCGGCAGGGCGTCGGCCATGACGTGCATGGCCGAGGTCGAGCGCGCCGCGGCCGAGGGTCGCTCGAGCGCGCCGGCGAGAGCCTGGTCGGCATCCGGGCGGGGCAGCAGCAGCACCGAGGCCACGAAACTGACCAAGCCGATCAGGGCAAAGGCCTTGGAAAGGCCGGCGATGAGCACGAGAGACGCCATGATGACGGCGACGGCGACGATCAGCCACAGCGCCGCCCTGAGCCGCGCCAAGATCTCCCGGAAGGGCCGCATGACGGCTTGACCGATACGTCCGAGCAGGCCCGGCTCAAGTGCCCTGGCGCTCGGTTCTGCGTGATCGCTCAATGGCTTCTCCCCGGCCTTCGCGACGAATCGTCCAGCCCATCGGCTCCCATAATTGCCCTTGGATTATCACGTTTTTGCGACACCCCATGAGGGTCTTGAATGACGAACAGATGACAGAAGCCCCGCCGCGCCCAATTCCTCCATTCCATTGATATAGTCGCCGGAGAGGGTTTCGCCATGGGAGGGAGCGAACAAGGATAACGTCCGGCCTGACCCGTTTCTTCAATTGGCCCACGGGGGACTTTATGCGGTCTAAACAAATCTGCGTCGCCTTCACTGCGCTTGTTTATGCCTCGTTCGATCCGGCTCTCGCCTGCCCGCCCTCCAAGACCTGGACCACGGGGCCCGACGATGAGGCAGGCTTCGTGCTCGCCGAAGGCGCTCTCGCCGCCGCCAGAACCGCAGGCCCGTTCGAGGTGCCGTGGTCAGTGGCGCTCCTGCCCGACGGCTCGTTTCTCGTGACCGAGCGCCCGGGGCGGCTTCAGCATGTCAGAACCAACGCCGACACCATCGCTGTGCAAAACACGCCGAGCGTCTTTTACGTAGGCCACGGCGGTCTGCTCGATGTCGCCGTCGATCCCGAATTCGAGGAAAGCCGCTTCATCTATCTCTCGTATCTCCAAGGGAACGAGACGGCCTCCACCATCCGCGTGTTGCGCGCCAAGTTCGACGAGGACAACGACACGCTCACCGACGAGGCGATCATTTTCGAGGGCAGCCCCGGTCCGCGACCCGAACAAATCGGCGGGCGCGTTGCACTCACCGGCGACGGCTACCTCTTCGTGTCGCTCGGCGACCGCTGGGAGCCTGTGCGCGCTCAAGACCTTTCCGATACCGCGGGCTCCATCGTCCGTATCAAGACCGACGGCACGGTGCCGGAGGATAATCCCTTCAGAGCGGCGCCGGGCGCCCGGCCGGAGATCTGGAGCTACGGCCACCGCAATCCGCAAGGCCTTGCCTTCGATCGCGCCACCGGTCAGCTCTGGTCCGACGAGCATGGGCCGCAAGGCGGCGACGAGCTCAATCTCATCGTGCGCGGCGGCAATTACGGCTGGCCCATCGCCACCTTCGGCGTCGACTATGAAGGCCATTCGATCGCGGTGAACAGCGAGCAGCCCGGTACCGAGCTACCTGTGCATTATTGGGTGCCGCTGTCGGTCGCCCCTTCGAGCCTGACCGTCGAGACCCACCCGGCCACAACCGAGATCTGGATCGGCGCGCTGGCAGGCGAGATGGTGCTTCAGCTCACGCTGGCCGACAATTGCGTGCTGCGCGAGCAGCGTCTTTTGCGGCATCAGCTTGGCCGCATTCGCGATGTGCGCGTCGATGCGAGCGGCGTGCTTTATGTTCTGACCGACGGCGGCGAAGGCATGCTCTACCGGGTCGAGCTTCCGCATGGCGAGATGCAGGAGGGCGGCAACGGCCCGCTATAGGGAATCGCCTCGGTGAGGGTTGCGGGCAAGAACAGCTTGCGTATGCTGATGCCTGAATTCGAAAGCAAGGATCGGGGTGCGGAAGGGTTGGCGGACACATAGGTGTTGAGCCAATCACAAGCCCACCCAGGAACCACGCCATGCCCCGGACCCCTTCAAGCTCAACATCTACCTCGGCGCGATTCTCGGCGCCCAGCCTCGACGAGGCGAGATGGGCCGCCGTCGTGGCCCGCGACGCCGCCTTCGATGGGCGCTTCGTTTCTGCCGTGGAGACAACCGGCATCTACTGCCGCCCGTCTTGCCCTGCCAAGCGCCCCAACCGCGCCAATGTGCGCTTTTACGACACGGCGGCAGACGCGGAGCGAGCAGGCTTCCGGCCCTGCAAGCGCTGCAAGCCGGGTGAGCCGTCCCTCGCCGAACAGCACGCCGAGAAGGTCGCGGAAGCGTGCCGCCTGATCGAGGCGGCTGAAGAGGAGCTTAAGCTCGATGAGCTTGCCGCTGCTGTCGGCTTGAGCCCCTATCACTTCCACCGCATCTTCAAGGCGGTGCTCGGCGTGACGCCCAAGTCCTATGCCATCGCCCAGCGCCACAAGCGGGTGCGCGAGGAGCTTGGCCGGAGCGCCACGGTGACCGAGGCGATCTACGGCGCGGGCTTCAATTCCAACGGCCGCTTCTACGCCACATCGTCGGATGTGCTCGGCATGACTCCAAGCCAGTTCCGCTCGGGCGGCAGCAAGACGGAGATCAAATTTGCCATCGGCGACTGCTCGCTCGGCCTCGTGCTCGTGGCGGCGAGCGACAAGGGTGTCTGCGCTATTCTGTTCGGCGACGATCCGGAGACTCTGGCGGGCGACCTCAAGAAGCAGTTTCCGCGTGCACAGTTGGTCGGTGGCGACAAGTCCTTCGAGCAACTTGCGTCCGAAGTGATTGGCTTCGTCGAAAACCCTCGTAACGATTTCGACCTTCCCTTGGACATTCGTGGCACTGCCTTTCAGCATCGCGTGTGGGACGCGCTGCGCCGTATTCCCGTCGGGTCGACAGCCAGCTATGCAGAGATTGCGAAAATCATCGGCGCGCCAAGGTCGACGCGGGCAGTCGCCCGCGCCTGCGCCACGAACCGCATCGCCGTGGCCATCCCCTGCCATCGCGTGGTGAGGAGCGATGGCTCGCTCTCGGGTTATCGCGGCGGGGTCGCGCGCAAGCGCGCCCTTCTCGCCAAAGAGGCGAAGTCATAATCAGCGCGTGAGCTTCTTCGCGGCGAGATCAGCAAGGTAGTCCTGCCAGCGCGCTTCTCTGTTCTCGCCGAGCTCGCGCAAATATTCCCAGACAAAGAGGCCGGTGTCGTGGCCGTCGTCGAAGACGATGCGCACCGCGTAATTGCCGACCGGCTCCAGCCGCACGATGCCCACATTCTTCTTGCCGCCCACGGTGACGCGCTGCTCGGGACTGTGGCCTTGCACCTCGGCGCTGGGCGACAGCACGCGCAGGAGCTCGGCGGGCAGCATAAAGCTTCGCCCGTCGTCGAAGGTCACGGTGAGAACGCGCTTGTCCTTGTCGACCTTAAGCTCGGTGGGCCACGCATCGGCCATCGGTCTTAGCCTCAGCCCAAGGGTTTCAACCCAAATCGATCTCGCCCTCGACCTCATGTTTGAGGCCCGTGCCCTTGCCGGTCAGGACCATCTTGACCTTAAGCTTCCCCTTGCCGCCGAGCCCTTCCTCGCGCACCACCTGCTCGATGGCTTGCTGCGAGGTGACGCCCACCTCCTTCAGATATTTACGCATCGACATGTTGAATCGTTGCTCGTCCATCCTTGGCCTCCTTAAGCGCTCCGTCCCATGCTATGGAAAAGGCGAAGCGCCTATATTAGAGACGAAAGCCCATGGCGGTCACCTCGAAGGCGAAGGACCGCGTAAAACCGAAGAAGCGGGCCAGCCGCAAGATGAAGCCGAAAAAGACAGTTAAGCGCCGCAGCGCCGCGGCCGCCGCGCTCGCCGGCCCGCTCTACCGCAAGCGCGTGGTCAGGAGCGCCAAGGCCTATAGCCGCAAAGGCAAAGTCCAGACGCCGGAAGAGGAAGGCGAGTAGGCATGACCGGACAACCCATGGTCGACCCCTTCGGCCGGCACATCACCTATTTGCGGGTTTCGGTCACCGACCGCTGCGACTTCCGCTGCATCTATTGCATGGCCGAGACCATGACCTTCCTGCCGCGCCAGGACGTGCTGACGCTCGAGGAGATCGACCGGCTGGCATCCGCCTTTATCGCCAAGGGCGTGCGCAAGCTCAGGCTGACCGGCGGCGAACCGCTGGTGCGGCGGAACATCATGTGGCTGTTCGAGCGGCTCTCCCGGCATCTCGGCGGCGGCCTCGACGAGCTTACCCTCACCACCAATGGCAGCCAGCTCGCGCTTCATGCCGAGGCGCTTGCCGCTTGCGGCGTCGCCCGCATCAACGTCTCGCTCGACACCCTCGATCCCGGCAAATTCCGGGCCATTACCCGCAAGGGCGATCTCGCCCAGGTGATGGGAGGGATCGAGGCGGCGGACCGCGCCGGGCTCAAGATCAAGATCAACACGGTCGCGCTCCGCGACGTGAACGAGGAGGAGATCGAGGAGCTGGTTCGCTGGGCCCATGGCAACGGCTTCGAGCTGACCCTGATCGAAACCATGCCCATGGGCGAGATCGGCGCCGACCGCACCGAGCAATATCTGCCGCTGTCCCTCGTGCGGGCACGGCTCACCCAGCATTTCACCCTCGATGACACCGCCTACCGCTCGGGCGGCCCTGCGCGCTATGTCACCGTGCGGGAGACAGGAGGGCGGCTCGGCTTCATCACGCCGATGACCCACAATTTCTGCGAGTCCTGCAATCGGGTGCGGGTCACCTGCACCGGCACGCTCTATATGTGTCTTGGCCAGGAGGACGCGGCCGATTTGCGTGCGCCGCTCAGGGCAAGCACGGACGATGCCCTCCTCCATGCCGCCATTGATTCGGCCATCGCCCGGAAGCCCAAGGGCCACGACTTCGTCATCGGACGGGGGGAACGGCCTTCGCTAGCGCGGCCCATGTCGATGACCGGGGGTTGAGACCCGGCGGAAACCACGCATTCCCGCCATTTATTCCGTAGGCCCCCCATCACGGGTTGCCCACTCGGGCGAGCTTTGTTAAGCAATCAACTTACCCCGTTCTTAACGCATCGCTGCGCACATTCAGGGCTTAACGGGACCCTCGCGGCGGTCTTTCATGTCGACTTTGACGTCGCTGAAAAAGTATTGGTACTGGGTGGCATTGGTGGTGCTGAGCGTGCTCATCGCCTCGGCCGCCTTTGTCGCGCCAAGCAAGATCAGCCAGATCGAGCTCGAGCGCGAGGCGCTCGTCGCCGCGAACCGCCTGAAAGCCCGGATGCTGAACGAGCCTGACGCGCTCTTCTATTCTCTCGCCAGCCCGTCGCCCACGCCGCAATTCGCCGAAATTCTCGACAAGTCGGGCTACAGTCACCGCGTGCTGCGCTACGAGCTTTACGACCGCGACGGCCAATTGGCCTTCACCAGCGGCCTGGCGGGACTGAAGCTCGACGACGACATCGCCACTCTGTTCGCGAGCCCCGCCGACGAGGCGCCCAAAGTTACTCTCTATCAAGGCTCAGGCGAAGGAGCGCCGTCGCATTTTGCGGCTCTCACGCTTCCCCTTGCATTGAACGGAGAGCCGCGCGGTACGCTCGTCGTCTATCTCGACCAGAGCGACCAGGCGAGCGCGCTGTCCAGCTATTTCGGGCTGGTCGCCGCCATCACGCTTATCTTGCTCGGCGCCGGCATCGCCGTGCCCGCCGTCTTTGCCTGGATGCGGGAGCGAGAGCAGAGACAGGCCGAGGCGCAGGTTCGCTATCTCGAGGAGCATGACACCCTCACCGGCCTTTCCAATCGCAAATCCTTCGGCGAAAGCCTCGCCGACGCCATGACGCGCATGCATCGGGACCGGACCCATATCGCGGTGCTCTGTCTCGACATCGACAAGTTCAAGGAGATCAACGAAGCCGCCGATCACAGCGGCGGCGATCAGGTACTGCGGGACATCGGCGCCCGCATTCGGGCGACCTTGCGCGAGGGCGACCTCATCGCGCGGCTGGGCGGCGACGAATTCGCCATTGCCCTGGTCGACATCACCAATCTTGGCGACGTCATGGCCTTCATGAACCGCCTGGTCGAGGCCTTGCGCCGGCCGCTCCAGGTGGCCGGCAAGGAAATGCTGGTCACCACCAGCGTCGGCATCGCGCTTGCGCCTGCCGACGGCGACACTGCGGCTTTGGTGCTCCGCCATGCCGGCATCGCCTTGGCGCGCGCCAAGGTCGACGGCGGGCAGCGCATGGGCTTCTTCGAGCAGAGCATGGACAAGGCTCTACAGCGCCGCCGCATGGTCGAGCACGAACTCCGGCTCGCGCTGGGACGGGAGGAGTTCGAGGTCGTCTACCAGCCGCAATACGAACTTGCCACGGAGCGGCAATGCGGCTCGGAAGCCCTGGTCCGCTGGCATCACCCGGTGCACGGCAAGATCGCGCCGGGCCATTTCATCTCCGTGGCCGAGGACACCGGCCTCATCGTGCCGCTCGGCGAATGGGTCTTGCGGCGCGCTTGCAGCGACGCCGTCAAATGGCCTGAGCCGCTGTTCGTGTCGGTCAATCTCTCGCCGGCCCAGTTCCGCGACGGGGACGTCGCCGAGACAGTCGCTCAAGTGCTCAAGGAGACGGGGCTGCCGCCGGAGCGTCTCGAGCTCGAGATCACCGAGAGTCTCCTCATCAACGATACCAAGGAAGTTCTCGGCAAGCTCAACCGCCTGCGCCAACTCGGCGTGTCCATCGCCATGGACGATTTCGGCACCGGCTATTCGAGCTTGAGCTATCTCGCGCGCTTCCCCTTCTCCAAGATCAAGATCGACCGCCAATTCATCCGCAACATGACGCGCGATCCGGCCATGCGGGCGATCGTCAAGACCATCATCGCGCTCGGCAAGTCGCTCGACGTGACGATCACCGCCGAGGGGGTGGAGACGCAAGAGCAGGCGGCGATCCTGCGCGAATTCGGCTGCCCGCAAGTGCAGGGCTTCCTCTACGGCTATCCGGGCGCTGCCGAGACGCCGGACAGCAAGCCGGCGGACAGCAAGGCGGCGGACGGCAAGGTGACGCTGATCTCAGCGGCGCGAAGCAGAAGCAGCGCAGCCTAAGAGTCCCGCCGGTCCTTATCTCCGTCTATTGGCAGGCGCACCGGGACTGAAAAGCCCGCTCAAAGCCCCGTTGAAGGGGGCGATCTTGGTCTGCTTTTTGGCCGAGCGGCGGACCGCAGGTTTGGCCGTCCTGCTGCGCGCGGTGACGGGTTTCTTGGCAGGCCGCGGCGTGGAGGCCTTGGCGGGCTTCGCCGATTCCGACTTCGTCTTCGCCAGCGGCGTAGTGTCCCCTTCGGGCTGAGCCTCGGGGCTGACATTGGCGACTTCAGGCCCGGCCTCTACCGGCACGTCCTCCGCAGCCGATGGCTGCGCAGTCGGCAGAGCCGAGGTTTGGTCGGCATCCTGCTCGACTTTGGCCGCGGACGGGAAAGCGGGGACAATCTCGACATCGACGGCAGCGGTCTTCGGCGTGATTTCGCTGCCGGGCCCCGGCAAGGTGATCAGCATCGGCATGAGCAAAGCGAGGCCGACGGCATGAATGATGCCGGCATAGATCAGGAACACCGGCACAGTGCTTTGTTTCTTGTTCACGGCAGCGACGAGCGAAAGTTGCCTCGATTTTCACTCGCTACGCCGGAATCGAGTTATCTGAGTCGCGCCGCTTTGTACAAGTCTTTAACTCTCCATCACAATTCGCGGCGCTTGCCGCGCGGCGCCCTTGTCGCGCTCAAGCTCGGCCCAGGCGCGTTCCGCGATCTCGCGATAAGCCTGCGCCGCCGGCGAGGAGGGATCGGTGGCCACGACCGGGCGGCCTTCGTCGGAGGTCTCGCGGATGGCGATGGTGAGCGGCACGTCGCCAAGGAAGGGAACGCCGAGCCGCGCGGCTTCCGCTCTGGCGCCGCCATGACCGAAAATGTTCGAGGGCTCCCCGCAATGCGGGCAGATGAAGGTGCTCATGTTCTCGACGATGCCCAGCACCGGCACGTTCACCTTGCGGAACATGTTCAGCCCCTTGCGCGCATCGATCAGCGCCAGGTCCTGCGGCGTGGAGACGATCACCGCGCCGGCCAGCGGCACCTGTTGCGCCATGGTGAGCTGGGCATCGCCGGTGCCGGGCGGCATGTCGACCACGAGCACGTCGAGCTCGCCCCAGGCGACGTCCTTCAGCATCTGCGACAACGCCGACATCACCATCGGCCCGCGCCAGATCATGGGCGTCTCCTCATCGACCAGGAAGCCCATGGACATGACCTTGAGACCATAGGCCTCCATGGGCGCGAGCTTGTCGCCGGAGAGCTGTTGCGGCTGGCCTTTCAGGCCTAACAGCCGCGGCATCGACGGTCCGTAAATATCGGCGTCGAGGATGCCGACCTTGAGCCCCGTCTCTTTCAGGGCGAGCGCGAGATTGACCGCGGTCGTCGATTTGCCGACGCCGCCCTTGCCTGAGGCCACGGCAATGATGTTGGCGACGCCAGGCACGCCGCCGGGGCGATGGCGCGCATCGCGCGCGGCGCCGGGCCGCGTGAAGGGCGAGCCTTGCGGCGCCTCTTGGCCCCTGCCGTTGCCGCCTCCTCGCGCGCCGCCGGGCGCGCGGTCCGCCGTCAAAGTCACGGCCACGGCCTCGACTCCCGGCAGGGCCTTCACCACGCTCTCCGCCGCCTGGCGTAAGGCTTCGAGCTCGCCGGCGCGCGCCGGGTCCACTTTTATGGCGAAATAGACCTTGCCCTTGTTGATCACGATCTCCGAGACAAGGCCCTGTGAGACGAGGTCCGCTCCGAGGTCGGGACCCTTGACGCGCTTGAGGGCTTCGAGCACGCGCTCTTTGGTGAGGGGTTCGGGCATGATGCCGTTATGTAGTCCTGCTCCTCGCCAACACCAACCGTCTTGTTACCACCAGATCTCGCTTTGCAGGACGTCTTGCGGCAGTCCAGGCCGGTTGAGGCCGTAGCGCGCAAACCAGACAGCCGACCCAAGACACACGATCGCACCGATCAAACAGCCGACCCCAATCCCCAGCATCAATTTGCTCTTGCTGCCGAGCTCCGCCGCACGCGCTTCCTCGGAGTTGACGCTGATAAGGAAGCGCTGCCCCTTGGCATCGGCAGGAGGAGCTCCGATGCACCGGTTCTCGCCGACGACACCGAGCACATAAATCTCGACATCGAGCGGCAGGTGCATCTCCTTGTAGCGGAAGCCGAGCGTCCGATCGGTGTTGTTGATGGTGCCGAGCGCGGTCTGCATCACGCTCTCGCCCTCCGCCTCATGGCGACGAAGATCCTCCCGGGCGACCGCTTCGATCCCTTCGATGATGGCGTGCTCGGGCGAGACAATAGCCCGCCCGCTCTCATCCTCGATCTCGAATGCGGCAAACAGCGTGGTGGACTGCACGATCTCTGTCTTGCGCTTACGGCACGAGGTCTTGCGATGCACGTCATATTCCAAGATCTCGTAATCGCGCTCGACGGTCGAGACGAAGTGGGCGCAAGGACTTTGCGACAGCTCCCCGATCACGGGGGAGGCGCAGCGGAGCTTGCCCTTGATCTCGACCAGGCTTCCGGCCGGGAGTTGCGCCACGTCCACCGCACGCGTCGTCTCCGTGGCGCGCATCAGCGCCATGTCGTTGCGGGAGCTTCGCCAACTCCACAAGAGAAATGCGGCACTCGGCACCAGCAAGACGCCGATCAGCACCAGCCAAGGCACCATCTCACCCCTCCTTTGTCCGGCACACGATATCTTGTTGCGGCTCCCGGCGGGAGATAGCTGCAACGCGTACATCCCCTCCGCTAAATCGGTCGCAACAGGGACACATTTTGGGCCTCACATGAGGTCGGGGCAGGCCTCGCCAGTGGGCACCGGCGGAGCTGGGGCGCGTAGAGGGTCCTAGTCGGGTTCGAGTAGCGCGTATGCTCCGCTTGGCGTGCCGGCTCGGCAGTATGGCCGAGTCTCATCTCACTTATCCCTGCCTCGCCGGCCTTTCCGGCGCGCTCCTCTTCAGCCCAAATCCGGGACCAATCGGCGGCTTAAGGCCAGCGGTTAATACGCCGCCGTCCGCAAACGGCACGGGCCTCAAGTCTTCCTTAACCCTGCTCCTGCTATTCATGGCAAAGCGAGGGCCAAGCGCCATAGCGTCTGTCCCTCAACCAATTCCACAGATGCGAGGGGGAACATGCGCGTTGTGGTCGGTTCGGAAAGTCTGAGGGATCCTCAACAGGGCGAGCTTCGCCGGCATCTTCAGATGATGTCGCGATGTGTCGAGCGCGCCCAAGCCGGCTTCTCCCTCACCATGATCCTGCGCTCGCCCGGGTCGGACCCGGCCAAGGCCCTGATCGGCATGAAGGGCGCCCTTCAGCACGCGGGCGTGAGCGCCAAGGTGATTCTCGCCTGGCTCGAGCCTGAGGACGACCTAAAGCAGCTCTTCGCGAGCCTTTCAGAGCTTGCCCCGCAAGAGCCGGCATCCGAGCTCATCCGCTGGGCACGCAATCCGCGCCTGCTCGATGCGCATGAGCAGGTGACCTATGGCGAGACCATGTGCTGGTCGGGCGATGCCATGCGCCGCGATGCCGACAGGCGCAATGCGCTGACCTTGTTCGACGAGGAAGCCCCCGACACCGCCAGGCTCGGCCGACTCGCCTTCGGGGCGCTGTGGGCTGTGTCCGCGCTCGTGCCCGAGCGCCGGCTGCTCGGCACCCTCACGGCGCGTCCGTCCGGCGCCTATGAGCAAGCGCCCGAAACGCCGGTCGCCGTTTCGACGCTCCGCCAAAGCCTACAAACCTGGCCGCTCGTCCGCCACTAATCCTTCCATGCTAGACTTTTCCTGAGGCGACGCCGAAGGTGCTCGCCAACGGATGGAGTTTGTCGTGGACGAGACGGCTGAGCTGGCACCGCTCTGCTTCGTGCTGATGCCGTTCGGCAAGAAGATGGATGCCGCCGGGCGCGTCACCAATTTCGACTCCATCTACTTGAAGATCATCGCGCCCGCGGTCGCCCGGGCCGGGCTGGAGCCGATCCGCGCCGACGAGGAGAAGATCGGCGGCACCATCCACAAGCCGATGTTCGAGCGGCTGATGCTCTGCCACTACGCCGTGGCCGACATCACCGGCGCCAATCCCAACGTGTTCTACGAGCTGGGCATCAGGCACGCCATGCGGCCGCGCAGCACGGTGATCGTGTTCGGCGAAGGCACGGTGCTCCCCTTCGATATCGCGCTGGTGCGCGGCATCTCCTACAAGACCGACGGCTCCGGCGAGCCGGTCGAGGCCGACGCGACGCTCGACCAGATCGCCAAGCAGCTCGCGGCGGCGCGCGGCAACCCGCACGACGACAACCCGATCTTTCAGCTGGTCGAAGGCGTGCCGCGCTGGGAGGTCGATCACGCCAAGACCGATATCTTCCGGCAGGCCGCCGACTATTCCAAACGGTATAAGGACCGCTTGCGCGCGGCGGTGCGCGAGGGGAAAGAGGCAGTGCAGAAGGTCGCAGCCGAGCCCGCGCTCGCCAATCTGCTCGAGGTGGAGAGCGGCGTCGTGGTCGATCTGTTCTTGTCGCTGCGCGACGTGAAGGCATACGCCGCCATGATCGACCTTTACCACCGCATGCCGCTGCCTCTCAAACGCGCCAAGATGATGCGCGAGCAGCTCGGCTTCGCGCTCAACCGCGAGGGCCGCTTTGCCGAGGCCGAGAAGGTGCTCGCCGAGGTGATCGCCGAGTTCGGTCCGTCGAGCGAGACCAACGGTCTGTTGGGTCGCATGTACAAGGACCGCTGGGACCTCGCCAAGAAAGAGGGCCTGCCGGAAGCGCGCGCGCTGCTCAAGAATGCCATCGATACCTATCTCGCGGGCTTCGAGGCGGATTGGCGCGATGCCTATCCCGGCATCAATGCGGTGACCTTGATGGAAATGATGCCCAAGGCCGATCCGCGCCAGACCGAGATCTTGCCGGTGGTGCGCTATTCCACGGTCCGCAAGGCAGGAAAGAATCCCGATTATTGGGACCACGCCACGCTGCTCGAGCTTGCCGTACTCGCCCGCGACGCCGACGACGCCAATGACAGGCTCGGCGAGGCGCTCGCCGTGGCGCGCGCCTCGTGGGAGCTGGAAACGACGGCGCGCAATCTCGGGTTGATCCACGGCATGCGTGAAGCCCGAGGGGAAGACGTGGCCTGGATCAAGCAGCTCGAAGACACTCTCAAGCAGCGCGCCGGGCGCCTCGAAGGTGACAAAACCTTAAGCTGAAAACGCTTCCTGAGGTTTGAATGTCTGGGTAATCTCTGCCGCTCGGTAACCTCTGCGGCTTGGTAGGCGGACCAGGTTCACAGACAAAAAACGAACCAACCTGGGAGAGTAGTCGTGAATCGGCGTCAGTTCCTCATGTCATCCGCCTGCACCTGCTTGGCAACCGCGACCGCCAAGGTCGACGCCCTCTTTGCCCAAGAGGCGCCCGCCACCGCACCGAAGCTCTATCGATGCGGCACGCCGCCACCCACCCCGGCGGCGAAAATACAGGCCAACCGCGTGATCACCGCGCTTCGCTCCTACCGCGTCAACTTCCGTGGCAAGACGGTGATCCCGATCCGCTTCCATATCATCCATCAGGGGACGCAGGGTTACCTGCCCGACCGCCAGCTCAAGGCGCAAGTCGCCTTGCTGAATCGCACCTATGCGCCCGCCTCGATCGAATTCAAGATCGCGGATGTGAACCTGCATGAGAACCAATCCTGGTTCACCCACGAACCAGGTTCGGACGCCGAGATCGAGATGAAGACTACGCTCGGCACCGACACCGCCGGCTCCCTCAACATGTATACCGCCGAGCCCGGGGGCGGATTATTGGGCTATGCCACCTTCCCTTGGTGGTACGCCGATACGCCTCAGCTCGACGGCGTCGTCATCCATCATGCGAGCTTGCCCGACGCCTCGCGTGCCCAGCCCTGGCCCTACGATCTCGGCATGACGGCCGTGCATGAAGTCGGGCATTGGGCCGGGCTCTACCATACCTTCCAGGGCGGCTGTGACGCCCCCGGCGACGACGTCGTCGACACGGCTTACGAGCAAAATGCGGCGACGGGCTGCCCGCTACGGCAACCCTCGGCCTGTCCCGGCGAAACGCGCTTCGACCCGGTCGAGAACTACATGGACTATTCCGACGATGCCTGCATGAAGCAATTCACGCCGCTGCAATATCAGCGGATCAAGGACATGGTTGGCTATTATCGCTATCAATTGAGCCCGCAGACGAGCCGTTCCGCCCTGCTCGCGCAGATCCGCAAAAGCATCGAGTGAAACAGCGTCTCGTCCTGCTGGCGTGCTTGGCCTTGGGCTTTAGCGCCAGTCCTGCGCTTGCCTTCAAGAATATCGCGGGCTGCGACATCGTCGCCTTCGCCGCGCCATCGTCGCCGGTTCCGATCGCGGCCGAGCGCTGGCAAGCCTATCGCAACCAGGCTGAAACGATCCTTGCTGCTGCGCCCGGGGCCGACGCCACGCTGACGGAGTGGCGCGCTGTCGCCAATGAGCTGATCGAGGCGCAGGAGCGTCTGCTTGCGGCTGACAAGACATCGGAGGCCTACCAGGATTATCTGGCCGGCGACAGGTGCCGCGTGCTTTCCAAACTGGACTCCGGCGCAGTCGAAACGCTGCTCGACGAGGTGGCCCAATCGACGCCGGAGCAGGCCGCCACGGCGTTGCGGCGGATCACTGAGGCCGCTCGCACGCAGATCGACCGGATCGAGCGTTCGGCGCGCTTCCGCTCCGGCCAGGACAAGACGCTCTTCGCGGCGCACTATTATTGTTTCGTCGCCGGCGTGATCGTGGCGCTCCTTCCGCCCGAGCGGCAACAGAAGATCACGCTTGAGAGTTTCGGAAACGCCGTCGGTTGCAAAGAGGCCGGAAGGAAAGAGTAGCCGCCCACCGGACAGCACGCGCGCGTCGATCCAAACGAAACAAGAACTGAACCGGGTCAGAAATTGGCCATCCCCTCTCACATGCAGGCCATGCTGCTCGATCGGCCGGGCGCCCCGCTCAAGCCCGTCGAGCTCGAGGTGCCCAAGCCTGGGCCCGGCCAGATCCTCATCAAGGTCGCGGCCTGCGGGGTATGCCGCACCGACCTCCATATCTTCGATGGCGAGCTTCACCACCCCAAGCTGCCCCTCGTCCTCGGCCATGAGATCGTCGGCCATGTGGAGGCGCTTGGGCCGGGCGTCGAGGGATTCGCCATAGGGATGCGCGTCGGCGTGCCGTGGCTCGGCTGGACCGACGGCACCTGCTTCTATTGCCGCCAGGGCGAGGAGAATCTCTGCGACCACCCGCGCTTCACCGGCTACCAGATCGATGGGGGCTATGCCGGCTACACGGTCGCCGACGCGCGCTACGCCTTCCACCTGCCGGACGGCTACAGCAACGCCGAAGCAGCGCCGCTGCTCTGCGCCGGATTGATCGGCTACCGCTCGCTCAAACTAGCGGGGGATCCGAAGCGTCTCGGCATCTACGGTTTCGGCGCCGCCGCCCATATCGTGGCGCAGGTCGCGCGCGCCCAAGGACGCGACGTCTACGCCTTCACCCGCCCGGGCGACCTTGCGGCGCAAAACTTTGCGCGTAGCCTCGGCGCCGTGTGGGCGGGCGGCTCGGACGAGAAGCCGCCTGAAGCGCTCGACGCGGCAATCATCTTCGCCCCCGTCGGCGCGCTCGTGCCGATTGCGCTCAAGGCCGTACGCAAAGGCGGGGTCGTCGTCTGCGGCGGCATCCATATGAGCGACATCCCGAGCTTCCCTTACGACATCCTGTGGGAGGAGCGGGTGCTGCGCTCGGTCGCCAATCTCACCCGCGCCGACGCACGCGAGTTCCTGGCGCTGGCGCCGAAGGTGCCGGTCAAGACCAGCGTGGTGCCGATGAAGCTGAACCAAGCCAACGAGGCGCTCGAGCGTTTGCGCAAGGGCGAATTGACCGGCGCCGCCGTTCTCATTCCGTAACGACTATTGTCATGCCCGCGAAGGCGGGCATCCAGTAACCCCTGTGATAGCAAGCCAATCACCGCCGGCGGTTACTGGATCGCCCAGTCAAGCCGGGCGATGACAAGTAAAAGAGGACGGAAGTCGTTACCGGTCTTTGTCGACCTCGATATCGACGCCCTTGTCCTTGGTGATCTCGCCGGAGAAGCCCGGCACGTCGATCTTCAGCACCTGCCGGTTCTGCCGCTCGTAAAGCATGTAGCCGAGCACACCGAGGCCCACCACCACCACGCCAAGCAGAAATGCCAGCATCGGACTTATGTTTCGCATTGCACCTCTCCTAGACCGTTGAATCCCTCGACGAACGCCTTGCTCGCCGCCCTGTTCCCCGCGCTCCAGCTGCAACTTTAGGTTCAGCTTGACGCAGGTCAAGGTCGGGGACCAGGATTACCCCAGAAGAACGAAAAGCGGCTCAAGTTCCAGGGAGGATTCCATGCTCCACCAGGTCATCGAGACCCTGAACGCGCGGGTAGCCTTGCGCTCCCGCTACGACAATTTCATCGGCGGCAAATGGGTCGCGCCGGTCGCCGGCCAGTATTTCGACAATATCAGCCCCATCACCGGCAAGCCGGTTTGCCAGATCGCCCGCTCGCAAGCCGCCGACATCGAGCTCGCCCTCGACGCCGCGCACAAGGCGAAGGACGCTTGGGGCAACACGGCGCCCGCCAAACGCGCCGAAATCCTGAACAAAATCGCCGATCGCATGGAGGAGAATCTCCAAGTGCTGGCTGCGGTCGAGACCATCGACAACGGCAAGCCGATCCGCGAGACCCGCTTCGCCGACATTCCGCTCGCCATCGACCACTACCGCTATTTCGCCGCCTGCGTCCGCGCCCAGGAAGGCTCATTGTCGGAGATCGATCACGACACCGTCGCCTACCACTATCACGAGCCCTTGGGCGTGGTCGGCCAGATCATCCCGTGGAACTTCCCGATCCTCATGGCTTCGTGGAAGCTGGCGCCGGCCCTCGCCGCGGGAAACTGCGTGATCCTGAAGCCCGCCGAGCAGACGCCCATGTCGATCATGGTGCTCATGGACCTGATCGGCGATCTCCTGCCGCCCGGCGTGCTCAACGTGGTCAACGGTTTCGGCGTCGAGGCCGGCAAGCCGCTCGCCCAGAACAAGCGCATCGCCAAGGTGGCGTTCACCGGCGAGACCACGACGGGCCGGCTGATCATGCAATATGCGAGCGAGAACCTGATCCCGGTGACGCTGGAGCTCGGCGGCAAGTCGCCCAACATCTTCTTCGCCGACGTGATGGCCGAGGACGATGCCTTCTTCGACAAGGCGCTCGAAGGCTTCACCATGTTCGCGCTGAACCAGGGCGAGGTCTGTACCTGCCCGTCGCGCGCTCTGGTGCAGAAGTCGATCTACGACAAGTTCATGGAGAAGGCGATTGCGCGGGTGAAGAAGGTCAAGCAGGGCAACCCGCTCGAGCCCTCGACCATGATCGGCGCGCAAGCCTCCAACGATCAGCTGGAGAAAATCCTCTCTTATGTCGATATCGGCAAGAAGGAAGGCGCCAAGCTCTTGACCGGCGGCGAGCGGGCCTCGCTCAACGGCGAGCTCGCCGAGGGCTATTACATGACGCCCACGGTGTTCGAGGGCCACAACAAGATGCGCATCTTCCAGGAGGAGATTTTCGGCCCGGTGCTCTCGGTCACCACCTTTGAGGATGACGACGAGGCCATGTCCATCGCCAACGACACGCTCTATGGGCTCGGCGCAGGCGTGTGGACTCGCAACCTCAACCGCGCCTACCGTTTCGGCCGCGGGCTCCAGGCGGGACGGGTGTGGACCAATTGCTTCCACCTCTACCCGGCGCACGCGGCCTTCGGCGGCTACAAGAAGTCTGGCATCGGGCGCGAGACCCACAAGATGATGCTCGACCATTATCAGCAGACCAAGAATGTGCTAGTGAGCTATAGCCCCAAGGCCATGGGCTTCTTCTAGTCTCGGGCGTAACGAGACTCGGCGTCATTCCCGCGAAAGCGGGAATCCAGTAACCCCGGTGTGAGTAGCTTCCGCGGGGGTTACTGGATCGCCCGGTCAAGCCGGGCGATGACAACGGCGAATAGAACAGGCCGTGCTTACTTTCCGCCGCTGTAGTCCTGAAACCACCGCCACTCGTAGTGCGATGTCGTCCCTTGCTGCGGCTTCTGCGTGGCGAGCCCCTCGGGAGACCCTGGCCGGGCCTGGATAGTCGGCGCCCATTGGAGTTGGGAGGGATGCAGCTGCGGCGTCTGCTGCCGATCACCGGCGGCCGTTTGGCCGATAAGCGTCAGCAAGATCGCGCCGGCGGCAAGCGCGGAAAGGATGTGGCGGAGAACTGTGCGGGTCATGGCAAGCTCCATCGGCGAGGACTGGACACGCTTTAGACGCTGCGAGCCGCTGCCAGGTTCACCGCCAACCTACTGGTCGTCCGTGAGCGACAGCTCTTTTCGTACGTCTGAACCAAAGATCGACCTGGAGCGCTGGGAATGCTTTTTCGCGGCGAGCCCCTTCGGCTGCGCTGCCCCTCCCGCCTGATTGGAAAAAAGTTGTCCGCTCTCCAAGGGATAGTGGTCCCAATATCCGCCTTGGGCCGAGGCCGGGGCGGCCTCGAAGGCGGACACGAGCGCGAGCGCCGCAATGGCGGAGAGCGTGGAGCGGATGGTTGTGCGGTTCATGGCAACCTCCATCTGTGAGTCTGAATTTGTGTTAGACGCTGCGAGCCGCCGCCAGGTTCACCGCCCGTGACGCTTTAGACACTGAAACGGCGCCCCCACCCCAGCGGCGCGCGAAACGCGCGCCGCCGGACCTCCCCGCAAGGGGGAGGTATGGAGTATGCTGTAGCGCCAGTCGCAGCTAGGAGAGCAACGATGGTTGAACGAGTCCTGGCCACTGATGCCGCGCTCAAGCTGATCGAGCGATTACGCTCGAAGCACGGGCCGTTGATGTTCCATCAGTCGGGCGGCTGCTGCGACGGCTCGGCGCCGATGTGCTACCCGGAAGGCGAGTTCCGCGTCGGCGGCAACGATGTCAGGCTCGGCGAGATCGGCGGCTGCCCGGTCTATATGGACGCCGACCAGTTCGACTATTGGAAGCACACCCAGCTCATCATCGATGTGGTGCCGGGGCGCGGTCACGGCTTCTCGGTCGAAGCGCCCGAAGGCATGCGCTTCCTGACGCGAAGCCGGGTCTTCACCGACGACGAGGTGGACGCATTACAGGCCGTTCCGGTCGGCGGCGCGGCAGCGTAAACTGCCTTCTGTCTGTCCTTCATCGGCGATGCGACAGGAACAGATCAACCCTTCGCAGAAAAGACGGTAACCGGCGAGATTTTGCGGTCTTGGATTTGACCGACGGTGCCACCTTGGTCTCCTTACTGGGCATCGTCTCCTGCGTGGACGCCGTCGCCTCCTGAGGGGGTGTCGCCTCTGGAGTAGCCTTGGTCTCTTGCAGGCAGTTGGGGCCTTCGCCCTCCGACACGCCAGCCACTAGGGCTGACGTGCCGGAGCCACAAAAGGGTTGGTTTCGACCGCCTTGTTGTTCTTCTCGACGCATTGCTCCAGTCGATCGAACGCCTCTCGGCTCTTGTCGAGGGGCACGCGGATCGTCGCGCCCGCCGCAACCACATTCAGGGCACTTGCGGTGCGAAGCCCCGCGGCGAATTTCTTGTCCTTGACGTCCATCGAGACGGAGTTCGGCTCGGCGGCGACCTCGGTGTCGAGGCTGAGCGGACCGAGATTCATCTTCACCGGGTATTGCTTGCCGCGTTCGAGCTTCCAATTCGGCGATTCGAGCCCGAGCGTGAGACCGTCGCCGGTGCGCACGAAACTCGCCATGATGTCGTCGTCAAGCTTGCGATTGATGGAGCAACGGTCGAATTTGTCGGCCTTGAAGGTCGCCTCGATCTCCCAGGGACCGATATTTTCGGATTTGCTCTCCTCCGCGGCAAACACCAGCGTTGGCAGTGCGAGAGAGGCAACGGTAACCGATGCGAGCCACGCACCCTTTCGGATGCGGCTGTCACGCGCCCGCGAGGTTTCGGTCTTAGCAGTCATTGCTCTGACCCCCGTCGATGTTGATGGAATACGCGAAACGCGTCGTGATGACGTTAAAACGCCGTGAGCCCGGCGCTAGTTCCGTGGCCGCCGCGGGCACGGCGACCGAGATCCGCGACTTCGTGTTCGCTTATCCCACCTTCTCCGTTGACATGAAGTCGATGCTCTAGGTGACTCTAGCTGGTCGCTGCCGGCTTTTCCGCCAGCCCGGGCGGCGGAGCCGGAGCGCTTGCTCCTACCGCCTGCTCCACCAGGGCGGCGGCCTCTGCCACGTTGTCGAGCATGGCTTTGGCGATCTCATGCTCGCCCATCACCACGAGCGTCGCGCCGTGGCGTTTGAGGTAGTCGATCTCTTCCTCGGAATGGGCCCGCGCGATGATCGGGAGCTTGGGATTGATGGCACGTGCCTGCTGCACCACCTGGCCGCCCTCGAAGGCGTCCGGAATGGCGACGAGGAGACAGCGCGCACCGGGCAGATTCGCCGCTTGGATCACATCGGGATCGGCGGCATTGCCGGCAAGCGCCGCGATGCCAAGCTGTTTCAGCTCGGCGACCCCATCCTCGTCGTCCTCGATGACGAAGAGCGGAACGTTCCGCTGGTTCAGGACAGAGCTGATGAAGCTGCCGACCCGGCCATGGCCGATCAGCACTACGTGGTCCTTGAGGCTTGTCGGGCGGATCGGCTCGCGCATCGGGGTCTCTTCCTCCTGTGCGTCAGCCGCGACCGCCTCGGCGAGCGCCTTCTCCCGCCGCGCG
>Ga0214473_10001730_pt1 | contig 28084 bp, 19 predicted proteins | sample RVTome_7_FD_203509 | JGI IMG/M metagenome (GOLD analysis project Ga0214473, IMG submission 203509) | Soil microbial communities from uranium-contaminated site in the Upper Colorado River Basin, Wyoming, United States - RVT98D197 | ecosystem: Environmental > Terrestrial > Soil > Contaminated >...
ATTGAGCTATATCAAAGTTTCTATCAAAATGAGCCTTTCACTAAGATTTTGGAAGAGGGAAATTATCCGAAAACAAAGCATGTTCTGGGTTCCAACTATTGTTTTATCGGTGTCAAGATGGATGATCGGACACGCAGGGCCATCGTGGTTACCGCAATCGACAATCTGGTTAAAGGCGCGGCCGGACAGGCTGTTCAGAACATGAATATAATGTGTGGATTTGAAGAAGATGAAGGATTGAAGAGCGTCGGTTTGGCGCCGTAGATGGCAAAGCGATAAGCGATGTGCGAGTAGCGACTTTCGATTGCTGAAGATTTTTCGGTAATCGCTTTTCGGTAATCGTCTGTCGGGCAAGAGTGAGGCAAACAACAGTGCGAGAAGTTCTCAAGGAGAGTTAAGTGTCAAATATTAAGCAGATTTCCGGAGGCATAACGGCTCCGGAAGGTTTTAAAGCAGCCGGTGTTTCTTGCGGGCTCAAGAAGGGCAACCAGAGAGACCTAGCAATGGTCGTTTCTTTGAAAGAAGCAAGTTGTGCGGGTGTATTCACGCAAAACGCGATGGCGGCTGCGCCTGTGATCTTGAGCAAAGAACGTGCGGCGGCGGGACTATGCCGCGCAGTAGTGGTTAACAGTGGATACGCGAATGCCTGTACAGGTCAGCGGGGTCTGGAGGACTCTGCCACGATGGCGAAAACGGCTGCGTCAAAGCTTGGCATTACCGAGCAGGAAGTCATAGTTGCGTCAACCGGGGTCATCGGCGATTTTCTTCCGATCGACAAGATCAAGAAGGGCATCGATCATGCTTGTCAGGAGCTTTCTTTTTCAGGAGGAGCGGACGCGGCCCAGGCCATTATGACCACGGACACGGTTCCAAAGGAGATAGCCTTGGAATTCGAACTGAAGGGCAAGAAGGTGCGCCTGGGCGGAATGGCAAAAGGAGCGGGAATGATTGCTCCAAATATGGCAACGATGCTGGGCTTCATAACGACAGACGTTGCGGTCGGCAAGTCATTGCTTGCAAAATGTTTGAAAAAGGCGGTCAATAAGTCTTTCAATATGATTACGGTTGACGGAGAAACCAGCACTAATGATATGGTGATTATCCTGGCAAACGGCGCGAGCGAAACGGCTTTGGGTGATGAGGAAGATCAGATCGCCGTTTTTCAAGAGGCTCTTGAATTCGCATGTAGTGAGCTGGCAAAGATGATAGTCTATGATGGTGAGGGTGCAACAAAGTTCGTAGTGATAAATGTCAAGGGAGCGGAAGATAGTGATCAGGCCCGCAAAGTCGGAATGTCGATTGCCGACTCGGTTTTGGTTAAGACCGCTTTCTTTGGCGAGGATGCAAATCTCGGAAGAATTCTGGCAGCCATGGGCCATTCGGAGGCGAAGATAGATCCAGAGAAAGTTGACGTATATTTGGCGTCAGAGAAGGTGGCTGAAGGCGGCTCATATCTAATCTTTGATGAGGATAAGGTGAACAGCTCTTTGAAACAAAGAGAGATTGAGCTGACTGTGGTGCTGGGCAAAGGACCGGCAGACGCGACGATTTGGACGACGGATCTCTCTCACGACTACGTCGAGATCAATTCGAGTTATAGAACATAAAGAAGACTGATGACTGAAGACTGAAGATGATAACTGGGAGCTGTAGACTGTAGGCTGTCGGCTGCAAGCTTTGGAGGTTTCTACGTGAAGGAAGCGCTTAGAAAGGCGGAGGTCTTAACCGAGGCCCTGCATTGGATCAAAGAATATAGAGGCAAGAAGGTCGTAGTTAAGTATGGCGGTAAGGCCATAATGGCCAATGACGACCTGAAAAGGTCAGTCATCTCCGATATTGTGGCAATGAGGCTCGTCGGCATAAATCCGATCGTTGTGCACGGCGGCGGGCCTGAAATCTCGAAATACATGAAGAAGGCCGGCAAGGAGCCAAAATTCGTTGAAGGGTTGAGAGTAACCGACGAGGAAACGGTGACCATCGTCAAAGAAGTGCTGGTGAACAAGATAAACAGGGAAATCACTGACATAATAAATGAACACGGGGTACTCGCCAGTCAGGGCGGTCTTGGCTTTGCTCTTAGCGGAGATGAAGGCTTGATTGCGGCCGAGAAGAAGAGGCATCAGATTGACCTCGGTTTTGTCGGTCAAGTGAAAAGTATGAACACGGCTGTGCTGCTGGAACTCATCGAAAAAGGATTGATTCCGGTGGTCTCTCCCCTGGGCCGGGGAGCTGATTCAAAAACTTACAACATAAATGCGGACCAAGCTGCAGGAGAGCTGGCTGCGGCGTTGAACAAAAAGGACCCCGGCAATGTCAATATTGTTTTCTTAACTGATGTTGACGGCATCTATGAAGATTTTGACAATAAGAGCTCGCTGATATCGGAATTGCGGCTTGAAGAATGCGAGGCGATGGTAAGAGAAAACAAGATTTCGGAAGGAATGCTTCCCAAAGCAAAGGGCTGCATAGCCGCTCTTAAGGGAGGAGTATCATACGCCCACATTTTGAACGGAGCAGCAAAGCATGCCTTGCTGGTGGAAATGTTTACCGACAAGGGAATCGGGACCATGATAAGGAGATAGCGCTGTTGGCTGCATTGGGTATCCCAACTGTCTTTTTTCGCAAAAAGAGTGACTGAAGTCGGGACTAGATTAAAAATAAAAAATCAAAAGTCAAAATGTCAGATCAAAGGTCAAAAATCCAGTGCGATTTTGCAGAGCGTCTTTATTTCGTCTGCGAACTATGACTTTTTTAGATCTGATATCATCGTATGCACTTGAGTTTGAGGTTTTCTTGGGTGGACCAAAGCCCGGAGGTCTCTATTTTTGATTTTTTACCTGTACATTTGATTTTTGATATTTAATCTTTGATTTCCACAAATTTGATTTTGCAGTTAGAAGAGCAGAGATGTATAGGATAGCAGATTTGTTCAATTCAACTTGGGTATGAAAGAACAACATTGTCTAGAGAGTGATCAAATGAGTCAGCTAGAGGAATACATGGAAAAAGAAGCAAAATATCATATGCAGACCTACAAGCGGTTTCCCGTGGTTTTCATAAGGGGCCTAGGGAGTAGGTTGTGGGACTTAGACGAGAAGGAGTATTTGGACTTTGTCAGCGGTTTGGGCGTTAGCAGCGTCGGCCATTGCCATCCAAAAGTTGTCGATGCGATCAGGAAAAGCGTTGGCAAGATCATGCATGTCTCAAATCTCTTCTACACCGTGCCGCAAATTGTCCTCGCGGAACAGCTGGTTGAGATGTCATTTGGGGACAAGGCCTTCTTCTGCAACAGCGGAGCGGAAGCAAACGAGGGTGCAATTAAGCTCGCAAGAAAATATGCCAAAATGACCCTTGGGGAAGAGAAATATGAGATCATTACGGCTTTTCGCTCGTTTCACGGCCGAACTTTCAAAACCCTGGCTGCTACCGGCCAGCCGGAGAAACAAAAGCCTTTTGAACCGCTGCCGCCCGGGTTCAAGCACGTTCACCTAAACGATGCTTGTGAGCTGGAGGAGGCAATTTCTGAAAAAACCTGCGGAATCATGCTGGAGCCGATCCAGGGCGAGGGAGGCGTGTACGAGTGTGATTATGCATATATGCAGGCGGTTTGCGAAATATGTAATCGCCGCAATTTGCTTCTGATCCTGGATGAAGTGCAGACCGGGATAGGAAGAACCGGAAAGATGTTTGCATACGAGCATTTTGACATTGAGCCGGACATAGTCACTTTGGCCAAGGGTTTAGCAGGAGGTCTTCCGATCGGCTGTTTGCTCGCGAAAGATAAAGTTGCAGGAGCCTTTGACTACGGAGACCACGCGACAACCTTTGGGGGTGGCGCAGTCCCCTGTAGTGCTTCACTTGCTGTTCTCAAAGTTATTGAAGACGAAAGACTCCTTGAAAACTGTGCTATAATGGGTTCTTATCTCAGAGAAAAACTTGAAGATATCAAAGACAAGTTTGCTGTGAAGGAAGTAAGGGGCAAGGGTTTGATGATTGGTGTTGAATTCGAGGATCCCATAGCTCCCCAAGCGGTAAAAATATGTCTGGAAAATGGTATTGTCCTGAATAATATCGGAGAGAGAATTATTCGCTTTCTTCCTCCGCTTAGTATAACTGCCGAGGAAATCGATCAGGCACTGACGGTGTTCGAGGAAGCGTTGACGGAAGCACACAAAGAATCCGGATGTTGATAACCGGACGACGAACTACGTAACCAAACTGCTGAACGGGTGCTGAAACCCTAGCCGAGCAACTTTTGGAGGCACGAATGCCAAGGCTTAAAGGAAGAGATCTTCTAACAATGACTGATTTCAGTCAGGACGAGATATATCAAATTCTTTCACAAGGTTTTGAGTTTAAAAGGTTAAAAAGACTCAACCACTCGCATCAGACCTTAAAAGGAAAGACCGTGGCAATGATTTTTCAGAAGCCTTCAACAAGGACCAGGGTCTCATTTGAGGCAGGAGTTGCTCAACTTGGTGCTTATCCTCTATTCCTGAATGCCTCCGATCTGCAATTGACGCGGGGCGAAAGCCTGGAAGATACGGGAAAAGTCCTCTCGCGTTATGTCGACGGCATCGTGATGCGGGCTTTTGCTCAAAAGGATCTGGATGAACTAGCGGCCGGGGCCGATGTCCCGGTCATAAATGCGCTGACCGACGATTTCCATCCGTGCCAGGTCTTAGCTGATTTTATGACCATCTTAGAGAAGAAAGACCGGCTGGCAGGCTTGAAACTGGCTTATGTCGGCGATGGAAATAATGTGGCGAATTCGCTGCTTCTCGGTGCGGTCAAAGTCGGACTCAATATTTCAATTGCCTCGCCGCGAGGTTTTGAGCCTGCGGAAGACGTGGTTCGCACCGCAATGCGTTCTTTAAGAGGCATTTCCCCCAAGGTGAGTATTACGGAAGACCCGGTGGAGGGAGTCAAAAAGGCCGACATTGTCTACACTGATGTCTGGGCCAGCATGGGTAAAGAGGATGAACGCGAGGAGCGAAAAGCAATTTTCAGCCCCTTTCAGGTAAACGAGGATATGCTTCGTCATGCGAAGAAGGATGTAATTGTCATGCATTGCCTGCCGGCTCATTACGGCGAGGAAATCACGGCAGATGTCTTGGATAAGTTTGACTGCGTATTCTTTGACCAGGCGGAAAACCGGTTGCATGCCCAAAAGGCTTTGTTAACGTTGCTTTTAGGTGATTAGCATAGGTGATAATGTGAAGTCTAAGAGTGAGCGGCTTGAGACAATTCGAAAATTGGTGCAGGAAAAAAGGATCGGGACCCAGGAAGATTTGGTCAAAGAGCTGGAAAAACAAGGATACGAGGCGACTCAAGCAACCGTCTCCAGAGACATCATGGAATTGCGTCTTCAAAAAATGAGGACTTTGGAAGGGAGCATATATGTGCTTCCTCAGATCGGGCCGGTTGAAGAGATCGAGCACCTGCAGAGGATGCTCAAAGATTTTGTTACTAGAATCATAAGAGCGCAGAATCTGATTATCTTAAGGACTCTGCCGGGTGCTGCGCAAGGAGTCGCTTCAGCCGTGGATAACGCTAGATGGAGCGAAATCTTGGGAACAATCGCCGGTGATGACACTATTCTGCTGGTAACTGCAGATAGCAAGACCGGCGTATCAGTCACAAAAAAGCTGGAAGAACTGAAAAGCTCCTAAACATAAGATCATAATTGCAAAATGCAAATTTCAAAATGCAAATTTCAAAATTTAGTAGAACCTGTTTTGAGAACCAGAAAAGTCAGAGAAAGCAAACAATTGGATAAGAGTGGATTCAATCGCCTGATATTCCTTGGTTCTTAACATTTTGCATTTTTCATTTTGCATTTTGAGTTTATTCTTTTGGGAGGTTAAGTGGAAAAAGAAAAAATTGTTTTGGCTTATTCGGGTGGCTTAGACACCTCGATAGCCATTAGATGGCTGCAGGAAGAACGTGGCGGAGAAGTTGTCGCTTTGGCGGTTGATGTCGGACAGGGTGACGACTTGGAATCTGTAAAGAATAAGGCTCTGCAAATAGGAGCGGCAAAATCGTATCTCATTGATGCCAGGATCGAATTCATAGATGATTTTATCATTCCCGCTCTTAAGGCTAATGCTCTATATGAAGGAAAGTATCCTCTTGTTTCCGCTCTGTCGAGGCCGTTGATTGCCAAATGGCAAGTTGAAGTGGCGGATACCGAAAAAGCTAACTTTGTGGCCCACGGATGTACCGGAAAGGGAAATGACCAGGTCCGGTTTGAAGTGTCGATCGGAGCCCTAAATCCCGACCTGAAAATCATCGCCCCCTTGAGAGAGTGGAGCATGTCCAGAGAAAAATCAATGGAGTATGCGAAGAAGCATAACATACCGGTGCCGACATCAAAGGAAAAACCGTATAGCATTGACGAGAACTTGTGGGGAAGGGCGATCGAATGCGGGGGATTGGAAGACCCGTGGAACGAGCCGCCAAGCGATATTTATGAGCTGACCGCTGACGTTGATAACACACCAAACAAACCGAGCTACCTGGAGATTGACTTTGTTCAAGGGATTCCGGTCGGACTTGACGGGAACGAAGTCAATTTGTTGGATCTTATCGAGAGAGTCGGAAAAATCGCCGGTGAAAATGGATACGGCCGGCTTGACATGATCGAAAACAGATTGGTGGGCATTAAATCCAGGGAGGTTTATGAGGCTCCCGCTGCCCTCTCACTGATTCTTGCTCATCAAAGCTTGGAGGATCTTACTCTGGAGCGGGATCTGCTCCATTATAAATCACTGATTGAGCAAAAATACGCGGAGTTGATCTATTATGGGCTATGGTTTTCGCCCCTTAAGAACGCCCTGGATGCTTTCGTAAATGAGACTCAAAAGAGCGTGACGGGGTCTGTTAGATTGAAATTCTACAAAGGGACTTGCCGGGTTGTGGGAAGGAAATCAAACGAGTCGCTCTATGACTATTCACTGGCAACCTACGAAGAAGCGGATAAGTTTTCTCATGACTCCGCCAAAGGTTTCATAGATTTATGGGGATTGCCGGTAAGAGTATGGGCAAGAAGACAAAGAAAAACCGGCGAATGACAAACGTCGCATCGAAGAACGAATCTGACTGACAGGTTATCGTTTTGATTTGGTAATTGCGATTCGGGTTTTTGCGTCTTGAGTCTTGAGTCCCGGGTCCTGGGTCTTGATCTTCCCGGCAACTGGAATCTGGGAACCGGCAGCCCAAACGGTTTTTGAGTCCTGAGTCTTGGGTCTTGATTCCCCGGTAGCTGGAGACTCGCAACTGGCAGCTAAGTCATGGTTCTCGGTTGTCGGTCTTGGGTCTTGATTTCCCTGGTAGCTGGAGACTGGCAGCTGGCAGCCAATGGGTTTTGGGTCTTGAGTCTTGCACGAAAGGGAGCAATTTTGAGCAAACTCTGGGGCGGGCGTTTTGACAAGAATACGGACAAGGTGGTAGAGGAGTTTACGGCCTCTCTGCCGTTTGATTGTCGCCTGTACAAGGAGGATATAGCCGGAAGCATTGCGCACGTGAAGATGCTGGCAAAGTGTAAAATCCTGCCGGATGAAGAGGCGGAGCAAATAGCGGAGGGCTTAAGGGAGATCGAGAGAGAATTCGAAGCAGATCGATTCTCTTTTGACCTTGCAGATGAAGACATTCATATGAGCATCGAGAGAACACTCATGCAAAAGATCGGCCCGGTCGGCGGCAAGCTTCATACGGCCCGCAGCCGGAATGATCAAGTTGCGCTGGATATGAGAATGTATATCAAGAAAGAAATAAAGATTGTCTGTGAGTTAATAACCAGTCTCAAGCAAACTCTGATGGCCGGAGCAAGAGACAATATCGATGTTATTATGCCTGGTTATACCCATATGCAGAGGGCGCAACCGATCCTGTTCGCTCATCACCAGATGGCGCATTTTTTCAGTCTTCAGCGCGACTTTGACCGGTTCAAATTATGTTTTGACCGCGCCGATGTAATGCCTCTCGGGTCAGGCGCTTTAGCGGGAACCTCGTTTCCAATTGACCGGGAGTTTGTCGCGAAGGAGCTTGGGTTCTCAAGAATTTCCGAGAATAGTCTCGATGCCGTCAGTGATCGAGACTTTTTGTTAGAATTCCAATTTGCCGCCTCTCTCATGATGGTTCACTTGAGCAGGATTGCAGAGGAACTGGTGTTGTGGTCGACGCAGGAGTTTGGTTTTGTTGAGCTAGATGACTCCTATACAACCGGCAGCAGCATTATGCCCCAGAAAAAGAATCCGGATGTGGCGGAACTCATCCGGGGAAAGACGGGCCGGACCTTCGGGAATCTGCTGGCGCTGTTGACGACTTTAAAGGCGCTTCCGCTCGCCTACAATCGAGATTTGCAGGAAGACAAAGAGGTTGTTTTTGACACCCTCGATAATCTCAAGCTCTTGCTGTCTACGTTGATTGGCATGCTTTCGACAATGCAGATCAACAAAGTGAGAATGGAGGAGTCAGCCGGTGGAGGGTTTTCAACGGCCACTGACCTGGCCGACTACTTGGTAAAGAAAGGCTTGTCATTCAGGGAAGCCCACGAGGTTGTCGGCGCAATTGTAAAGAATTGCATCTCGGATGACCTGGTTTTTGAGCAGCTGAAGTTGGATGACTTCAAAAGATTTTCCTCATTTTTCGAAAGCGATGTCTTCGACGTCCTTGACGCAAGGAGCTCTGTTGAGAGCAGAGCCAGTTACGGCGGCACATCGTCGACAAGCGTGAAGAGGCAGTTTCAGGTGGCGCAACAAATAATAGCTGACGAAAAGGCCTGGATCCAGCTTAAATGAAAAAGGAAAAACGTTTTTAATTTTTCATCTTCAATTTTTCATTGGAACACTAACCTCAAGTCTCGATAATTTGCCAAATCAAAAGGCTAGGCTTAGCTCTTTGATCATGGTAGGGATTTGCTGTGGACAACGACGACGTAGCCAAAGTACTGGATGAAATTGCAGATTTGCTGGAAATACAGGATGAAAGCAGATTTCGAGTTCAAGCTTATCATCGTGCCGCCAACTGCATACGGAGTCTCTCCGAGGACATCAATGAAATCTACGAGGAAGGCAGGCTGCAAAGACTATCCGCGGTTGGCAAAGGTATTGCTGAAAAAATCGGAGAGTTGCTTACCAAAGGCGAGACCGAATACCACGAGGAACTGAAAGAAAAAATCCCTCCCAGCCTTGTTGAGCTGATCCAAATACAAAGCCTGGGTCCCCGGAAGGCCAAATTTCTGTACGAAGAACTCAATATCCAAACCGTTGACGACCTCTTAGAAGCTATTGAGGCGCACAAACTAGCTCCACTTAAGGGATTTGGCGCTAAGAGTGAAGAAAACATTTTGAGGGGCGTCAAGCAGTTCATGAAAGGCAGGGAGAGAATACTGCTTAGCGAAGCCTACCCGATGGCGGAAAGAATCATCAACCACCTAAAAGAGCAGCCGTTTGTTTTGAGGATTGACATGGCCGGGTCACTTCGCAGGATGAAAGAGACTATCGGAGATATTGATTTACTCGCTGCCAGTAGAGAACCATCTAAAGCCATGGACCATTTTTGCCGTCTCCCAGAAGTTGATCAGGTGCTTGCCAAAGGTGAGACAAAAAGCAGCATCCTTGCCAAAAACGGTCTACAGGTAGATTTGCGCGTTGTGACTCCGGAGCAATACGGGTCTGCGCTTCAGTATTTTACGGGATCAAAGGAACACAGCATTCACCTGCGAGATATCGCAAAAAAGAGAGGGCTAAAAATCAACGAATACGGACTCTTTGAGGTTGATTCAGATACTCGGATAGCCGGTGAAGACGAGGAGGAGATATATTCAAAGCTGAATATGCAGTACATTCCACCTTTTATGAGAGAGGATAAGGGTGAGATCGAGCTGGCAATTGAAAATAGATTGCCAAAACTAGTTGAGCCTGAAGACATAAAAGGAGATCTCCACGTTCATTCATCTTGGAGCGACGGCCTAAACAAGATTGAAGAGATTGCCGAGACGGCCAGGGCAATGGGCTATTCTTACGTTGCGATCTGTGATCATGCCGAGAGATTGAAGATTGCCGGTGGCTTGAGCGAAGTAGAAGTTCGAAGGAGAACGGAAAGGATCCGCCAACTCAATGAAGGGCTGCAAGGTTTTACAATTCTTGCCGGCATTGAGTTGAACATTGACAACGACGGGAAGCTCGATTATGGCGATGATCTACTGCAGGAGCTTGACGTAGTGGTCGCATCAATTCATGCGGGATTCAATCAGCCCCCGGAGACCCTGACTGGAAGAATTCTGGCGGCGATTTCCAATCCATATGTTGATATTATTGCCCATCCGACCGGAAGGATCATGGGAAAACGCCCTCCTTATCCAATCGACCTAAACGCAGTGTTCAAAGCTGCGTCTGCGACCGGGACATTTCTGGAGCTAAACTCATTCCCGGATAGATTGGATCTGAGAGACGATTATCTGAGAGAAGCGAAGGCACACGGAGTGAAAATCGCCGTCAATACCGATGCGCACACAATCGGGCACCTAAGAAACATAATCTACGGAGTGGCAACCGCAAAGCGGGGATGGCTCGAGCCCGACGATGTCATAAACACGTACCCGCTGGATAAGCTGCTTGGTGTTTTGAAAAGCAAATCAAAGAGGTAGGCTTTTGGCTGTCGACTGCAGGGACTGTTGACAGAGGCAAAAGCAGACCCTATTTCGTCATCGCGCCGTGCCTGCCGGCAGGCAGGAGGAGGGCTCAGCCGACGTGGTGATCCGACGAAGTCGTCCTGAGGCCTTGGCCGCAGGATCTGGATCCTTCACTACGTTCAGGCCTGTCCTGAGCAAGGCCGAAGGAATGACCAAAATACGGTCAGATTGCTTCGCTTCGTTTGCAATGACGTTGTCAACTGGTTTATCGACAGTCTCTATAAGCTGGGGACTTTTTCCAATGACTGAACAAATTCTACCGTTCGCTTTCTACAAGCGAGATACACAAATAGTTGCTCAGGAGATTCTGGGAAATATTCTTGTCCATGAGACAAAACAAGGCACCCTAAGCGGTGTTATTGTCGAGACGGAGGCTTATTTTGGCTTGGGTGACCCAGCGAGTCATGCGTCAAGGGGAATGACCAAACGAAGCTCAATAATGTTTGGCGTGCCGGCTGTTGCGTATGTTTATTTGAACTACGGCATCCATTGTTTGCTAAATATTGTCACTGAGTCAGAGGGTACGCCGGGAGCGGTTTTGATTCGGGCTTTGGACCCGCTTGAAGGCAAGGAGACAATGTTGAGGAACAGAAGAGTAAGGTCGGAGCGCGAACTTTCCAATGGGCCGGGCAAACTTACTCAGGCTTTGCAGGTTGACCTTTCTCATAACGGCCAAGACATGACTGGTGGTAATCTCTTTGTTGCTAAAGGTCCAAGGAAAGAGTTCTCGATAAAAGCGGCTTGCCGCATAGGAATATCTGTAGCTCAAGATAGTCTTTTAAGGTATTATATTGAAGGCAATCCATTCGTATCGAAGACAGCGCCTTGATGGATTTAGCTTCGAACTCAAAGGGCCTTGTGTACCTGGGCCTCAAGAGCGGGAGTTCTAAATGAAAAATTCAAAGTGAAAAAATAAAAATGACAATTCAAAATGTAAAATTTGGTTACGGAGAAGGTAACGATGCCCATTCCGGCAATTTGTAACGCGGGCGGTTTTCATTATTGGTTCTTATGTAACCGTAATGCCCAAATGATACGGGACTCCCAGCTGCAGCCTTAATACGGTTTCTTTTTGAGTTTTTATCTGTCATTTTGCATTTTTATTTTTAATTTTTGATTTGCGGCAGCAGCGCAATCTCAAGATTCCATTAGAGCTCAACAAGAATCTTGATCTGAGAAGAAAATCAAAGCGTTTGGAGGATAAATGAAACTCAAGGAAGCCTATGCACTCGCAATAAAAACGGGAATTGCGAATGATCCCAGAGGTAAAAAAGAAATCGAAAGGGTTCTGAAGAAAACCAAAGAGAGTTTTGAGCAGTTAAAGGAGAAGGAAAAGGAGTTCTTTGATACCGAGAAGCTATCTAATCCCTATGCTGATACCCGGATTCTCTTTGGCGATCCAAACACGGAAATAGAAGAAGTTCTGGTCGGCATAGACCTGGAAGTCGGTGAAGTACTGTTGGCGGACAGATTGAATGAAAAAGGGCACCAAATCAATCTCTTGCTGGCGCACCATCCTGAAGGTCCGGCGCTGGCAGGTTTGTCCGAAGTTATGAAGATGCAGGCTGATCTTTGGCAAAGGGAAGGCGTTCCAATAAATATCGGCGATGTCCTTATAGACAAGAGGATGAGGGAAGTTCACCGTAATCTTATGCCAATAAACCATAATAGGTCGGTTGATGTGGCGCGAGCTCTTGATTTAGCCTTCATGAGTATCCACACACCGGCTGACAATTTGGTTTCTTCTTTTCTGCAAAAGATTATTGACAAAAAAGATCCTTCGACGGTTAAGGAAGTAGTAGAAATCTTGCGGGAAGTGCCGGAGTACAAAACTGCAGCTAAGGAGGGCCACGGTCCCCAAACTCTGGTCGGCGACGGAGAAAAGAGAGCCGGCAGAGTTGTTGTGGATATGACCGGTGGCACGGAAGGCCCGGTGGATGTGATAGAAAAGCTTGTCCGAGCCGGGGTGGGGACGCTTGTCGGAATGCACATGAGTGACAAGATGCGGAAGAAAGCCGAAGAGAATCACATGAATGTTGTGATTGCCGGCCATATTCCCAGTGATGCAATTGGCCTAAATCTCCTACTGGATGAGTTTGAAAAGAAGGGTCTTGATAGATTCACTACATGCTCCGGTCTGACACGGATCAAAAGGACCTAGGTCCGATGACTGAAGTCTGATGTCTGAAGTCTTGAAATGAGGAGAATGTTGATTGAAGGTACTCTTTGTCTATCCTGATTTTCCCGCACATGTTGACAGCATACGGCGCTTTGGTTTCTATTCAGAGGGACTGGCGTCACTTTCAGCGGTTTTGAAGAAGGTTGGGCATGCTGTTTCTCTGTATCATCTTACGGGTCCTGCTAATGAGCAGGATTTCAAGGCGAAGATCGAAGAGGAGCAGCCTGATCTGATAGCCTTCACGGTGAGAACAACGATCTTTCCCTATGTGAAGGAATACCTCAAGTGGTCTAAAAGCACTTCCAATGCGTTAACAGTCTGCGGTGGCTATCATCCGACAATTGCGCCTGAGGAAACCGTCAACACGGAAGGAGTCGATGTTGTAGCAATTGGTGAGGGTGAAGGAGCACTTCAGGAGCTGTGCGAGAAAATTGAAAAAAAGGAAAGCTTTGATTATGTTGCGAATCTGTGGGTAAAGAAGGAAGACACTATTATCAGAAACCCCGTGCGGCCCTTGATTGAAGATCTGGACGCACTGCCGCTTCCGGATTTTGCCCTCTTCGACTATGAGAAACTCGAGTCTTCCACCATAAATACGGCAAGCGCGATGCTTTCCCGGGGCTGTCCCTACAGCTGTACGTACTGCTGCAATCACAAAATCAGAGAAGTCTATCCCAATCCTCAAAAATATGCCCGTTTCAGGAGTCCCGACCGGTCCATTGAGTATTTGAAGAAAATCTTGGATGAGTATCCGTTTATTAAGTACATAAATTTTATGGACAATATCCTGCCAATGCGCCGAAGCTGGTTTTTTGAGTTTATTGATCTTTATAAAAGAGAGATAGATTTGCCTTTTTCTTGCAATTTCAGAGTCAACCTGGTAAAAGAAGATGTAGTAAAGGCGCTTAAGGATGCGAAATGTTTCCAGGTTCGGTTTGGGGTCGAAAGTGGCGACGATTTCATCCGAAATACTATTCTAAAAAGGAAAATAAGCCGTCAGGATATGGTCGAAGCCTTGCGGGCGTGCAGAGATCTCGGCATTAGCACTCTTTCTTATAACATGGTTGGTCTTCCCCATGAGGACCTGCCGAAAGCCCTGGAAACCATAAAGCTAAATGCTGAAATGATGACAACCAGGGTTGTGGTCTCGGTGTTTTACCCGTATCCGAACACGGAAGCATATGATATGTCGGTAAAAGACGGCTTCATCGAGCCGACCTTTGATTACCGCGAGGATGTCGCGCTTAAGCAAGATAAGTTCGGTAAAGAAGCGGTTAATTTTGTTGCAACGTATTTTGAGACATTCATGAAGCTTTATAAATTCAGCAATCGCATGCCCAAAGCTATTAGTAAAAGAATGGAGATGATGCTTGATAGACTTTTTTGTTCTCGACTCCTTCCTCGCTATTTTCTGGTTAAAGTGGCAGATGTCCGAGACCGATATATTGAAAAAGCTAAAACAGCCTTGAAGAAAAGATTGCCTGGCTTCTATCTTTTTTTAAGAGACAAATTGCTTAGAACTACAAACAGTTAATAACAAGAAACATTTATTGTACATAGATTGGGTAGTCGGTCACAGTTCAGCCAGTTTATTGGGGAGCTCAAAATCAGTAGCTTAAGAAAAGTTCGCAGTCTAAGAATAATAACGGTCTTGATGATTGCATGTGTTTTGCTTCTCCTTAGTTCTCTATCCCCTCTTTCCGCTTCTTTGCTTGAAGACAAAAGAAAAGAAGCCTCTGACCTAAAAAATCAAGTCTCGCAGGTTGACAATGAACTTGCCGGTTCCGTGAACGCATATGAGGGCGCTTATGCCCAGCTCACGGAAATCAACATGGCGATTCAAAACAACTTGGTGCAGCTTGACGCAACGAACAAGAAACTGGCAAAAAACAAGAGCATTTTGAGCACACGCGTTGATTCAATTTACCGTGATGGGAATACCGAGTTCATCTCGGTCATTTTAGGTGCCAGAGATTTTGAAAACTTCTTATCCAGACTGGATTATTTGAAGAAGATATGCGCGGAAGACGCTAGACGGCTGAAGAGTATTGAAAGACTAAAGAGAATAGCTGAAAGACGCGATGCCGAGCTCTCGGCAAATAAAGCACGCCAGAGAATAGTCCTGAACAAAGTAAATGCCGAAAAAGCAGGTCTGGAGAGGGCTCTAAAGCAAAAAGGAGACTTACTTGCGACGATTCAAACTGAAGTCAAGGCCCTGGAGGAAGAGGAAAAGAGACGACTTGAGGAAGAACGAAAAAGGGCCCTAGAAAGTGCAATAAGAGCCGCAAACAACGCAAATAATGCAAATAGTAATCCTGCCGGCAGTCGAAATGCCGCTACAACTTTCGCTCCTGACAGTAGTTGGAGGTTCCCGGTGACTCAGCCCTACAGCTACTGTGATAGCTGGCACGCGCCCAGAGTAGGTCACCTTCACCAAGGAACGGATATTTTCGCTCTTCGAGGAACACCCGCTATCGCCTGCGTCGATGGGATTATTTTGCGGCTGAGCACAGGCAAATTAGGCGGAATTGGAATGACCCTGCAGGACAAAAACGGTAACACTTATTACTACGGTCACCTGGACGGATATGCTACGGGGGTCTATCAAGGGATGCCGGTCTCAGCCAGCCAGACACTTGGTTATGTCGGTGATACCGGAAATGCCAAAGGAACACCCCCGCATGTGCATTTCGAAATCCACCCCGGCGGAGGCCCCGCCACAAACCCGTATCCCATACTTAAGCTTGTAGGATAACTGGAGCTCAACACTTGATCCATACATGGATTAGAGTTGCATAATGAGTGCCCGGTTAAATGCAAAGTGCAAATTTCAAAATTTTTAGAGCCTTATCTCAAAGCATTTTGCACTTTGCATTTTGACTTTTGACTTTTGCATTAACTTTAGAGCTTCCCTATCGTTATCGTGACTTCTTCGTTGTTCTGTATCTTTTTGCCCGGATCCGGGCTTTGATCGATAACAATACCGTTCTGCTCCGGGTCGGACGTCGTTCGATATTGAATCACGGGTGTGAGGTGTGCTTCTCTAACGACCGAAGTGGCGCTATCTTCCTGTAGACCAAGAACGTTTGGAATACTGACCTGCGTCTCTTCCGTTTGGCTTGGCGGCAGCCCGCTGCTGACCGTAATTGTTACAATGGCGCCTTTTTTTATCTTGGTGCCGCCTGCGGGGTCTTGGCTGTAGACTTGGCCTGCCGGAAAATTGCCGGCGGCCACGTCCTGTCTATTCACGCCGAATCCGGCTGTGACGAGCACCTCTGTTGCTTGATCGCCCGTCATTCCTATAATGTACGGAACTTCCGCCTTTTTGCCGGCGATGTGAATGTCGCAGTACCGGCGGGGCTCGGTGCTTTTCACGAAAGACTGCTTTACGACGTGAGGACAGACTGAGTTTGCCCTCAAACCTGACTCGGCACATATTTTCAAAGACACCATTTCTTGCTCGGGAACCGCGAATTCCGAGGGCGGGGTATTTTCCAGCGCTTTGCTCATGAATTTGGCCCAAATCTGAGCCGGGAAGGTTCCACCGGCGACACGAATTCCATGCACATTCGTCATTGGCACCAGCTTGTCGGCATGTCCAACCCACACACTCGCAACAAGATCAGGGGTATAACCGACAAACCAAGCGTCTTTGTAGTCGTTCGTCGTTCCTGTTTTGCCGGCGGCGGGACGGCCGATGTTGGCCAATCTGCCTGTTCCGAATTTGATAACATCCTTGAGGATATTGGTTGATTCATACGCAATCGCGGGTTCGAGAATTTCTTTAGGTTCAGGCTGGTTTTCCTGGATGACTCTGCCTGACGCGTCCGTGATCTTCTTGATTCCCAGCGGCTTACAAAACGTTCCGTTGTTGGCCAAAGTCCCATATGCGGAAGCCATTTCAAGGGCACTGACTCCGACTCTTAGGCCGCCCAAAGCAATTGCGGGATTTGCCTCCAAAGGAGTTACAATTCCCATCTGTTTTGCGATGTCGGCGACTTTTTGCGGCCCGACGTCCATAATCATGCGAGCATAAACACAGTTTACGGAGTGGATCGTTCCTTCACGAACCGTCATTGAACCGTAGCTTTGCTTGCTGTAATTGGTCACGGTCCAGTCTTTGCCGGGAAGTTCAACGGTGAAAGTGCCGGCCGAGTAAGTCTTCGAAGGAGGAATTCCTTCCTTCAGCGCGGCTACAAGCACGAACGTCTTGAAAGCAGAGCCAGCTTGCCTATGGCCCTGAACGGCCAGGTTAAACTTCTGAGCGTTAAAATCCTCGCCTCCGACCATTGCCTTGATCTCGCCGCTTCTTGGGTCTATGCAGACAAGGGACGCATCGGGATCATCCGGGCGGTTGAGCATGGAGGCAACCGCAGTTTCGGCGTCGCTCTGCATCTTGAGATCTACCGTTGTGTAGATTCTTAGTCCGCCTTTGAAGAGGGAGTTCGCTCTTTCGGAGGGAGTCGTGCCGAAGCTTTTGTCATCCAGGATCTGCTGCTTGATAAACTCCACGAAGTACGGGGCAGGAATCGGTTTTTGAACAATTTCTTTTAGCTGGATCGGTTCAGCGTTGGCCGCATCCGCTTCCGCCTGCGTAATATAGCCGCTTTCGATCATCCTTCTCAAAACCACGGCCCGTCGTGCTACCGCTTTGTCGGCGTGCGAGTAGGGAGAATAACGATTAGGGGACTGGATGAGACCGGCCAAGAGTGCGCTTTCAGCAAGAGTTAGGTCTTTTGCTCTTTTGCCAAAAAAAACCTCTGCGGTGGTTTCGACTCCGTAACAGCTATGGCCGAAATAGATAGTATTTAGATATTTTTCAAGAATCTTCTTTTTCGTGTATTTCTTTTCGACTTGATAAGCTAAAGCGGCTTCTTTGATTTTTCTGGTGATTGTCTTTTCCGGTGTTAAGAAAGTGCTCTTAACATACTGTTGCGTTATTGTGCTCCCGCCTTCTTCGATTCTTCCTTTTTGGATGTCGGTAACGAAGGCGCGCACGATGGCTTCGACGTCAACGCCTTTGTGCTGAAAAAACCGCCGGTCTTCAATTGAAATCGTGGCTGCCTGTATGCTCTCCGGAATTTCCGACAACGGGATTTCGACACGGTTCTGCTCCGCATAAAAGTCAGTCAGCAACGTGCCGTCAGCCGCATAGATTTTCGATGTCTGGGCTCTCCTATTGACGGTTTGGTTCTCGAGCCGCGGGAGTTCCTTCGCGCAGCTTGCCAAAATGCCCATCGTGGCAATAATGAGTGTCAAGAAAGTGAAAAAAGTACATAATCCCAGAAGTGAAAGGACACGTACTCTTGTCTTGCGGTGGGTCGTTCTTTTTTCCCTGGCCCTAGACATTGATTGAGCTCCGATCACCAGACATTAAGGTTGAAACTGAGTAAATTATAACACATACGATAGATGTCATCATTACTGCGGTAGCTATTCTATAGCAATCCCCAAAGTCCTTGGGTGATTTTCACATCGGCTGTTCAGAGCGATGCCGCCTTCCTTTGGCCACTCGTGGACAGCCAAGATAAATCTATGTTACTATTCTTTACGAATTTAACCCTGATATTGCAGTAGAATTTAGTCCTAGGCTTGTTATTTTGACTTTATGCTGTGTCAGCCGGCACTTTTTTGTGCTCGCCGTACATCAAGTACGCCTGTGCAAAAAAGCACGGTCTTCCTTGCCTAAAGCCAAAATTCCTGCGCCTATCATCTAAACCTACTGCAGTATCAGGGTTTACACGAGGAGATTTGGACTATGGGAACTACTTTAGACAAGCAGTTGGAGCAAATATGTACAGGAACCGAAGAAGTCCTCCCGATTGAAGAGCTTAGATCAAAGCTTGAGAAATCTGCGAAGACAAAGGTCCCGCTCAGGGTCAAGCTCGGTCTTGATCCCACAGCCCCGGATATCCACTTGGGTCATACGGTTGTGCTCAAGAAACTAAGACAGTTTCAAGACATGGGCCACCTTGCGATCTTGATCATCGGAGATTTTACAGCCATGGTCGGCGATCCCAGCGGGAAGTCGGAAACCCGCAAGCAATTGAGCGAGGAAGAAGTTGTAAATAATGCAGAGACCTATGCAAAGCAGGCATTCAAAATACTGGACCCTGATCCAAACAAGATACAGCTTGTCAGGAATAGTACGTGGCTGAGCAAGATGAGCATGGCCGACGTCTTGAAATTGACCGCCTCATACACTGTTGCCAGAATGCTTGAACGAGATGATTTCTGCCTAAGATACAGAGACGGTGTTCCCATCAGCATTGTGGAGTTCTTCTATCCTCTTCTGCAGGGCATGGATTCAATCGCAATTAAGTCTGATATTGAACTGGGCGGGACCGACCAGAAGTTCAATCTGCTGGTAGGCCGGGATCTGCAAAGGGCGTATGATCAAGAACCTCAGGTTATCATTACGACGGCATTGCTTGAAGGCATCGACGGCACTCAAAAGATGAGCAAAAGTCTTGGAAACTATATAGGAGTCACTGAATCCGCTGAAGAAATGTTTGGCAAGACCATGAAAATCCCCGATGAGTTGATGATCAAATATTACCGGCTGGTTACAGGTCTGACCGCAAATGAGGTCGATGAGATTGAAGAAGGGCTCAAAGCTGAAAGACTTCATCCCAATGAGATCAAGCGCAGGCTGGCCGGAGAAATCATAAAGCAGTTTTATGATGAGAATGCGGCGCAGCAGGCGGAAGAAGTATTTGATGCCAAACATCTAAAAGTGCCGCTTCGTGATGAGGTGAGTATAGCTGACCGGATAGAGTTGTTGGAAAAGCATGGGCAAATCGAAGAGGTGGCGGTTCCTTCTGCTGAGCTCAAGGACGGCAAAATATGGATTGTCAGGCTCATTACGCTTACCGGGTTTGCGAAGTCGAACGGAGAGGCCCGCAGACTCATCGAGCAAGGCGGAGTGAGGCTGAACGATAGAGTAATCAATTCTGCGGATGAAGACATAGAAATCTTGGGTGGCGAAATCATTCAAATCGGAAAAAGAAAATATGCAAAATTGAAGTTAGTATGAAAATTCCTTCCGCAGGTTCCAGGCATAGTTTTGCGGCTATTTTTGTTTGACATCGTCCGGCAACGGTGCTATTATTAGTCTGGGTTTAAATGCCTTTCCAAGAAGAGTGGAGTTGTCAATTTGATTAGCTTGCGACTCGGAGGCGACAAGTTAGAGTTTGGATGAGGAGGACTGAATCTTCCCGATTCTTTGTCTTGTCGCTGAGGACGATTCCACAGCGGCAATTTTTTTTGGGAAATAAAGGAATTGAATTAGGCGGAATACCTTGACAGGTAGGGTTGTGAGTGGTAAATTACCATATGCGCTTCAAGCGCAAAAACCCTGCTTATCAAAAACATTTGGACCTTGAAAACTGAACAGTGTGCGTGAAGTATTAACAAAGCCAGTGCAGTACCCGTCAATCCAATAGCTTTTGGTTATTGATTGACAAACTTCATTTGTAATCAAGCTGGAGCTGTCAACTGACGGCTCAAGCTTAAAGTTTCAATGGAGAGTTTGATCCTGGCTCAGGACGAACGCTGGCGGCGTGCTTAACACATGCAAGTCGAACGGGATCCATCCCAGCTTGCTGGGAGAAGATCTAGTGGCGAACGGGTGAGTAACGCGTGGGCAACCTGCCCTACAGACTGGGATAACTCCTCGAAAGGGGAGCTAATACCGGATACCTTTGTTCATATGCATGTATGAACAAAGAAAGCCTTCGGGCGCTGTGGGATGGGCCCGCGTTCCATTAGCTTGTTGGTGAGGTAAAGGCTTACCAAGGCTGCGATGGATAGCCGGCCTGAGAGGGTGAACGGCCACACTGGGACTGAGATACGGCCCAGACTCCTACGGGAGGCAGCAGTGGGGAATATTGCGCAATGGGCGAAAGCCTGACGCAGCAACGCCGTGTGGACGAAGAAGGCCTTCGGGTCGTAAAGTCCTGTCACAGGGGACGAAGCCTTGACTTGTCGAGGTGACGGTACCCTGAGAGGAAGCCCCGGCTAACTACGTGCCAGCAGCCGCGGTAACACGTAGGGGGCAAGCGTTGTCCGGAATTATTGGGCGTAAAGAGCACGTAGGCGGCTAATCAAGTCAGGTGTGAAAACCTCAGGCTTAACTTGAGGCCTGCACTTGATACTGGTTAGCTAGAGTCTAGTAGAGGAGAGTGGAATTCCTGGTGTAGCGGTGAAATGCGCAGATATCAGGAAGAACACCGGTGGCGAAGGCGGCTCTCTGGGCTACGACTGACGCTGAGGTGCGAAAGCTAGGGGAGCAAACAGGATTAGATACCCTGGTAGTCCTAGCTGTAAACGATGGGCACTAGGTGTAGGGGGTTATCGACTCCCCCTGTGCCGTAGTTAACGCATTAAGTGCCCCGCCTGGGGAGTACGGCCGCAAGGCTAAAACTCAAAGGAATTGACGGGGGCCCGCACAAGCGGCGGAGCATGTGGCTTAATTCGACGCAACGCGAAGAACCTTACCAGGGCTTGACATGCATTCGAAAGCCTATGGAAACATAGGCCCTCTTTCGGGACGGATGCACAGGTGGTGCATGGTTGTCGTCAGCTCGTGTCGTGAGATGTTGGGTTAAGTCCCGCAACGAGCGCAACCCCTGTCCCATGTTGCCAGCATTTAGTTGGGGACTCGTGGGAGACTGCCGGTGTCAAACCGGAGGAAGGTGGGGATGACGTCAAATCATCATGCCCCTTATGTCCTGGGCTGCACACGTGCTACAATGGCTTGGACAATGGGCAGCGAAGGGGCGACCCGGAGCGAATCCCTTAAAACAAGTCTTAGTTCGGATTGGAGGCTGAAACCCGCCTCCATGAAGTTGGAGTCGCTAGTAATCGCGAATCAGTATGTCGCGGTGAATACGTTCCCGGGCCTTGTACACACCGCCCGTCACACCACCCGAGTTGTCTGCACCCGAAGTCGTTGGCCCAACCCGCAAGGGAGGGAGACGCCGAAGGTGTGGAGGGTAAGGGGGGTGAAGTCGTAACAAGGTAGCCGTACCGGAAGGTGCGGCTGGATCACCTCCTTTCTAGGGAGCATTATGCGGACGGCGGACCAGATACTGGACGCTGGGTCGAAAGATCCGGCCAGGGTCTGCCAACCTAGATTAAGGTCGATCACGGGCTTTATTGGATGTTCTTGGTTTCTGACCAGTATCGGAATCCGAAACACGGCATCTAGTTTTGCGCACACTGTTTGGTTTTGAAGGTCCAAAAACCTTCACGCGGTCGGAAGGCCGCGTTTTGTACCTTGAAAACTACACAGCGAGAGTTGGGTATACTCAAATCAAGTTAGTAAGAGCATACAGTGGATGCCTTGGCATCAGGAGTCGATGAAGGACGTGGTAAGCTGCGATAAGCCTCGGGTAGGCGCAAACAACTATTTATCCGGGGATTTCCGAATGGGGGAACCCAGTCTGAGTCATGTCAGATTATCTGCATCTGAACACATAGGATGCAGAGGACAACCAAGGGAACTGAAACATCTAAGTACCTTGAGGAACAGAAAGCAAATGCGATTCCCTGAGTAGTGGCGAGCGAAACGGGAACAGCCCAAACCGCTATATGTGTAAGCCTGCAGGCGTTGCTATAGCGGGGTTGTAGGGATCTACCAGGCTGAACTGCAGTGAGGCCGGAAAGTTACAAAACTGTCTTTTAGTTGAATAGTTTGGAACAATTAACCACAGAAGGTAAAAGTCCTGTAAACAAAAGAAGGCAGTCTTTCTTGGTAAATCTCCTGAGTACCACGGGACCCGAGAAATCTTGTGGGAAGCTGCGAGGACCACCTCGTAAGGCTAAATACTCCCTGATGACCGATAGTGAACTAGTACCGTGAGGGAAAGGTGAAAAGCACCCCGGAAGGGGAGTGAAATAGTACCTGAAACTGTATGCTTACAAGCAGTTCGAGCCGAGCACTTGTGCTTGGTGAGAGCGTGCCTTTTGTAGAATGAACCGGCGAGTTATGGTATGTAGCAAGGTTAAGGCTCAAGCCGAAGCCGCAGCGAAAGCGAGTCTTTAATGGGGCGTATTAGTTGCATATCATAGACCCGAAGCCGAGTGATCTATCCATGGCCAGGGTGAAGTCCCGGTAAAACGGGATGGAGGCCCGCACCCACTTCGGTTAAAAACGGAGGGGATGAGCTGTGGATCGGAGTGAAAGGCTAATCAAACTCGGTGATAGCTGGTTCTCCCCGAAATAGCTTTAGGGCTAGCCTCGGGCGTTTAGTTTTGGTGGTAGAGCACTGGATGAGCTAGGGGCCTTACCAGGTTACCGATCCCAACCAAACTCCGAATGCCAAAACTTTAGAGCCCGGGAGTCAGACTGCGGGGGATAAGCTTCGTAGTCGAGAGGGAAACAGCCCAGATCACCAGCTAAGGTCCCTAAATACGGACTAAGTGGAAAAGGATGTGGAACTGCCCAGACAACCAGGATGTTGGCTCAGAAGCAGCCATCATTTAAAGAGTGCGTAATAGCTCACTGGTCAAGTGATTCTGCGCCGAAAATTTAGCGGGGCTCAAGTCCGTTACCGAAGCTGTGAGATTCAGCATTTTCCTAATAGTGTATAGCATATGGTTTTTCCATAAGCTATATGCCATTAGCGATATGCTGGATCGGTAGGGGAGCATTCCTTGCGGATTGAAGTCGATGGGTAACCATCGGTGGACTGCAAGGAAGAGAGAATGCCGGTATAAGTAGCGAGAGGAAAGCGAAAAACTTTCCCGCCGTAAACCTAAGGGTTCCTGAGCAATGCTAATCATCTCAGGGTTAGTCGGGACCTAAGCCGAGGCCGCGAGGCGTAGGCGATGGACAACCTGTAGATATTCAGGTACCACTATGTTGTGTTTGAGCAATGGGGTGACGCAGTAGGGTAGGTCATCGTGGCGTTGGTTGACCACGTTTAAGCACGTAGGGGGTAGAGATAGGCAAATCCGTTTCTACTTAACTCCAAGGTGTGATGACGAGCCGATTGAGGTGAAGTGATTGATCCCACACTGCCGAGAAAAACCTCTAGTTAGCAACATGGTGCCCGTACCCCAAACCGACACAGGTAGGTGAGTAGAAGATACTAAGGCGATCGAGTAAACCCTCGTTAAGGAACTCGGCATAATGACCCCGTAACTTCGGGAGAAGGGGTGCTCTGTTTGGTGATAGCCTTCGCGGCTTGAGCTGAGCGGAGCCGCAGTGAAATGGCCCAAGCGACTGTTTACTAAAAACACAGGTCTCTGCTAAGTCGTAAGACGACGTATAGGGGCTGACGCCTGCCCGGTGCCGGAAGGTTAAGGGAAAAGGTCATCTGCTTCGGCGGAGAAGCTTTGAACCTAAGCCCCGGTAAACGGCGGCCGTAACTATAACGGTCCTAAGGTGAGATTTCTTGCCTTAGTAAAATCCGGCCATATGCTGGGAAGTCTGGTGTATCTCACACTACCACTTGTCTAATGCGAACACATGTTCTATAATGGTTCAAAGTTGATAGGTGGTGACAATGTGATGAGTGCAGATAATCAGCAGGAAAGAACAAGAACCGAAGGTTGGGTTATTGGTTTTGTCGATGGAGAAGGAACCTTCTCAGTCACTATTCAACGCAATTCTGAGATGTCTCTTGGTTGGCAAGCATTTCCTGAGTTTGTTGTAACTCAAGGAGAAAGAAGTCTGAGCGTTTTAAACGGGCTTCAAGAATTCTTTGGATGCGGCAAAGTCTTTAGGAATGCTCGGAGAGACAACCACAAAGAAGACGTATTTCGATATTGCGTGAGAAGTGTCAGTGAGCTAGAAAAGAAAGTCATACCATTCTTTAGAGAGCATCCTTTGAGGACCTCAAAGCTGGATGATTTTAAGAAGTTCGTCAAAGTGATTGAGCTGATGAAGCAAGATGCACATCTAAGCTTCGAAGGACTGAAAACGATAGCATCCATCGTGGAAACCATGAATAGACGAAAACCATCAAGGTTCTTGTTATCCTCAGAGACTATACGCCGGACCGAGCATTCAGCATTCTGAGTGCTTTGGAAGATATAGTCCGAGCCCTATGGCGACATAGGGAGACTGACAGAAATGATCAGTCCGCCTCGCAATAGCGAGGTCTGCAAGTAACAGCGCTGAGCGAAATTCCTTGTCGGGTAAGACATACTTGCCCCTTGAGAAAGTGATTTCTCAAGAAAATCTGGCTAATAACGGTGAAACCCTGCAAATGGGCAATACCGTGGGAAGTCTTCGTGACCCCGTAACGACTGATCCCATCAATGATGGGTGAGATGGTGTGTTTGTGCCGATCTAGGCAAATTTATAGCCACCATCATACGCCAGCCCCCGCAAAATTCTGCTGAGGCGGAATGCGCGGGGTGAAGATATAGTCTACACCCTTGGTAACAAGGGATATATGTGAAGTTCCGACCTGCACGAATGGCGTAACGACTTGGGCGCTGTCTCAACGAGGGACTCGGCGAAATTGTAATGCCGGTGAAGATGCCGGCTACCCGCAACAGGACGGAAAGACCCCGTGAACCTTTACTGTAGCTTGACATTGGATTTTGCTCCATCATGTCCAGGATAGGTGGGAGGCTGGGAAGCCTTGACGTTAGTCAGGGTGGAGCCAACCTTGGGATACCACCCTTGGTGTAGTGGGGTTCTAACGATAGACCGTTATCCGGCTATCGGAAAGTGTCAGGTGGGCAGTTTGACTGGGGCGGTCGCCTCAATAGTGGGGCGCCCTGATGGTAACATCAGGGGCAAACCTGGCTGTATGCTGGAAAATCCGTCTCTTAGTTCAGCTAAGCTACTCCGTATTGGCTGAATAAAAGAGTGAAGAATCCGGCGCTACCTTTTCAAAGGTGAAAATGCGACCGGTGCGGACAATCAGCAGGGAAGTCTTAAATGACCCCTCAACGACTGTACGCCAGGCTCCGACGCGATGTCGGAGGTGATACAGTCTGAACTTCACAGCGATGTGAAGCCCCGATCATATCGGGGACCTCGTGCCACAGAAAGGTAAGCGGATGAGGAGCAATGAGATTGAAGAGAAAAAGAAGAAGCTCAGCCTTAACGCTGAGCAGCGGGAGGTTCTGATCGGGCTTCTTCTTGGAGATGCTCATCTTGAGACGCAGAATCAGGGTAGAACGTACAGGCTCAAGATCGAGCAGAGTGAGCGACATCGCCCATACCTTATTCAGCTCTACGAGGTGTTTAGGGAGTGGATTTTGACACCTCCCAGGCGGAGGTTGGCAAAAAGCAGCGGCAGAGTGAGCTGCAACTATTGCGTTCAAACAGTTAGTCATGGTGCTTTACGGTTTTATGCACAGCAATTCTATACTGGGAGACGCAAAGTTGTTCCAAAGCTAATTCACCGCTGGCTTACACCGAGAGCTTTAGCTTATTGGTTTATGGACGATGGTTCACTCAAGAGTAGCCAGTCAAAAGGCGTGATCTTTAACACACAGGTTTTCGAGATGGCAGATGTGGAAAGGCTAATCAATGCTATCACGAGGAACTTTGGGTTGAAGGCCAAGAAGAGAAAGCAAAGAGAAGGCTACCAAATATATGTCTCAGGCGAATCATTCGAAAGATTTTGTCAATTAGTTGAGCCGTTTCTTTTACCAGAAATGGTTTACAAATTACCAGTGGCCAGGTTAACACAATTGCCTAAACAGTAACGGAGGCGTCCAAAGGTTCCCTCAGCACGGTCGGCAATCGTGCGTAGAGTGTAAGGGCAGAAGGGAGCTTGACTGCGAGACCTACAAGTCGAGCAGAGACGAAAGTCGGGCCTAGTGATCCGGCGGTGCAGTGTGGAATGGCCGTCGCTCAACGGATAAAAGGTACTCCGGGGATAACAGGCTTATCTCCCCCAAGAGTCCACATCGACGGGGAGGTTTGGCACCTCGATGTCGGCTCATCGCATCCTGGGGCTGTAGTAGGTCCCAAGGGTTGGGCTGTTCGCCCATTAAAGCGGTACGCGAGCTGGGTTTAGAACGTCGTGAGACAGTTCGGTCCCTATCCGTTGCGGGCGCAGGAGACTTGAAGGGAGTTGTCCCTAGTACGAGAGGACTGGGATGAACGAACCTCTGGTGTACCAGTTGTCGTGCCAACGGCATAGCTGGGTAGCTACGTTCGGATGAGATAACCGCTGAAAGCATCTAAGCGGGAAGCCCACCCAAAGATAAGGTCTCCCATCCCTGATTCGTCAGGGAGTAAGACCCCAGATAGACTATCTGGTTGATAGGTCACAGGTGTAAGAGCAGCAATGCTTTCAGCCGAGTGATACTAATTGGTCGAGGACTTGATTTTTACCTAACAATTGCTGTGTAGTTTTGAAGGTACAAGGTTTTGATTTGATCAAAAACCAATCCGATTGCGGGTTGGTTTTTTGCTTTGGAGGACGCCATTTTGTTGCATGCCGCAACATTTCCATCCTGCTAGCCAACCTTCTTTGTTCCCGGAACTGTCATTGTCCGGCTCGACCGGACAATGACAGGAATATTGCCCCGACATGTGACCTATCCTGACATGAGGGCATTGCGCGTTTGTAGTTTGACATTTGGCACTGGATCAACTAAGATGCGGACAATTGCACAACAGGACAAAAAGTGGTCAGTGGAAGGACGAAGCTCTGGATATGAAAACCACAAGGTACTTCGACTATGTTCGGCGTCGACCCGATCGTGCTATAATCACGGATAAGTGGATAGACCAGGTTGTGAAATGTCCGTCAAGAACCGTCGTTCAGTCCGATGGTAGGATCAAGAAATGGGGTTTTATAGCGGACGTTGATCGGTATCTGCGAGTAATCCTGCTGCAAGATGGGGAGACGGTGCATAATGCGTTCTTCGATAGAGGTTATGAGGAGTGAAGAATATGAGAGTAAAGTACTTTCCCGAGACTGATACCGCATTGGTTGAGTTCACAGATAATGAGGTCGGTGAAACAAAGGAGATAAGCGACGACATCTACGTAGACTTGGACAGCAAAGGCAACCTGGTCAGCATGACTATTGAGCATGCTCGTACAAATGCAAGGTTGCAGGAGTTCTCGTTGATAGAAGTTGTCGGCAAAGCATCATAATCTGCAAGGGGAAAGAATCATGCAACCAACAGGGGCAAAAACAGCGATGGTGTCTTTGGCGCCAGCAAAGCCAAAGTCTCCAGCCGTTGCCACAAAGCCAAAACTCTTAGACCGCCTTCACCAAGCA
>Ga0214473_10001731_pt1 | contig 28075 bp, 23 predicted proteins | sample RVTome_7_FD_203509 | JGI IMG/M metagenome (GOLD analysis project Ga0214473, IMG submission 203509) | Soil microbial communities from uranium-contaminated site in the Upper Colorado River Basin, Wyoming, United States - RVT98D197 | ecosystem: Environmental > Terrestrial > Soil > Contaminated >...
CTTTCGCCGTCGCCAGCGCCGCCGCCACTCCGAGAATGGGAAAGTCGATGCTGTCGCGTCGGCGGAGCTTGAGATAGGTCGCGCGCATGCCGTTCGGCGCGGGCACGTGGATCGCGGTCAGGATCTCTTCGCGCTTCTTGGTCACGAAATCGATGCCGTCGGGCCGGTAGAGATCCTTCACCGGGATCCGGCGCTCGCCCAAGGCTCCCACCAGGGTCACGCTGGCATCGAGTGCGATGAGGACGGGCGCGGTGTCGGAGGAGCTCACCGCCCAGCAGCGCGGGCTCGACGGCGCGACCCAGCAGATGGCGCCGTCCTTCTTCATACAGAAGTCGATCGCCTTCCGCCAGTCGTAAGTCTGGTTGTAGTACGTGCAGCGGGTGTCGATGCAGAGGTTCCCTCCGAGGGTCCCCATGTGCCTCAAGATGGGCGAGCTCACGAGGCCCGCGGCCTTCGCGAGGGCGGGAAACTGCGCCTGAAGGAGGGCGCTTCTCTCGACGTTCTGGAGCGTCGTGAGGCCTCCGATCTCGATCTCCTTGTCGGAGCCGATCGCGACTTCCCGACCCCCCTCGAGGGCCCGTAGACCCACGAGCACCTTCGGCTCGAACTGCCGTCTCTTCATGTTGGGGTAGAGGTCGGTCCCGCCCGAAACGGCCATCGCTTCATCGCGCGCGTGATCGGCGAGCATCCTCGCTGCCTCGCGCGCCGACTTCGGCTTGAGGTAGCGAAACGGTGGAAGCCGCATCATAGGGGCGGGACCTCAATCGGCGGCGGAAACTCGTACGCGGGCACCGTCGGCTTCGAAAGCCTCCCCTCGAGAGCGAGAAGGATCTTGTCCGGAGTGACCGGGGTCTCGTCGATCCGTACTCCGAGGGCGTCGTAGACGGCGTTCGCGAGGGCGGGGATCACCGGGAGGAGCGGCCCCTGGCCGCACTCCTTCGCGCCATAGGGGCCTTCCGGATCGAGCGTCTCCACTAGAATCGATTCGACCGGAGGCATCTCGAGAAACGTGGGGCTCTTGTAGTCGAGGAGCGAGGGGATCTTGTGGAGCCCGCGGCGGAAGACCTGCTCCTCGTAGAGGACTTCGCCGAGCCCCATGTAGACGCTTCCCTCGATCTGGCCGATGGCGAGGAGCGGGTTGATCGGCTTTCCGACGTCGTGGGCGATCCAGATCTTCTCGACGCGCACGATGCCCGTCTCCTCGTCGACCTCGAGCTCGAGAGCGCAGGCGGAGTAGCTGTAGGTCGCGCTCGGACCCACCCCCGACCCCTTGTAGCGAGCAGCGGACCGAGGCGGGGTGTAGCTTCCCGTAGAGCCCAGAGTCCCGTAGCGCGCCTCGGCGAGAACCACCGCCTCGGCGAAAGCCATCCCGACTTCCGGATGCTCGCGGTCGAAGATGCGGCGATGGGCCATGCGAAGCCTTTCGACGGGGACATCGAGCTTCTGCGCGGCTTCGTCGAGAAGGAGCGGCTTCAACCGGCGCGCGGCCTGGATGGCGGCGTTTCCCGTCATGAGCGTGACCCGGCTCGAGTAACTCCCGAGGTCGACGGGAGTGAGGTGGGTGTCGGCGGTGACGACGTGCACGTCTCCCACTTCGACCCCGAGCTCTTCCGCCACCACGTAGGCGAGGACCGAATCCGACCCCTGGCCGATGTCCGTCGAGCCGCAGAACGCGGTGACGCCGCCGCCCCGATCGAGCTTGAGCTGCACGCCACTATGGGGAAGCTGGTTCCAATAAATGGGAAGGCCCGCCCCGGTGATGTAGCTCGAGGCGGCGATACCGATGCCGCATCCGCGCGGAAGCTTCCCGTGTTTCTTCCGGAACTCCGAGCGCTCCCCCACGCGCTCGAGGCACTCCTTCAAGCCGACGGTGCGGAGCTCGAGGTGGTTCGCGGTCGTCGAGAACGGCTCGACAACGCGCTCGAGACGAAGGTCGAGGGGGTTCTTCCCAATCGCTTCCGCGATCTTGTCGAGGTGGCATTCGATGGCGTATCGAGGCTGCACCGTCCCATGGCCGCGCTTGGGGCCGCAAGGGGGCTTATTGGTAAAGACTCGAAGCCCCTCGAACTTGTAGCGCGGAACTTTGTAAGTCACCGTCTGGAGGGCCCCGGTGTAGTAGAGGCTCGCGACCCCGTAGCTTCCGTAGGCGCCGCCGTCGAGAAACGAGCGGAAGTGCATCGCGGTGATGGCGCCGTTTTTCTTGACGCCAGTCTTCACCCACATCGCCACCGGATGCCGCCCGCGGTGGCAGTAGAAGACTTCCTCGCGGTTGAGAGTCACCTTCACCGGACGGCGGGTCTTCATCGAGAGCTTCGCCACCACGATCTCGTGATTGAAGGGATCGCTCTTCCCTCCGAAGCCGCCGCCGTTCGGGCAAGCGATGACGCGGATCTGGGAGGGCGGCATCTCGAGGACCTTCGCCATCGCCCGGTGCACGTAGTGGGGCGTCTGGGTCGAGGACCAGAGGGTCAGCTTCCCGTCGGCCCCATAGCTCGCGAGGGCGGAATGCTGCTCGAGGGGCAGATGAGTGTTTCCCTGAAAGAAGAACGTGTCCTCGCGAACGTGGTCGGCCTCGGCGAAGCCCTCGTCGACGTCTCCGAACTGGAGAGACACCGCCTTCTGCACGTTTCCCTGATAGCGCTCGTCTTCATGAATTGCGGGCGCGTCAGCAGCGAGCGCATCCTCGATCGACATGACGGGAGGCAGGACTTCGTACTCGACGTCGATGAGTCGGAGGGCCCGCTCGGCCGTCTCCTCGTCGAGGGCCGCGACCGCAGCCACGGGATCGCCGACGAACCGGACTTTGTCGAGAGAGAGCGCGTGCTCGTCCTGGGAAACGGGAAGGATGCCGAAGGGGATGGGAACCTCCGAGCCCACGAGGGTCGCAACCACTCCCGCCATCGCCTGCGCCTTCCGGACGTCGACGTTCACGATGCGGGCGTGGGGGTGCGGGCTCCTCAATAGCTTGCAGAAGAGCATCCGCGGGAGCGCGAGGTCGTCGGCGAACAGAGTCTCCCCGCTCACCTTCGCCATCGCGTCGACCTTCATGTTGGGCTTGCCGATGATGGTGAGGGGCTCCGCCTCGCGGGCGGTCGTCTTCTCCCGCGGCTCGACGTCGATCTTGGTGGGCATTATTAGTGCGCTAGACGGAGATGGGACTCCCCACTTCGCCCCGAGCGGCTCTTTCGATCGCCTGAAGGATCTGGAGGTAGCCGGTGCAGCGGCAGAGATTGCCCGCTAGCGCCTGCTGGATTTCTTCCCGCTGGGGCAAGGGGTTTCGGTCGAGGAGGGCCTTCGCGGCGAGAAGGATCCCCGGGGTGCAGTACCCGCACTGGGCGGCGCCGAGCTCGGCAAAAGCGATCTGGAGCGGATGCGCCCGGCCATTCGCAGTCAGTCCCTCGACGGTGAGTATTTCCGTCTCCTGGAGCTCGATGGGAAGGGCGAGACAGGAGAGCACGGGCTCTCCGTCCACGAGCACGGTGCAGGTGCCGCACTCGCCGAGCTCGCACCCGTGCTTGGTTCCGGTGAGCCTCAGGTCCTCCCTCAGGACTTCGAGAAGCGTCTTGTGCGCGGGGACGGCAATCTCCTTGGATTCCCCGTTGACCCGAAGCCGCAGCACGACGTTTTCGCCCACGTCCGCTACTCTACCACCCGCGCGGAAACCGACGCCATGTGCGCTACGATGAAACGATGAGCCGCGCTCTCCTGCTCTCGGCCGCGCTCTGTTGCCAGAGCCCGGCGCCTCCCGAGGAGAGTGACCTGAGAGAGCTCGAGGTTCGCATGGCGGAGCTCGTCAACGTCGAGCGCGAGGCTCGGGGACAAGCACCTCTCGCATTCTCCCCGGCCCTCGCCGATGTGGGTCGCGAGTACAGCGAGAAGATGGCCGAGGCACGCAGGGTCCACCACGATCTCGACCGCCCGATCGAGGAGAGAATCGTGGCCGCTCTTCCCGACATCTGCACCTTCGGCGAGAACCTCTCGAAGCACACTACCATCGACTACTCGCTCGGAGACTTGATGGTAAGCCCCAGCCACCGGGCGAATATCCTGAGCGAGAGCTTCACCCTGATCGGGATTGGCATCACCCGCGGAGCCGACGGTTTCCTCTATGTCACCCAGGAGTTCGCCCGCCCCTGCGACCCTCCGCCCAAGGGCTCAAAGCGCCGGAAGGACCTCCCCGAGTAGGAAGATCGACCCCGCCACGAGGACCTCGCCCTCGGGACCTGCGACCGCGCGCGCGCGCGCGAGGGCCGCTTCGGGAGAGCGAACCGCCTCCGCGGGCACGCCCCGCTCTTTCGCGAAGCGCGCGAGCTTTTCGGGATCGCGGGCGCGGGACATCTCGGGGCGGGTGGCGATGAAGTAGCTCACGTGGGGAAGGAGCTGCTCGAGCATCTCCCACACCCTCTTGTCCTTCATGACCCCGAAGAGCAGCACCCGCCTGGGGTGTGGATGGGACGTAAGATAGCCAACGAGCGCCTCGGTGGCCATGACGTTATGGGCGGCATCGAGAAGAAGCGAGGGCTTCCCTTCGATCCTCTGGAGACGGCCCGGCCACTCGGTCGCGGCGACCCCACGAGCGACGCACTCGATCGTGAGGGAGCGTGAGTAGCACTCGACCGCTCGCACCGCGAGCGCGAGGTTATCGAGCTGGTGCGCCCCCGCGAGCGGAAGATCGAGAACGCCATAGTCATGCGAAGGAGTCTCGAGCCACACCCTTTGGCCCTCTCCCGATTCTTCACTTCGGATCTCGACCCCTTCGAGGGCCGCAATCAGAGGCGCCTTTCTCGCCTCCGCCTCCCGGCGGACGACCTCGAGGGCCTCGGGCTCGAGACGTCCGACGACCACCGGGCGGCCTTCCTTGATGATGGCCGCCTTTTCGGCGGCGATGGCGGCGAGAGTCCCTCCGAGAAACCGCTCGTGGTCGAACCCGATGGGGGCGATGACCGAAACGTCGGCGGGAGCGATGTTGGTGGCGTCGAAGCGGCCGCCCATCCCCACTTCGAGTACCGCGACGTCGACTCCACGCTCCGCGAACGCGAGGAACGCGGCAGCGGTCATGGCCTCGAAGTAGGTGGGGGCGGACCGGTCCGCCTCATCCTCGAAGAGTCGCTCCGCCGCCTCCGCCACCCGGGAAACGGCGCTCGCGAGCTCCTCTCGAGGGATCGGTCGTCCCTCGATATAGATGCGCTCCTCGACGAACCGGAGATGGGGCGAGGTATAACGTCCCGACTTGAGGCCGCTCGCGCGAAGGATCGACTCCGAGAGCGCGACGGTCGAGCCCTTCCCGTTGGTCCCGGCCACGAGAAGGGAGGCGTACCGGCGCTCGGGTCTGCCGAGCGCCTGCGCCAGTCGGTCGATGTTCGCGAGGCCGAACTTGATGCCATAGCGCTCCCGACCCTTCAAATAGACGAGCGCTTCGTCATAAGTCATGATTAATCGGGGGGAGCTAGGGTCGCGGGGACCCCGCCTCAGGCGGATTCCTGGGGGGTCGGACGGGGCGTCGGCACCGGCAACTCCGTCGGCGCCACCCGGATTTCGAGCTTCGGTGGCTTCGCGGGAGCGGTGAGGAAGCGCAGGAGCTTCGAAAGAGTGTCCTTCATGACGCCGCGCTCGACGATCATGTCGAGCATGCCGTGCTCGAGGAGGTACTCGGACCTCTGAAATCCCGGCGGCAATGGCTGGCGGATCGTCTGCTCGATGACCCGGGGCCCGGCAAAGCCGATGAGAGCTTTGGGCTCGGCCAGGTTGAAGTCCCCCAGCATGGCAAAGCTCGCGGTCACACCCCCGGTTGTTGGGTCGGTCAGGATCGAGATGTATGGAACGCGCGCATCGTCCAGCCGGGCGATGGCGCCGCTGATCTTGGCCATTTGCATCAGCGAAAGGGCTCCCTCCTGCATCCGCGCCCCGCCGGAACGGGAGACGATGAGGAGGGGTGAACGCTCTGCGATCGACCGTTCCACCGCCCGGGTGATCTTCTCCCCGACGACGACCCCCATGCTGCCGCCAATGAAGCCGTACTCCATGACCGCCATAATGACGGGAATGCCGGAGATTTTCCCCCGCACGATCAGAACGGCGTCGTCGAGCCCCGTCGCCTGCTGGCTCTTCGAAAGCCGCTCCCCGTAGGGTTTGGTATCGGTAAAGTGTAAAGGATCCGTCGAGCGCATCCCGCGCTCGATCTCCTCGAACCTCCCCTCGTCCAGAATCGACCGGGCTCTCTCCCGCGACGTCAACCCCATGTGGTAGTTACACTTGGGGCAAACACTCAGGTTTCGGACGATCTCCTTCGTATAGAGGATCTCGGAGCACTCCCGGCACTTGGTCCAGAGCCCCTCGGGCATGCGGCTCTTGCGAATGGGAGCGAGGGGGGTCTTTTCCTTCTTGAACCAGCTCATAGGGGCAAGTTGGACATCGTACCAGCGGTCGGGGAGGGAGGTCAAACCGCGGGTTTGGGTACTCGGGCGATCAGTCCTGGCCCAGGTCGTTCTCGATCCCGAGCATGGTGCAGGCGGCGTCGTAGACTTTGAGCGCCGCTTTGCGCTTCTCCTGGAGGGCGTCGATCCGTTCCCGGACCTCCCGGAGCTCTTTCTCGATCTCCTGGTCGATGTCGTCGAGCTGCTTCCGGACCATGGCGAGCCTCCGCTCGAAGATGCCGGCTTCTTCCTTCGTGAGCGGGACCATGCCCTCGGGTACTTTCGTGGTCAAGGATAGCTCCTATGCGTCCATCTCGAAGAGTCTTTTGACGAATCGGGCAAGGTCCCCCGAGCCCGCCGGACGCCGGTGCAAATAAGAATCCAGGTCCAGGAGCACCTCCGAGGCGTCCTGGTACCGCTGCACGGGGTTCTTGTTCAGAAGCCGCATCACCACCGCCTCGAGCTCGATGGGAACCGCGGGGTTCAGGGACGACGGGGGCACGAACCGAGCTTCCCGGACCCGCTCCAGGACGCTCATCTCGGAGCTGGCGCTGAAGAGGAGATGCCCGGTCAAGATCTCGAAGAACACCGCCCCGAGCGCGAACAGGTCGGACCGCTTGTCGAGCGCCTTCCCCCAAGCCTGCTCCGGCGACATGTACAGGAGCTTTCCTCGAAGGGAGCCCGAGTCGGTATGGGAGGCTTTGGTCGCGGCTTTGGCGATTCCAAAGTCGACGAGCTTGACCTCGCCCTCGTCGGAGACGAGGATGTTCTGGGGGCTCACGTCGCGGTGCACGATGCGAAGCTCGCGCCCCTCGCTGTCGCGTTGGCGGTGGGCGTATTCCAGGGCCGCGCTGACACGGGCGGCGATGAACGCCGCCAGGTTGACAGCGGGCAGGGTGTTCCGGTTCCGAGCCCGGCTGAGGATGGTTCTCAGGTCCTTGCCTTCCACGAACTCCATCGCGATGTAATAGCTGTCGTCGATTTTGCCCAGGTCGAAGATCTGGACGATGTTCGGATGGGACAGCGACGCCACGATTTTGGCCTCGGCGATGAACATCTCGACGAAGTCCTTGTTGTTCGACAGGTGCGGCAGGATGCGCTTGACGGCGACCACCTTCTCGAAGCCTTCGACCCCTTTGCGCTTGGCGCGGAATACCTCGGCCATCCCGCCGGTCGCCACTCTCTCCAGGAGGGAGTAGCGGCCATAGTCCGCGCTATCCTCGCTCGGCCCCTCCGGAGTCGAAAGCTTCTCGAGTCGCTCGACGTCCCGGTGGAGGTGGGAGTCCTTGAGAAGGGTCGAGTAAGCGGCATCGAGGAGGCTGTAGCCCTTCCCGCTCCCCAAGGGTTTCGGAGTTCCAGGGGTAAAGGGGTCGGTTCCAGCGGACTCGAAGTCCGGAGGGCGGGGGGCGCTTTCACCCGAAGCACCCTGTTTGGATCCAAAATCGTCGATGATGTCGCCGAAGAGATCGTTGGACGTGAGGAGATCCCGCCCCTCCTCGGCCTCGCGCCGCACTTTCTCCTTGATGAGGGAGGGGTCGACCCCGAGGATGTCGCTATAGGGAGAGCGGTCGCGGAGGGGCTTTCCGTCGTTCCTTTTGGTCATGATCCAGCGGCGAACTCGAGCTTGAATCGAGAAAGCAATAATAATATGACAATCTGGCCCGTTTGCGCTCGTGCCTGCTAGTGCCGTTCCAACTTTCCACCAAAATCGGCTGCCGCGCCGGGCGACAGGCTCGAGTGCGTTGGACGCGGTTCCTTAGAACCGAAGAGTTGGAACGGCACTAATGCACGGTGAGCGATACCGCCTCCGGCTCCCGGGAGGTTCCCCCCGCGTCCGGCCCGATCCCGAGCTGCGCCTCCTTGCGCTCGCGCTGCTTTCGGACGAGCCGCTTCCATTCGGCGGGATCGTCGTCGAGGGCCTCGATGGCCCGGAGCTCCTCCACGTCCGTCTCCGCCTGGTGGCGCAGACTGTCGAGCATGTTGTTGAAGGCCGCGGGAACGTCGCCCAGGAAATCGCCCTGCCGGAACTGGAGGTGGAAGCCCCACTCGCCTCGTCCCACACGATCCAGGCCCTTCTTGGTGCGGTAGAGGGGTCCGGCGATCTGGTTGCTCATGTAAACGGCGACGACCAGGAGGACCACAAAGCCGAAGGCGAAAACGAAGGCGATCGAAAGCGCGAACAGGGTCGAGGGCGAGACCAGAGGGAGGAGCCCCGGCCGGGGCACGAGATCGTAGAACTGCCGAAGGTGGCCCTCATAGAAGAAATACAGTACGAGGGTGAAGAAAACGGAGTGCGCGAGCCAGATGGCAAGGAGCGTCCGGATGAGCCGGTACTGGAACGGTGGGTCGACGATGTACCGGCGCCTGTGGAGCGCCGGGCGTCTCGAGGGGGAGTCGATCATGGGAACCTCCGCCAATCGAAAGAAGTCAGTCGAAAGCCGCCGGGGAGAAAGGCGGACGGATAAGAAGACGTTGTCCCAATGGTTTCAGGGTAGCATGCCCCCTGGATCCGAACAAGCCTAGTGCCGTTCCAACTATCGTCGCCGAGCGCCAGCGTTGCCGATAGACAGCGACAGCCCGGCCAAGGCGACAACCTTTCTTGGCGAATCAAGTTGCAACGGCACTAGTCGGCGGAGGGGACGTAGTATCGGGTGCCTCCCGGCATGAGCCGGATCTCCTGCACCAGGTAGTCGAGGTTGGTCTCGGGGCTCGCGAAATCGACGGTGGACGCGTTCACCACGAGAAGGGGCGTGGCCGAGTAGTGGAAGAAAAAGTAATCGTAGGCACGCACGATCTCGCGCATCGTGGAGTCGTCGGGGACGTGCCCGGGGCTCCGGCGAAGGCGCTTGATCAGCGTCTCCGCGGGCGCCTGGAGGTAGACCACCAGCTCTGGTAAGGGGACCTCCACCGCCAGCGTGCGGTAGATCTTTTCGTACAGCAGGAGTTCGCTGTCGTCGAGGTTGAGGTAGGCGAAGATCTTGTCCTTCGGAAGGATGAAGTCCGAGACCTTGACCAGGGAGAAGAGCTCCCGCTGAGCTAGTTGGGAGAGCTCCCGGTATCGGCTCAGGAGGAAGAAGACCTGGGCCTGGAACGCGGCGCCGGGGCGCCCCGCGTGGAAATCCTTCAGGAAAGGATTCGCCTCGCTCTCGAGCACCGTTCCGCCGTCGAGAGCTTCCGCGATCCGCTTCGCGAGGACGGTCTTCCCCACCCCCGGAGGGCCCTCGAAGGCGACGTATCGATAGCGCATCAGAGGACCGCGCTTCGATCCGGACATCGGGAAAGGAGCTCCCGCATGGTGAGGCCCGAGATCGGGTCCTCGAAGTCCGGGGCAACCTCGACCATCGGGACCAGTACGAAGCGACGCTCGCGAAACCGCGGATGTGGAATCGTGAGATCCGAGGAATCGAGGATCCGATCGCCGAAGAGGAGAATGTCCAGATCGAGCGTTCGAGGAGCGTTCTTTCCTTCGCGCTTTCGTCCGTGGAGCGACTCGATGAACTGGCACACTCGAAGGAGCTCTTCAGGCTCGCCCTCGAATCCGACTTCGGCGACCGCGTTCGCGTACCAGTCCTGAGGAGGGCCGCCCACGGGCTCGGTTCGGTACAACCTGGAAGCGCGGACCACGGAGACGCCTTTTTCGGGAAGCTCAGAAAGCGCGCTCTCGATCCGGCGGAGCGGATCTCCCACGTTCGAGCCGAGGCCCAGGAAGGATCGAGGCAAGCCAACCATTGCGGGGGGATTATAACCAATGCGGAGGATCCCACGGTCTGGAGCGCTGTGCTAACATCCCTCGCAAGTTGAGGTGGATCATGGAGTTCGAGACACTGAACCAGCTTCTCGAGAAGGCCGCGCAGGCCTACCGCAAGGAAGGCGCCCTCCTCTACAAGAAGGATGGCGCCTGGCAGAAGATTTCTTCGGAGAGCTGGCTTTCGCGCGCGCGCCACCTGGCGCTCGGGCTCCATGCTCTGGGTATCGAACGCTCTGACCGCGTCGCGCTCCTCTCCGAGAATCGTCACGAGTGGTTCCTCGTTGATGCCGCGCTCCAGATCCTCGGTGCCCCGAACGTTCCCATCTACTCCACCCTCATGTCCGGTCAGGTCGCCTACATCTTGAAGAACTCCGAGTCGAAGGCGGTCATCGTCTCCGACGCCGGCCAGCAAAAGAAGGTCGCAGAAATCCGCGCGGGCCTTCCCTCGCTTCGGCGCATCATCACCCTCGACCCCGCGACGGCGATCGAGGGGACTCCGCTCGAAGCGGTCGAGGCTCGAGGAGCGAAGGAGGCGGAAAAGGATCCGGCCGCCGCCCAAAGGCTCGCGAGCGCCGTGACACCCGACGACCTCGCGAGCATCGTCTACACCTCGGGGACCACCGGGGATCCCAAGGGAGTCATGCTCACGAACCGGAACTTCGTCTCCAACGTGAAGGCGTCTCTCCAGGTGCTTCCCCTCGGCCCGAAGGACCGGGCACTCTCGGCGCTTCCCTACTCTCACGTCTTCGAGCGCATGGTCGCCCACTACCTCTACACCGCTGCGGGGGTCTCGGTCGCCCTCGCGGCGAGCATCGACACCGTAATCGAGGACCTCGGGCAGATCCGCCCCACGGTCATGACCATGGTGCCCCGCTTCTACGAGAAGATGTACGCGCGGGTGAAGGAGTCGGCGGCCGCGGGAAGCCCGCTGAAACGCCGGATCTTCGAGTGGGCGATCGCGACGGGAAGAGAGCACGGAGAGTACCGCCTCCGGGACGAGAAGCCGCCTCTCGGGCTCGGCCTCCGCTACAAGATCGCGACCGCGCTGGTCTTCAAGAAGCTCCATCACCGGCTCGGAGGCGAGCTGCGGTTCTTCGTCTCCGGCTCGGCGCCGCTCTCGAAGGAGATCGCCGATTTCTTCTGGGCGGCGGGCATCACCATCCTCGAAGGCTACGGTCTCACCGAGACCTCTCCCGTCATCAGCGTGAACCAGCCGGGGCGCATCCGGTTCGGAACCGTGGGACCTCCCGTACCCGGCGTCGAGGTCGAGATCGCGGAGGACGGCGAGATCCTCGCCCGCGGAGACAACGTGATGAAGGGCTACTGGAAAAACGAGGCGGCGACCCGAGAGGCGATCGACTCCCGCGGCTTCTTCCACACCGGCGACATTGGCGTTCTCGACCGTGACGGGTTTCTCGCCATCACCGATCGCAAGAAGGACATCATCGTCACTGCGGGCGGGAAGAACATCGCGCCCCAGGCGATCGAGGGAAAGCTCAAGACCAACGCGTTCATCGCCGACGTGGTGGTCGTGGGAAACCGCCGGAGCTTCGCCGCGGCCCTGATTCTCCCCAACTTCGAGAAGCTCACGCTCTGGTGCCGCGAGAGCTCCATCCCCGCGGAAAGCCGCGCCCACATGGCCGCTCACCCCCGGGTGCAGGCGCTCATCATGGAGCAGGTGGAGAAGGTGAACCTCGAGTTCGCGCAGTACGAGCGGGTGAAGAAAATCGCGCTGCTCTCGGAGGAATTCACGATCGAGCGCGGCGAGCTGACGCCGACGCTCAAGGCCAGGCGGTCGGTCATCGAGTCGCGCTACAAGCACCTCATCGACGAGCTCTATCACGAGCAGAAGCCCGCATGAGCTCCTACGAGACCGTCATCGGGCTCGAATGCCACGCTCAGCTCCTGACGAGGACCAAGCTCTTCTGCGGCTGCCGCGCGGGATTCGGAGATGCGCCTAACACCAACGTCTGCCCGGTCTGCGTCGGTCTTCCCGGGGCGCTTCCCGTCTTGAACCGCCGGGCGGTCGAGCTCGCGACCCGGATGGCGCTTGCCGTGGGCTGCCGCGTCAACCGCGATTCGATCTTCGCGCGGAAGAACTACTTCTATCCCGACCTTCCCAAGGGGTACCAGATCTCGCAGTACGACCGGCCTCTGGCGCAGGAGGGCGGCCTCGAGATCGAGACCGCGTCCGGGCGCAAGCGGATCGGAATCGAGAGGATCCACATGGAGGAGGACGCGGGAAAGCTCCTCCACGAAGGTTTTCGAGACGCCGCCACCAAGAGCGGCGTCGATTTCAATCGCAGCGGAGTCCCCCTCATCGAGATCGTGAGCCGCCCCGCGCTCTCGAGCCCGGAGGAGGCGGTCGCCTACGCGGAGTCGCTCCGGGAGATCCTGCAGTATGCGGGCGTCTCCGACGCCGACATGGAGAAGGGAAACTTCCGCTGCGACGGGAACGTTTCCATACGTCCGCGGGGTGCTTCCGAGCTCGGCACCAAGGTCGAGATCAAGAACCTGAACTCGTTCCGATTCCTCGGACGTGCCCTGGCCTACGAGGTCGAGCGCCAGGCGTCGCTCCTCGATGCGGGCTCGCGAGTGGCTCAGGAGACGAGACTCTACGACCCGGATGCGGACGAGACGCATCCGATGAGAAGCAAGGAGGAGGCGCACGACTACCGCTACTTCCCCGACCCCGACCTCCCGCCTCTGAGCTTGAGCGCCGAGCAGGTGGACGAGATCGCCGGCGCCCTTCCCGAGCTTCCAAAGGCGAAGCGCGGCCGGTTCGTCGCGGAGCTCGGCCTTCCCGCGTACGACGCCCAGGTCCTCACGAGCTCGCGCTCGCTCGCCGACTTCTTCGAGGCCGCGGCCCGTCGCTCCGGCAATCCCAAGGCGACGAGCAACTGGGTGATGTCCGACGTCCTGCGGAAGCTGAAAGAATCTCCGATCGCACCGGAAGCCTTCCCCATTGCCCCCGAAGCCCTGGGAGAGCTCGTAGCGCTCGTCGACCAGGGAAAGGTAAGCGGGAAGATGGCCAAGGAGGTCTTCGAGAAGATGTACGGCTCGGGTGAGTCGGCGGCGAAGATCATCGAACGCGAAGGGCTCACGCAGATCTCCGACCCGGCGGCGATCGAGCCCATCGCGCGGACCATCGTCGAGGCTCACCCGGATCTCGTGGCTCAGTACCGGAGCGGAGAGGAGAAAGTCCTGGGATTTTTTGTGGGCCAGGTCATGATGGCGACCCAGGGACAGGCGAACCCGAAGCTCGCGCGGGAGGTGCTTGTCCGGATTCTCTCGGTGAGCCCCGCTTGATCCAGACGTTCCACGTCTCGAAGCAGTACAGCCGCGAGAACGTGGCGCTGACCGACGTCACCCTCGAGATCGACAAGGGCGAGTTCGTGTTCCTGACCGGCCCGAGCGGCGCGGGCAAGACGACGTTCCTGAAGCTCATCTTCCGGGAGGAGACTCCGACGTCGGGACAGATTCTGGTCAACGGCCGGAACGTCTCCGCCATCCCCGAGGCGAAGATCCCCTACCTGCGGCGCGACATCGGAGTGGTGTTCCAGGACTTCAAGCTCCTCCGGCGCAAGACGGTCTTCGAGAACGTCGCCTTCGTGCTGCGGGTGATGGGAGTGGAGGCGATGGAAAGGAAGCGCCGGGCGTTCCAGGTCCTGAAGCAGGTGGGCCTCCACCATCGGATGAACAGCTACCCGTTGCAGCTCTCGGGCGGCGAGCAGCAGCGGGTTGCCGTCGCCCGCGCCCTCATCAACGAGCCGGTGCTCCTCCTCGCCGACGAACCCACGGGGAACCTCGACCCCGACCTCGCCTACGAGATCATGTCGCTCTTCCAGGACATCAACGCCCGCGGCACCACGGTTCTGGTGGCGACCCACGATCGGGAGCTCATCACCCGGATGGGCAAACGGGTCATCGTGCTCGAACAGGGAAGGGTGGTGGAGTCGTGAGCGCCATCGTCATCGGGGTCAGCTCCGACCGGGCCCGCGAGGAACTTCCGCACCGAGAGCAGGCTCCCCAGACCAGTCTGTCTAGATTGCATCCTTCGAACAACACGCGGCTGTATGGACGACCACAGCGGACCCGTTCGGCGGAACAAGTTGGAACGGCACTAGCGGGGACGGGAGAAGCATCAGCCCTTCACCCGGGTTGGATATACTGCTCGGCCATGCGAGCAGCAACCTTCCTCGTCCTCACCCTCGTCGCCGCCGCCGCCCCGAGCGCCCCTTCGCAAGAGCCAGCCCTCGCCATCGTGGCCATCGTGGGAAGCACCGTCATCGACGGCAACGGCGGTCCGCCCCTCTCGAACGCGGTAGTGGTGATTCGAAACGGCCGCATCGCCGAGATCGGTCCGAAGTCCTCGACTCCCGTTCCCCCAGGGGTGCTTCCGCTCGACGCCACGGGAAAATTCCTGACTCCGGGTTTCATCGACACCAACGTTCACCTTTCCCTCTACGGCGGCCACACGGGCGAGCGCTACGAGACCCTCGTTCGCTACCACGATCGCCAGGAGGAGGTCGTTCTCGAGTCCGCACAGCTTCAACTGAAGTACGGGGTCACGACCGTGCGCGACAGCTACGGGGTCCTCCCCCCGCTCCTTGCAGTGCGAGACCGTATCGAGCGCGGGGATGCGGTGGGGGCGCGCATTCTGGCGGCGGGAAACATCGTCGGCTGGGGCGGGCCCTTCTCCATCACCTTCAGCTTGATCCCCGAGGACGGGCTCACGCCGTTCCAGGAGCGAATGAACGAGCTCGTCGCCCAGGGCTCGGGCGAAGAGCTGATGGACATGACGCCTTCGGAGCTTCGGGTCGCAATTAACGCGTATCTCGACAAGGGAGTGAACTTCGTGAAGTACGGTGGCACCGGCCATACCTCGATGCCGACGCTCATCGGTTTTTCTCCCGAGGCGCAGAAGGTGCTGGTCGAGGAGACCCACCGGCGCGGCCTCGTCGCCGAGACGCATTCGACGACCCTCGAAGGCCTGCGTCTTTCCCTCGAGGCGGGCGTCGACCTGGTGCAACATCCCGAAGTCCTGGTTCCGCGAGAGATCACCGACGAGATGGTCGCGCTCTTCCGCGAGCGGGAGGTCATCTGCTCGATGCTCGTGAATACCGTCACCGGCCCTGCCTGGAAGGAGCATCTGGAGAAGCGGGAGGCAGCGACGAAGACCATCGAGGCGTCCCCGGGGGCCCTTACCGGACATCAAGGAAAGCCGGAAAAGCGCGAGCTCACAAAGGCCGAGCGGCGCCGGCAAGCGGAGGAACTGGGCGAGCTTCTCGAGACGCGGCGCCGAAACGCGATGAAGCTCATCGCCGGAGGCTGCCGGGTCACCGTCGGGACGGACAACTATCGTGCGGCGGCGCCGGAGCTCGCGCGGAAGCCGAAGCCCGGTTACCAGGATCCCGGAGAAGGGACGATCGTGGCGATCGAAGGGCTGGTGGAGCTCGGCATGACGCCGTCCCAGGCCATAGTCTCCGCCACCCGAAACGGTGCTATCGCCTGCCGTGGGCTTCAGGACTTCGGGACGCTCGAGAAAGGAAAGAGGGCGGACCTCCTGGTGCTCGACGCCGATCCGCTGGAGAACATCTCGAACATTCGCGAGCTCAGCGCGGTGATTAAGGGCGGGACGATCGTCGCGACCGACAAGCTCCCGGAGAAGCCCGTCTACTACCGCCCCGAAAACTGACCCATGCTGAGTCAGAAGATTCTCGACCAGTTCCTCATCACGCCCGGGGAACGGGGGAGGAGGTGAGGTAGAAGCTCTTGAAGGAGTTGCTATTCGCCTCGCTCGCGGCAGAGGAACTCCTCGCGCGCGAGCACCCGGCCCGTCTCGTCGCGCGCCTCGACCACCCAGGTTCCGCTCGAGCCCTCGGGAAGAGTGTAGCGAGAGAACGTTCGCCAGTGGGGACCTCCTATCCGAAGCACCGCCCTCATCACGGCCCGCCCCTCGTAGAGCCAGTAGTGGTTAATTACGTCCCCGGGCTTGGCCGCGAGAACGCGCGTCCAGAACAGGACCCGCTCCCCCTCGGAGAAACGATTCGCCCGCCCGATCAACGCGTGATTGACGACGCCCGTGCCGAACGCAGATTCGGAAACGGAGATGGCGGTCGGGCCGGATGGCTCTTTCGCAGGAGCCGGCTCGGACTCGGGCCCTGTGACGGGCGCGGCGGTCGCCGCCACGGCCTTCTCGACGAAAGCCTCTTGCTCCTGAGGGGGCCTGGAGGGTTCGGGGCTGCGAGAGGCAAACCACACCGCATAGAGCGCCGACGCCCCAATCACCGCTCCGACCACTGGCGAAAGGCGAAAACGCCTTCGTTTCGGACGCCGCACGAGTAGCCGCGAGAGCTCCCGGATCGCCCTCTCTCGACTCTCGGCCGGCCCGAGCCCCCTGCGGGCCTCCTGGGATCTATAGGAGTCGAGAACCGGCTCCGGGTCGATGCCGAGGAACTCAGCGTAGGAGCGGAGGTAGCTCCTCCCGAAAGGCCCGCTCGGCAGGGACTCGAGATCGCCCCTTTCGAGAGCATCGAGGTGATGTCGTGCGATGCGCGTGGCGCTGGCGACGGCATCGAGAGGGACGCCGCGCTCCTCGCGGGCGCGCTTCAGTGTCTCTCCGAAAGCGCTGATCTCGATCAAGCGACAACTCCCAGGCGGAGATGCGGTCGGCGCGCTCGGTCCCGAACTCCGTTTCCTACATTATTACCCCGGTTCGCCCGAATGTGGTAGGCTTTACGCTTCGATTCAGAATCTGACGCGCCGGATCCTGAGGAGGATCGATGCACGAGCCAGCTTGCTCTTGCGGCCATGTATTCGCGCGACACGGGGATTCTCGAGGGGCCTGCAGGGAGAGCACCTGCCGGTGCTCTGGATATCGCCCCGGGACTCTTCCCGGCGTTTACAACCTCAGCTTCGCGCGCCGACTGCTAAAGAAGCAATCGGGAAGGCCGCTTCTCGCCAGACGGCCTCCGGCGGGCTGAAACACGCGTCGGTCTTCCTTACACGACGAGAACTTTTTCATGGGCGGTGGGGACGTCGAGCTCCTCATCGAGATCCCGGCCCTCGGCGGCCAACACCCGCCAACTCTTCTTTCAGCCGTTCGACTGGACGCCCGGGGGGCTTGAACATCAACAACGACTTCCTGGTCTACCAGGCCACGATCGAACAATCCAGGGTTGCCCGAGCCGGGCTCGATCGGTCTACTGGGAATCGATCTTCTTGCGATTGGCCGCCTGCGCCGAAGGCGCTAATTCTCTTTCGCGAGACGCTGGAGCTCCACTTCAGCTGCGATGTGACCGAACGCTGGCCAATAGCCGACGGCGACGATCTTCTCGAGCACGTCGCGCGCCCGGTCCATATCTCCGTTGTACAGGTACCAGTTCGCCACTCCGTAGCCCTGGGTCGCGACCTGTAGGGGCTCGGCATCCTCCGGGTTCAAGACGGTCTCGGGCTTCACCAGCCCCTTGTACATGAGGAGGCGCTGGTAGTATGCGGTGTTCTCCTCGATCGGCATCCCCTCGCGGATGGGCTCGAGCACCTTCGAGGCCTCGGCGGCGCTTCCGTTGCGGCGGTAGGCCATGTAGAGCCAGTCGCTCGTCGCCACCTTCGACTCGTCGTCCGCCGAGGCCTTCATGCACTCGAGGTAGGCGTCGATCGCCTTTCCGAACTCCCCCCTCAAGTAGTGCGCGAGCCCCAGGTGATACCAGACGTTGAAGTGCAGCGTGCTCGGCCGGCCTCCGACCCCACTCGGCTCTTCTTCATCCGCCTTTCCGCGAATGAGCTGAGCGCCTTTCGCCAGATCCGAGACGGCCTGATCGAAGTCGCGCACGCTGATGTAGCGGTGTCCCCGGAACCGGTAGAAGCGCGCGTCCTCGGGATAGAGCTCGACCCCTTTGGTAAAGGCGTCGATGGCGTCGTGATAGCGATGCAGGTAGCCGAGTCTCCGGCCGAGCCAGATGATGTTCTCGGCATTCTTCGGATCGCGGGCGTACTCCGCTTCGGCCTTCTTCAGGTTCTCCTCGAGCTCGGGTCTTTGCTCGGCGGTGATCAGCGGATCACGGTAAAGGGGTTTCCCGTCGAGCGACGTCGCCTCCGGTTTTTCCTGGGCGCTCGCGCTCGAGCCCATGACCATCGCCAGGACCAGCGCCTCGGCTACCAACTCGAACATCTCTTTCATCTCACACCTCGCGGGGAATTCTAGTGCCGTTCCGACTCTTGATGCCACGAGAACCTTCCGGAGGGCCGCTGTTCCTCATCGTGACCTATACCATCGTCGGAAGCCTGTTCCTTCCGTTTCTGGCTGCGACGCTTCTCTGGCTCCACCGGAGGGCGCACTGGGATGAGCGCGTGCCGCGAAACGGCTCGATCACGAGGGGACCTCCTGATTCTCGTGCTGGTGCTGTTCGTCTCGATCGGCGTGAGAGAGATCTTGGAAGCTCTTTGATTCTGGTGTAAGAAGGGGGATGGGGAGATGGGAGGAGATAAGGAGATTGAAACAGGTCAGTCGACTTATCCCTTCTCCCCTTCTCCCCTTCTCTCCCCTCATCCCCCTTGATTTGATTCAACCGAGAATGAACACTATCACGCGCGTTATGGATCGACGCCGGGCTCTCTACTCCGTGGCCGCTCTCGGCTTCGCCGCCGGCTTTCGCCGGCAAAGCAACTCCTTTCTCTTCCGCGGCGGACGCGTGGTCACGACCGAGGGACAGCGTGACGCCGACGTCCGCGTTCGGGACGGAAAGGTGATCGAGGTGGGACCCGGGCTCGCGCTCGCGGACGACGTCCTCATCGAGGCCAAGGGCCTCCTGGTGCTCCCCGGCGGAATCGATCCCCACACCCACCTCTCCCCGCCCTGGGCCGACGACTTCGAGAGCGGGTCCAAAGCCGCCCTCGCCGGAGGTATCACCACCCTCGGATGTATGACGTCGCCAAAAGAGGGCGAGAGCGTCCTCGATGCGATCGAGCGCGAGGAGGCCCGCGCGGCGAAGGAAGCCATCGCCGACGTCTTCCTGCACCCTGTCATCGGCGTTCCGAGCGAGAAGACCACGAGCGATCTCACCCACCTCGCCGAATCCGGGCGGACCAGCCTGAAGATCTTCATGGTGAGCTCGCGCTTCGACGAGAACGAAGCCGCCTATGTGGAGCTGATCCGTCATGCCGGTACCCTGGGAATGCTGACGGTCCTCCACTGCGAGGACGCCCGGATCCTCGCCGAGGCCGTTCGCCGTCTGAAGAGCGAGGGGAAGACGGCGCTCCAGTACTTCCCCGAGAGCCGTCCCGTCGAGGCGGAAGCGCGAGCGGTCGAGCGCGCCGTCGGGATCGCCGAGACGACGGGAGCGCCGATTTACATCGTGCACCTGTCCTCGAAGGCGGCCCTCGACGTGGCGGCGGCCGCGCGGGCGCGCGGGATTCGAGTCGGCGTCGAGACCCGGCCTCTCTACCTCCATTTCACCGACGAGCGGTTCGCCGGCCTCGAGGGACCGCTCTTCGTGGGTCAGCCCCCGCTCCGGAAGCCCGACGACGTAGAGGCTCTTTGGAAGGCTCTCGGCGAAGGTGGAGTCGACACCGTCGCTTCGGACCACGCGCCCTGGACGCGGGAGCAGAAACTCGACCCTTCGCTTGATATCGAGAAGCTTCGGCCCGGTGTCGCGAACCTCCAGTGCATGCTCCCGGTCCTGTTCTCGGAGGGCGCGCGGCGCGGGCTTTCGCTCGAGCGGTTCGTGGCGCTGACGTCGACGAACGCGGCCCGTCTTTTCGGCCTCTATCCCACGAAGGGAACCGTCGCCCCGGGCTCGGACGCAGACCTCGTCCTCTGGGACCCGGAGGAGACCCGTGAGATCGACCGCCGGTCTCTCCTGTCGAGGGCCGGATTCTCGCTGTTCGAAGGGTTCCGCGTGACGGGATGGCCCAGGCTCACGATTCGCCGGGGAGAGGTCGTGTACCGCAACGGCGCGGTTCAGGCCCCGGCGGGCTCGGGACGGATCCCAACTCGCGGGTCTACTCAGTCGTTGCGCTTCTAGCGCGCAGACTGTCGGCAATTTCTTCATCCCGCCGCTGCTGCGCTTCGCTCTGCTGGCGATCGCCTTTCTCGTCGCCGCGATGACCGCGAAGCACTTCACCTGAACGGTTTTCGGCTATACTCCCCGCCGCCATGGCGGAAGCGATTTCAGCAAAGCGTTTACCTCTCGGCCTCGTCGCTCTCGTTCTCTTCGCCGGAGGCGCCCTCGTAGCATCAGTGGGATTCTTCCTCGAGAACCCGTCCGTCGCGTTCGCCGGCCGATGGGTGGCGATCGCCGGTCTCTTCGCGTACGGGCTGAAGCGCCGATCTCTGACCGCCTGGATTCTCGTCTCCATGGCCATCGGCGCCGAAATCGGGCACGACTGGCCAGGGGTGGGTCAGAGCGCCCGCGTTCTGTCTCAAGTCTTTCTCAAGCTCATCAAGACCATCATCGCTCCCCTTCTCTTCGGAACACTGGTGGTCGGAATCGCCGGGCACACGAACCTGCGCCAGGTAGGGCGTCTGGGCATCAAGGCGCTCCTCTATTTCGAGGTCGTGACCACTCTCGCCCTCTTCATCGGACTCGCGGCCATCAACATCACCCGCGCCGGCGTGGGCGTGGTTCAGCCGGAGGCGCTGGAGTCCACGGGGATCGCGGCCGTCAAGCAGACCCCATCGGACGTCATCCTCCACGTATTCCCCGAGAACATCGCCAAGTCGGTCGCCGAGGGGCAGGTGCTCCAGATCGTCGTCTTCAGCGTTCTCTTCGGGATCGCGCTGGCGCTGCTCCCCGAGCCGAAGCGCCGCCCGATGCTCGACTTCGCCGGGAGCCTTGCCGAGACGATGTTCAAGTTCACGAACATGGTGATGTACTTCGCTCCCATCGGCGTCGGGGCGGCCATCGCCTACACCGTGGGCCACATGGGCCTCGGGATCCTGGTGAGTCTCTTCAAGCTGCTGGCGACGCTCTACGTGGCGCTCATCGTCTTCCTGCTCTTCGTCCTCCTGCCCATCGCATTGCTGGCGCGGGTTCCCATTCGCCGTTTCATCGCGGCCATCGCCGAGCCGGTGTCCATCGCCTTCGCCACCACGAGCTCCGAAGCCGCCCTCCCGCTCGCTATGGAGAGGCTCGAGCAGCTCGGGGTTCCGCGGCAGATCGTCGCCTTCGTGATGCCCACGGGATACAGCTTCAACCTCGACGGCACGACACTCTATCTGTCCCTTGCTTCGATCTTCGTGGCCCAGGCGGCCGGGATCCATTTGTCTCTCCCTCAGCAGCTCCTGATCGTCTTCACGCTGATGCTGACGAGTAAAGGCGTCGCCGGCGTGCCGCGGGCTTCCCTGGTCATCCTCCTGGGCACGGCGGCCTCCTTTAACTTTCCCGAGTGGCCGATCCTCGCGATCCTGGGAATCGACGAGCTGATGGACATGGCGCGCACTTCGGTGAACGTGCTGGGGAACTGCCTTGCGACCGTGGTCATCGCCCGTTCCGAGGGCGCGTTTCAGGATCATCCCGCCGCGGTCGCGGCCTCCTAGCGCTCGAACCCCGTGTTCAGGTCAGCTTCTGTCCGCGGGTCTCCCGCGCGAACAGGAGCACCACCATCCCCACGAGATAGACCAGGCTCACCGCGGTCGCCGCCTTCGCGTACGAGCCCATGACTCCGACGAGATAACCGGTGAGGAAGACACCGCCTGCGGTGACGAAGCGGCCGAGGTTGTAGCAGAAGCCGACGCCCGTGGTCCGCACCGCCGTCGGAAAGAGCTCGGGGAGGTAAATAGGAAAGCCACTCGTGACCCCGAGAGTGAAGATGCCTACGAACGGGATCAGTAGGAAAAGAACATCGACGCTCGACGTCGTAAGAAACGCGATCGGGAACGTGACGACGGCCCCCGCGAAGTAGAGGAAGAACGTGCCCCTCCGGCCGATCGCGTCCGCAAGGGGTCCGAAGAGGAGATAGCCGACGAGAGAGACGGCGTTCAAAAGCATCACGCCGTCGCTTGCCTTTTCGGTCAAATACCGCTCGGCTTCAGGCCCGGTCAAGCCCGCCGCCTCGGGCGAGGCGGCCGCGATCTCGCGGATCGCGGCGGGGATCCACATGGTTCCACCCCAGAGGCCGAGGAGCACTACGAACGCGAGCGCGGAAGCTACCAGGGTGTCCCGGCGGAGCTCCGGCTGGAAGAGCTGGGAAAGGGTGAAGGCCCTCATTTTCGATTGGCGCCGCTCCTTACGCGCCTCGACCCAGCCTTCCGGCTCCCTCACGACCAGGCGAATCAGCAGCACGAGAAGCGCCGGAAGAGCGCCGACGAGGAACACGTAGCGCCAGGAATGGACTCCCACCAGCCGGTTGGCCAGCGCCGCGAACAAAAAGCCGATGGCCGCGGCCGATTGGAGCATCGCCCCGGCACGAGCCCGAAGCCGATCGGGCCAGACCTCGGCCACGAGCGCAGCGCCCGCGGCCCACTCGCCTCCGAGCCCGAGCCCGGTGATGAAACGATAGATCGCGAGCTGCCACCAGGTCTCGGCAAGGGCCGAAAGCCCGGTGAAGAGCGAATAGATCAGGATGGTTATGGTGAGCGCTTTGGTCCGGCCGATGTAGTCGGCGAGGATCCCGAAGACGATCCCCCCGAACGCCCAGCCGATGAGCATCACCGAAAAGACGGCGCTGCTGTAAAAGCCGATGTCCGCTCCGCTCGCGCCCGGACCGAGGAGCTCGGTAATCACCGGCTTTTGCACCATCGCGTAGATGGTGCCGTCCATGGCGTCGAACACCCAGCCGAGCCAGGCGACGAAGAGCACCAGCCACTGGTAGCGGCTGACTTCGCGCACCCATCCCCACCACTGCCACCATCCGGCTCGCGGCGGGGGTTTCGCGCTCACGTGTTCCTATCGCTTTTGCGGGCGCTACCATACCGGAGGGTGGGCCGAAAGGCGAGGGCTTCGGAGTTGCAACGGCCTCCCGCCATGCTATCCTTGATCCAAAGAGCCCCACCCCAAAAACTCGCGGCAGGCGTCACCATGAAACTCATCGTCGTGCTCTGGGCCTACGGAATCCTGAAGGTCGTAAACCCCGCTCCCGAGGAGCCGATCTACCTCCTCTACGACCCGACGTGCCGCGTCGAGAGCGGCGCGGTCGAAGTCAAGGTCACGAACTGGCTACCGGCCGACCCGCCTCCCCAAGACCCCATGGGAACGTTGAAACAGGGTGGGCGCACGTGTGACGTCGACGAGGTGGTCTTCTCCGGACCCTGATTCGTACGTACTTACTTGCTCGCGCAGGGTACGGGTTGAATTTTCAAGTACCTGCTGACTACCAGAAGCCGACGAGCTTCCACCAGGCGAACCCCACGGTGGTCCAGATGGCGAGGTTCACGAGAGAGACCAGGAACCCGACGCGCCACCACTCTCCCACCTCGAGGTAACCCTGAGCGAACACGATGGGTGCGGTCGTCGTTCCGTAGTGGGTGAGGCCGGCGGTCAAGTTCGCGAGGCAGGCGAGGCTATAGACCGCGAGGCCTGGAGGCGCTCCCGCGGCGATGAGCATCGCGAGAAACGGAGGAAACATCGCGAGGAGATGAGTCGTGATGCTCGCGAAACCATAGTGCGCGTAGAAGTAGATGACGAGAGTGATCGGAAGCACCCAGAACCAGGAGATCCCCGAAGTCGAGGAGCGGACCGCTTCGGCGAAGGCGGTGGTGGCGCCGGTCTCGTTCAGCACTTCTCCCATTGTGAAAAGCCCCCCGTACCAGACGAGGATGTCCCAGGCCGCGGACTCCCCTACCACGCGCTCCCAGCTCAGGAGCCGCGTCAGGAGAAAGAGCGAAATCGCGATGAACGCCACCAGGGTCACATCGATGCCGTGCCACCCCGACGTCACCCATATGCCCGCGATCGCGGCGAAGATCACGAGCGACAAAGCCTCCTGGCCTCGAAGCGGACCCATCTTCTCGAGCTCGCTTCGCGCGTAGTCCGAGGCGCCCGGCGTCTCACGGATCTCGGGCGTCAGCATGCGATAGACGATGAAGGGCACTACCACACAGGAGAGGAGCCCAGGAACCACGCCGGCGAGAAACCAGCTAGACCAGGTCACGGTGATGCCGGCGACGTCCGCGGCAAGCTTCGCCGCGAGAACGTTCGACGCCTGGCCGGTGAGATACATCGCGCAGGCGACGACACTCCCCTGGTAGAGCGCCGCCATCAGGAACTTCCCCAGCAGAGGGGCGGTCGCGCCCGGCGTCGAGCCGTAGAGCTCGGCGATGCTGCGCGCGACCGGAAGGATGACCCCCGCCGAGCGCGCGCTGATCGTCGGAATTCCCACCGCGAGCGTGACGTCGGTCGCGACCAGCGAGTAGGAGAGCCCGAGCGAGCTCCGTCCGAAAAGACGCACGAAGACGAGAGCGATCCGTCGCGCGGCGCCGGTGTCTTGAAGGACCCGGGAGAGGAGCATCGCGAGAAGCACCAGCCAAACCGGCGGAGCGGCGAAGCCGGAGAGCGCCCGGACCATGGGCACGTCCGCTATCGCGACCATGGCGCTCAATCCGATGAGAACCAGAGCCGCGCCCGGAAGGGGCCGCAGCATCATCCCCACCATGGTCGCGGCGAAGATCGCGGTGACCCGCCAGCCCGCGGGCTCGATCGAAGCGGGCCTCGGGAGAACGTGGGCGATGAGAACGTAGATCGCAAGGAGCGCCAGAAGACGAAGCGCCCTACGAGATCCCGCGAACGAAGAGGCGCTCTGGACGGAAACGACGGCGTCTTCGGCTGCGACTTGCGCCACGGGCTCCACGACGGCGCTGCCGCTACTGAGCCCGAGCGGGCTCGATCTTCCAGAAGTCGAGGCTCGCGGCCTGGAGACCGACCTCGACGCTCCCCGCGCTCGCGAGCTCGGTCAGGTCGATGACCTCGACGACCCCAGGCGTCTTTCCGATCGCTTCCTCGGAGACGAACGCGAACCGGGAGTCGGAAGAGACGGCGACGCCGTGGACCACCTTGGCCCGCGTCGAAATTCGCGCGAGCTCCTTCCGCGAGGCGACGGCGAAGACCGAAACGGACTGGCCGCGCTTGTTGCTCGCGACGAGCTTTCCGTCGCGGCTCACCCCGAGGTTGTAGACCCCGGACCCCGCGGGAATGCGTCGGACGAGCTCCCAGCTCGGGACGTCGATCTCCACGATCTCGTCCGACTTGTTGCAGGCGACGAAGACTTTCTTACCATCCGCGGACGGCTGGGCCCAGGTCGGCGAGCACGAAAGCTCGCTCATGTGCATCGCGTGTCCGGAGGGTGCTCCATCCATACCGTGCTCCTTGCCCTTGCCCAGAACGAAGTGCCGCGAGACCTTGAACGCCCGAGCGTCGATCTCTAGCAGAGCGTCGTCCATCATACAGGCGGAGTAATGCCGAGCCCCCGTCGGATCTAGCCTCGAGCCGTGAGGCATGGTGCAGGTCCTGATTCGCGCTACCTCAACCATGTCCTCCGTCGCCACTACCGAGACCGATGAGGGGACCATGTCTCCGTGAAGGTTGAAGTTGACGACGTAAGCGAAGCGACCGTCGGGGCTCACGTCCAGAGACGCCGGGAAAGCTCCCAGAGGGACCTGCCCCACGACTTCCCCGTCGGCTGCGCGGTACTTCAGCAGGTTTCCGTTGGGCCGTCCGTGACCGAGGGAGACGTAGAAGAACTCGCCGTTGGGTGAAAGGTCGATCCCGTGAGGCCCGTCGAGGTCGACAGGCATCAGGCCCGTCTCGATCTCGCGCTCCACACGGGCACCGGAAGGCCCGAAGCGCACCAGCGAGATCGTGTCCGAGGACTCGGAGACGACCCACACCAGATAGTCTCGCTGCGGGTCGGCCGGCGCCGTCGGGATCACGAGGAGGGCGAGGAAAAGCGTTGGTCGCATGGCTAGTCGAGTATCTTGCCCTTCGTCTCGGGAAGCAATGAGGACAGCCCGGCGGAGAACAGAAACGCGGCGGAGATGATGAGAAACGCCGTTCCAAAGCCCGAAGTGTCCGCGAGATGCCCCACGATGAAGGGCGCCGCGACACTCGCGATCCGCCCCACGCTGTACGTGAAGCCCTGCGCCGTCGCCCGAATGCGCGTGGGGAAGAGCTCGGCGGTAATGGCCCCAAAGCCGGAGAAATAGCCGGTTCCGAAGAACCCCACGATGGGTCCGAGGACGAGGAGCGCCCACGGCGCCCTGGCCATGCCATAGACCGGGACCACCGCCGCGGCGACGAGCAGGTACACGAGGTAGGCTTGCCGCCTGCCCAAGCGGTCGGCGATGAATCCGAAGGTAACGTAGCCGAGAAACTGGCCTACGGTGATCGCGATGATCCAGAGCGAGGAGTTGAGAACCGTGAGGCCCGCTCCTCCCTCTCCGGGCGAAAGCTTCAAGTACGTCGGGATCCAGGTGAAGAGCCCCCACCACGCGAACATCGTGCCCGCATTCATCACGGTCGCGACTACCGCATGGCGGCGGTACGAGGGTGAAAAGATCTCGGAAAGCCCGAGGCCGGCGCTCTCCCGTTGCTCCGATCGGGCCTGGAGCCAGATCTCGGGCTCGGCAACCCGTCTGCGGATCCAGAGTGTGATCAAAGCCGGCAGGATTCCCGCGAAGAACACGCCCCTCCAACCGAAAAACGGGAGGAGGATCGCCGTGAGCGCTGCGGCCAGGCCGTAGCCCACGGCCCAGGCGCTTTGCATGATCCCGAGGGCCTTGCCCCGGTGCTCCGCCGGCCAGGTCTCAGCGACGAGAGCCGCGCCCGTGGCCCATTCCCCTCCAAAGCCGAGCCCCAGGAAGAAGCGGAAGACCGCGAGCTGGGTCACGGTCTGCGCGAGCCCGCAGGCCGCGGTTGCGATCGAGTACAACACGATGCTCGCAGTGAGCGCCCGCGTCCGGCCGATGCGGTCGGCGAGGACTCCGAACAGCAACCCTCCCGCCGCCGAGGCGAGGAGAGTGATCGAGGCCAGGAGCCCGCCGGTCCCGGAGTCGATCCCAAAGTCTCGCATCACATCGAGAAGGACGAGCGCATAGATCTGGACGTCCATGCTGTCGAGCATCCAGCCCAGCGAGGCGGCGAGAAGACTTCGACGCTGCGTGGGAGTGGCGGCGCGGAGGAAGGAGAACATCAGGTTCACTCCTTCCAGTAGGCGACGAGGCTCGGCGTCTTCCATCCAATCCACACGACGGCGACGAGGCAGGCGACACCGCCGCTCACCACCGACGCCGCCGGACCGACCGCCTGGGCCACGAGACCCGCCTCCAGCTCCCCGAGCTGCGGCCCTCCCATGAAGAACATCATGTTCACGCTCGTCATGCGCCCCCGCATGGAGTCTGGGGTGTGCATGTGCCGGATGATGTTGCGAAGGACGGTGCTCACCATGTCCGAAGCCCCCACCAGAAGCAAGCAGCAGAACGTGAGCCAAAACGCGGTCGAGACGCCGAAGGCGATGGTCGCCAGGGCATAGGCCACGACGCTTCCCATCAGCACCCGTCCGCGCCGCTCGATCCGCCCCACCAGCGGAACCATCAGGATGCTGGTGAGCATCGCGCCCATCGCCGGCGCTCCTACCAGGAGGCCGTATCCCCGAGGTCCCACCCTCAGGACGTCCTGGGCGAAGATCGGGAGCAGCGCCTGGGCCGACGCGAAGAACGTCGCGAAGAAGTCGAGAAGCATCGTCGAGCGGATGAGAGGCTGCCGGAAGACCCAGCGCACGCCCTCGACGCCCGCGCGGAAACTCAGCTCGCTTCTCTCCTCCTCCGGACGCACGGGGACGTCTTTCATCGCGAGGAGCATCGCCACCAGCACCACGAAGCTGGCGGCGTCGACGGCGTAGACCCAGGCGACGCTGGCGAGAGCGATGATGAGTCCGCCCACCATCGGGCCCAGCACCGAGGCTGCCTGGACCATGGTGCTGT
>Ga0214473_10001732_pt1 | contig 28028 bp, 24 predicted proteins | sample RVTome_7_FD_203509 | JGI IMG/M metagenome (GOLD analysis project Ga0214473, IMG submission 203509) | Soil microbial communities from uranium-contaminated site in the Upper Colorado River Basin, Wyoming, United States - RVT98D197 | ecosystem: Environmental > Terrestrial > Soil > Contaminated >...
CCCATTCGGCCCGAGGAGGCTCGCGCGGTACTGGAGTCGGCACCGGGCGTACGTGTCGTCGACGACGTGGCCGGCGGCCGGTTTCCCATGCCTGTCGAGGCGACCGGCCAGGACGAATGTCTCGTGGGCCGAATCCGCGGTGATATCAGCCAGCCCGACGGGAGGGGTCTCGAACTGTTCGTGTGCGGCGATCAGCTCCGAAAGGGCGCCGCGCTGAACGCCATTCAGATCCTGGAGCTTCTGACCGCGTGACTGGTGACCGCACCTTGGCGGCTCCGTGGGTCGCCGCCGGGCACGTTTTGGTCAGGGGTCGGAGTCAGGACCGAATCCATGAATGCCGTGGACATGCTCGCGGTGGGAGGGGCCGTGGCGGGCCGACTGCCCAACTTCGAGCTTCGTCCGCAGCAGCTCGAGATGGCCGCGGCGGTCGCCGCCGCGTTCGAGGACGGCGCCCACCTGATGGTTGAAGCCGGCACCGGCGTGGGCAAAAGCTTCGCTTACCTGCTGCCGGCGATCGAGCGGGCCGTGCAGGGGCGCGGCCGCGTCGTGGTGAGCACGCACACCATTGCCCTCCAAGAACAACTCATCAACAAGGACATCCCGTTCCTGGGCACAGTCTATCCAAAGCCATTCTCCGCCGTGCTCGTCAAAGGTCGTTCCAATTACCTCGGCCTGAGGCGACTGACCCGCGCCTCCCAGCGCCAGCGATCGTTGTTCAACGACGATGAACAACGCAGTGAACTGCACCGCATCGAGGACTGGGCCTATCGGACGGAGGACGGCTCCCTCTCGGACCTGGAGCGCGAGCCGAGCCGGACGGTGTGGGACCGGGTGAACAGCGACGGCGAAGACTGCCTCGGTCGCCGCTGCAGCACGTATGAGAAGTGTTTCTACCAGCGAGCCCGGCGGCGGGCGTTGGGCGCCCAACTGTTGATTGTGAATCATGCCCTGCTGTTCGCCGACCTGGGTATGCGTCGCGCGGGGGCGTCCATCCTGCCCGACTACGACTTCGTCATCCTCGACGAAGGGCACACCGTGGAACACGTTGCGGGGGACTACTTCGGCATCAGCATCGCCAGCACGCAGGTGCAGTACCTGCTGAACTCGCTGCGCAACGAGCGAACCGGCCGAGGACTGCTCAAGCCGAAGGGTTGCGAGGCGGCGGTCGCGGCCGTTGGCGAGGCGAGGCGCGCCGTCGACGGCTACTTTGCCGACCTCACCGACTGGCTGGCGACGCAATCGGGTCACACCGGACGCCTGCGCCAGCCGCCCACGATCGACGAGCGGGCATCCTCCCACGTCGTTGAGGTACAACAGGAGCTGCGCAAGCTCCGCGAGCAGGCCACCAACGAAGACCAACGCTCGGAATTCGGGGCCATGATGGAACGCTGCAAGACGATCGCTGCGGCCATCCAGGCGTGGCACCAGCAGAGCGAGGAGGGTTGGGTTTACTGGATCGAGGTCGGCGAGGGATGGAACCGCCGGGTGACCTTGTGCGGCCGACCGATCGACGTGGGGCCGTTGCTCAAAGCCCATCTTTTCGACGTGGTCCGGAGCGTGATCCTCACCTCGGCGACCCTGACCACCTCGACCGACGACCCGTTTGCGTATCTCCGCGAACGGCTCGGAATCGACCAGCACCGGACGCTGCAGTTGGGGTCACCGTTCAATTATCGCGAACAGGTCAAGGTTTACATTGAATCAGGCCTGCCCGAGCCCGGCCGAACTGAGGAGTTCGTGCCCGCGGCGTGCGACGCGATCCTGAAGCATGTCGCCCGGACCGACGGCCACGCCTTCGTCCTGTTCACCAGCTACGCCATGATGCAGGCCTGTGCCGACCGCCTGGCGCCCGCTTTCGCGGATCGGAAGATGCCCGTGCTCGTCCAAGGCACGGGTCTGCCCCGGTCGACGATGCTCGATCGGTTCCGGGCGGTGCCGCGAAGCGTGCTCTTCGGCACGGATACGTTCTGGGCGGGGGTGGACGTTCCCGGGGCCGCCCTGAGCAACGTCATCATCGTCAAGCTGCCGTTTGCCGTACCCAACCACCCGGTGGTCGAGGCCCGCATCGAACGCCTGAAAGAGCAGGGGCGCGAGCCGTTTACCGACTTCCAGCTTCCCGAAGCGATTCTCAAGTTCAAGCAGGGCGTCGGTCGGCTCATTCGCACCCGTACCGACCGCGGCATCATCGTGATCCTCGACCCCCGAGTCCGCACGAAACCCTACGGAAGGCGCTTCCTCAAGGCTCTGCCGGATTGTGAGATCATCGTCGAAGGCTCGCCGTCCGAAGGAGGACGGCGAACCGATGCGGCTCCGGCATGACGACAATTTACGCGCAATCTGACACAGCGGACCGCACGGCATCCGTCACTCCGGCTTCGGCAGCAGCTCGGTGATATCGATCTGCTTCTTGGGTTCGGGGACGAGGAACTTGAGCCACGCCGCTTCCGCCTCGGTGAGGCTCATCCCGTAAACGCTTTGAAAGCGTGCGGCGATGTCCTGGGCGTTGTCTTGCGGCCTGACCGGATATAACTGCTTGAACTTCTCCATCCCGAAGAGCTCGACGAGATAGCGAACGAAGGAGCCTGCTTCGGGATAGGTCACGGTCTCGGAGAAGCTCCGGAAGGAGGACGTGTCCAGCAACTGTCCCAACGGGAGGAGTTGGTCGCCCTGGGCCAGGCTCCGCGCGACAACGTGTACATCCTGTCCCGCCCAGGGTCCGGCCAGGTGCACCGCGATCCCCTCGCTGAACAAGGCGATGCTGGTGCCGAGCCGGCGCATGATGATGTACGGCAGGACGTGCCGATCCTCCCAGCTCACCGTGTGGACCGCCGAGCCCTCGGAATGGGCGTCGGTCCCCCGGCTGGTCATCAGCTCTTTGCGCTCGCGCGACTTATACTTGTAGAAGTCGATTCGTTGCTCGGCGCGGACGCCCACGCTGTCCTCGATGGTCCGAAGGTAGGTCTCCAGCGCCTCCACCGCCCCCTCCGGCGGCCCGTCGCCCGATTCCCAATGGATGACCAACCGATCCGTCTCGCGCTGTTCCCAATAGACCGACTCCAGGGCATACAGGCCGAGGTCGTCAAACCAGACCTGACCCGAGCAGGTCAGCACGCAACCCAGGCGGGCCCGCGTCGCCCCTTTCGGCACGGTCACGATCTGGTCCAGCTTGGTCCAGTCGTGGGTGCCCAACAGCCGTTCGGACGCTTTGAGCCTGGCATCGCCGATCGCAACGGGTGTGCCGGCTTCGTCCGCGAACCGCACGAAGACGTTGCAGTTGTAGTACTGGCCCGACTCCTGGGTGACCTTTTCCGTCCGGAGCCAGCCATCGAACTTGTACCGCTGTTCCGGCTTGACCTCGATCCAGGCGGACTCGAGGCTGCGCCAGAAGTTGGTCTTGGCGTCGCCCGACATGAGCACGCTGCGGGTCCCGATCCGCGCCATGGCGTCGTCGATCTCGAGGACCGAGTAGACCGGCTCCGCTTCGGCGCCGGTCTCCGCCGCCCGCTGCATCCACCACCGGGATCCGCCGAGTTCGAAGGACGGATTCTCGACCTGATTCGGGCCCCAGATGGCGTTGTCCTCCTCGGCGCCCATGGCCGCCGGTCGGGCAAGCCCGCAACCGCAAAGCACCACCACGAGCCGGCACCACACGCGCCATCCAGTCCTCATGGTCAATAATCCTCGCATCTGGCCGGACGTCTCCGTGCGGAAATCACCTTGATCGTCGAGGCGCCCGTGTCCATCGTCGGCCACCTCATCGAGCAAGCGCATCATCGAAGATCTGCGGCGCTGCGTCAAATGAGGCGCGTCACGCCACTGGCACGACCGATCGCGGAGCGCTCTTTTGGGGTCGGACTGGTCGCCATCGCATTGCCGCAGTTTCTTGCCCCGAGCTTGCTGAAGGCTATGGCCGTGGGGTCGCCGGCGCGTGTTCCACCGCAGGCAGCAACCCGTCTTAACGTTGCGGATGCGTAAATCGAAGTTCGGATTCGACAGGTTCACGGCGCCTCAATCTCGCAGCTTTTAATTTTCGGCCTTGCCTGCTTCGGATTTGATTGGATAGTAGTCGAGTGTGCGGCAGAGTACCTCGGCCATTGCCTTGAGATGGGATACGGACGTGTGACAGCGAAAAACTTCGCCGAGTTTATCTGGGGGCACGAACATAAAGAGTCGTATCATCCCGACAGGAACATCACCCCGCACCACAAGCTGCATCTTATCGACCCACGCCGACAACATGTATGGAGGCGAATCGGTCGGCAATGTGCCTAAATCGACCGGCTTTTCAGACGGCTTGGAGACGGGTTTCTTCGCTCGCGAAGGTGATTTCGGAGCTTTTGTCATCAGCGAATCCTCTCATCGCAAGTGGAGAATAGGTACCATCGACACGGTGCAAGGTCAGCCAGACTTCACCAGACCATGCCTCCACATAGCCTGTCTCTTGAATGGTGGCACGAGTGCCGAGGGCATGGAGAACCCTGCCTATGCTGTCGAGCGTGCAATTCCTGTTTCCGTGAATGAGATTGCTGACGACAGAGTCCGCCAAGCCGCATTCATGGGCTAGACGTCGTTGCGACCATCGATTCCGCGAAAGCGACCGCCAGATGATCTCTGCGAAGTCAAGACGTAGTTGCGTAGCGTAACCCCTTGGCGAGTCATCAAACTCGCCTAGCAGTCTATTAAGCTCGTCCAAGAGTTTGCTCATTGGTCACACCTTCGTCCACTCGCCCTGTTCTCGAATCCGTGCGATCTCGGCGTTCCTTTCTTGCTCTGTCGTCCGCGCCTTTTGGCCGTGCTTTTCGTAAAAGTCCATGATTACAAAGGTCCGCTTCTTTTGGCCTTCAACGTAGAATCCGCTGGCTCGTAGCAGCGGGCCGTATCGATCTCCGATAGCGTAAACAGCCTTGCCCTCGTGGCGAACGACTCCGGCTGGCATTCGCTCAAAGCCGTGTTCCGCGCACCTTTGCAGCAGCTTCATAAAGCGTAGGACCTGCGCTCCCTTCTTCTTCGCGAGCTTTCGTATGGGCCGAACCACGCGGTCGGTGGCAGCCCAAACGTCCGTGAGATACGCGGTACCCTCGAAGAGACCTTCGACCAAATGCATTTTAATCTATACGCTAAAACACGTCAACTGCGTTTCCATCCAGGTTCAGCGGCTGGTCGTACAGTAACACTTAGCGTCTTCGTTATAACCTCGTTGGCCCTTGAGTTGCCACCCCTCCCCGTCCCCCGACCGACGCGTGACGACGACCGCGGCGTGCCATGTGTCGGTTTCATCGGAATCGGCGGACTTCGGGAGCGGAGCGTATGTCGACGTGTCGACGATGACCTGCCCGACGATTGAGCGAGCCGCTTCGGCCGCGTTCAGACCGGGCATCTTGCGATGCTTGCCCACGCGAGCATTCTAGCAGATGGTCAGGTTCGTGTTAGCGCCCAACCTTACTAGTACCTTGTACGCAGGTTCGAGACCATATCGCCGGGCGTCTCGGGCTCGACGCGGGCGGTGCGCAGCCATGCTCATTGACCGCGATGAGCAGCGTGATTAAGTAGAGCCCGGCCGCGAATCGCGGCGAAACCAGCCGAGACTTGGAGATTGTCCATGAACAGCGTTCGAGCCGATCGGCTGTCCCTGCTGCCGCCGTACCTGTTCGTGGAGATCGACCGTAAGAAGAAAGAGGCCCGTGCCGCCGGGCGCGACGTAATCGACTTCGGTGTCGGCGATCCCGATCAACCCACCCCGCGATTCATCGTCGACCGCATGGCCGAGGCCATCCGCGACCCGGCCAACCATACCTACGCCTTCGGGCTGGGCATGATCGAGCTGCGCCAGACCATCGCAGACTTCTTCCGGAAGCGGTACGCCGTCGCCCTGGACCCAATCACCGAGGTGGTCGTGCTGCTCGGTTCCAAGGAAGGCATCGGCCACCTGCCGACGGCGGTGGTGAATCCCGGCGAGGTCGTGCTGGTGCCGGAGCCGGGGTACCCGGTGTACGTCGGAGGGACGGTCTTTGCCGGGGGCGCCTGTCACACCATGCCGCTCCGCGAGGCCAACGGCTGGCTTCCGGTCCTTAAGGACATTCCCCGAGAGGTCCGGGCCGCCGCTAAGCTCATGTTTCTCAATTACCCCAACAACCCCACGGGGGCGTGCGCCTCGCGGTCGTTCTTCGAGGAAGCGGTTGCCTTTGCCCGCGAGCACCGCATCCTCATCGCCCAGGATGCACCCTACGGCGAGCTTTACTTCGGCGAACCGCCGCTGAGCCTGATGCAGATTGAGGGGGCCAAAGATGTGGCCATCGAGTTCCACTCTTTCTCGAAGACCTTCAACATGACCGGCTGGCGCCTCGCCTTCGCCGTCGGGAACCGGGACACGCTCAAGGCACTCGCCGCGGTGAAGAGCAATTTGGACTCCGGCGTGTTCCAAGCGGTGCAACTGGCGGGCGTGGCGGCGCTGAAGGGCATTGACCGCCCGGAGGTCCGCGGGCACCTGGACCTGTACCGCCGCCGCCGAGACCTGCTGGTCGGGGCTTTGCGGCGGCAGGGCTGGCCGGTTACGCCGCCGGAGGCGACGTTCTACCTCTGGGCCAAGTGCCCGCCGGGGTGCGACTCGATGACCGTGGCCTCGAGACTCCTCGAGGAGGCCGCGGTCGTGGTGGTTCCGGGCGCGGGGTTCGGGCCGTCAGCGGAGGGATACGTGCGCTTCTCGCTGACGGTCAGTGAAGAACGGACGGCCGAAGCGGTCGAGCGCATCGCCCGGATCGGCTGGTAGGATGACGGCGGTGGCCGGCACTGACAGAGCGGCGGTGGCGTGCTTCAGCCTCGGCGCCAACCTGGGCGACCGTCGGGCGACTTTGGGCCGCGCCTTGCATGCGCTTTGCGACCATCCTCGGATCCACATGGACCTGAATCGAAATGTCGCGTCGTTGTACGCCTCGAGCCCGGTCGGCGTGAACGACAACCAGCCGGAGTACCTCAACACCGCGGTTCGGGCACTGACCTCGTTGTCGGCTCGCGACCTGCTCGCCGTCGCCCTGTCCATCGAAGCCGTCCTCGGGCGGGAGCGTCGCGAGCGATGGGGGCCCAGAACCATCGACATCGACCTGCTTCTGTACGGCGGGTGCGTGATTGAAGAGCCCGGCCTGAAGGTGCCCCATCCGCGTCTTGCGGAGCGCGGCTTCGTTCTGGAACCGCTGGCCGAAGTCGCCGGCGGCCTGACGCATCCCGTCCTGGGGATGTCCATTCGGGCACTGGCCCTGCGGCGTTCACAGGAGGCTGGAGGCGAAGCGATGCGGCGCATCGCCGGCCCCGCCTGGATTCTGGACTTCGGGCGGGAGGTCGGCATCGCAGATACATCCGGCCACAGGGAAGCCTGACTGCGGCTGGCGAAGGCCGTGCGGCTCAATGCCCTCCGGCGCGGATCATCTCCAGCAACAGGTCGGCGGTACGCTGGGAGGCCCGGGCGGCCTTGAGCGGCTCGACGATCGCCGCGAGGGCCGCGCACATCTCGCTTCGCGCCGTTTGGGAAGTGAGCAGGGCGACGGCCCGGTCGGCGATGGGGTCGATTGAGTTGTAGTACGGCATAAACTCGGGCACAATCTCACGCCCGGCGAGGATGTTGGGCAGGGCCAAGTGCCTGGCACGGATAAACCAGCGAGCGAAGAGCTGGTAGCCGATGCGCGAGGCGTTGTACATGACGATCATCGGCCGCTGGTGGAACGCCACTTCCAGGGTGCTGGTGCCCGACGCCACCAAAACAAGGTCCGCCGCTTCGAGGAGCTCCGCGTGCCCGCCGGAGAAGGCGCGGACCGCAGTCCGGTGGCCGCCAATCATCGCAGAGATAATCGGGGCGACCTGGGGGTTGGCCACGGACACGCCGAAGCTCGCCTGGGGGAGGACGGCCTTGATCCGATCCGCCACGGCGAGTTGCCCGTGGAGCACCTCCTGCACCACGTGCCTTCGCGAGCCGGGCAGCAGTGCTACCACCGGCTGACCCTGGGCGCGAATCACCTCCACCGCCGGCCGGTTGATGGAGCGGGTCGCCCACGCGTCGGCCAACGGGTGCCCCACAAAGGTGGCCTCCACGCCCCGCTCGCGAAAGTAGCTCTCCTCGAACGGCAGGATGACCGCGAGGCGCTCGACGTCGTTCCTCAGCCTGTGGATTCGGTAGGCGCCCCACGCCCACATCTGCGGGGCGATGTAGTAGAGCACGGGCACGCCGGCGGCGTGGGCCCGGCGGGCCAGCGGCAAATGAAGGGTGGGCGAGTCGATCAGGACCGCCGCGTCGAACCGGAATCGCCGCAGATACGCGGCACAGGTCAGCAGCATTTGGGCGGCCCGACCCGCGGACCGGACGGCCCCGAGCAGCATGGCCGAATGGCGGGTCATGTCGAAGATGCGCTCGCACCCCGCGGCCCTCATCCGCGGCCCGGCGACCCCGACAAAACGGGCGTTTGGGCACCGATCCGCCACCGCCCGGATCAGGTTGGACCCATGGAGATCTGCGCTCGGTTCCGCCGCACTAATAAAGACCAAAGGGTGCGGTTCGACGCGACCGGCCGGGGGTGCCATGTGCAAGGGAACGACCTCGTCGATACGAACACGCCAGGCCCGGCCGACGCCTCGGCCGGACGCACCGGCAGACGCTACGCGAGTGTGTTGGCATGGTCAATTCGAGGCTGACGGGCCGCGACCCACCCTCGAAGCGCAGGCACCGTTGCGACCGGTGGTTAGCCGCCGTATAGTACCCGGTTCACCCCGTGGCGGCGGCTGGAACCGGGGCCGGCGGCACGACGCCGACCCGATGCGGCGCAAGGGCGGGTTGCCTGGACGGGGGATTCTGTTAGACTGCCCGATTCTGGTCATTGGATCCGGGCGTCCGAAGGAGCTTTTGGGAGGTGTTGCTTGGCATCGGATTTGGTACGTCAACTGGTTGACGCGGGGATCCACTTCGGCCACCGCGCGAGCCGCTGGAACCCCAAGATGGCGCCGTACATCTACGGCAAGCGCACCAGCATCCACATCGTGGATATCCGCGAGACCGTCAAAGGACTGCTGCGAGCCAAGAAGTTCGTGTCCCAGGTCGTCACCAAGGGGCAGGATGTCCTGTTCGTCGGCACCAAGCGACAGGCCCGGATGACCATCCGCCTCTACGCAACACGGGTGGGCATGCCGTATGTTGCGGAACGCTGGCTGGGCGGCACGCTCACCAACTTCCGCACGATTCGCTCCCGTCTGGAGCGGCTCGAGGCGCTGGAGGCCGCGGAAGCCGACGGGACCGCCCAGGAGTACAGCAAGAAGATGATCGCCTCCCGTTCCCGGGAGTTGCGCAAAATCCGCCGGAACCTGGAAGGCATTCGGACGATGAATCGGCTTCCTGGGGCGCTCATCGTCATCGACGTGCACCGCGAAAGGAACGCCGTCGCTGAGGCCAAGAAGCTGGGCATACCCACGGTTTGTTTGATCGATACCGACTCCGACCCTGATTTCGCCGATGTCCCCATCCCCGGGAACGACGACGCGATTCGATCGATCGAGACTATCCTCGCCCATCTGGCCGAGGCCGTCGAGGTGGGCAAGAAGGCGCGGACCCAGCCCGAGGCCGAAACAGGGGAGCCCGCCCAGCCTCGCCGCTCACGGCGGCCGATGGCGGCCAGGACCGATGCCGACGAGGTTACGCCGGCACGGGAGGGGCCCATGGACACGGGAACGGCGGATGCCGGCGACTCGCCGGTCATTTCCCGGCGTGCGGCCGTCGACGACGCTCATCTGGCGCCCGCCGTGGCGAAGGAGTCGGACGTCGAACCGCGAGGTTGACTCGAGAAAGAGCATCCGAGTGCCGCGGGTGGGTGCGCTCACCGGCGATCCGGAACGACATAGCGAGAACACGTCGCCGGACCGCCCCAGGCTCGGCGGACGAAAGACACATGCAGGCCGGTGGGCTCCGCCGCGCCTGCGGGGTGGAAGGTGCCAACAAAGATGTCAACGATTTCGGCTCAAATGGTCAAGGACCTGCGGGAGAAGACCGGCCTGCCCATGATGGAATGCAAACAAGCCCTGACCGAGTCCGGCGGCAACGTCGAGTCGGCCATGGACTGGCTCCGCATGAAGCACAAGGGCAAGCTGGCCGACCGCGCCGGACGGGCCACCGGTGAGGGGCGCATCGGGGTCTTCCTCGACCCCTCCCGCCGCTTCGGCGGCATCATCGAACTACAATGCGAAACCGCGCCTGTGGCGCAGAACGAGCTGTTCGTCAATCTGGCCAACGAGTTCGCCAAAAAAGTCGCCTTCGGCTCGGAGGAGTCCCCCGGTCCGGAGGCGATCCGTCACGACCCGGAGATGGACGCGAAGTTCACCGACGTGTTCGCCCGGCTGCGCGAGGCCATGAATATCACTCAGTGCCGTCGCGTCCAGGGGGCCTACCTGGCCTCGTACGTCCACCACGACGGGAAGAGCGGCGTGGTGGTGGCCCTGGACGCCAAGCCCAAGTCCGACAGGAACATCGGCGGCGACCTGTGCATGCATGCCCTGTTCACCAACCCCATCGCCATCGATCGCGCCGCGGTACCGCCGCACGAGGTCGAGAAGGTCCGGTCCATCGCCGTGGAGGTTGCCAAAGAAGAGGGCAAGCCCGCCCAGATTGTGGAGAAGATCGCCGCGGGCAAGGTCAACGCCTTTTACTCCGAGCGCGTCCTCATGGAGCAGCTCCACGTCAAAGCCGACGATTACGGAAAAACCAAGGTCGGTGACTGCCTCAAGCAGGCCGGAGTCAACGCCGTCACCGACCTGGTGATCATGAAGGTCGGCGGCTAGCGGCGCGACGGGAGGGGCAAGAGCCCCTTTTTTTTCGCCCGCGGAACGAGTCGAAGAGCCCATGGCTGAACTCGAATACCGCCGAGTGCTCCTCAAGGTCAGCGGCGAGGGGCTTTGCGTACCTGGCTCCACCGGGATCGACGGCGGGCGGCTCCGCCGACTGGCGGAGGAAATCAAGCAGGTCGTCGATCTCGGGGTACAGGTCTGCGTGGTGGTCGGCGGGGGTAACCTTATCCGCGGTGACGAGATTGCCAGGGACACGCCCGTGGAGGAGGCGACCGGGCACTACATGGGCATGCTGGCCACGGTGATCAACGCCCTCGCTGTGCAGGACACTCTGGAATCGATGGGCGTGCCCACTCGGGTCCAGAGCGCCGTCGCGGTGGATCGGGTGTGTGAGAAATTCATCCGCCGCCGGGCCATCCGGCACCTGGAGAAGGGCCGGGTAGTGATCTTTGCCGGGGGCACGGGCAACCCCTTCGTGACCACCGACACGGGCGCGGCCTTGCGTTCGGCGGAGGTGGGTGCTGACGTGCTGCTCAAGGCCACCAAAGTGGACGGCGTGTACACGGCCGACCCGGTGAGGGACTCCACCGCCCAGCGCTTCGCCCACCTGACCTACAACGAAGTCATCGACCGACGGCTGGGCGTGATGGACGTCAGCGCCGTAGATCTTTGCCAGCGAACCGGCATTCCCATCGTCGTGCTCAGCCTTCAGGAGCCGGGCAACATGTGCGCCGTCGTCCAAGGGAAGGGCACCTCCACGCTCATCGACGCCCAGGTCGGTGCCTAGCGTCACCGCCGCCTTGGGTGCGACCGTCGTGCGGCTCTGCTATAATCCCGCCCCCAGTTGGAACTACAACGGAGGATCCCGATTATGGCCAACACCGCCATCGAGAAGGATTGCACCGAGCAGATGCGCAAGGCCGTCGAGTTTCTCAGGCAGGAGCTTCGCGGCGTCCGGACCGGCCGGGCCAGCGCCGGGCTGGTCGAGCACCTGAAGATCGAGGTGGCCTCGTACGGCAGTACCCTGGAGTTGCGCGAGCTGGCCACCATCTCGGTGCCGGAGCCCAGCACGCTGCTCATCAAGCCGTTTGACCCCGGGACCCTGCGGGACATCGACAAGGGTCTGCAGACCTCCAGTTTCGGCGTTACCCCGCTGAACGACGGCAAGACCATCCGGCTGCCCATTCCGCCGCTGTCCGGGGAACGCCGGCAGCAGCTCATTCAGCAGGTGAGGAAGATGGCCGAGGCGCAGAAGATCGCCGTCCGCAACGCCCGGCGCGACGCCAACAAGGCGGCCGACGCCGCGGAGAAGGCCAAGTCCATCAGCGAGGACGAGGCCGCGGATGTCAAGGACACCGTGCAGAAGCTCACCAAAAAGCACGAAGATGAGGTCGACGCCCTCCTGGTGGCAAAGGCCAAGGAGATCGAAGAGGTCTGACACGTTGTCCGGAGGCGATGGGCCGCTTCCCTGCCAGCCGCTTCAACGTAGCGGTCCGGCTGTCGGGAACCCGCTTCGCCCGACTACCCCCCGGCGCCGATCGAGGTACGGTATTGGGCGCGGTGCTGCGCCACTTGTTCGGATCAGCCGACCATATCGAGACGCGTGCCCGCCGAGTCCTGGAGCGATCCGCCGTCGAACGCTTCGGGGCTGCCGGCCATGACCACGGCCGTGGAGGTTTGCTGAATCGAGATCGTCGTCGATGAGCTGAAGATGCCGACGTACTGCGTCCGGCCCTCACCCCCAGCGTCCATTCCCCCGCGAGCCGATGCCGAAGTGCCGGTGGCATCTCCCGACCGGTCCAAAAGCGCCAAGATGATCATCAGGGCGACGAGGGTGCGGAGCAGGCGGTCGTTTTCGAGACCTCCGCCGATCGACTGGAGCAGCTCCGACACCTCGCCGAAGACACGCCCGATGGACTGCACGGTGCTCCCCTGCGCCGGCGCGGCGAGAAGCAGGGTTCCGGCTTCCGTCGGCCCGCCGGCAATCGTCTGGTCGGTCACGGGCCGCAATACGTCGCTCGGGTAGGCGGCGCCCGCCGAGATGCCTGAAATCGGTCCCATAAGTTCTTCCCCTTCCTGCTCGCGGGCTTCCAGAGGGCAGAGCCTCGGTCGGGTGTCGTTCAGCAAACCGCCGTCCGTCCGAGGGGCTGAAGTCCTTGCCGGCCATAAGTTTCGCTCCGACAATAATCTACGTACATTGCGCCCGAAATCGGACGTTGCCGGTCTTTCCGGCGTGTTGAATTCGAGAAACAGACACCGTGGGGCGTTGCAGCGCGGGTTGCTGCCACTTCGACACCCTGCGGAGAAGGGTGTCCCAAGGCGCAGGCGCTAAGCGAGCTAGTCGATGTGTGCCCGCGCCATGCAGGCAACCGGGGCATCGTTCGATCAGGAAGGCGGTGGGAACGCGGCGTGACCTGCACACGATGGCTCGCTGCGGTGCGACGCCACATACGGCAGGCAGAGAGCGGCGATCGCACTTTTGCGTTGCTCCAGCAGTCCTTGCCGCCGCAGAACGAAGCGCCGGCGAGTTGACAGCGCCTTCGCGTCCCCTAGGATGATGTCCGAGCAGTCCACTGCCGGGCGGTCGTCGTCGGAGTCGCGCCAACGGCGGGACCCGAGCCACCTGTGAGCCGGGCGGCGCTGACGGATGGAAGAGCCCGGCGGCTCGGCTGGATCGGCTGCCGGTCAACAAGCATCCGGGTTGTGGCAAACAACGTGAAATGACCGCTACCGCGTTGGACACCGACATCGGCATTTCGTCCGTATCCACCCACGCCTGTGCGAAGATCAATCTGACCCTGGAGATCCTCGGGCTCCGCGAGGACGGGTTTCACGAGCTGCGCTCGTTGGTGGTCGGGGCCGATCTGAAGGACCACCTGGCTTGCACGCTGAGAAACGGGCCGGGGATTGAACTTACCTGCGCCGATCCATCCCTGTCCTCCGGCCCCAACCTTGCGAGCGAGGCAGCGCGGCGGCTGGCGGACGACGCCGGGATCGAACCGGCGTTGGATATTCGGCTGGAGAAGTCGATTCCCGTCGGCGCCGGCCTCGGAGGAGGCAGCAGCGATGCCGCCGCGACGCTGCGGCTGTGCAATCGGCTGTGGAACATCGGCGCCGACCGGCGGGCGCTGTCGAAGATCGGCGCCGCGATCGGTTCGGACGTGCCCCTGTTCTTCAGCCTCCCGAGCGCGGTGATGGCGGGGCGCGGCGAGCGAGTTCGACCCGTCACGCTCCGGTGGCAAGGGTGGGTGGTGCTCGTCCACGCCGGGCCGTGCGTGAGTACGACCAGCGTGTATCGGGCATGGAGCCACTCGCACGCCGCCGGCCGGCCGGGCGTAGACCCGGACGATCTGGTAAATGTCGCGGCCGCGACGGAACTCAATGACAGGCTGGTCAATGACCTCGAGCCGGCGGTCTTTCGCGTGTCGCCCGCCGTCGCCGAGGCGGCGGAGCGGCTGGCCCGCTCGGGTCATGGACCGTTTCGCGTCTCCGGCGCCGGCTCGGCGCTGTATCGGCTGTACGACGATCAAGAGGCTGCCCGGGACGCCGCCCGGGAGATTCGTCATCAGGGAATCGGCAAATTCACTTCGGTGTTGGCGGCACCAGTCGGGGAGAGCCCTCTGTGCGAGGGAGGAGAATCGAATGGAGATCACTGACGTACGCATCAAGCTCGTAAGACAGTCGAAGGAACGCCTCCGAGCGTTCTGCACCGTGACCTTTGACAACGCGTTTGTCGTCCGGGACATCAAGATCGTGGACGGAACCCACGGCTTGTTCGTGGCCATGCCCTCGCGCAAGCTGGCCATGCCCTGCCCGGGCTGCAGCCACAAAAACCACTTGCGGGCGCGTTTCTGCGAAATGTGCGGGGCGAGGCTTCCGGAACAGCAGGTGCCGGCCGACGACGACGGCCGGGCCAAGCTCTATACGGACGTCGCCCACCCCATCACTCAGGCGTTCCGCGAGCGGTTGCAGACCCGCATCATCGATGCCTATGAGGGGGCTTTGGACGCCGACGGCTCGGATGAAGAGGTTGTCCGTGAGGACGAGGTCATCGTGGAAGTGGAGGAGGCCGAGGACGAAGAGGTTGCCGCGGTCGAGGAAGAGACCGCGGACGAGGAGGTGGACGAGCACGAGGACCTGGACGACAGCGACACCTCGGCTGGCACCTACCGCTCGTTGATCGCCGACCTTCGCGGGGATCGACCGAGCGACCGAGGCGACCGTACCGACCGCGGCGGGGGACCTGCCGGGCAGGACCCCCGGCCACGGCCGCCGGCCGACCGAACCGACGAATCGAGGCCGCGGCGCGGTCGATCGCGCGGGCGCGGCCGGCGTGACCGGCAGGAAGGCAGCGACGGCCAACAGGGAGGCGACCGCGACAAACCGCCCCGCGAGCACACCGCCGGCCCAACCGCCCCGAAGGCAAAGCAGGTCTCCGAGGTGGTACCCGTGCGGACGGCAACACCCGCTGACACCGTCCGAGCGTCCGCGCCGCCGCCGCCAAAGCCCGCCCGGGCGCCGGAACCGGCGCGCCCGCCGCGTGCTGCCGAGCCCAAGCCGGCGCCTCCGGTCGAGGAACCGGACGACGGCTCGCCGTTCGGCGCGGGGATTGCCTGACAGCGTGCCCAAGAAGGGTCGAGGTGAACCGAGACGCGACCGTGAGGGAGCGGATTTTCGTCGAGATTCGCCTGCGATGCGGAGGCACCCCCTCACGGACTTCTGTAGCGGCCGCCCCCCGTGGCGGCCGACGCCGACGCCAATACCGTCCGGAGGCCTGTAGCGGCCGCCCCCCGTGGCGGCCGACGCAGACGCCAATACCGTCCGGAGCCCTGTAGCGGCCGCCCCCCGTGGCGGCCGACGCAGACGCCGATCTTCGCTCGAATAGCTGCTGAGCGCCGGCCTTCGCCCGGAGGGCGCACGAAAGTAGCCGGCGGCTTCAGCCGCCGGTACGCCGGTTTTTGAATATGCCGCCCGGAGGGCGGACGAACCGTCCGTCCGCCCTCCGGGCGGGGACTAATATAAAGATACAGCCCACCAGGGACGATCGTTCGCCCTCCGGGCGGATCGGATCCAGACCGGCTTCATTACCGGTCCACTTCGGGTCAGAAGTGTGTAAATGACGTTGTGACCGGCTAAAGGTATCACAAGAGCGTAACTGAAACGGTGCATTCATGAACGTTGAGTCTCAGACCATGGACAAGATCGTCGCCCTGTGCCGGCGGAGGGGGTTCATCTTCGGCAGCAGCGAGATCTACGGCGGCATAGGGGGCTTCTGGGACTACGGCCCCCTCGGTACCGAGCTCAAGCGCAACATCAAAGACACCTGGTGGAACGACATGGTCCGCAACCCGCCGCCCGGCCCCGGCGGCGTCGAGCACCAGATGGTCGGCGTGGACTGCTCCATCATCATGAACCCCAAGGTCTGGGAAGCCAGCGGGCATGTCGGCGGGTTCTCCGATCCGATGGTGGATTGCAAAGAGTGCAAAGGTAGATTTAGGGCAGATCAAGTTTGGAATGTAGCCTTCTCGGTGGTTCATGGTGGTGACATTTCAAAGCCAGTTGGTACTTTCGGTGTTCTAGCTGATTCGGAAGGCCAGGCTGTTGCCGCCTTCGCGACGGAAGCCGAGCGCGTCGCAAAGAAATACAGTCAGAATCCTATGATCGACGCCTACCGGCCTGGCATCGAGGAGTACGCAACCATTGATCGTCCCATCGTTTGTCCGAATTGCCAGAAGACTTCGATGACTGAGCCGCGTGCCTTCAACTTGATGTTTGAGACGTACGTCGGTGCACTTCAAGATGCTAGTAGCAAGGCGTACCTCCGCCCCGAGACGGCCCAGGGGATCTTCGCGAATTTCAAGAACGTGATGGACTCGACGCGGGTGAAGATTCCCTTCGGCATCGCCCAGATCGGCAAGGCTTTCCGCAACGAAATCAACCCGCGCAATTACACCTTCCGCTCGCGCGAGTTCGAGCAGATGGAGATCGAGTTCTTCTGCAAGCCGGAGGAGTTCTGCCGGCCGGGCGAGCCGACCTCGATGGACTGGTACGAGTTCTGGCGGGACGTGCGGATCAAGTGGTACGAGTCGCTCAACATCAAGAGCGAGAAGCTCCGTCCCCGCCAGCAGGGCAAGGAGGAGTTGGCCCACTACAGCTCCGCGTGCACGGACATCGAGTATCTTTTCCCGTTCTCCGACGAGCCGCAGGAATTGGAGGGCGTGGCCCATCGGGGCGACTTCGATCTCAAGGCCCACGGCAAGCACGCCCGCGGCGACGAGAACGCTTTCGCAGTGCCCGACGAGGACAGCACGAACCGTGCGGCCCAAGACGCGGAAAGTTCGCGCGGGCTGAAGCCCGCGGCTCGGTTCGTACCCCACGTGATTGAGCCGTCGGCCGGGGTGGACCGCTTCACCCTCGCGGCGATCTGCGAGGCGTACAGCTTCGACGAGTCGCGGGCCAGCCCGGAGTTCATGAAGTTCCATCCCCGGCTGGCCCCCATCAAGGCGGCCGTCTTTCCGCTGGTGGCCAAGGACGGCCTGCCGGAGATCGGAGAGCCGATCTACCGGGACATCAAGAAGCACTTCCCGTGTCAGTACGATGCCAAGCAGTCGATCGGCAAGCGCTACGCCCGCATGGACGAGGCCGGCACGCCGTTCTGCTTCACCATCGACGGCCAGACCAAGCAGGACGGCACCGTCACCGTCCGCGACCGCGACGACGCCTCGCAGATCCGCATCGACAAGTCCCGCTGCCTGGAGTACCTGCGAGAAAAGCTCGCCTTGTAGCGCATAATGGCGAAATGAATGACCCAGCGTTTTGTACCGCCCGGCAATGCGGCGCTCGCTCGACGGTATTCAGGAAACGTGGGGATCACTGCATCGCCGGGAACATTGTACCGTGCACTCTCGTTTTTTAGCATCAGTCGTGACAACTGGATCCGGAATGCGCCTTGGTTGAGCCGCCACGGCGGTCCTTGGGATAGCGTGCGAATGGAACCGGGCCAAGCCCGGAGTCCTCCATTTCGTTATCGAGGCACGCCAGGAGATCCTCGAGGGCTCCGCTAACCGGATCGGTCACAGCCTTGTGCAACCACGCACCGCTACACGCCCCGGCAGTCAGGTCGACCAAACGGCTCACGTTCGACCCAGGGTCATCAGCATCTTGCTCACCGCCCGCTTGTTGGGAGACGAGAAGACAATCTCGTATCCCGGCAACATCGCAAGTGTGCTCAGGAAACGACACGGAAACGTAGCTGAAGCCTGTGCAGGTCGTCCTCGATGAACCGTCCGCGTGGCGTTCCACCAGGTCGATCTTAACGCCGCAGTTGACAAACGCCTGTCCACCACACTGCCCGATGATCGGGCCGAGCCTCGATTGCGCATCCGGGGCAAGCAGACTCACGCTCTCCTCTAGAGTGCCGATGATCAGGTATTGGATCTCGACCACGAGTGCATGTGGGGGGCGAGCCTCTGTCGATCGATCCACCTCTCGACCCCAGATACTCTGAGCGAGCGGGTGGCGCTTCACGTCAAAGCGCCCGGTTCGCGCCGCCCGCGAACGGAGTTCCGAAGCAGCCGTGGCCATAGCGGGATGCGCAGGCACACCTCCGCCTTGCAGAAAAGAGAATACCTCGACTTCGATCGGGCCTTCCAGCCGCTTGGGGGGATCTTCCGCCGCAAACGGCTTTGCCAGGAGCCTGTCTGTATAAGGGGCCGCCAGAAGTGGCGCGAATAATGCGACAGTGAACAGTACAACGTGACTTCGGAGGCTCATGGAGTCTCTCCGACGAAAAGGCCTGAATCACGACGTCCAGCGCCGTCAACGCAACTCTGCCGAGCGCGTGTGGGCACATTGCGCCTCCACCCTCCGCATTCTAGGCGCGCACTGATACACTCGGCGGAGAATTCCGCTCGATTCTCGGAATTCTGCAGGGACAGCTCACAGACCGGCGCCCGACCCGTATACGACTCGATCGCCTACGCGGTTGCAGTAGTCGAGGATACGAACCGTTCGGTACTCTGGCGCGTCGGAATTTGTGCGAGCAGCAGGGAGACCGCCGCGGCGGGTGCCGCCAGTCCCCAGGAGTTCCCCGCCAGTAGATAGACCAAGACCCCGAACAGGCCCAGTCCCTCGACCATGGCTCCGCCGAGGATCGCGACCGTAGCGATCGGCTGGCCGAAGAACGTCGCGGGATGGTTGACGGGCTCTTCCACCTGCCAGCGCCGCCGCAGCTTCGCTGTGACGGATTGCCGAATGATGAGATAGGCCGGCAGTTCGCCTAGCGCCAATAGGCCCAGCAGACCCAGCAGCACCGGCCCTGTTTTCTCATTCGTCTCGAACGCCCCGTCCCTCAGCAGGACGTAGGCTACCGCCGCGAAGCCGATAACTCCGAAGACCATCGCCAGTAGCACGACCTTCACCGGCTGCAGCCGCTTGGCCAGTTCATCTTCCATGAACGATCCTCCTCGCCTCGTCCTTACGGAAATCCCGACGCCGGTGTGGAGTATCGTCGCTATGACCGGGTCGCGTCAGGGTCATTTCGGTGCTTGCATGGGGTCACCCGGGTGCCCTCGTTTCAGCGGCGATGAACGCCAAACCGAATTCACCCGCCAGCGCCGCAACCTCATCCATGTTGGGGACGCCATGACGGCCCAGCCGGTCCACCTGGGCGAAGAATCGCTCGAATCCCGCGGGAACGAGGGTCACGAGCATTCGCGCCAGGGCGTCGCCGACGTTGCGGAAGGTGTGCGGGACACCCCTGGGAAGATGGGCACAGGCACCCGCCTCGAGCGTGAACGTGCGGTTCCCGCACCGAATATCCAACCGGCCGTCGAGAACGTAGAAGAACTCGTCCTCTCGGCCGTGCAGGTGAAGCGGCGGACCGCCGCCCGGCGGAGTGGCTGTTTCGACCACCGCGTACGCGCCGCCGGTCTGGTCGCCGCTGATCTTGCAAACCACGGCATCCCCCAGCACCTGCCACACGGCTCCTTCGGCAGGCGGGACCATGACGGGCTCAGATCGCCGGTGGCTCATCGAATACTCTTCCTGCGGGCTCAGTACGGACACCGGCCGTCCAGCGCGTGCCCAGTCGCACGCCGGGGCCGTTCACGTCGAAGCGGAGCCGGGCCGGACGTCTGCCGCGGGCGCGAGCGGGGTCCGGTCGGCGAGCAAAACGCCGGCCGACATGATGACCTTGACGGCCTCTTCGACCGGCCAATCGAGCTCGCGCACCTCGGATCTTCTCATCAGCAGCAGGTAGCCGGTGGTCGGATTGGGGGTCGTGGGTACGAACACGGCGCACGACTCGGTGCCATCCTCGGCATTCCTGCCGGCCCAGGTGACAAACCCGATCGAACGAATATCCCGGTTCGGGAACGGCACGGTCACCACCCGTTGAAAGCTCTGCTCAGCTCCTCCGGCGAAAGTCTCAATGACCTGCTTGGAGGCCCGGTACACGGTCTTCACGAACGGCAACCGGTCCACAACCGTTTCAGCCGCGCGGACCAATCGGCGCCCAATGAGGTTGGAGGCGATCATGCCGAGCAGGTAGATGCCGCCCACGGTCAGGAGCACCGCGTCCAGGCTGATGATCCAGCGCAACGTGGTGGGCAGGGCTTCGTAGCCCCGGTCGGCGATGTGCTGTGCCGTAACGTCCCATCGTCCGAGGACCACCTCTCCCCAGGAACTCGCCAGTGCGGCCTCGAGGACCCAGATCGAGGCGTCGCGCATCACCCCGAACACCAACGACACCAGCAGGATGGTGATCCAGATGGGAAGGACGAGGGCAATTCCCGCGGTCAATCGCGTACGATGGCGGCTGGTGAATCGCCTGCCGCGCGGCTCCGCCGCCTGCCCGTCGTCTCGCCGTCCATGCATGGTCCGTCTCCTGGTGGCTGGTTCGTTCCACCGGTCGATTGTAGGGGCCCGTGCCGCGGCAGCAACCAAACCAATCCGCCTTCGTCCCATGGCTCGTCACGGAACACCGCCTCGCCGCTTGGCTCCGCTGCATAAGGACGATCCAGGGGCTCACCACCACGCTCTCGCCCGTGTCCAGTGACCGAATCCGCTCGCCACCAGCCGTGCCCCCGTTGCCCTCGTCGTCCACGCGGGCGAGGGCATGTCCCCTAACGCTGGAGAACACGCAGGACCGCGAAACCCGCGACGATCAGCAGGACGAACACGATGGTCAACGCGTCGAAATGCCGCTCAATCACCGGCCGAATTCGCGGTCCCAACAGGCGTAGCGTGGCCCCGACCAGGAAGAAACGCGCTCCGCGTCCAATCAGCGAAACAGAGACGAATCCGGCCAGGTTCATCTCAAACGCGCCTGACGCAATGGTGAATACCTTGTAGGGGATGGGCGTAAACGCGGCGACGAACACGATCCAGTAATCGTACGCCGCATACAGGGTTCGCACCTGCTCGAATTGTGCCTCGGCCCGGTAGAAGTGCAGAATCGGCCGGCCGACAGCCTCCATGAGCAACGCCCCAATACCATATCCGGCGACGGCGCCGAGGACGCTCCCGACCGTACACAGCAACACGAACCACGGCCAGCGGGCCGGGGCCCCGAGAACCAGGGCGATCAACAGGACGTCGGGGGGTACCGGAAAGACGCTCGACTCGGCCACCGCAATGATGAAAAGAGCGATCGAGCCGAAAGGCGTCTGCGCCCAATGAAGCACCCACTCATAAAGCCGCCGATGAAGCCGCACCGCGTGTGCTCCCTGCCTTTTTGATGTCCCCACCGAATGGAGTGCTGGGTCGTTTCATCGGTGCAGCGTGCTGAGCGGGCGGACGAGGGGTTCGGCTACCGGCGTTTGTCGCCGCCGAACGGCCGCCACGGACGCGGCGGGTACCTCGTTCCACGGGCTGCCGGCGCGCGACACCGGGCGAGTCGATGGCGGCTGTCGTTCGCACATCGTTCGGACGAACGTCAATGGTCGTGCAGACCTGGACATATCGGTGCGCCGGCCTTCGTTCACGGCCCAAGTTCAGGCCGATCCCTGAAGAAGCGGCTCACGGTTCCCGGGCTCGGCGGCGACGTTGCCAGGGACACGACCACCATCGCCGCGGCGGCAAAGAGGACCATCGGCGCTGCGGGCACCAGCCCCCAGACCTGCGGGTCCATGCGCGATCCAAAACCTTCCGTGATGCCAATCCGCAGGTAGAACCAGAGTCCGGTTCCAATCCCCGCGACGATGGATGCATAAGCCCCCCATTTCGTGGCCCGTCGCCAGAACAGCGCGGCGATGACCAATGGGAAAAGGGCGGAAAACCCGGAGAAACACCAAATGGCCAGGTTGAACACCGGCTTGGTCTGGCGGAGCCACAGCCCCGCCAACCAACAGATGAGCACGATCAGAATCACGAACGTGCGCCCGGTCCACAGCCGTTGGCGGTCGGTCATGTGCTCGTGGCGGACATAATGTTGGACGATGTCATGGGTGAACATGCTGCCCAGGCTCAAGAATTGCGCGTCCATTCCGCCGAGAATGGCGGCCAGCACGCCGGCGCTGAGCAACCCACTTACCAGGGGGCTTCCCACGGCGGCCACCATCCGGCCGATGACGATGTTTGGATTGGCCCCGGGTGATTCGGGCGTAAACGGAATAACGGGCCTCCCGTCGATCATCGCGGCGGATGCCCAGACGCCTATGGCTACGCAAGGCGCCCAGATCGCCATGATCAAGACGGGATGCAGCGTGACCGTCAAGCGAAAAGACCGTGCCGATCGGGCGGTCAGCCAGAGTTGGAACAGGTGCGGGAACATCGCCACACTTAGCGGAATGAAGCCGTAGCTGGCAAACTCCAGTTCACTCATGGGCCGCGGCCGATGGGGCCGTAACACCGGCACCGTTGGATTGTCCGAAACCTGCAACCCCCGCTGATGGGCCTCCCAGACGGCCAGCTTCTCCTGGTAGTTCTGTATATGTTCCTGGCTGACTCCGCGCGTGAACTTGCTGGGATTCAGCTCTTGGACCGATCGCGTAGCGTTATGGAAACCGCCGAGTCGGCCGGCGATCATGACGAACGCGACCACGCCCACGACGAGGAAGATGAGCGTTTGCATGGCGTTGGCCCAGGCTGTGGCTCGCGCTCCACCAAGCCAGACGTAGAGCCAGACGACGCCGGTGCTCACCAGCGTTCCCAGCCAGAACGGTACGCTTCCGTGGGCAAGGCCCTCGGCCGGAAACAGTCTCGGAAAGGCTCCCGCCGTTGCGGTGGCGATCATGTTCCCCGAGCCGATGATGCCGATGATGATGTACGGCATTTGAAGCACGACCAGGATGGGAAAGAGGAGGACGCCCAGGCCGTTGCATTCGAACCGGTCGCGGAAGAACTGGATCTGGGTCTGGTAGCCGTACGCCTTGCCCAACGACCAGAGCCTGACGCCGACGAGGAAGAAGCAGGCGGCGTGAATGATCCCTGACCACGAGGCCATTTTCCCGTAGACGCCGACGCCGGCGAGCCAGGCTTCGCCCGAACTCCCCTGAATCGCGAACGCCGTCATGGTGGTGCCGAAGATGGACAAGACGAGCACCACCGGACCGACGCCGCGCGAGGCAACGAAATAGTCGATCGCCGTTCCCCGAAACAGCGCCCGGCTGGCAAGGCCGAGGGCAATCAGAGCGCCCAGGTAGGCGGCAATGACCAGCAACTGGACGAACCCGGATGAGATGGCGTTCGTGGCGGGCGACATCGGATCTCATTGCCTCAATTCGTGGGAGGGAGAATCGATGTCACGCCCGTCGGGATCGTCGAGGCCCCGTGGCCAACAGTGGTGACACGCCAAGCCCCACAGAACGCTCGCGGCGATGGATATGCCGATCTGATACGCCAGCGAGACAGGAAGAAAGCCGAAGACCAGAGTTTCGTGATCGTATCGCCACCAGAAATCCTGGTGCAGTATCGCCAGGAGGAGTATCAACGTGAAGATCAGGTGTTTCATGTGTTTCGCTGCTCAGGCATGGCCCTCGGCCGAGAGACACGGTCGCTGCTCGTTGGCACTCCATCACGCTCGACCGGGGCCTTGGGTGCCACGGTCTCGCCCGGCGTCCCCAGGGGTTTCAGCGGTCCGTTCCGCCCGGGGCGATTCGCTCTCTCACCGCGACGAGGTGGGCCGCCCGGACACGGACCCTACACGTCGCACTCGCCCAGGTTGGCGAAGAACTCCTCGGCCCGCCGGCCGATCTGCTCCGGCGTCAGGTCTTCCATGTGCGAGCAGATTTCCCACTCGTGCCCGAAAGGGTCGGTCACCTTGCTGTAGCGGTCGCCCCAGAACGCGTCCATGGGCTTCATCGACTCGCTGGCCCCGGCGTCGATGGCCCGCTGGTAGAGGGCGTCGGCGTCCTCGGTGAAGATCGAGAGGGCGATGGTGGTGCCGTTGAGCCGGTCGGGCGACACCCAGCGCTGCATCATGGGCATGTCGTCGACGAGCATGAGCACGGAATCGCCGATCCGAATCTCCGCGTGCATGACCATCGTTCCGTCCGGGCTGGGCATGCGCATGATCTCCTTGGCCCCGAACGCCTTCTTATAGAACTCGATGGCGTCGGCGGCGCCCTGCACCACCAAGTGCGGCGTGATCGTGTGAAACCCCTCGGGAATCCGCTTGGTCATGACAGTCTCCTCTCGTTACGCAGACCTTACCTGAAGAAAAGCGACGGGCACGGCCCTGCCCGCCCCGGCGCCATCCTACGCGAGGGCCAGGGCGGCCCGCAACAGCCGCCGGACGGGGCCTTGTGTAAACATGCACGTGCAGGGGTGGATGAACAGCCGGCCGGCTCAGAGCGATTCGACGCGTTCCGATTCGCCGTGGGCAACGCCGGCCGAAGACCTGAGCTCGTCGTCAGGCCGGCCGACCACGTTCAGCGCGACGTAGGACTTTCGGTCCCGGAACCAGCAGGCCGCTCGCCTGCCCGGCAGTCGTCGGTGGCAACCCTGGTGCCGCCAGCAGATCAGGTCGACCTCCAACCGCTGCGTCCCTGAAGGGATCGAACGGTGCCTCGGGTCCGGGTATCCGCGGGCGGCGTCCCAGTCGTCCGGGATTCGTCCACGGCTCGGGTCCGTCGTTGCAGGACTTTAGCAACACGGTGACAGCGCGACCCGCAGACGGCTCATGATTCCTCCCATGCTCCGCGAGCCAGCAGGTCCGGCCGGAGCATCCACTGAACGGACCACCGAGGCGACCCCAGGGATTGGAGACAAATCACGGTGCCGGGCTGATACGCGACTGCCGCAACAAGCTCGTCACCGCACACCAGGCGGGCGACCAGGCGGGTCATGAACGGCAGATGACCGATGACGAGCGTGTCTTCCGACCAGGCCTCGACCGTGCCGGCGAAGGCAGCCGTCGAATCCTGCGGATCGATGCCGGGGACCGCCTCCACGCCCCCGAACACGCCCAGCGCCGCATCCATGATTGCCGCGGTCTGGGCCGCCCGCAGCTTGCCGCTGTGGACAATCCGGCCGACGTGAATCCCTGCCCGGCCGAGTGCCGCGGCGATCCGCTCGACGTCGAGGCGCCCGCGCTCGCTCAGCGGACGATCCGGGTCGGCCTCCTTGGGCAACGCGTCCCCATGCTGCATGAGGTAGAGATTCATACGTCATGCTCCTGCCGGAGCGCCGATTGCGGGACAGGCGCGCCGGATCAGTCCGGATGGGACAAACTCCGCGAACCATCATAAGCACTGAGCGGTGCTTGTGAATCGGCCGTTTCGTCAACAAGCGGACCTGATGTCCCGAGGATGCCTCCGCTTAACCGACTCTGACGAGCCGCGGTATGATTGGCTGGAAGAATGCCCGAGCTTCCCGATATCACCGTCTACGTTGACGCCCTGCGGGCGAGGGTAGCGGGCCGCACGCTGCAGCATGTCAAGATTGTCAGCCCCTTTGTGCTACGCACCGCGGAGCCGCCCATCGAAGAGGTCGACGGTCGGGTCGTCCATGAAGTTCGCCGGCTGGGCAAACGGATCGTGCTGCGATTGGACGGCGAGCTGTTCCTCGTGATGCATCTCATGATCGCCGGGCGGCTCCGCTGGTTAAGGCCGGGCGCCAGGCTCCCCGGAAGACTCTCCCTGGCGGCCATCGAGTTCGCCGACGGGACGCTGGTGCTCACCGAAGCCGGGACCAAGAAACGCGCCTCGATCCACGTCGTCACGGGTGAGGAGGGCCTGGCCCGGCACGATCCCGGTGGCATCGAGGTGCTCGAGGTTGATTCCGCCACCTTCCGCGGCGCCGTGCGGAGGGAGAACCACACCGTCAAGCGGACGCTGACCGATCCGCGGCTGATCTCGGGCATCGGCAACGCCTATTCGGACGAGATTCTACATGCCGCCCGCCTGTCGCCGCTGGCTCTGAGCGGCCGGCTGACCGACGCGGAGATCGACCGGCTCCACGCCGCCGCCCGGGCCACGCTCGAGTATTGGATCGACAAGCTTCGTCGCGAGTTTGCCGGTCGCTTCCCAGGCCCGGGCGACATCACCGCCTTTCGTGCGGAGTTCGCCGCGCACGGGCGGTCCGGCCGGCCATGTCCGGCGTGTGGCACGCCCATCCAGCGCATTCGTTACGCGGACAACGAGACTAACTATTGCCCCACGTGCCAGACCGGCGGCCGGGTGCTCGCCGATCGGTCGCTCTCCCGCCTGCTCAAGGAAGACTGGCCGCGGACCGTCGACGAGCTCGAAGCCCGGTAAGGCGGCGGCAGTTCTGAGGATGCCCCGATGGCTTGATCGAGCCTGGCACAGCAGAGTACGCTACGCCGCTTCCAGGTGACCAACGGCCGCTTGACGCAGGGACGGATTTGCATGGCGACGGACGAGGTAAGGCGATCACTCAACTTCATCGAGGAGATCATCGAGGAGGACCGGAAGACCGGCCGGTGGGGAGGGCGCGTGCACACCCGCTTTCCCCCGGAGCCCAACGGCTACCTGCACATCGGGCACGCCAAGTCGATCTGCCTCAATTTCGGCCTGGCCGCGGACCACCAGGGCCTGTGCAACCTCCGCTTCGACGACACCAACCCGATCAAGGAGGAAGACGAGTACGTCCACGCGATCATCGAGGACGTCCGCTGGCTGGGCTTCGACTGGGGCGAGCGGCTGTACTACGCCTCGGACTACTTCGAGCAGATGTATGACTTCGCCGTGCAACTCATCAAGTCCGGCAAGGCCTATGTCTGCGATCTCACCGCGGAGCAGACCCGCCAACACCGTGGGTCGCTGACCTCCCCGGGCCGGAACAGCCCGTACCGCGATCGATCCGTGGAGGAGAACCTCGACCTGTTTGCCCGCATGCGTGCCGGCGAGTTTTCCGACGGATCCCGGACCCTGCGGGCCAAGATCGACATGGCCTCGCCGAACCTGAACATGCGCGACCCGGTCATGTACCGCATTCTTTGGGCCCGCCATCATCGCACCGGGGACCAATGGTGCATTTACCCCATGTACGACTGGGCCCACGGCCTGGAGGATTCCGTCGAACGCATCACCCACTCGATCTGCACGCTGGAGTTCGAGAACCACCGCCCGCTGTACGACTGGTTCCTGGACGAGCTCAAGGTGTTTCACCCGCAACAAATCGAGTTCGCCCGGCTGGAGCTGACCTACACGGTAATGAGTAAGCGCAAGCTGCTCGAGTTGGTTCGGGAGAAGCGGGTCAGCGGCTGGGACGATCCGCGCATGCCCACGGTGTCCGGCCTGCGGCGACGCGGCTACACCGCGGAGTCGATCCGCAACTTCTGCAAGGCCATCGGCGTGGCCAAGTTCAACAGCACCATCGATATCGCCCGGCTGGAGCACGCCGTCCGGGAGGACCTCAACAAGCGGGCCCCGCGGGTCATGGGCGTGCTGCGGCCGCTCAAGGTGGTCATCGACAACTACCCGGAACACCTGGTCGATCAGCTCGACGCGGTCAACAACCCCGAGGACGCAGCCATGGGCACCCGCAAGCTGCCGTTTTCGCGGGTCCTCTACATAGAGCAAGAGGACTTCCGCGAGGATCCGCCGAGCAAGTTTTTCCGTCTCGCCCCCGGTCGGGAGGTGCGCCTCCGGTACGCGTACTACGTGAGGTGTGTCGGCGTGGTCAAGGACCCCGCCACCGGCGAGGTGATCGAGCTGCGCTGCACCTACGACCCGGCCACTCGCGGGGGCGATTCGCCGGACGGGCGCAAGGTCAAAGCCACGCTCCACTGGGTCTCCGCCGACCACGCCGTC
>Ga0214473_10001733_pt1 | contig 28025 bp, 24 predicted proteins | sample RVTome_7_FD_203509 | JGI IMG/M metagenome (GOLD analysis project Ga0214473, IMG submission 203509) | Soil microbial communities from uranium-contaminated site in the Upper Colorado River Basin, Wyoming, United States - RVT98D197 | ecosystem: Environmental > Terrestrial > Soil > Contaminated >...
TAAATATTTGATTTTCGGCATCTATCTGACGCTGACCATTACAACTCTACTGGTCTTCTGGCGGGTATGCCGTTTCGATTTCATCAGTTTCGATGACCATACTTATGTCACTAAGAATCTGCGGGTCCGTGCCGGACTGAGCCGAGACAGCGTTGCATGGGCTTTTATAACAACCCGCACAAGTAACTGGCATCCGCTCACGTGGTTGTCTCATACGCTCGATTGTCAGTTGTTCGGTCTCAAGCCGGGTTGGCATCATCTGACCAATCTTTTGTTTCATTTGGCAAATACCTTATTACTGTTCACCGTCTTTAAAAAAATGACAGGAGCGATTTGGCGAAGTGCATTCGTCGCGGCAGCGTTTGCCCTGCATCCGCTTCATGTGGAATCCGTCGCGTGGGTCGCGGAACGCAAGGATGTCTTAAGCACTTTCTTCCTGATGCTCACAATTCTTTGCTATGGCCAATATGCCAAAAATCCGAAGGTTCTTTGGTATCTGTGCACCTTATTCATTTTTGTGTTAGGCCTTATGGCAAAACCGATGCTCGTGACATTGCCGTTTGTACTGCTTTTACTTGATTACTGGCCTCTGAATCGTTGTGAACCTGAAAGTAATGTGCGGGTTTGGGGGGGGCTCATTCGTGAAAAAATACCGTTTTTCGTCCTTGCAGCCATTTCAGGCACTATTACCTTTATTGTACAAAAATCGACCGGCGCAGTAAGCACGATAGATGCGATTCCCGTCTCCGACCGAATCGCCAATGCTGTCGTTTCATACGCCGGTTACATCTGGAAAATGGTCTGGCCGGCGAATCTCGCGATATTTTACCCATACCCGAAGGATAAGCTTCCGTACTGGCAGGTAATTGCCGTGGCAGCTTTGCTGTTGGCCATAACAATTTTTGTTATTTATTTTGCTTCCAGATACAAGTATCTGGCCACGGGCTGGCTGTGGTATTTGGGAACGCTTGTCCCTGTCATAGGTCTGGTACAGGCCGGAATGCAGGCTTCCGCAGACCGTTATACTTATGTGCCTTTGATAGGATTGTTTGTTCTCATTGCCTTCGGTGCAAATGACATTTTTACACGTTGGAAATATGGCAAAGTCATATTGGCTGCTGCATCAACAGCCGTCCTTATAATCTGGGCCGTGTCCACCAGCCTGCAGTTGCGGTACTGGCGGGACAATGTCACGCTTTTTCAGCATACCTTGCAGGTCACAAAAGATAATTATCTTGCTCATAATGTCCTGGCGCATTCTTTTTATATGCAAGGCAGATATGATGAAAGCATTGCGCAAGGTTACGAAGCATTAAAAATAAAACCGGGCTACGCGGTTATCCATAACGGCCTTGGACTTTCGCTGCTTCAAAAAGACGAACTCGACAAAGCTGTCGCATTTTTTCAGCAAGCAATAGAACTCAGGTCGGATTACGCTGATGCTCATGCCAACCTTGGTCTTGCATTGTATAAGCAGGGTCGTTTCGAGCAGGCCATTGAAGAACTGGCAAAATCGATTTCTTTAGATCCCCAGTCTGTTGAAACGCGTATTCTTTTTATAAGATGTCTGCTATCAATGGACAGAGTTTCGCAGGCCGTGCAGGAGCTTAAAGCCATAGCGGATTTTTCCGGTGACTGGACTATTATAAATAATCTGGCGTGGTATCTGGCTGTCTTCCGGCAAGCTGATTTCTACGACCTCGCAGAAGCGGTTCGCCTTGCGCAGATAGCCTGCAGACTTACCAGCTATCAACATTTTGCGCCGCTGGACACATTAGCCGTTGCCTATGCGGCAACCGGTAGATTCGATGAAGCTGTTGATGTGGCTGAAAAAGCCTTGAAATTAGCACAAGTTGCGAATAATAAACCGATGGTCGATAGTATAAAGCAGCATCTTAATTTATTCAAAAACCATCAACCTTATGTTGAGGCTTTGCCGAAAAATAATTAATCATAAACAAATTTTTTTGCGGACAAATGAATAAACCGTCGGATAAATATAGTTTTTTCAGTATTTGCCTGGTTTTGACAATTGTTACGGCTGCCGTTTTCTGGCAGGTGCATAAATTCGACTTCGTCTATTACGACGACCCCGCATATGTCAGCGAAAATCCGCATCTGCAGGGTGGTTTTACCAGAGAAAACATCAAATGGGCTTTTACTGAAAGCTATGCCTCAAATTGGCATCCGCTGACATGGTTGTCACACATGCTCGACCATGAATTGTTCGGCACAAATCCCAGCGGACATCACTTGACAAGTCTCATCTTCCACATCGCGAATACCTTGTTGCTCTTTGCGGTTCTCAGACGCGCTACGAAAGCACTGTGGCAAAGTGCTTTTGTCGCGGCTCTTTTCGCGATACATCCTCTCCACGTTGCATCCGTCGCATGGGTTTCAGAACGCAAGGATGTTTTAAGCACATTCTTCTGGATTCTGACAATGATTTGCTACGTCTGGTACACCGAACGCACCTCTATATGGCGATACCTGTTAACCCTCTTAATCTTTGCCCTCGGCCTTATGACAAAACCAATGCTTGTGACCTTACCGCTTGTACTTCTATTGCTCGATTATTGGCCGCTCGAACGCCTGCAAATAAAAAATCTGTTCCGTTTGATTTTGGAAAAAGTCCCATTACTTATCCTGTCGGCAGTTTCAAGTATTATAACCCTTGCCGCACAAAAAGAAGTTGTAGTGGCGGTGTCCAGCCTTCCGTTGCAAATACGCCTTGCGAATAGTTTCATATCCTATGTCAGATACATCATAAAAATGTTCATTCCAAGTCGCCTCGCATTCTATTATCCTCACCCGAGCGGTTATATTTCATATTGGCAGGCTGTCGGAGCAGCCTTATTGCTCCTGGTTATGTCCGTTCTGATATTTAAAAAATCTCTGCGTTACAAGTATTTGTCTGTAGGCTGGTATTGGTATCTGGGGACGCTGGTACCGGTAATCGGTCTTGTGCAGGTCGGTGAGCAGGCAATGGCCGACCGTTACACTTACATACCGCTAATCGGCTTGTTTATCATTGTCGCCTGGGGCATTACAGACCTGCTGTCAGGATGGAAATATCGCAATCGTGTTCTTGCCGTGGTTGCGCCGTTATTAATTTTGATTTTATCAGTGGCTGCCTACATACAAACAAGTTTTTGGTGTAACACCGTTACGCTTTTTGAACACGCCACGCAGGTAACCGACGGTAATTACCTTGTGCATCATTTTCTTGGGCAATACCTTCTTAAGCAAGGCGAATTCGACAAAGTAATTTACCACGAATCGCAGGCTCTTCTGATTGAACCTGATTTTCCACAGGCCAATAATTCCATCGGCATCGCTCTCGTCAGAAAGGGGAAACTCCCCGAGGCGGTCGTGCATTTCAAAAGAACTATCCAGATGAAACCGGACTATGCCGAAGCCTACAGCAACGCAGGTGGTGCCCTTTTAGACCTCGGTCGATATGATGAGGCCATGCCGTATTTGACCACTGCGATAAAGCTTGACTCAAACATTGCGGAGGCGCATTACAATCTCGGCATTATTTACGCAAAACGGGGCAGCCTCGATAAAGCTGTAGAGCATCTGACCAAAACCATTCAGCTCAACTCCGGTCTTGCGAAAGCGTACAGCAACCTCGGCGCCGTGCTTGCTCAGCAAGGCAAACTCGATGATGCCGTTTCAAATCTCGAACAGGCCCTTCGGCTCGAGCCCGACAACGCTCAGGCCCGTCAGAATTTAAATATCGTGCTTGCTTCCCGCAATGAAAACTCTGATACACAATCCGAATCAGACCCTGGAAAATAACACTTTTTCAAGTTTCAAATGTTCTCGTAATGCTTTATATTGTTCCCGATGCCGAAAACACTATACATAATTGATGGTCATGCGCATATTTACGCCGCCTACTATGCCAAGATGCGCCCACTGACCAGCCCGGCAAAGGAGCCAACCAAGGCCGTCTATATCTTCTCAAACGCTATCTTGGGCCTTATCAAAAGTAAAAAACCCGATATGCTCGTCGTCGCTATGGATAGCAAAGCCCCGACCTTCAGGAGCGAAATCTTCCCCGAATATAAAGCCCATCGACCCCCGATGCCGGACGACCTGCCTGTCCAGATAAACCGCATCGAGCAGATTCTCGACGCCATGAATATCCCCATGTTGCGAGTGGATGGTTTTGAGGCCGATGACATCATAGGAACAATAGCAAAAAAAGCTGCCGCACGAGGACTTGACACTTACATCTGCGGAAAGGACAAGGACCTCTTCCAATTGATTAACGACCATGTCTTCCTCTACGATTTTAAAACCAAAAAAATAACCGATTCCAATGTAATGTTTAGTGAAATGGGTATATCGCCAAACCAGATCATTGATTGTCTTGCTTTGCAGGGCGATGCTGCCGATAACATACCGGGTGTACCGCTTGTAGGTGAGGTGGTGGCACGTCAATGGATTAAAGATTATGGCTCTCTCGAAAATCTTTACGCACACGCCGACGATATAAAAGGTAAACGCGGCGACAGCCTCCGCGACTCAAAGGAAAAAGTCCTTTTGAGCAAAAAACTCGTAACAATAAACTGCGATGTCCCAGTGGAAATAAACCCCGAAAAATTCGCCGTGAAAAAATTCGACGAAAAAAAACTAACGCAGCTTTTTACTGAACTTGGATTCCATCGCCTGCTCACACAACTCGGTTTAAGTCCTGCCGCCGCAGAACCGCAGAAAGTTACTCCAGCCACTGTTGAGCAAACAAATGGAACCGCTTCTGCCAAGACAGTACCGCACGATTATCAGCTTGTAGATATACCGGAAAAATTTGAAACCTTTTTCACGGAACTCAAAAAACAAAAAGTTTTTGCCGTCGATACCGAAACAACCTCGCAATACGCGATGAGGGCAGACCTCGTCGGGATTAGTTTCGCCTGGCAGCCTCATAAAGCCTTTTATTTGCCCGTCCGTGCGCCGATAGGTTCAAAATACCTCAATATCGCTGCCGTTCGTGAAAAACTTGCTCTCATTCTCGCCGACCCTTCAATTAGAAAAATCGGCCAAAATATAAAATATGACATGCTCGTTTTACAAAATTCGCAAATGCCGTTAAAGGGAATCTTTTTCGACACGATGGTCGCCTCATACTGCCTCGACCCGCTCCGAAACAGCCATTCGATGGACGCAATGGCGTTCGACTTTATAAATTACGAATGTATCCCCATCTCGGCCCTTATCGGTAAAGGCAAAAACCAGCTCACCTTCGATATGGTCGATACCTCCACAGCCTGCGAATATTCCGCCGAGGACGCCGACATAACTCTGCAGCTTTATCATTATTTAAAACAGCGCCTCGATAAAAAGCCCGACCTCGAAAAATTATTCGAGCAAGTCGAAATGCCGCTCGTCTCGGTTCTCGCCGCAATGGAACACGACGGCGTTTCGCTCGATGTAAGATTGCTTAAAAATTTGTCCCACGACATCCACGACGCTCTCAAGAATCTGACCGACAAAATCTACGAATATGCCGGCAAACCATTTAATATCGACTCCCCGAAGCAACTCGCCGAAGTCCTCTTCGACAGACTCGGTCTCGAACCAATCCGTATTGGCAAAACCGGTCGGAGCACCGATGCCGCCGTCCTCGAAGAACTTTCAGGAAGCCATCCCATCATTGAGCCGATTTTGCAGTACCGCCTCCTGAGCAAGTTAAAAGGTACTTATGTCGACAAACTCGGTTCGCTCATCAACCCCCGTACCGGCAGAGTACACGCATCGTTCAACCAGACCGTCACCGTCACGGGGCGCCTAAGTTCCAGTGACCCCAATTTGCAAAATATCCCCATCCGTGATGAAATTGGACGAAAAATCCGCGCCGCCTTCATCCCGAAAAATAAAACCGATTGCATACTAAGTGCAGATTATTCCCAGATTGAGCTTCGCCTACTCGCCCATTTTTCAAAAGACCCCGCCCTTATGGCTGCCTTCGCCGCAGACCAGGACATCCACCGCTTCGTCGCATCACAGATTTACGGCGTCCCGATTGAACAAGTTACCGGCGAAATGCGTTCAAGGTGCAAGGCCGTCAATTTCGGCATAATTTACGGGCAGGGGCCTTTCGGACTGTCGCAAACCACCGGCCTTAGCCAGTCAGAAGCGAAAAAATTTATCGCTGACTACTTTGCCCGGTACGCCTCCATTCGAAAATTTATGGATAGTGTAATCGAATCCGCCAAACGCACCGGCTATGCTGAAACCATCCTCCACCGCCGTCGCCAAATCAAAGATTTAACCGGCAAAAACGGCGCTAAACGTTCACAGGCCCAGCGTTTTGCGATAAACACCGTTATCCAAGGTTCCGCCGCTGATTTAATAAAAGTAGCAATGATAAACATCCAGCGAAAAATCGAAAACGAGCAACTGCCCGTCAAATTAATTTTGCAGATTCACGACGAACTCGTTTTCGAACTGCCCACAGACCAGGCCGAACAGCATAGCCGATGGATAAATAAGGAAATGACAACTGCTATCAAACTTGACGTCCCGCTCAAAGTCGATATTAGTTATGGTACATCTTGGCTGGCAAACAATAAATAATCCGGTACAACCTGCTGATTGACGTAGCGGGAAATAAGCAATAAAATTATTCTTTTTGGTCATGTTAAAACTTTGGTTTTTATTGGAAAGATAAAACTATGGCACTGATTAATGAAAACTTCCTGAAATTACAGGCCGGCTATCTCTTCCCGGAAATCGGACGAAGAGTCCGCGCCTTCAAGGCCCAGAATCCCGCCGCCAAAGTAATAAGTTTGGGTATTGGTGATGTAACTCAACCGCTGGCGTCTGCCGTAATCAAAACAATGAAAAAAGCCGTCACCAATATGGCCAAACGCGAAACTTTCCGTGGTTATGGCCCGGAACAAGGCTACGATTTTCTCATCGAAGCCATTATCAAAAACGATTTCAATTCCCGCGGTGTCCAACTTGATAAAACCGAAGTATTTGTCAGCGACGGCGCAAAATGCGATACAGGCAATATTCAGGAAATCTTTGGCCTCGATAATATCATTGCCGTTACTGACCCCGTCTATCCCGTGTATGTGGACACCAACGTTATGGCAGGCAGGGCGGGAAACCCAACGCAAACAGGTCAGTTCGACCGCATCGTTTATATGCCCTGCACTGCTGAAAACAACTTCGTGCCTGCTTTTCCAACGGCAAAAATCGATTTGATTTATCTTTGCTACCCTAACAACCCAACCGGAGCAGTGGCGACGAAAGAGCAATTAAAAAAATGGGTCGATTATGCCCGTGCAAATCTCGCCATTATCTTTTTCGACGCCGCTTACGAAGCCTTCATAACCGACCCCGCCATTCCGCACTCGATTTATGAAATCGATGGCGCAAAGGATGTCGCAGTCGAATTTCGCAGCTTTTCGAAAACCGCCGGCTTCACAGGTGTACGCTGCGCATTCACTGTTGTGCCGAAACAATTAAAAGCATATACCAAAGATGGCAGGGCTGTCGAAGTAAACCTAATCTGGAACCGCAGGCACACCACAAAATTCAACGGTGCATCATACATTTCACAGGCTGGCGCCGCCGCGGGTTATACGCCAGAAGGCCAAAAACAATGCAGAAAAATTATTAATCGCTATATGAAAAACGCCGCCACAATCCGTAAATCGCTTGCAAAACTCGGTTATAACGTTTACGGTGGGAAAAACGCTCCCTACATCTGGCTCAAAACTCCGAATAATATCAGTTCCTGGGATTTCTTCGATTTACTTTTGAATAAAGCACATTTGGTCGGTACGCCCGGTTCAGGCTTTGGCCCATCAGGTGAAGGCTATTTACGGCTGACCGCCTTCGGTAACTCCGACGATGTCAAGGAAGCAATGCAGCGTTTCGCCTCCATCCAATTATAATATTTGAGTAAATGGCTAACACTAAAACAGCATATATTGGTTTAGGCAGCAATTTAGACGACAGACACGGCTTTATAAATAAGGCCATCGAAATGCTGCGCCAAACCGCCGGTATCGAAGTCAACGGTATCAGCGATCTGCTGGAAACCGCATCGCTATTGAATCCTGAACAGCCAAAATACATAAACGCCGTCGCTCAGATAAAAACTTCACTGTCGTCCGAAAACCTGCTTTCAAAATTACGGGACATCGAAAACTCACTCGGCAGAGCCCGCAGTGAAAAGTGGGCACCTCGTACAATCGACTTGGACCTGCTTCTACTCGGCTCACAAATCATAAACAGCACCAGATTAACCGTTCCTCATCCGCAAATGCATCTGCGTTCCTTTGTTCTCAAAGGTTTGTGTCAATTCGACGCCCAATTCATCCATCCAGTTCTCGAAGAACCGCTCGCAGAACTTGCATCGCGACTCAACGGTGCCGACTTTGTTCTCAAGCCAGATGTTCCGCAGCTTATCAGTATCGCCGGAATCATCGGTGTCGGCAAAACCACACTGGCAAAAAAATTGTCGGAAATTTTCAGCGCCAAAATTTTGTTTGAGCCTTATGATACCAATCCATTTCTACCCGCAGTTTATGCCGGTAACAAAGACCTTGCTCTGGATTCTCAGTTATATTTCCTGACCAACAGAATCGGCCAGTTAGACCCCGACAATCTGGCAAAAGGCCGAATCGTCATCAGCGACTATGTTTTCAACAAGGAAATGATTTATGCAAAAAGATTGCTTGATGACCGACAATTTGCCTTATATCAGGAAATCTACAAAAATCTCCGCACTAAAATTGTACAGCCGGTACTGGTAATTTACTTAACGGACTCAGCCGAAAATTGCCTTGAACGCATCCACCAGCGAAGCCGTCCATACGAACAGAAAATACAGCCGGAATTTCTAAAGGCACTCGCCGCCGACCACGAGCAGCTTTTTACCGATTGGAAAATCTGCCCTGTCATCCGAATACAAAAAGCAAGATTCGACTGCCGCAAGGACGAACACATAAATCATTTAATAAAACAGATAAAGGCCTACGTTGCTGGATTATGAAAGTAGCCGAAACCATACAATCAGGTAGAAAACTTGTACAGACCGCCCGTCGGCACGGCAAAAAAATCGGCCTTGTCCCCACAATGGGAGCGCTCCATGCAGGCCACATCTCCCTGATTGAAACGGCAAAAAGAAAATGTGATTTCGTCGTTGTCAGCATCTTCGTCAACCCAACCCAGTTCGGCCCCGGTGAAGACTTCCGAAAATACCCAAGGCCGTTAAAAGCCGATTTGCAGCTTTGCAAAAAAGCAGGTGTTGACCTTGTTTTTGTCCCAACCGCAAAGGAAATGTACAGTTTCGAAAATCTTGTTTGGATTGATGTCGAAAAATTGGCCGAATCACTCTGCGGCCGGTTCCGCCCCGGACATTTTCGTGGTGTCGCTACCGTCTGCTCAAAATTGTTCAATGTCGTCTTACCTGATATTGCCTTTTTCGGCCAAAAAGACGCTCAGCAGGGCATCATAATAAAACGAATGGTCGCAGACCTGAATATGCCCCTTAAAATCGTTATTTGCCCGACAATTCGCGAAAAATCAGGCCTCGCCCGCAGCAGCAGAAATCAATACCTGACCGCTCGCCAAAAACAGGATGCAGCCGCAATTTACAAATCCCTCCGGAAATGCAGGCAACTCATAAAATCTGGCGTTCGCGACAGCTCGCGAATCAAATTGCAGATGAAAAAAATATTGAACCGCGTCCCTTCTCTGGCGATACAGTATATTGCTATTGTTGACGCCCAAACACTTCAGGATTTAAAACGGGTAACCGGAAAAATCCTGATTGCCGTCGCCGTCAAACTCGGCACAACCCGCCTGATTGACAACATAATGATGGACACAGGCACAAAATAAAGTATAATAGTAGTTTTGTAATTGAGCGTAATTAACTGATTATGTTGCTGAAAATACTCAAAAGTAAAATACATCGTGCCACTGTTACCGAAGCGCAGTTGGATTATACCGGCAGTATCGCCATAGCCTCCGACCTGATGAAGGCCGTCGGCATTCTGCCTTATGAATCTGTCCTCGTGGCCGATTTGAACAGTGGAAACAGGGTCGAAACCTACGCTGTACCTGCTCAGGCTGGTTCCGGTGACGTCGTTGTTATGGGGGCCGCCGCAAAACTTATTAAACCCCAGCACAAGGTCATCATTCTAAGTTTCGCTCTTATGACGCCGACGCAGGCCAAAAAATTTAAACCAAAAGTTATTGTGCTCGGCAAAAACAACAAAATTATAAAACGCGGATAGATGGTTTTCTATACGCTATACGCTAAAATATGCATCCTGAACTTTTTAGATTGCCTTTCACGCACCTGACCGTAAAAACCTACGGTCTGATGATTGTCATCGGCTTCCTCGTCGCAATCTACATCATAAAGCGTCTCAGCCGCCCCTTGAATACCGACCCGCAGCTCGTCAGCAATGGTGCCCTCTACGCCCTCCTCGCCGGCCTGATTGGCGCACGTCTCTTCTACGTCATTCACTACTTTGACAAATTCAAAGACAATCTGCTCTCCATCTTCGCCATCTGGCAGGGTGGCCTTGAGGTCTTAGGTGGCTTCATTCTCGCATTGCTCGCAATTCTCTGGTATTTAAAACGTCACAAACTTCCGCTCCGACATTATCTCGACATTATTGCCATCGCGATGCTGGTCGTTCTTGCCTTTGGCAAAATCGGCTGTTTCATGAAAGGCTGCTGCTTCGGAAAACCCATCGACTTGCCTTGGGCCGTCCGATTTCCCTACGGCTCCGACGCCTACTACAGCCAGGTCTATTCGGACCCCCGGAGAAACCGCCCGGAGCCACGGTTGAAATTACCGGAAGACTTTTTCGGTTACTATTATAACGAAGGAAAAATATATAATGGCCTCAAACCCTTCGATGACTTGACCGACCAGCAAAAAAAAGATGTCACAACAGGCCCTTTCCGCTGCCGGCCAATTCACCCCACGCAATTGTATTCTACCGCCGAGGCATTTTTATTGTCATTTATTCTTTACGCCTTCTGGCGAAGGTCAAAAAAAGCGGAAGCCATCAAGCAGTTCCGACCTTTCACCAAACCCGGAAGCACTTTTGCCTTGCTTTTCATTCTTTACGGTATCACCCGCTTTTTGGATGAATTCCTGCGCGACGACAATCCCTTCGAATACGCCTGGTGGATGCTCTACAAAGGCGGAACCATTTCGCAAAACCTTGCCATTTATATGTCCATCTTCGGAATCATCGCTTTATTGGTATTCCAGAAAACCAAACCCGAACCCTTGTCTCCAGCCCCTTAAGTCTGTATTATAAAATAAGTCGATTAACAGGTGAAAACTATGGGTCTTTACGACAGGGATTACACAAGAGAAAGCGCTGAGGCAGGCTACCGCTACGCACCCCGGATGCGGATGTCTTTTCCCGTGCTTACTCCCGCAGTCAAATTCCTGCTCATCACCAATATCGGTGTGTTCCTCGTCGCCGTAATATTCCAGCCTCTGCAAAACTTCCTTTACGGCTGGTTCCAGCTCGATGCCACCTCCCTCGTCCGCACATTGCAGTTGTGGCGATTAATTACCTACCAGTTCCTGCACGCTTCCATAATGCACATATTGATGAACATGCTCGGTTTGTATTTCCTTGGACCCACCCTCGAAAAGCACTGGGGAACCAGAAAATTTCTGCCGTTTTATCTCGGTTGCGGCATTGCCGGCGCTTTATTTTACATCTTTCTCGTCGCTGTAAATTTCCTCCCTGCAGGATACTTAATAGGGGCCTCCGGTGCGGTTCTCGGTCTGCTTGCCGCCTGCGCTATCCTTTTCCCGCATTTCGTTATTTTCATTTATTTTTTACCTCTGCCAATAAGAGTTGCCGCTCTCGCTCTGATTATCTGGTATCTTGTTGCCATCGTCTCAAAAGGTGTAAATGCGGGCGGCGACGCTGCCCATCTTGCCGGAATGGCTGCCGGCGCTGCCTACGTCTGGTCGCAGCCGTTCCGTTCACAGCTCAAAATGAAGATAAGGGCGTCACGCTGGCAAAAACAAATGGCCCAGCACCAGAAATTACAAATGGAGGTTGACCGCATCCTCCAGAAAGTCCACGATTCAGGTCTCCACAGCCTGTCCCGAAAGGAAAAAAGCATGCTCAAAAAAGCCACCAAAATCGAACTGCTCCGCCGAGGGTGATGTCGCTGTAGGACAACCTTTGGAAAACTGCAAAACCCAATATGGTTTAAGCAGTTGGCAGATGGGCCGCCTCATAAAGGTGCATATTCCAACGTTTCCATATCGCCTTGATAAAGACTATATCGTAGACAGCCGCCAGACCGACCAGACAGTAAATAAATCTGCTGACAGGGCTCATGTCTCCAAAAATCGCAGCCACAAGGTCGAATCCAAAAAATCCGACCAGCCCCCAGTTTAAACCGCCTATCGCCAGCAAAATCCAGACTACCACATCAAACTTCTTCATGGTTTTTCCCCCTTAATAAATTCACAAAATTTTTGTTTATTATAAATCAGTAAGAAATCCCCGAACATCGGGCCAAACCTGTTTTTCGTATAAGGGAAAACCTGATATTCTAAACAGGCCATCCGCTAAAATTAAAAAGCGGCCTTGGGACCTGCACCAGCCCGAACAGGATAGCTCCAAACCCGACGCTGTCATTGCAAGGAACGAGGCGAATTAAGCAATCTACCGCTCATTTTGCTTCTCCTGTTAACCCCTGTAATTACAATAACTTACATCGCCTTCCCGAAATTTTTCCAAAAAATTACCGCTATTTACGAAAGAATTTAATGCCATCTGAGGATTGTAGGTTATAATATATGTAGGAAGACTAACGACGGTGGCCGAAAGTTGCCTCGAAGCACGCTCTTTGAAATCTTAAAAAGAGGAGGCCGAAACCGAAGGCTGTCCATATTTTTAGCGTCATTATCATAAATTAGCATTCGTTATCATAATCCAAACCTTACGCCTTTAAACCATCTCCTCTTACATAATTCCCGCAACCGCGGAAATTTACTTTGCGTTTAGCCCCGAAGCCCGCTTCGGGGTTACTCTCTCGCCGAGGTTTTTATAAATATTTTTATTTCTATTTTCTAAAGGGGCAAAATATGAAAAAGAGAATTTTGATGATTCTTGCGTTTCTGCTGGTCGGAGTTTTTGCGCATGATGTCAGGGCGACCACTTATGGGGACGGCCAATCGCACGACATCGATTATCTGCTTAACGAGGGTGTAATTATTTATAATCATTCCCATAACATTGACGAACCGACGACGGTAAATCTTCTTTCGGGCGGTACGGTCGATGGGGTGGACGTCTATGACAGCAGCTTTTTCAATCTTTTTGACGGCGGGACGGTAAATTACAATCTAAACGCGCATAATGACAGCCGGGTTAATATCTCCGGTGGGACGGTGTCTGATTTGACGGCGGGCGAATACAGCCAAGTTTCGATGAGCGGCGGACAGGTCGATTATTTCGGCGCCGTCGGGAATAGTGTTGTCGATGTTACGGGTGGTTCAATGAAGAGTTTGCATGTCAGTGAAGACAGCGCGGTGAATATATCTAACACATACATAGAGTATGGAGGCAATCTCAAACTTTGGCAGAACGCATCGCTGAGTATGACAAATACCACGTTCGGGCAAACGATGATCGATTGTGACGGTGTTATGGATACTTACGATAACAGTCATTTCACTGTGGGTGCGGGGACAGTATTTAACTATATCTATTCTTATGACAGCAGCACGGTTACCATTTCTGGCGGTTTGGTGGTGGATAATGTAACCGCTCAGAATGCAAGCAAGGTTGAAATTTCCAGCGGTTCTACAGTTGATTCGCTGGATGCGTGGGACAGCAGCGAAGTTGCGATGACGGGCGGTCATGTGAATCGCTTAGATGGTTATGAGGATAGTACGGTCGATGTGACGGGAGGCTCGATCGGCCTTTTGCGTGTTGAAGATGACAGCGCGGTCGATGTATCGAACGCACATATAGGTGACATCTGGTATCGGCTTCGGCAGAACTCATCACTGAGTCTGACAAACACGACGTTTGGGCAATTGCACGGACCTAATATGAATACGTATGACAACAGTCATTTAACTTTAGGCACAGGGACATCGTTCGGCTCTATACGTTCTTATAACAGCAGCGAGGTTACAATTTCCGGCGGTTCGGCGGAGTGGGTGGACACATGGGACACAAGTCACATTGAAATGTCGGGTGGAACGGTCAAGGAAATTTATGCCCACAACGACAGCCGAGTCAATATTTCCAGGGGGACTGTGTCTGATCTTGTAGGTGCTGCTGATTACAGTCGGGTTGTGATGACTGACGGTCAGGCGTATTATTTAGGCGCTGACGATTACGGTCAGATAACGATGTCGGGTGGTACTGTAAGTAGGATTGAGGTGTGGGGCGCAAGTCAACTTGAGATTTCGGACGGAACGGCTGATATGGTTCATGCGAGGGATGATAGCCATGTCATTATGTCGGATGGTGAGGTGCACTATTTTGATGTTGGCGGCGACAGCACAGCTGACATAACAGGCGGTTCGATATGGGATTTAGTTGCCGGTGAAAACGGAGTGGCGAATTTATCGGGCGGGAAATTAAATACTATAACCGTGTATAACACGGGACGTATTACTATCGAGGGGACGGGTTTCAATTATAACTACGGATATATTCAGGATACAGCCGGCGTGCTGACAGGTATGCTTTCTAATGGCGACATGATAAGCGTGAGTTTTTATCGGGATATCGATGCATCTATTCTACTCATACCGGTTCCCGAACACTCGCCTATTGCCTGTATCGCAGACGTCAATCAACCCATCGAAGCTCAAGGCCCGTTCGGGGCCAAAGTCACTCTCGATGGCTCATGTTCGTCCGATGCGGATTCGGCGCCGGGAACAAACGATGATATAAACGATTTCAACTGGTACGAAATCGACCCCTGCGATCCGGACAATGAAGTTTATCTCGGCTCAGGGCAAATCTATGACTGCAACCTCCCGCTGGGTACGCACACAGTAATCCTTGAAGTCATCGACAAAGCCGGCGCAACAGATTCCAACGAAATTACCGTAACAATCGAAGACACCACCCCGCCCGAATTTAATCTTTCTGTATCGCCGACAATTCTTTGGCCTGCCAACAACAAAATGGTAAAAATCACACCGGCGTGGACCGCAACCGACCTGTGCGACCCATCGCCCGAAGTTTCGCTTGTGGATATAACTATGAACGAACCCGGCAGTCCTGCCGACATCCGGATAACTCCTGATGGCTCAATATATCTGTGCGCAACGCGCAGCGGTAGTTCTAAAGGTCGAATTTATACGATAACCTACGAAGCCTGCGACGAATCCGACAACTGCACCACAAAAACCGCCGCAGTTACAGTACCTCACGATAACCGTAAATAACCATTGTGTTTGTGGCACAGCCGCCCCGTCCTGAGCGTACCTGTGGTGAGCCTGCCTGCACTGAGCTTGTCGAAGTGTCGAACCAGTCAAAGGGCCACCAACTGTGATTTAAACCAGAAGGGCGGAGTGCTCCAAAAGCACCTCCGCCCTTTTTTTGTATGCCCTGCGGAGCAGATAAATCAAAAAGCGGCTGATATATTTTCAGCCGCTTCCAGATTTTATTTGCATTCCGATTTCTGAATTCTGCTCGCCTCGGCGTAGTTCTTCAACGTAGCCGGGTAGCCCTTCGGCAAAGCTGGGTCTTCGGAGCTCTAAGCCTTACATTCCATATATCGGCTTTAGCTGCTCCGGTGTCGGCATTGACATATACTGCTCGCCTCGCGGACCAATCCACACGTTGCCCGAACGCCGCAGCGTTACCGGTGTTATCGAGCCATTGCTGTTGGTGATATTGACCACATAGGTGTTGGCCTCCTGCTGTATTGCCTGCAATTGCTGGTTTGTTTGCTTCTTGTCCGCCTCGTTGCCGACCATATATCCGCCGCCGGCGCCAATAGCCGCTCCTATCAATGCGCCTTCGCCTGCATGATGATGCCCGCCTGCCAGTGCGCCAATAGCCGCTCCACCAAGACCCCCCATAGCCGCGCCGCTTTGGGCCTGCGTTTCACAACCCGTAACAAATAGAAAGCCGATGCCTGCAACCACAACTATTAATGTTATTATTATCTTTCGCAACATTTTTTGTACCTCCATCAATTATCTGACTCCTGCCTCGTACCATATACTATCTGCGAAATACGATATACAAATCTCATTCCCACTCAAATTTTTCCGTTCTGCTGAGCAGTTCCTTGACCCGCTCTTTCACTCTTTCGGCTTTATTGGCCTTCCATTTTCCAAGCTGCGATTCATTTTGTTTAATACGTTCAGTAAGCCTGTCAAGTTCCTTGCGCAATTGGTCGTACTCCATCTGCTTGCGCTGCAATATCACGTCGAACCTCTCGCTGGTCACATTTTCAAGTTCAGCGGTAAGTTTCTGCTTTTCCGCTTCATCGGTTGCTGTCTTTATTTTTCCCAGGATTTCGAACGATTTATTGCGCAATTCCAGATCCCTTTCCAAAACCTTTGCCAGTTCCGGATTTTCCTGTGCCGCTTCTGCTATCCGTCCGTATTTGCGAGCACCGAGCCAGAGCTGCCTTTTATAGAGCTCAGGCTTGTTCTTTTGCAGTTCAGCCAATCTCTCCGCCTCTTCGGGTACGTTCGCCTTCAACCAGTCCAAATAATCCTCGCCTCTTTCATGCAGCCTTCCCCGAATAATTTCTCTTTTTGCATCCGGTGGACATTCCTCTTTGCCCCGCTGCATCGCCCGTTCTTTGAACCGCTCACGCATCATCTCCCGCAGCTCATTACGAAATTCCTCGGGATCTGTAGCACGAAGTTTCTCAAGCTCCGCCGCCTTGTTCGGGTCAACCTCTTTTAGCCGGTTCATCATTCGCTCCATTCTCTCTTCGGAACCCGGCCAGCCTCGCTCGTCCACAACTTGGCCTGATTTTTCATCTTTGTCCGCCGCAATTGATGGAATCGCAACTGCCAGAATTATTGCCATACCCGCCAAAACCATGATTTTTAAATATTGCGTTTTCATACTCTTAGCCTTTCCAAAAATCGCTTTCAATATCTAACAGCCCCATTTCCACATCTATCCACTCGCTGTCCAAATCTTCACTCGCGACACCTATCTCTAATGCCGTTATCTCGTTGCCGACCTGCTCAACCTCCGCACTTAGAGTCGTCATCTCCTCATCGCCATAAAAAAGTTCATCATTTTGTGAAATGTCTTCAGTCACTTTAACCGTTGTTGCTACCCATCTGGATTCAATCGGTCTGTTCACCAGCAATGCAGCACTTATAAAAGCTATCACAATTACCGCCGCCGCAAATGCCGCGACCTGGTAATAGGTCCGCCGCAAAGCTTTTTCACGATTTGCCGCAACCGCCTTGGTGACCTTTGCCTTCAACAATATTATGGTTTCTTCATCGGGCTTAGGGTCAGGATACTCGCGCAGAATTCGCTCACCCTGGGCGATATCATCAGCAACCTTTCTCGCTTCACCGCCATAGAATCGAGCCAATAATTCATCGAGATTTTTATTTTTTCGACTATTCATTTTTCCTGCTCCATCAACTCTCGCAGCTTTTTCAAGCCTCTATGCACTTTCGACAGCGTCGTTCCTATCGGCTCACCTCGCATCTCCGCTATTTCCTTAAAACTCATAGCCGAATAAAACCGAAGCATAATCAATTCCCGTGTCTTATCATCAAGTTGCTCCAGCTTCTTTTGCAGTTTGTCGATATCTTCACCCTCATTGTGGCCAACTTCCCGCTCCTGTTCTTCGAACTGTTCTCTGCGTTTCTCAAGAAGCTTTTTCTGACGCTGCCGCTCTCTTAAATGGTCGTGAAAAATATTCGATGCTATCCGGAACAGCCACCCGTCGAAATATTCACCTTTGAAAGAACCGATTTTTTCCACTATCCGCGTAAACAGTTCGCCAAGCAGTTCCTCACTTAAATCCCGGTTGCCCGTCAGCCGGTAGAAATACCCATAACAACGATGGGAGTACATATCAACCAACTGTGAAAAACACCAGGAGTCGCCGTCCTTACAACCCGCCACTATCTCAGATATTTGCTTGTTGTCAGCCATATCCCAAGCGTTTTCACATAATTAAAGACGGCCTTGAGAATTGATTTATTGCATATAGAATTGGTTTTTACATAACATCACGAGAAATAGCCACTTACGGCACAGGTCCGGTTTCGTCTTCGTTTTCCTCTTCCTCCTCAATCTTCCATTGCTCCGATTCGTCAATATCCTCGATTTCACGCTTCATATAACGGAAAATCTTGTCCTGAAGCGGCGCCAGCTTCTCCTGCCACGCAATCATACTCCGATAAGTGGACAGCAGCATATCCAGCCGAATCAACTGCCATTTGGCAAGGCACTCCGGTTCCTTGATATTGACGAAAGGGTCGCACAGAAATGTCCTACGACCGTCAATCTCCGTTTTACAGTATTCACAGTCTTTGCATTGCATCATTTTTCACCTTTCCGCTTTTATCCTGCGGCAGTATAAAAATTTCGATATTCGGCCCCTTTACATTTCATTTATTTATTATATACTGTCAACCTTTAAAAGTGTTGTTAAAAACCTTTTTTCCTCGCTGGAGAAATATATGGGTAAACCGAGACGTCGTCGCAAAGTGGGCAGCAAAAAAAGACATGCCCGCTGGAAAGTACGGCATAAAATCACCGGATAATGAAGTTCTTGTTGCCCAACAGGCTTTGACGCGCCTGGGCCACGCGCCGTACCTCAAATAATGAAGCATTTTAACATCACCTTCGAACCTGACGGCAGGCGGATTTCCATCCACGAAGGCGCAACACTGCTCGAAGCTGCCGGCCAGGCGGGCATAATTTTGGATACCGTTTGCGGCGCCAAAGGTACCTGTGGAAAGTGCCTCGCTATTATCGAACCTTCAAAACAGGAAGTCCTGGCTTGCCAATATGCCATCCATAACGACCTGACAGTAACTATACCGACGCAATCAAGATTTTACGAGCCGAAAATTCTCGAACACGGTATCGATGTTCAGGCCAGATTTCGTTCCGGATTTGCCGCTGGAAAACTTCAGACCGGTAAAACTTTAGGCCTTGCCGTCGATATCGGCACAACCACCGTTGTCGCTAAACTCATTGACTTGGCAGATGGTCGCACCTTGACAACTCTCTCGGGACTCAACCCCCAAATCCAGTATGGTGACGATGTGATAAGCCGAATTTATTACGCTCAGACAGATGAAAAACTAACACGCCTGCATAAAGAAATAATAAACTTCATAAATGAATTGATAAAAAAGCTTTGCACCAGAAATAAAATCGAGCCAAATCAAATCATGGAAATGGTGGTCGTTGGTAACACAACAATGAATCATCTTTTTCTAAGGCTTCCCGTCTCGCAGCTTGGCCAGGCCCCATACAAAGCTTTTTCGCTCGATGCGAAAAATCATCCTGCGAAAGAACTTGGTATCAACATTAATCCAGCCGCGAATGTTTATGCTGCTCCGTGCATCGCTGGCTTCCTCGGTTCTGATACAACAGCGGTTGCTCTTGCAGTGAATATCGCATCTGCAAAGGAAATGACTCTGGCTGTTGACATCGGCACAAATGGTGAGATTGTCCTCGGAACTTTCGATGCTCTTTATGCGGCAAGTTGCGCAGCAGGACCAGCCTTCGAAGGTGCTCGAATAACCCACGGCAGCAGGGCGGTTGATGGTGCCATAGAGGCCGTGATAGTAAATAATGGCGATATCGACCTCGACGTAATCGGTGGCGCTGCGCCGCGCACAATATGCGGCAGTGCTCTTATTGACGCTGTCGCCGTTCTGCTTGATTTGGGAATAATCGATGCGACAGGCCGTTTTCTCGAACCTGAAGAACTGGCTAAAAAGCTGCCTCCTGAAATTCTCTCACGAATTGCCGAATACAAAGGCCAGCCCGCTTTTTGTCTTGACTTTGGAAAAAATTCTCAAACCCCAAATGTTCTTTTGACCCAGAACGACATCCGCCAGACGCAGCTCGCCAAAGCTGCCATCCGCACAGGCATAAAGTTGCTTCAGAAAAAAATCGGTATCATTGATTCCGATATTCAGCAGGTCTTTCTCGCTGGTGCTTTCGGTAATTACATCCGACGCGAAAATGCCGTGCGAATCGGCCTGTTACCGGATGTCCCTCTTGAACGCGTTCATTTTGTCGGAAATGCCGCCTGCTCTGGCGCAGAAATGATGCTGCTTAGTAAAACCTGGCGCACCGAAGCCGAGCAACTGGCGCAAAAAATCAAATATATCGAAATCGCCCACGAAAAAGATTTTACAGATACCTATGCCGAATCGATGCTGTTTTGATTTGTCGTAACTAAATTCTCGCGATAACCAGACACGCATTGTGTCCGCCGAATCCCAGCGAATTGCTCATCACGACATCCACCTTTAGCTGTAGCGCCTTCCGCGGCACATAATTCATCTTGAGGTCGCATTTTTCGTCCTGGTTATCCAGATTAATAGTGGGGGGGATAATTGATGTTTCAATCACCTTGCAGCAGATAAGAAGCTCCACCGCTCCGGCAGCTCCGAGCAGATGCCCCATACTGCTTTTCGTGGAACTTACCAGCAATTTATATGCATGCTCACCGAAAACCGCTTTTATCGCGGTACTTTCCGCTGCGTCATTTAATACAGTGCCGGTCCCGTGAGCGTTTATATAGCCGATTTTTTCTTTAGCGATGCCGCCGTCAAGCAGCGCCAGTTCCATCGCCTTGGCTGCGCCTTCGCCATTGTCTAATGGTGCGGTAATATGGAAACCGTCATCGGTAGCGCCATAACCGAGAAGCTCCGCATACATCTTCGCGCCACGTTTCTTTGCGTGTTCGTATTCCTCAAGGACAAGTATGCCAGCGCCTTCAGACAAAACAAATCCATCCCTGTCCCTGTCGAATGGCCTCGATGCCGCCGCCGGATTATCATTCCTCTGACTCAGCGACCTTGCCGCACAAAAAGATGCAAGTCCTATCGGAGTAACCGCCGCCTCAGAACCGCCGGTTATCATAACGTCGCTCCTGCCGCAGATAATATTGCAGAAAGCCTCGCCTATCGCGTGGCTTGCCGACGCACAGGCGCTTACAACGCAGATATTGGGCCCGCGAAGACCGTAAGCAATCGCTACGTTGCCGCTCGCTGCATTGCCCATAAGTTTAGGAACACAGAAAGGCGAAACCTTGCGAGGCCCTTTTTCCAGAAGCCTTATATGCTGTTCTTCAATTTCCTTGATGCCGCCTATGCCGGTACCTACGATTGCTCCGCATCGGTAGGGGTCTTCCTTCGAAAAATCCAGACCGCTGTCTTCCACAACCTGCTTCGAAGCCGCAACCGCAAACTGCGTGAAGCGGTCCATACGTTTGCTTTCACGCTGGTCTATATACTGCGTTACGTCGAAATTTCTTATCTCGCCCCCGAATTTAACAGGGTAGTCGCTGGTGTCAAACGATTCTATTAGAGATATGCCGCTCTTGCCTTCGCAAACCGCGGTAAAAAGACCGTCCGCAGATTCAGCTAAAGCAGTAATACACCCCAGGCCAGTGATAACAACACGTCGTTTGCTCATGATAGACTTCAATAATTAACTGCTATCCCTGGCCTTTGGTACGGGCCACCTTAGCGATGTAATCGATGGCCGCACCAACAGTCTGAATTTTTTCAGCCTCTTCGTCAGGGATACTCATATCGAACTCATCTTCGAACTCCATCACAAGCTCGACAGTATCCAGTGAATCGGCGTTCAAATCATTGATAAATGAGGTCTCGCGGGTGATTTCAGATTTGTCAACGCCCATCTGCTCACTTATTATTTCTATCACTTTGGTTTCAATCGCTTTAATGTCTAATTCTTCGGTACTCACTTATCTTGCCTCCTAAGCAAACAGTAATTTCCTTACTTAACCTTATAATTAGCCATTACTAACAGCAACGGATAACTTTATTATCGAGTCGTCCAACTTGTATTGGTCAGGTATATTACACACTAAAACCCGTATACACAACCATTTTTTTCTTTTTTTTTACATTGCCATGCCGCCGTCAACGCACAGCACCTGGCCCGTGATATAACCGGCTTCATCGCTCGCCAGAAACGCTATTGCCCCAGCCACGTCATCTACCGTACCGAACCTGCGAAGCGGTATCATCTGTTTTGCCGCCTCTTTCACTGGTTCCGGCAACACCTCCGTCATTTCCGTCATTATAAACCCCGGCGCGATGCAGTTTGCCGTTACGTTCTTTCTGGCTAATTCCCTCGCTACGGACTTCGTCATTCCGATAAGACCTGCCTTGCTGGCCGCGTAATTCGCCTGTCCAGCGTTACCCATGACGCCGGCAACTGAGCTTAAACTGATAATTCTGCCGAACTTATTGCGAACCATCGACCTTGCTGCCACGCGGGTCGCCGTAAATGCGGCACGCAGATTTACACTTATCACCTTGTCAAAATCAGCATCATCCATCTGCATAATAAGCTTGTCACGTGTAATACCGGCGTTGTTTACCAGAATACCTATCCCGCCGTGGTTATCAGCCAATCCTTCCAGGACTTCCGTGAGCTTGACAGAATCGGTAATATCTATGCAGTGTATATCGCAGGTAAATCCCGCCTGTTTTACCACATTTTCCAGTTCCGCCAGTTGCTGTGCGTTTATATCCAGCCCAGCGACAATCCGTCCCTGTTTAAGCAACGCAAGAACTACCGCTCGACCAATTCCCCTCGCCGCTCCAGTTACCACTGCAAGTCTTTTTTCAGACATTTCCTGGCACTCCATTCTCATCTAACTGTTTAATAATTCGTTTATTGCCTGCGCACTGCTGACGTTAATCACTTTCGCTTTCCTGTTGATTCTTTTCATAAGCCCCGCTAAAACCCTCCCCGGGCCAATCTCGTAAAAACACTCTACGCCATCAGCTATAAGTCGCTTCATACTTTTTTGCCAAAGCACAGGACTGACCAGTTGCCTCTTCAAGCCTGCCTTTATAGCGGCCGCGGACTTGTAATACTCCGCGTCAATATTCGCTATAATCTGCACGCCGTTCGGTTCAGCCATTTTGATTGTCCGCAGCGCCTCGTCAAGTGCGTCAGCCGTACTCGCCATCATCTCCGTGTGAAATGCACCCGCTACATCAAGCCTTGCCGCTTTTAACGCACCATATTGAGAAGCCAGCTTCTCTGCACGGTCGCACGCTGCGCTTGTACCGCTGATTACTATCTGACCGGGACAATTGAAATTAACTTCCGTCAAAAGCTCACCCTGGCTTGCCTCCTCGCAAATCTGACGGACCTTGGCGTCGTCAAGGCCGATGATGCTGACCATCGCACCGCCGTATCTATTAGCTGCTTCCTGCATCGCCTGACCGCGCTTGGCTACAAGCTTAAGACCATCTTCGAAGCTAACTACACCGGCACTATAAAGGGCACTGTACTCGCCGAGACTAAGTCCTGCCGTAACATCCGGCTTGATTTTACTGGTGACAGCATTTGTTTTCATCACTTCAAGTATTGCCGCCGAAACAGTAAAAATCGCTGGCTGCGACATCAAAGTTGCATTCAACCTCTCGGCAGGCCCTTCAAAGCAGATACTCTGTAAATCAAATCCGAGTATCTTGTTGGCCTTTTGAAAAATCTCCGCAGCCACAGGGAATGTTTCCGCAATGTTCCTGCCCATCCCTACAGCCTGTGCACCTTGCCCAGGAAATAAAAACGCGGTTTTCATTCGTACATTTACTCCGTTCAAAAGCTGCACTTAGAATTCAATGATATTCGCTCCCCACGTCAACCCCGCCCCAAAGGCCACGAATATCACTATGTCGCCTCGTTTGATTCTACCCTTCCTGACACATTCATCAAACGCTATCGGAACCGATGCAGACGACGTATTCCCGTATTCGCCGATATTTAAAAATACTTTTTCATTAGGCAGCTCCAGCCTCTTGGCCGCCGACTCGATAATCCTCGCGTTCATCTGATGTGAAATTACCATCGCAATATCATCCTTCGTCAGCTTGCAGTGTTCCAGGCACTCGGTAACCGTTTCAACGATTCGTCGCACCGCCTGCTGATAAACTTCTTTTCCCTTGATTGCCATGTACACCTTGTCCGGATTATCCAGCGGACGACTGACAGGATATCTTGAACCGTATGCCTCGCAGCTTAGTGCTTCCCAGCGGTTGCCGTCGGAATACATTGTGCTGTACAAAACACCTTTTTGACCGTCCTTGGCTTGTTGCAGCACTACCGCGCCGGCGCCATCGCCAAAAAGAATACAGCTCGTGCGGTCCTTCCAGTTGGTTATTTTCGTCAGTGTCTCAGCCCCGATGACAAGTGCGTTTTTAAATCGTCCGCTTTCAAGAAACTGCTGCGCTATTGATACGCCATATACAAACCCACTGCATGCCGCCGCTAAATCGAACGCGAAGGCTTTTGACGCGCCGAGGTTCTGCTGAACAAAACACGCCGTTGATGGAAAAACCATTTCAGGTGTAATGGTTGCCACAATGATTACGTCAAGTTCCCCGGCGTCGAGTCTGGCTTCTGCCAGTGCTTTTTTCGCCGCTTCGCTGGCAAGAAATGCCGTACTTTCGTCGCCATTAGTAATATGCCTGGTTTTTATCCCCGTCCGGTCGGTAATCCATTCGTCCGAAGTGTCCACCATCTTTGCGAGGTCCGCGTTGGTAAGTATTTTCTCCGGCACGAATGAGCCGTGACCTGTGATAACCGCTCGGTAAGAAGGATTCCGTTCCTTACTCATCTTGTTCATCAGTTGACCTTACTGAAGTATTTGAAAGATATTCCACAATTTTGTCATTTATTTTTGTATCGTAATGTTTTTTAGCCGTTAAAATCGCGTTCTTTATCGTCCTCGCTTCGCTGGCGCCGTGACATATAAATGCCGTCCCGTTCACTCCCAGCAGCGGCGCTCCGCCGTACTCATTATAATCGTATTTCTTATAAATCCGCTTCATCACCGACTTAAATTGCATCGCGAGAAGCATCTCATTCATAAGTTCCTGCTTTATCGCCTTAAATAATCCGTCCACCAAGCCTTCGGTAAGCTTTAAAACCACGTTCCCGACAAAACCCTCGCACACCGCAACGTCGCACGTCGCTTTGAATATGTCCCTGCCTTCGATGTTGCCGATGAAATTCATATTGCTGTCGCTTTTCAGAAGTTCCCGTGCCTTTTTAACGATTTCATTTCCCTTTGCCGCTTCCGACCCGATGCTGATAATTCCAACCTTCGGTTTTTCAATCTTCAGCACATACCTTGAATACATGCTCGCCATCACCGCGTACTGATACAAATTAATCGGCTTGCAAGCGATGTTCGCCCCAACGTCACAGATCACTACAGGCCCGCCAAACGTCGGAAACACTACCGCGATGCCCGGCCGGTTGACTCCCGCCAGATTTCTCATCCGCATCTGAAATGCCGCCACGCACGCCCCTGTGTTGCCCGCCGAAATCACAGCGTCGGTTTCGTGAAGTTTGGCCATCTTGGCCATCACAGATATCGAACTTTTGTGCTTCGTCCGAACACTCTCAATTGGTGGCGCATCCATCGCTATTACTTCAGGTGCATCCACAATACTCAACACACCCGCCCGCTGAACAGAATGCGGCAACTTCGATTCAATCACGTCTTTCGGCCCAACAAGCTGCAACTGGTCGCCATTCGACAGTGCCTCCAGCGATTCAACCGCCCCGGAGATTATTGCATCCGGCGCATTGTCGCCACCCATTGCGTCTATCGCGATGCGCATTGTTTAGCTCTCTTGCTCTTTTTTGCCCAGCTTCAATGTTATTTTTGCGTTAACATAACCGCAATTATCGCAAGCCGCGTGCGGCAGTTTCGGATGGTCGCATTTCGGACAAACCGAGTAATTCACTGGTTTTAACGCATGATGCGCACGCCGCGTACGCGTCCTGCATTTGCTCATCTTTTTTACCGGTAGCATTAGCTTTTACTCCAAATATCAGAACTAAAAACCGCTTTAATAGTTAAACTGCGATGCTTTGTCAAGTCAAATCTCACGCACAATGCGATGCCGAACCCTGTTGCTCAAAAATAAAAAAAGAGCCGGCACCGCAAATTCTCGCACGCCGGCTCGCAAAAACCACGCTGTCATTTCTTTCCCGGTTTTTCCTGTTTTCCAGCAGGCTTGGCTACCGGCGCCGCTGCGCCTTTTGCTGGCGCTCCGGGCTTGGCGCCTGCCGCTGGTTTCGCTCCCGCTGCCGCAGGTGCGCCAGCCTTGGACGCTGCCCCTGGTACTGCTCCGGGCACTGCGCCGGGAACCGCGCCTTCAACCGTCGCGGCTTCTTCCTTGGCGGCCTTGCGGCCTGCGTGACTCTTGCGGTGGGCTACTTTCGGTAGTCCAAGCACCGACGCGTCTTCCTGCCATTTTTCTTCTTCTTTCAGCTTTTCAACGCGTTCAGAACGGGTTAAAACGTTGCGGTGCCTCGTTAAGGCGCCTTTTACTTTCAATGATGGGTCGAGCGACATTACAAATTTCTCCTTAAACTAATCAATCAAGTCTCATTCCATATGCGTCACTGAATGGTTTTGTTCCAAAAGTTCCGTATCCAGGCGGGGACTGATATCTCGCACCAAGCTCGATTATCCGCTGCTTGGCGGCGAAACCATCGGTACCTGCCTTATCGGGATTATCATATTTTTCCTTCGTAACCAAATAGAACCAGTTTCCGATTTGGCGAATTTCCGTTTCTATCCCGTTTTGCGCGAAAAATTTCTTCACCGGTTCGAGGTCTTCGCTGTTCTGTACCGTCTGTATTACAATTCGGTTCGACCCTTTCGAAGTTGTTGCCGGTGTGGTTTCGGTTATTACGCCCGACGATTTGGCTGCCTGCGAAGTCGTTTTCTGCGCAACGGTTACAGCCTGTTTCGATGCTGCAGATTTTGCGCTTCTTTGCAGCGGTCGATGCTGGCCGAGACGGAAAACTATAAGCATAAGCGCAACGGCACATAGCAATAAGGCGATTACAAGCTGGTAGGGCAGTGAAAATTCGATTCTGCCGGCATTGAATTGCAAAATCCGCGGTTTGGCAGGCCAGGGAGCGACCCGTTTCGGGGATTTCGGCAGGGGAGTGGGTCGAACGACGGGCTTCGGGGCCGGTTGCGCAGGCTGGGGATGCAATGGCTGCAAGGGCTTATCCTGCGCGGACTTAGCCTGTGCCTCGCGAATCACTTCGTACAACGGTTTTCTGCCGTGCGAATTATGCATAAGATTATCAGCTTAGAATATTTCCACGCTCTTTTACTATATTCCCAGCCCGATTTCAACAACAAAGTTCCAAAATAAAATTTGATGTTTCGGACATCTGGTTTTTAGGACTTTTGATAAAAAAGTGCGCAAGTGATTGAAAGTAAAAAGGTTAAATGCAAAAATGGAAATACACGGAAATTGAAGGTTTTTGAGTGGTTTTGAGCGACTTTGAACGACTTTTGAACGGTTTTGAACGGAAATTGCGCGCTTTTGCGCGGTTTTTGACAGGGTCGAAAAAAAGTCAAGTCGATTTGGCGTTCATAAGTCCTTATTTTTGGGGGGTGACTCGTCGCTTGTCGCTCGTCGCTCGGACAAGGGTGGGAACGTAAAATAAAGACTTACAGCAAAACCGTACTACTATAGTAGTACGCGTTTTTAGGGGAAAAATGAGGATTCAGAATTCGGAAGACAGTAGACAGAAGACAGAATAAAAAGCAGAAATGAGTAAGAAACGGATATTTTAGCTATATTATTATATATACTTTGGCTACGATATATCCGAAATCGAGTAAGAAGAAGAGACTTTTTATTTATTAAGATTTTTATTTATTTTTCCGCCGCAATACTACGGGTGTAACCCGTAGATGGAGTTGGCCGCTGGCTTCTGGTAAAATGCATCTGTGGATTATAAAAAACAGGGCCA
>Ga0214473_10001734_pt1 | contig 27992 bp, 22 predicted proteins | sample RVTome_7_FD_203509 | JGI IMG/M metagenome (GOLD analysis project Ga0214473, IMG submission 203509) | Soil microbial communities from uranium-contaminated site in the Upper Colorado River Basin, Wyoming, United States - RVT98D197 | ecosystem: Environmental > Terrestrial > Soil > Contaminated >...
GCACGTCGTATACGCCCCAGGGCTCGATGCCGCCCTCGCTCTGCAGGTTGAGGAGCTGGCCGCTGTACTGCTTGCTCGGGGAATCGAGGTAGGTGACCACCGCCTCCACACCCGGCAACCTGCCGGCCGCCAAGGTATCGATATGCAAGATGCGGGCGTGCGCGTGGGGGCTGTGCAGCACCTTGCCGACGAGCATTCCCGGTAGGGACATATCCGAGACGAACTTGGCCGCCCCCGTGACCTTCGGAACGCCGGTCTTGTCCGGCATCCTCGTGCCCACCACAGAAAGTCCTCGCTCTAGCATGGCTCGCCGGCCCCCGACCTCATAGTTTTGGCAGCCGCCATGACCGCCTCCACTATCTTGACGTAGCCGGTGCAACGGCACAGATTTCCGGCTAGTCCTGCGCGCACCTCTTCCTCGGTTGGGTCGGGGTTCTCATCGAGCAAAGCCTTGGCGGAGAGGATCATACCCGGGGTGCAGAAGCCGCACTGGACGGCGCCGCGCTCGAGGAAGGCTTTCTGCAATGGATGGAGACCCTCCGGGGTGGCCAGACCTTCGATGGTTAGGATCTCGGCATCCCGGGCGGCCCAGGCCAGCGTCAGGCACGAGAGGGTCGGCCGGCCGTCCAGCAGAACAGTACAGGCCCCGCAGTTGCCGCTGGCCGAGCACCCCTGCTTCGTACCGGTCAATCCAAGACGATCGCGCAGCAGATCGAGTAAAGTGAGGTTCGCCTCTACCAGGACCTCGTAGGTCCGACCGTTGATGTTGAAGAGGGCAGGCTCTTTCCTCACCCGGTCACCTCCCTACCCGCGCCGACGCGACTGACTCGGCGAGAGCGCGGCCGACCAGCACGCCCACCATCCGCTGCCGGTAGCCGGCCGTCGCCCGTAAGTCGCTCTGGGGCTCTGACTCTCGGGTGGCCGCCTCCGCCGCCTCGGCGACGAGTTCCGGACTGGGAGCGCGACCGGTAAGCGCGGTCTCAGCCAGTCGAGCCCGGATGAACGTGGGCCCCACCGCGCCCAGCGCGATCCGTACTTTGGTGCACAGACCGCCCTCCAGGGAGACGAGGGTGGCGACGTTCACTTTGGCGATGCAGGCCTTGGTATGCGCCAGTTTTTGGAAGGCGGCGCCGGTGCCGGCGGCCAGAGGGGGCACCGTCACTCCGGTGACAATCTCGTCGGCTCCCAACACGCTGGTCGCGACCGGGATGAAGAACTCTTCGATGGGCAGCACCCGCTCTCGCTCCGGCCCGGTCAGAGTGAGGCGGGCGTCCAAGACATAGAGTGCGACGGCCACGTCTGACGCCGGGGTGGCCACGCAGAGATTGCCGACGGCGGTGCCCATGGTCTTGACCTGCACTGAGCCGATCTGGTGCACAGCCTCGTAGAGAACGGGCCAGCCCTCCCGGACCAAGGTAGAGCGCTCAAGCTCACGCAAAGTGACGAGGGGTCCGATCTCGAGCTCTCCGGCACCGTTGAGTATGAGACGGTCGAGACCGGGGATGCGGCGGATGCTCACCAAACACTCCGGAGCCAGTTGCCAGCGTCTCATCTTGGCGATCAGGTCGACCCCACCGGCGAGAACGTGAGCTCCGCCCTCGTGGGCGCCAAGGAGCCGGACAGCCTCGGAGACACTGTCCGGCTCAAGCAGATCAAAGGGCCTGAGAGTGCGGTGCATTCGCCCCCCTGCGCGTGAGGAGTCCCGCCTTTCATCGGTGCCGTCAACAACCTCTCGGGCCACCGACCGTACCCGCGAGTCTACCCGATGGCACTGACTGCCGCCACAGTCTGTGAGCGGGTGAGCTAGACTCGATGATGCAGGCAGCACCACACCAAGGAGGGGATTCGTAGTGGCTATCTCGGTCAAGACCATGCGAGCCACGCCCGAGGGCTACTTCACGACCAGGTGGGGACTGCCCGAGTACACCGACTGGATAGACGAGAGCATGTCGTGGAAGGAGACCTGCTCCGTCGGCGACTGGTCCTGGCTGTGGGATAGGCGCTTCAAAGGACCCGATGCGCTCCGACTCCTCTCCGACATCACCGTCAACAGTTTCATGAAGTTCGACATCGGACAGGCCAAGCACGCCATCCACTGCAACGATACCGGGAAGGTGATCCACGAAGGCATTCTCATCCGCCTGGGGGAAGAGGAGTTCATGATGCAGGGGCGGGGCTGTCTCTGGGCTGACTTCAGGCTCAAATCCGGCGATTATGAAGCTGTGTCGGAGCCCGACGACTGGTTCAAGTTCCAGGTGTCGGGTCCCCTCTCGGTCAAAGTCATCGAGAAGATGACCGGCGAGAGTGTACGGGACGTCCCCTTCATGCACATGGGCACGATCCACGTAGACGGCCTGGAGGTGGGCGCGTTGCGCCAGGGGATGGCAGGCGAGGTCGGTTTCGAGCTGCAGGGACCTCGGGCCCACGCCTCTACGGTCTACGCGGCCATCTTGGAAGCGGGGAAGGAATTCGGGATCCGGCGCCTCGGCGGACGCGCCGTCTTCATCAATCATCTGGAGGCCTGCTTCCCCACCAGAATGACCGACTATCTGCCCGCGATCTATGACGACGATATGCGTGACTACCTGGAAGTGTACAACGCGGCCATGCCCGGCTACGTGACGACTCTCAACGTCGCCGGCAGTTTCGAGGCCGACAGCGTTGGCGATTACTATCGGAGTCCCGTCGAGCTGGGGTGGACGAAGAACATCGGATTCGACCACGAGTTCCTGGGCCGCAAGGCTCTCGAACGAGAGGTGGCCGCGCCCAAACGGACCATGCGGACCCTTGTATGGGATCCCGAGGACGTGGTCGATGTGTACGCGTCGCTCTTTCGACAGGGCGATCCGTTCCATTTCATGGACATGCCCCGTGATCAACGCGGCTTCATGTGGGCCGACAAAGTCCTCAAAGACGGGAAGGTCGTCGGCGTCTCCACGTCTCGCGGCTACAGTTACCACTTCCGCCGGATGATCTCGCTCTGCACGATCGACGTTGGATACAGTGAGCCGGGCACTGAGGTGGTTCTCGTTTGGGGCGATCCCGGTGAGCCGCAAAAGGAGATTCGGGCGACCGTCGTCCCCGCCCCATACAAGAAAGACAACAGACGGACCGACTTGAGCTCATTCGACCAAGAGGTAGACGATGCAGCTTGACGACGCCGGCCTCAGCGCCCCCCAAGTCACGTCTCTGGGTGGATCCCTCGGCTAGCCGGAGGACGAATCGAGCAGGATAAGGGCATCCGCCGCCTTGACCGACCCACCTTGCTGCAGCACCATCAAAGGGTTGATGTCTATCTCAGAGAGGTAAGGTTCGAGGTCGAGAGCCAGTCGCGAGACCCCGAGCAGCACGTCTTCGATGCCTGCGACGTCGGCCTTTGGCCGGCCTCTCGCGCCGGTGAGCAGCTTGTAGCCCTTGGTCTCGCGGATCATCTGTGCGGCATCCGCATTCGAGAGGGGCGCCACTCTGAGGGCCACGTCGCCGAAGACTTCGACGAAGATGCCCCCGAGGCCGAAAAGGATCGTTGGCCCGAACTGGGGGTCTTTCTTCATGCCCACGATGCATTCGGCGACGCACCCGGTCACCATCTCCTGAACCAGAACACCGTTGATCCTGGCCTCTGGAAAGTGCTCGCGCGCCCGTCCGAGGATCCGCTCGAACGCTGCGTGAGAATCGTCCGCGGTCTGGCAGCCGAGTTCCACCAGGCCGGCCTCGGTCTTGTGCAGGATGTCGGGGGAATCGATCTTCAGTACAACCGGTAACTCGAACGCGCGTAGAGCCGCCGCCAATTCCTCTGCGCTCGCGACCAATCGCTCCGCGGTCACGGGGATGCCGTAGGCTGTCAGTACCTGCTTGGCCTCCCGCTCGCTCAAACTACGCTGTCCCCGCGCCAAAGCGGCGTGGATCACCATACTGCTCTTCTCTTTGCTCATGCCGTCTCACCCCGCCCGTAGTAGCCGATCACGTGACCAAGCGCTCGAAACGCCCGATCTGCGCTCGGATACACGGCGATGCCGTTTTCCTGATAGTAGCGGCGCAGTCGGAGCCTTTCCGCCTCCACAGCGAAGTCGCCCATGGGGTCCAGGTTTTCTCGCAGGACAATGACGACCGGTATGCCGTAAGACCGCTGAACATCGATGGGGACCTCCGAGAGCCAAGGTTCATCCTCCGCTGGCGACTGGTCCGCGTAGTGCATCAGCCGCCGCAACTCCGTGGACATGACGATCTTGTCGATGACGATCGCGCCGACCTCACCCGATCCGGCCATGGCCTCGAGGATCCCCTTGAGTACGGGGGGCGAAGGGAAGGGAGCCAGCACATCCACCGGGTTGGTCGCGCTGGAACCCACCGGGGGTAGGAAAGAAGCGATTTTTTCCTCAGTCTCGCGGCTCATGTGTGGGAGGGCGATACCTGCTCGATAGGCCGCATCGCCGGCAGCCACACTGCTTCCACCGCCGGCGCATACGTAGCCCACTCGGAGATCGTGATGTCCGGGAAGGAAATGGAAGGCCTCCAGGGCATCCAGTAGTTCCTCCATGCTGCTGACTTGGACGGCGCCACTCTGGCGCAGCATCGCTCCCCACACCTCCAGGCTTCCGGCCAGCGAACCGGTATGACTGCTGGCAGCAGCCGCGCCCTGGGGGGTGAGGCCCCCTTTCCACACCACCACCGGCTTCTCCGCTGTCGTCCGTCTGAGGACCCGGGCGAATCTGCGGCCGTCGCGCGGTCCCTCTATGTACATCCCCACGATACTGGTGGCTGGATCGGCTTCCATGTACTCGAGAAGATCCGCCTCGTTCAGATCGCAGGCGTTCCCGTAGCTGATCACCTTCGCGGCGTGGAAGCCGAAGTTGGGAGCTGAGCGGGCGAACTCCTCCGACAACCCGCCGCTCTGGGCGATGAAGGACACGTCGCCGCTCACGCGCGAGTAGCCTTCACCTGGATGCTGGGTAACGCCGCCCGCCGGGCAGTACAGGCCGAGGCAGTTCGGACCGACCATGCGGAAGGTACCATCGAACTCCTTGACGAGCTCGGCTTCCAGAGCCCTGCCCGCTTCGGTGCCGGTCTCGCTGAACCCGCTGGTGAAGGCGATGATCGCCCGGACGCCCTTCTCCCGACACTCCCGCACCACGGGGGGCAATGCGGGAGCGGGGACAAAGAGGAAGGCCAGATCCACGGACTCCGGCAACGAGGCGATCGACTGGTGCACTTCCAACCCCAGCAGCTCCCCGCCCCGACTACCCACGGGGTAGAGGCGGCCCGGGAACCCGAAGTGCAGAAGCGCCCTCAACATGGACGAACCGGGTTTCCACATGTCTTGCGACACGCCGACCACCGCCACACTGCGCGGATAGAAGAGCGGTCGCAGCTCTTCGTAGATGCCCGGTGCGACCGGGCTCCTCCCTTCTTCACTCATATCGCAGAACTACCCTTCTGGAGAATCCAGGATATAGACCACGCCCATGTCGCCGTCGACCCGCACTCGCATTCCCGTCTTGAGCTTCTTCGTACCCTCGACGCAGCCCGAGATTACCGGCAGCCCGTATTCCCGGCCCAGGATGGCCGAGTGGCTGAGGATACCGCCCACATCGGTCACGACTGCTTTGGCGATATTGAACAGGGGAGTCCAGACCGAGGATGTCTCGATGGTGACCAAGATGCAGCCCGGTTCGAACTTCTCGAAATCCGCCTCCGAGAGCAGCACCTTGACCACGCCTTCGACTACGCCCGGAGTTGAGACGGTGCCGTAGAGGTCGGCCTTCAGTTCCGGCCTGACTCGGGGGTGGGGCTGCTGCGTGCTGCGGAGCATCGGGCTACTGGCTATGACCTCTCCCAGCTTGGTGATGTCACCGATGAAGAGGTCGGGTTCGGCCCTGCGGAAGCGGGCGTGCTCTTCTTTCCGCTTGGCCACCACGTCGTGGGCTGGGTACCTGCCCAGTATGCGCATGCTGATCTCCTCCGGGAGGAGGAAGTAGACGTCCTGGGAATCGTCGATGATGCCCTGGGCCGCGAATCTCTTGCCGATCTCCTTGGTCACGCGGCGCGCAAGGGCATTACCGTAGTTCTCGGCGAAGAACGGGTGCTCCTCGTCCACGATACTCGACCACTGAGCCGCTTTCATCAGCTTGGCAAAGGCCTCTCGCTTCTCCGCGGGCACTCGCGATAGCACCTCGCTCTCCGCCTTCGTCCTGGCTTCGACAAGCTTGGGCTGGGCCTCGTCCAAGGCGAAAACCGGGACCGACATGAACCGCCTGATGGACGGTAATACTTGGCTCGGCTTCTCGATCCAGGTGGGGTGGCTGGCGTCCCAGTTCTCGATGGTGCGCCAGCCATATTCGCCCAAGAACTCATGGAAATCTTCAAGCCAGGCCCTTCCCGCGTCGGAATGCTCCAACTTGGAGATCAGCTCTTCGTTGTCCGGGGTCTGCTCAAAGACCGGCTCGAGGCCCTTTGCTCTGGCCTTCGCGCCCAACTTGAACATCTCCCGGTCCGTCTGGAGGATCTTGTGGTTGAACCCGGCCATGAGGTCGTTCCACAGGCGATCGTTCCGATCGATGCCGACCAGCTCTTCGCACATCTCCTCGAACATCTCATAGATCTTGCAGTAGGCGTTGAGCCATACCATGTGGAGATTGCCGGCCCTACGGTAAAGGTTGACCCAGGCGTCAAACGCGTCTGAGAGCTCCCAGTCTTCGCACTGCTCCACGTCGACGGCCTTCGCCTCTTCGTAGAGCCCCATGACCTCGTCGACGCCCTTGTTGTATTCCCGGCCGAAATCCTCGATCCAAGGCGCTATTCGCTTCTCGAACTTCGCCGTCCGCTCCTTGCGCTGCTCTTCAGTAGTGAAGAGGGTGCCGTTGTAGACCCAGCCGTCCTTCAGCTTGCAGTCGAAGCCCCGGCACTCGGGCACGGAAAAGTATTCGTGGCCATACTGGAGCCCCAGATTGTCATAGTTGTATTGGAGCATCCACAGGTCAAACGGGGTTGCGCAGCGCAGCGTCTCCTTGCGGTCCAGGATCCAGACCTTGTAACGCTCGAGAAGAGCCATGTCGCGCTTCTCGTCCCAGTTAACCAGCACGCCTTCGGTAGAGTACCCTGACATCGCGGTCGCTCCTTATCCTAGAATCTGAAATTGATGCGGAAAGTCTCGGGCCTTGCCTGCAGTATGAAGATGGGGTTTGAGGGCAGGCTCCGGTTGACGGCCCATTCGATGTCTTGGGGCTTGCCGAAATGCGCCTCGATGCGTTTGCCGATCCTCGCCAGTTCGATCACTTCTTCCTCGAAGAGACAGGCGCCCTGGCCGGTCGATGCGACTCTGCAGTCGACCACTGCGAACTCGGTCGCGTCAACAGTCCAGTTATCGGGGATGACCGCGCCGCTCACAACGATCTCACCCAATCCCCAACTTCCCTCGATGATCATCTTGGTGGCATCGGCGGTCGTGGGCTCCGCGGTGAACATGACACCTGCCGCGTTGGCGTCAACCATCTTGAGTACGGCCACCCCGATCGGATCCGACTCGAGAGGCAGTCCCTTGCGGGCGCGGGCCACGAGTGAGCGGGTGTTGAAGGTGCTCGACCACACCTTGACCACGTTCTCTGTGACGGCGGCCCGTCCGGCCACGTTCAGAAAACTCTCGTATTGCCCCGGATGGCTCGAAGGCCCCGCGGACCGAGTGGCAACGAGGACGTCCTGGCTGCCGATCCTGCCGCACAATTCGTCGTAGTAGCCCGCCAGGGGTTCCGCGATTTCGCGCGGCATACCCTTCGACTCGACCATCGTGCGCGCCACCGCGGACGCCTCGGTGAACTTCGCGAGTTGCTTGGGATCATCCGGGTCGGCCTCGAAGGTAGCGAAGAACCGTTGGAGCTCCTCGCCCGCGCCCGTGACCTCCAGGAATCCCTGATAGGCTCCCAAAGACAACGCGAAACCCGGCGGTACCTGGAAGCCGGCCTTGGTCAACTCGCCTAGATTTGCGCACTTCCTGCCGACCGATTCGCTATCCGCTTGGGTCAGATCCTCGAGCCAAAATATCCACTCACCCATATCTAACGTCTTCTTTCAGATCGCCGAAATTGTTCACGACCAGGTCGGCTACGGTGGGGCCTCTACAGATGTAGCCGGTGTACAAGATCGTCTTGAATCCCCTCCGCTTCGCGGGCGCGATGTCGGTCCACTCCTTGTCGCCCATCATCACCGCTTCTCCGGGTGCGATGCCGCGCGCAGCCAGGTCTTCGGCCACTACGTCGTAGATCGTCCCGTCCTCCTTAGAGGTCCCCTCATACCTCAGGTCTATGCTTCGGTCTTGAATGCGCATTCGGCCGCGAGGCGTGACGAGGGCGTCGAGGTACTGGAGGAGCCCGTGTTTCTCCAGGAACCGGAATTCGCAGGAATTCTCCAAAGGGCCTGGGCTTGTCCTTGCAGCGGTGACTATGCAGAGCTCGATACCCTGGCCGCGCAGGTAGTCAAGAGCGTCGTGAGCTCCATTGGCCAGGGCCAGGTAGTTCTGTTCGATATCGAGAAATACGTCCTCGGCCAAGGGAGCGTTATCGAAGACATAATTCAGCAATTCGACCTTGTGTCGTTCAAGAACAACGGGGAGAGAGCCATATTCCTCCACCATCACCTGCCACCTGCGGCAACTCGCCTCGCTCATCTCCGGCAGGCCCAATGCCTTGCTGGTGTCACCGGTCAAGAGGTGGCCCCGCCGCGTGGTGACGTCCATGAGGCATTCACCCATGTCTATGCCCATCCACTTCACAAAGAGGGTCATGGCTCCTGCCTTCGGCTGCGCGTGGCCCTGCAGACCTTGAGTAGCGTCGCGCGCGGCATCCGTTCAGTCAGGGTCCACGGCCAGAGTCTGATACATGCGGTCGCCCACGTCGTTGGGGTCGAACGCATCCTTGAGCTTTCGCTGGAACGCGAAGATCTGCGGCTGTCTCGCCTTCCTGTAGTTGGCTCTTATCTCCTCGTCGCTCAGCCGGAGCTCCAGATATGCTCCCTCTTTGCCCGGTGGATACCCATGGGAGGTCGCGTCCTTTGTCGCGTCCACCATGTGCTGGGTGGCGGCGGCCGACGACTCGAGCGCGCCGGGATCGTAGGACACGAATTGCTCGAGACCGGTAGCGCCACCCCCGGGCAGTCCACTGCCGGAGCCCATCATGGCGTCGCCACCGCACTGAACCAGGAAGCCGGGAGCGGCGTCTCGTTCGAGCCCGGCTTTGGCGATGGGAACATAGCCCTTCACCCAGTCTGAGGGCCCGGACTGCATCCAGCTGCCGATGAATCCCCCGGCCCAAGCGAAGTTGATGTGCTTGTGGCCGAGTCGCACCAGATACATGTTGGTGAACTCGGCCATATCCTCTTCGCAAAACCGCTCGACCTTCCAGCCCCCGACCTCGGTGAGGATCCCGTCCAGGATCCGGTCCTGCAACTCGGCATCCTCCGGAGATCTACCGGCGATGACGAACTGGAACGATATGCGCATCTCCTCGGTCAGCTCCGCCATGCCCGGCCGCCTGACCATCTCGGGCACGTCACCGAGAGTCTTGGTGTAGTCGTTGTAGGCGAGCCAGAACGCGGGCGCAAGGTCGGCGCCGGCAAGGTTGAACTGGCGGTGGAAGATGTAGCCGATCTCGTTGTCGTAGATCTTATAGTAGATGTCGGCCCAGGCGTCCCAGGAGGGCACGGCCAGCGTGTACACCCGGAAGGTGTCCGGCACCGGCAGGCGGTAGGCGGGCACGGTGCCGTGGACGTCCAGCTCATTGGGGCCGGGCCAATGGCCGAGTTTGACCGCGCATTTGGTATAGACGCCCAGCCCGCCCCTGGAACCCAGGCTTCCTCGGCAGATGCCCCGGACGCTTGGGCCCGGGCCTTCCCCACAGAACCATCCGTTTCCGGAGCCGAGGGAGCCTGTGCGGACGATCTCCCCGGCTGGGGTCACCCACTCCAATGCCAGCAAGTTCTCCGAGTTCCCGCCCATCCAGTAGGTATAGGGCCCCTGCCCGGCATAGGCGCAGGCGCTCGCCAAGATGGAAGTCGACGCGCCGGCTCCCGTCACATTCAGGTTGAGGCCCGACTTCATGACCTCCGCCTGAAGTTGGCCGGCCACGACGTAGGGCTCCACCACGGCACAAAGGTTCTTCGTGTCGATATCGAGGATGCGGTTCATTCGGCGAAGGTCGAGCTGAAGCGTAGGTTCGTCGTCGCGAAGAGGGGCCGCCCAGTGGTACCAACCGGTGGAAAGAGGCTTCACCTTGATCCGGTGCTCGTTGCAGAGTCTGACGATCGCCCGCACCTCTTTCGCCGAGGCCGGCAAGGCGACAGCCACGGGTCGCGGCATGTATTTGCTGCACCCGGGGCGTACCAGCTCCGCCAGCACCTCGAATGCGTAGGAGTCAAGCACCGCCGGATCGGCAGAGACGTTCTCCGGACCTACGACGTCTTCCAAAGCCCGGTAGGCATCCCCGGGGCAGGTCATGCCAAGACGACCATGTTGGATCTTGAGCTGCCCTGCGACCACGCTGGCCTCCCGGCGGCGGATTACATCGTCCGATGCGTACACTGCGCCTCGCCCGCGCCGATCGCAACCTGCCGGCGAAGCGTCATTCTGAAACGAACTCCAAAGGCGCGCTACCAAAATAGCAGACTCGTCGGTTGCGGTATTCTGAAGTGGACCTGTACCTATCGGTCGAGTTGACCGTCTGCCAAGGGGGCGTCCCCGCGATACCCCAGGTCGTACGACAGAGCGGCGGCCATCTGCGCCAGTACCTGGCCATATCGCCTGCCATCCGCCGGTCCGTACCGCGCCTCGGAAACAACGACGGACAGACTGGCCCTCACCTCGTTGCTGAAATCCCACACAGGCACGCTCACCGCGCATACCCCAAGCTGCTGCTCCTGGATGTCAAAGGCTAAACCCTCGCGGGCGACGCGACGTAGCTCGCCCGCCAGTCTCTCCGGATCGGTGATGGTGAATGGGGTCAGAGGCTCCTGCCGCCGTCGAAGACATTCCGCCCGCCGGTCTTCCGGCCCGAAGGCGACCAATACTTTGCTGTCGGCGTTGGCCAGGTCGGTGAACGTCTGGCCCACCGACATCATCAACTTGAACGGCCGCGGGGACGGCGAGTGGGCCACGCACAGCGCGCCCTCGCCGTTCCATACCATCAGGTTGCCGGTCTCCCCCGTCACCGCGGTAAGCCTTTCCAGGTGCGGCATTGCGATCCGCGCAAGCCCGGCCTGCGATATCCACACGTATGCCAACTGGAATACCGCCGGACCCAACGAGTACTTTCCCGTCCGCTCGCTCAGGCTGATGATCCCCTCGGCTTCCAAGGTCTTCATGAGCCGAAACGCCGTGGTTCTTCTCAGTCCCGACTGTTTGCCCAGGTCCGAGGGACTCCACTCTGGGTGTCGGGAGTCGAACAAGCCAACGATCCGCAAGGCCCGCTGCACGGCCTTGACCAGCTGGCCGTCGTCGGATTCGTCGAGGTCCATCTCTTCAGCGGAAATGGCGGTTTCAGCCTCTATCGGGTCTCGGGTCATGGCCGTATCCCCTGCCGGTCTGCTCGACAGACTATCGCGGCAGAGTGCCGCCGAGCGTCGGATAGGGCTTGTCGAACCCATATTGTTGCCACCTGTCTATCACCTGCTTCGTGGTGGTCTCGTCCAGAACCACCGGGATGGGCTTCTTCTCCCACTCGATGGGAATGGTGGCGTCGATAAGGATCTTTGAGCCGAACGTCTTGTGGCCGATCTGAAGGGATGGGTCGAACGGTGTGGGGCGCATCTTGTTGATCATCTGAGTATCGGCGGCCGGGTTGTAGCGACAGGCCAGCGACCACCATACTCCCGCCATGTCGTCGGCCGGGATGTCATCGTCGACGACGATCACGCCCTTGATCCCGAAATGCCCCGTCGGACTGCAGGAGACGGCTTCGAGGATCCGCTGTGCATGAGCCGGGAAGGCGATCTTGGCCGAGACGATGGCCCAGAACCTACCGGCGGCTTCGGGTGGGACATAGACGGACTTGATACCCGGCACCTTCATCGTCTCGAGATCGGCCCAGAGAGCGGCGGTCAGCGTTATGGTGTTGATGATGTGAGTGTCGCCTATCGGCCGGCCGACCGTGGTTACTACGAAGATGGGGTCTCTGCGGCGATACATTCGTTGGACCGTCATCGTGGGCTTCGGGGTGCCCGCACCGCTGGCGCCGTAGTAGCCGACATACTCGCCGAGCGGACCCTCCGGACGCCAGTTGGCCTGATCCAGTTCGAGCTCACCCTCCAAGACATACTCGGCGTGAGCCGGCAGCTTGAGTCCGGTAAGATCGCTCTTGAACACCTCCACCGGCTCGCCCATCATGGCGCCTATGACACCGTACTCGTCCTGCTGTTCCGGCACTCGCGCGGATCCGACGACGAAGTGGAAGATGTCGCAGCCGCAGTAGATGGCGATCGGCATCTTGGTCTTGCCGGCCTTCAGGTACTTATCGATGTGATGCTTGCCGTGCTTTGTCCCTATCCAGATGTTGCACCCGAGGGTCTTCTCGTCCAAAACCTGCGCGCGGTAGGTCCCCAGGTTGGTCCAGCCGGTTTCCGGGTCCACGGTGACGAAGCACGTCGCCAGCCCGAAGTAGCGGCCGCCGTCTTGCGGGTACATCCTCGGTACGGGGATCTCCCAGAGATTGATGTCGTCGCCCTCGAGCACCTCGTAAATCGACGGAACACCCTCGACGACGACCGGATCGACCCGCTTGCTTTGCTCGTGCACGGCCTTCCAGTCTCTCGCCACTTCGCACAACGAATAGTGCGACGGCCGGCCGCACGTGATGGCCATCCTCTTGGGGGTGCTGCAGGTGCTGGCGAGCACCGGTACGTTGTAGCCCTTGACGTTCTCGAACAGCAGGGCGGGTCCCAATTGTCTCTCGTTCAAGGTCGCGACATGCCCGAGCTCCAGCTCCCAATCGACCTCAGTCGTGATCCGCTTGAGGTCGCCCTCAGCTTCGACGGCCGCGATCCACTCCCTTAGATCCTTCATGTCTTGACCCCCTCTTGTCTTTTCAGCAGCATCTCGATGAAACCGTACACGTCTTGCTGTTTGCAGCCGCCGCGAATGCCGGCGGCACTCGCCAGCTCTCTGTATGCGGCGACGCGGAGCGGCTCCTGCATGGACAGTAGGGCCCGCGGAGTAAGACCTTTCTTCTTGAGCTCATCCCCCAGGGCGTCGACTACGCCGGCTAAGGCTTCAGGGTCTCCACTGGACTCGTGGGGATAGGCGTCGCTCGTCTTGTCGTACTTGACGAACTCTTTCTTGCCGCCGGCCTCGAAGATCCCCTCCCATCTCTCTACCTCTGGTCCCAAAGCGTACGATTTGACGCCGTCGCTGCCGACGATCGTCGCTCCGATCAGGTCTCTGGGTGTCCGCTCGACGATCAGCAGTTCCGGGTAGTCGGCCCCGACATCGAGCGACAACCGTCCCCTATCTTCGATCCTCTGTATCACGTAGTAGCGGAGAAGCTCGGCAGATTCTGCTTCGATCCCAAAGACCTCTTGCCATCCATCTTGCCAGCGCATCAACAGGTAATGCTTCGATACGCCCACGCGATCAAGAGGGGGACAAAGCCCGAGCTGAGACAGTCTCAGTTGCAGTTGACCGTCTAATTCCGCAAAATCGGCTTCCTTGGTGGAGCCGTCCTCATACGTTACGACCAATCGCTTAGGCTGACTCATCTTCTCACTCCACCGGTCTGATGATGTTCTTTAACTCGGAGAGATGTCTTATCTCGCAGGAGGCGTTAGACGGGGCATGGAAAATGTACCCTGAGTAGTGGATCGCTTGAAAGCCACGTTTCTGCGCGGGGGTGATATCGGACCACTCCTTGTCGCCCACCATGATCCCGTCCTTGGGCTCGATCCCCCGCGAACGCAGATCCTCGGCCAGAATGTCGTAGAGATCGCCCACTTCCTTGGAGGACCCCTTGTAGCGCAAGTCGGCGTCGCCGGTGCGTAGGTTGATCTTGCCCTGGGGGGTGATCAATTCGTCGAAGTACTGGATCACTCCCTGATTGACCAGGAACTTGCTCACCATGTCGGTACCGATCGGCCCCAGGGTCCTCTTGAGCTCAGCGACGATGGAGACCTCGATGCCCTGGTCACGCAAATACTTGATCGCGTCGATGGCCCCATCGGCCACCTTGAGGTATTTCTGCTCGATGCGCGAGAAGATCTCGGCCACACCGGGACGATCCTCAAAGACGTAGGTCATCGTCTCCGGTCTGGCCTTCTCCTTGATGACGGGATACGAGCCGTATTTCTCCTTCATTCTCCGCCAGCGGTGGCAGCGCTCTTCGACCAACTCCGGCTCGCCCAGCTCCTTGCTGGTATCACCGATCATCCAGTAGGTACGCTCCGGCGACGAGTCCATCAACGTTTGGCCGAAGTCGATCCCCACCCACTTGGCACGCATCACCATGCTCTGCCGCCCCTTTCCCGATTGATTGTGGTAGCGTCATTGGATGCCACGAGATAGATCCCCGAGGTCCATGCCGGCCGAAGGGTTGCGCCTTCATCGACCTGATTTGCGGTGAATTGTCCAGGAAAACGTCCATGGTGTCAATATTTCGGCACAAAGCGATGCCCCGACGTTGACAGTACGCCCCGTGCTTGGCTATTCTTACCGCGATTTGCGAAGAGCAAGCGCTAAAATGGACACAAGCCGAATCGGCTGAGATCACGCGCGAGAGAGACGCCGAGCCTGTCTGTCAACAAGTAGTCGAGGTTTGCTCATGAATGTGGTCAACTACCCCCCCGAGCTCGAAGCAGCCAAGCTTCCCGCGGGCTGCCTTCCCGATCTGATCTGGCCCGCCGAAATAGGCGTTGACTTGCCTGACGAGGTCAATTTGACCGAGTGGTTCCTCGACCGGAACCTGGCGGGGGAGCAGGCAGATCGCGTGGCGTACTTCTCGGGCGGTGGGGCGACCACTTATAGAGCCCTGAATCAGTGGGTCAACAGGTTTGCGAACGCCCTCCGCGACCTTGGAGTCGAGAAGGGCGACCGGGTCCTGCTTCGCATAGCGAACAGCGTCGAGTATGTAGTCAGCGCCCTGGCCGTGGGCCGCCTTGGCGCAGTGGTGGTGCCCACCATGACCCTGCTGCGGGCGAAGGTGCTCACCCATGACGCCAACACGTCGGGGGCCAAGGTGATCGTGTGTGGATACGACCTTCTTGGCGAGATCGAAGCCGGCCGCGATCAATACGACACGGTCGAGCAGATCATCTCGATCGGTGGCAGCTCCGCGGACCTCAGGAGCCGCAACCTGCTCAGCTACGAAGAGCTTATCGCGTCGGCGAGCGATCAGATCGAAAGTGTCAAGGTGCGCCCAGACTCCCTGGCGGCCGTCTTCTTCACCTCGGGCACCACGGGGCTGCCAAAGGGCTGCATGCACCTCGTTAGTACTATCATCGGTTCCGTTCACTCCTTTCCCCTCACCTTTGAGGGAGTAAGACCAGATGACGTCTTCTGCGGTTCGCCGCCGTTCGCTTTCGTCATCGGCTTCGGCTACAACATGTTGCTGCCGCTGCTGTCCGGGGTTCCCAGCGTCATCCTGGAGGGCAGGATGTCCGTGGAGGCGTTGCTCGAAGCTATTCCGAAGTACAAGGTGACGATGTTCAACGCCGTACCGACCGCCTTCAACCAGCTGCTCAACCTTCCGAATATCAGGGACCACGACCTCAGCAGTCTACGCGTAGTTATCTCCGGCAGCGCTCCGTTGATGGCATCGACCTACCAGCAGTTCAAAGATCTTACCGGCCTGGGTATCGTGAACGGCATCGGCTCTTCGGAGTCCATAGGGACTCAACTGGCGGGCTATTTGCCCGGATACAAGCCCGGAGCGACCGGTTGGCCGGTTCCCGGTGTCCAAGCCAAGATCATCGACGATGAAGGTAACGAGTGCGCGCCCGGCGTCACAGGCCGCTTGGCCATCAAAGCCTGTTACGGGACCATGTACTGGCGCGACGTGGAACGGCAGAAGAAAGCGGTGGTCGACGGTTGGAGTCTCTCGGGCGACTACGCGTACAAGGACGAGGACGGCTTGTTCTGGCATGTGTCGCGCATCGACGACATCATCAAGAGCCGGGGTTACCGCGTGTCTCCGGGAGAGGTGGAAGACGCCCTCATGGAGCACGAGGCGGTGTTCGAATCCACGGTCATCGGCGTGCCGGACCCGGTGCAGGGTCAACGGGTAAAGGCGTTTGTGATACTCAAAGACGGGTTTGACAGATCGTTGGAGCTCGTCGAGGAGATGAAGGCGTTCGTGAAGAAGAGGGTGGCGCCCTACATGGCTCCCAGCGACATCGAGTTCGTCGATTCGCTTCCGAGGACCGAGACGGGCAAAGTCCGGCGGGTGGTGCTCCGTGAGCTTGAGGCCAGGCGCGAAGAGGAGCGTGCGCGGTGAACGTGCCCGCATTCGCATATCTGCGAGCTAAGAGCCTGGAAGACGCCTGCACGTTGCTCTTGGAGCATGGAAACGAGGGCAAGGTCCTTGCCGGTGGTACCGACCTCCTGGTCAAGATGAAGCATAGAAGACTCACGCCCTCCTATTTGGTCAACCTCAAGGGGATAGCCGGGCTTGACTACATCCGCCACGATCAAGAGGGGGGCCTGCGCGTGGGCCCTCTTGCCACCATCGAGTCGGTCAAGCGCTCCGTGGATGTGCGGAAGAAGTATCCGGTGCTCCACCAAGCGGCGGCGTACATGGCGACGGTGGCTATCCGCAATCGGGCCACACTGGTGGGCAATATCTGCAACGGTTCGCCATCGGCCGAGACGGCGCCATCCTTGATCGTGTTGGGGGCCAAGGTCCGGATCGCGGGACCAGAGGGAGAACGGATCGTCCCGGTCGAAGACTTCTTCGCCGGGCCCAGCCGTACAGTTCTGGGCCCCGGCGAGATCGTGGCCGAGATCCAGGTGCCCGAGCCTCCGAGCGGGAGCGCTGGGGTCTACGAGAAGCACAGCCTCAGGCGGATGGACGTCGCGATGGTGGGCGTGGCCGCTCTGATCACCCCCGCGGGCGATACCTGCGGCGACATTAAGATCGTGCTCAGCGCCGTGGCGCCGACGCCGATTAGAGCGAGGAAAGCCGAGGACGTCCTCCGAGGCCATGTCCCCACCGAAGACTTGATCGGCGAGGCGGCAAGGGCAGCAGCGGCGGAATCGCGGCCTATCACCGACATCCGTGGCAGCGCGGAGTCCCGCAAGAACATTGTCGAGGCGCTGACAGGCCAGGTGGTCCGCCAGGCTTTGAGAGCTGCCAAGCTGGGGGTCGGCTAGATGGTGGAGCACGCACAAACATTGCAGAAGGTTTCGCTCATTGTCAACGGAAAGAGCTACGAGTTCGAGGTCGAGCCCCAACAGACTCTGGTCGAGGTGCTGAGGGAGAAGCTGCGCCTGATGCGGACCAAGGAAGGCTGCGGCGTGGGCGAGTGCGGGTCCTGCACCGTCATCATGAACAAGAAAGCGGTGGCGTCATGCTTGGTGCTGGCGGTGGACGCCGACGGGTCCGAGATCCTCACCACCGAAGGCATGTCGTGCGACAGCGAGTTCCAACCGATGCAGGAGTCCTTCGTGGACCATCTTGCCATGCAGGCGCGGGTGGGAGTCTCCACGATGAGCGTGCGCCATGAGTACCTCACGTTCTGCCACCTTTGTTGCGGGCACTGTGCGGTCAAGGTCACCGTCGCGGATAACGTCATCGTGGACATGGCTCCCGACCTCGAGAGCGGCCTCTCCAACGAGCAATGTGTGTACAAGAAGGGGCGGCTCTCGATCCCCGAGATCCACAGCCACCCCGACCGGCTCTTGTACCCGATGAAGAGGGTGGGCGCCCGCGGCGAGGGTAAATGGGAGCGCATCTCCTGGGATGAGGCCCTCGACACCGTCGCCGACAAGCTGAGGACCATCAAGGAGGAATCCGGGCCAGAGTACGTGATCTTCGGCCTGGGAGAGCCTCATGGGTTGGAGTTCGCCTTCGCCCAACGGTTCGCCTCTGTCTTCGGGACGCCGAACGTCACCACACCGGGCTGGTTCTGCGGGGTACCGTTCCAGACGGCCAACGCCTTCACCTTCGGTCAGGGCGCGGTGCCGGACGAGGAAGGCACTCCGGAGCTGCTGGTCGTCTGGGGGACCAACCCCAACCACACCTCCGGAGGCATTCGGAGGCAGACCGTCATCAAGATCGTGGAGAGCGGGGCCAAGATCGTCGTCATCGATCCCCGCAAGATCGACCTGGCGGGAATCGCCGACTTGTGGGTCAAGCCACGGCCGGGGACCGACGGCGCCCTGGCGATGGGGTTGTTGAAGGTCCTGGTCGAGGAGGGGCTCTACGACAAGGAGTTCGTCAGAGGCTGGACGATCGGCTTCGACGAACTCCAGACTGAACTGCGCACCTTCCCCCTCGCCGACGTAGCGAGGTTGACCTGGGTGCCGGAGGAACAGATCCAGAACCTCGCGCGGCTGATAGGCGAGAACCATCCCACCTGCCTGCACTGGGGCAATGGGATCGACCAGGGGGTGCACCCCTTCCAGACGCACCGGGCCATCTCCATTCTGGCGGCGATCAGCGGCAATCTGAACGTCCCCGGGGGGATCGTCCTTCCGGACGCAGAAGCCAACTTCGTCCGCCCCGGCAAGTTCTACATGCTGAGCAAGCGCCTGCCGGTGGCCGGGAAGACCATCGGCAAAGAGTATCCGATGACCCTGAAATCAACGTCGGTACCTTCGTGGACGCTGATGCGGGCGATCCTTGACGAGAAGCCCTACCTGCCGAGGGCGGCATTCTTCATGCTCACAAACCCGATGACGAGTTTTGTGAACAGCAAGGAGACGCGCGAAGCGCTCATGAAGCTCGAGTTCACGGTGGTGCTCGATCTGTTCATGACACCGACGGCGGCGCTGGCGGACGTCGTCCTTCCGGCGGCTTTCGGCATGGAGCACGACGAGGTCGGTTACTGGCCGGGGTGGTACAACGAGGTGAGGGCTCATCCAAAGGTGGTTGACCCGCCTGGGGAATGCTGGCCCGACACCAAGATCATAAACGAGCTGGCGAAGCGGCTCGGGCTGGAGGACTTCTGGGACGAGGACCACGAGGCGCTCGACGCCTGGCTCGCCCCCAGCGGCCTCACCTTCGAGGACTTGAAGCACCATCGCACCCTGCTGCCCAAGAAGGCATACAGCAACGCCAACCTTCGTACGCCCTCCGGCAAGGTGGAGATCGTCGCCAACTCGCTGGCCGGCATCGGTTTGGCAGTGCTGCCCACCTGGCGCGAGCTATCCGCGATACCGGAGATGACGGACGAATACCCTCTGCTCTTCACGAATTCGAAATCTGAGATCTTCATCGGCACGGGCTATAAGAGTGTGCCGACGCTCCGCGGGATGCGGCCGGAGCCCGTAGTCCAGATGAACCCGGCTACCGCGCACCGCCTTGCGCTGAAGGACGGGGATGAGGTCTACATCGAGACGAAGATCGGGAGGATCAAGCAGCGGCTGGTATTCGATGCCGGCATGGACTCGCGGGTCGTGTTCGCCGACTTCGGCTGGTGGTTCCCGGAGGACCCCTCCGGGGCTCTTGGCTGGGACACGGCGAACATCAATATGCTCACCAGTGCCGAAGAGCCGATCGATCCGGCGGTCGGGGTCATGATCCTAAGAGGGGTCCCCTGTCGTGTGTATGCGGTCTAGACTAGGGCCATGGGAGGCAAATTGACCACCAAGTTTCTATACGGGCTGGAGGAGTTGGGCAAGGATCACGGCGATCTGGTGGGCAGGAAGTGCGCGAACCTGGGCGAGCTGACCAATGGTGGGTTCCGGGTTCCTCCGGGTTTCGCGATTTCTTTGGAAGCCTATGAGGGCTTTATGCGCGACACGGGCGCCAACGAGGAGATTCGCCGGTTCTTGTCCACCTTCAGCGCCGACCCTACTGACCCGAAGGAACTCGGGCGGTTCACCGAAGCCGCCGACCAGATACGGGCTATCGTGGAGTCAAGAAGGATGCCGGCCGATATGGAGGCCGCCGTCGCAAAGCGCTACGGCGAGCTGTGCGGCACGGTCGGTGCCGAGGATGTCATGGTAGCCGTTCGCTCGGCTGGTCCCGCAAGCCACCCTGGACAATACGATAGCTTCCTCAATGTGCAGGGTGAGGAGGACGTGCTGCACAACATCGTCAAAGTGTGGTCAAGCACGTTCAACGCGCGTTCCCTTGCCGCCCGCGCCAGGAAAGGATTGGCATTGGATCACGATCCCATCGGAGTTTGCGTGCTCCAGATGGTGAACGCCCGTGCTGCCGGGGTGATGTTCACCGCGGAACCAACGACCGCCGATACTTCCAAGCTCATATTGGAAGGCAGTTGGGGGCTTGGGGAAAAAGTGGTGAGCGGTTCTGTGATCCCTGACGTCTGGGTGGTGGATCGGACCAAATTCGTGGTCATGGACCGCCGAACCGCCCCCAAGTCCGAGGGGGAGGAGCAACCGGGTTGCCTGAGCGACGAAGAGGTGATCGAGTTGGCCAGGATAGGGGCACGAGTGGAGCAGCATTTTGGCGCGCCCCAAGATATTGAATGGGCGGTCGACGGCGAGCCTACCGACAACAAGTTCTACGTTCTACAGACCAGGAACGAGAGATTCTCAATACGGTTTGCAGGCTTCTAAGAAACGGGGGCGTCAGATGTCAGGTTATTACTCCGAGGGCCCGATGTCCAACTGGGTCGAAGACCGGGATATGGCTTTGCTCGCCAAGTACAGGGTATGGATATTGGATCGCAAAGAGACCCTTAGCTCCATAACCCCATTCGATCTGTGGTGCTGCCAGCATAACTACGACAACCGCGGTCTGCAATTCGGGCACGAAGCCATGGCGATCCCCGGGTGCAAAGGGTACGACTGCAGGCTGAAAGACGGGTGGGTGTACGTTGCCGTCATACCCACCACAGACGATGAGAAGGCGAAGCGCGAGGTCCTGTGTGCCGAGCGCCTGGCTCCCTGGATCGAAGACTTCGACAGGGAGTACCACAAGTACACAGACGCGCTGATGGAGCGTTATCTGCCCTTTCAGGCGATCGACATGGAGGCGCTCGAGGACTATCAGCTTCAGGACGCCTTCGATGACTGGATCGAGATCTATCGCCGGGGCGGCAATTGGCACTTCCCTATCCTGCTTGCCTTCGCCAAGATATACACGATGTTCGACGAAATGTGTGTCAAGGAAGCCGGATTCGGCGTGGACGATCCGCTGTTCAGCGATCTCATGGCCGGCTTCGAGCAGATAATGATGGTCGGCGATCGCGGGCTCTTCAATCTCGGGGTCAGGGCGCGCGAACTGGGCCTCGAACCGCTTTTCAACGAGACTCGGGACAACGACGAGCTCTATCTCGAGCTCGGACAAACCGAGGCCGGCCGGACCTGGCTCAAGGAGCTGGGAGACCACCTATGGGTCTATGGCTGGCGGTCGGCAGAGAACTGGGACTGCGGCCGTCCCTCCTGGGTGGAGAAGCCGAGCCTCTCTTTCCCCTCGATAAAGCGATTCATGGCTAGGCCGACCTTCTTGGCCGACGAGTTGCGTCCGAGCTTGATCGCCAAGCGGGAGGCCGCCGAGAAGGAAGTCCTTTCTCGCGTAAGCGAGGAGAAGAGGCCCGAGTTCCTCAAGCTGATGAAGGCCGCTCAGCGGTGCGGACCCATCGATCAGGACCACGTGTTCTACTGCGAGCACTACGGCAATGCCCTGGCGCGTAAGGTCACGAAAGAGGTCGCCGAGCGGTTCGTGGCCCAGGGCGTCATCGACCATCCGGACGACATCTACTACATGCTCCCGGACGAGATCAGTCTCCGGATCCTCGGCCGATATCCGGCCCACGAGTTGGTCGCCATACGCAAGAAGCAGCATGCGGAATTCCGGGCCGCGGAGCCCGAGATGTTCATCGGGGATCCGACCGCGATACCGTGGGCTCTGGCCAGCAGCCCGATGCTGCGCGCCACCGTGGCGTCGTTCCCGCGCGTCAGGCCCGAGCTGGGCGCCGACCTCTACGCCACCGTTTCCACCCCGGGCGTGGCTGAAGGAGAGGTGTGCGTGCTTCGCGACGCGACCGACTTCGACAAGTTCCGTCCCGGTGCCATCCTGGTCGCCAATCTGACGACTACGGCCTGGACGCCGCTCTTCAGCTTTGCCAAGGCGATAGTCGTCGACGTAGGCGGGGTGCTGAGCCACTCGGCAGTCTTGGGCCGCGAGTATGGGATCCCCGTTCTCGCCGGTTGCGAGCAGGCCACCAAGAAGTTGAAGGACGGCATGAGGGTCAAGGTCGACGGCGACATCGGAGCGGTCTGGATTCTGGAGGAGTAGTCGCTCCTCAAGAGGTTCTTCCTCATGGGCGGGTTTCGTCTACCCGGGGCCTCTGCTGTTCTAGACCCTGGTCGTAGCCTTTGGGAGCGTGATCCAGTCGGCATCGGCAGCCTTTTCCAGCACCGCCAGAAACGTTCGCACAGCCGGAGAGCGATAGGCATCGGGCAGGTACACGATGTCGACCTCGATTGCCAAAGGTCCCTCGCGAAGGGGCACTTCGATCAGCCGACCGGCCGCGAGTTCGGCGCGTACGTCGGGCTCGAAGAAGAAGGCCAAAGTTGCCCGTTCGGCTGCGTACTGTTTCATTAGGTCGAGCGAGCCGGTTTCTAGGGCCACCGCCGGCGCGACCCCGTATTCGGCCAAGCGCTCGCGCAGGACGCTCCCGGCGCTGGAGCCCGGCTCCCGAAACACGAACGGCTGTCCCTCGAGCTCCTTCCAACTGACAACCCGTCTCCCGGCGAAAGGATGGCCGGGCCCCGTAGCCATGATGAACTCAACGTGCCACAGTGGTCTGATGCGCAACTGAGGCGAGTAGGCCTGGCGCCCCACGACTGCCAGATGGTAGGCCAGAGTTTCCACACCCCTGACCGCCTCCTGCGAGGTGCAGTCTCTCAGCACCACCGTGACGCCCGGATGAGTTTCCTCGAAAGCCGTGATGGTTGACATGAGGAAGCGAGCGGACATCTTGCCTGCCCCGACGCGCAATTCGCAGCGTCCCACGCGTGTCAGATCTTCGAGGGCTTGTTCGAGCCTGTCCGCCGCTTCAAACACCGGTCGGGCTTGCTCGTACAGTACCTGACCCTCTGGTGTCAGCGTCACTCCCCTCCCGGCTTTCTGGAAGAGGGCGATCTTGTGATACGACTCGAGACCACGGATGGCGTGGGTCACCGCCTGGGGAGTGATCACGAGCACCTCTGCGGCCCGACCAAAGCTGCCCTCGCGGGCCGCGGTATAGAAAATGCGGAACTGGTTAAGGTTCAGTGGCACGCAAGGCTCCCGACATCCGCTGGCGGCTCCACTGTGCTGCGGCGATAGTAAAGCATAGCTTGACTCAGCCTAAATACAACTCCATTGTGCCCGCCGCGGTTTGCAGCCATGATGTGTTCCGTGGACAGAAGATACGACGGCGTCATCATCGGAGCGGGACCCAACGGCCTGTGCGCGGGCGCTTACCTGGCCGGAGCCGGCCAGAAGGTGCTGCTCTTGGACCGACGGGTGGAGATCGGGGGAGGGTTGGCCACTGAGCAGGTGACCATCCCTGGCTTCTTACACAACACCCACGCCGTGTACCACGCCATGGTCGACTATGCTCCCATCTTCGCCGACCTCCGTTTGGGCGAGGACTACGGTTTGAGGTTCATCAAACCCGAGGTAGTGATGTCGATGCCGCTGAGGGACGGGCGCGCTCTCAGCATCTATGCCGACCCGGAGCGGACCTGTGCATCGCTGGCCAAGTTCTCGGCGAAGGACGCCCAGGCATACAGGGAGACATACCACCTGTTCCGCAAGTTCATGGACGAGTTCCTGGCTCCGGCTACCTACGTGCGGGCGCATCCGGCGATCGAGGCAATCGTCAAGATGGAATCGCACGAGCTTACTCGCGAACTGCGGGCCTATCAGGAGAAGTCACCCCGACAGATCGTCGATGAGATCTACGAGAACGAGCACGTGCGGGCGCTGATGCTCTACGCCGCCTGCAAGTGGGGGCTCGATTACGATCTGGAAGGGCTTGGGTTCTTGGTGCCGCTCTACCTCGACCGCGCCGCGAACTATCAGATCTGCGTCGGAGGCTCGCACCGGCTCTCGCACGTCATCAGCAAGTTCATCTACGACCACGGGGGCATGATCTGGGGCAGCGCCATCATCAAGCGGATCGTGGTCGAGGACGGGATCGCCAAGGGCGTCGAGCTGAGCGACGGACGGGTGGTTGAAGCGGACTGGGTGGCCAGCACCATCGACCCATACCAGACCTTCTTGGACTATGTGGGGGAACAGAACCTGGACTCGGACTTTGTCCGCCGCACCGGGGATTTCGCCTGGGAGAGCATGAGCCTGTTCGTGGTGCACATGGCCTTGACCGAACCTCCGGCTTTCTCGGCGGCCGCCGCCAACCCCGATGTCAGCCGGTCGCTAATCAACTTCGTCGGCTGCGAGACCGAAGATGAACTTGTGGCGCACTGGGATGCCGTCCGGCGGGGTGAACTGCCGTCCGGTGGCTTCAACTGCGCGTTTCCCAGCGTGCACGATCCCACCCAGGCTCCCAACGGCAGACACACCGGGCTTATCTCACAGCACGCACCCTACAGGCTCCGGGGAGATCCGGAGCACTGGTGGAGAATGCGCCAGGAGCATGCCCGGCGGCTCGTGGCCACCCTGAACCAATATGCTCCGAACGTCGACGAGGAGACGATTCTCGCTCACTACATATGTAGTCCGCTCGACATAGAGAACAAGTTCTTCAACATGAAACAGGGCTCGATTAAGGTCGGGGGCTACTACCCGTTGCAGATGGGCTACAACCGTCCCAACGAGTACTGCTCGCGCCATCTCACCCCCATAAAGAACCTCTACATCGGGGGAGCGAGCGTGTTCCCCGGCGGGCTGGTTCTTTTTGGCAGCGGATACAACTGCGCGACGGCCATATGTGAGGACCAGGGTATCGAGGCTTGGTGGCAGCCTCCGCCTCACGTGCAAGAGGCAGTGGCCAAGGGTCTTCTCTAAAAAGCAACGGATTCGCGGCGCACCCGCGCAAGGAGGACGGCGTTATGAAGGTCAATTCCACGGGCCTGGGAAAGACGACCCTCACCGCGCACATCTCCGGCATCGGCCCCGGTGACGAGCCCGCCGGCCTGACCATGAAGATCGAGTCGACGGAGCCGGTTCATTGGTACATAACCTGCCGCATGGAACCGGGCGATATCCGGACCGCCATTAGGATGGTGCTGAAACCCGGCGTCATCTTTCGGATCCTCAGGATGGCACTGGGACTGACCCGGAAGCCGGCCGAACTCGAGGCGGTCGCGGAGGCGAAGCCAAATGGCTGACGCGACGTATGACGCCATAATCGCCGGCGGCGGCCATCACGCGACCATCATCGGCTGCTATCTTCAGAAGGCCGGATTGAGGACGGCCATCTTTGAGAGACAGATGGAGATTGGCGGCGGGGCCTGTGTTGAGGATCTGCCCGCCCCCGGCTTCATCCAGAACCCCTGCGCCCATTACACTCGTTTTTGGGCGCACCCCGCATACAAGGACTTCGATCTGAGGAGCAAGGGGCTGGTATACGTCTTCCCCGATGCCAATCAGGGGATGGTGTTTGATGATGAGACCTGCTACGTGGGCTACTCATGCTTGAAGGTCGATCCCGAAAGCGGCAAAGAGACGTTTTCCCAAGAGGACTTCGACAAGACCCACCATGAGATCTCGCGCTTTTCGGGCCCCGACGCCGGCACCTACGCCCGGCTCTTCGAGCTCTATCGGGACAAGTGGCGTGGCGCCCTTCGCGAATACCGCTACAATCCTCCGACCCCTTGGGGAACGGCCAACGCCCTGGAGCGCCTGCTCGACGATCCGGAAAGCGGCATCGAGCCGGTTCATCAGTTCATGAGCGGCAAGCAGATCGCCTACGATTTCTTCGAAAGCCCCGAACTTCGTACCTTGTTCATGCGCGCCGTTTCGACCTCGGCCGCTTGTTACCCGCACGACGTGATCGGGCTGCACGGCCTGATCCACACCATAGCCCTGGTCTTCTCCTGGGAGTCGGCCTCCGTCGCGCTTGGCGGTTCGCACAGTATCTCGCACGCTCTCCAGCGGGCGTTCAGCGAGATGGGAGGTAAGTTCTTCGTGCACCATGAGGTGGACAAGGTAGTGGTTGAGAACGGCTCCGCCGTCGGGGTGCGCCTGGTCGACGGCAGCGAGATCAGAGCGACAGAACTGGTGGTGAGCGATCTGGGCGTACCCCAGACCATGTTCCGGCTCCTGGGGGAGGAGTACCTGACTCCCAAGCAGATCCACAGGGTCAAGAACATCGACTACGATCGCATAGGCGGATGGTATGGCAACGTCGCGCTTCATGAGTTGCCCAAATACAAGGCTGCGAGCTACAACCCTGACTGTGGCATGCTGCCCAGGCTCTACGTGGGGCCCAAGGATCCCGACTACGCGCAGTACTATCATGCGCAGGTAATAAGCAAGGGGTGGGGCGACAAGCTCCTCATGCTGACCGGAACCGACAGCCTCTGGGATCCAACCCGGGCACCTGCGGGCAAGCACACGATCAACATAGAGGAGATGGCGCCCCCGCTGCGCTTCTACTCCGAGCGGGAGTGGCTGCGCAAGAAGAAGGAGTTCGTTGTTTCGGCGGTGCAGAAGTGGGAGCAGTTCGCTCCCAACATGACCATGGATAATGTGATCGACGCGTTCATAACCACGCCCTATGACGTGGTGCAGCGTCACCCCGACATGATCGAGGGCAGTTGGAACTCGGGATCGATGTTCGCCTCCCAATTGGACCGCTTCCGGCCCTGTCCGGAATTCTCGGACTATCGAACGCCCGTGAGGAACCTCTACACCTGCTCGGCCAACCAGCATTCCGCCATGGGGATTGGGAGAGGGAGCAGCTATGCTGCCTACAAGGTGATCGCCCAGGACCTGGGCTTGACCAAGTTCTGGGAGGGTCGCGCCTTCTAACACCGCCATGCTTGAAGCTTCACGGGGGAGGCATTAAGTGTCCGGTTACTACACGGAAGATCCGCTCTGCGGCTGGGTTGAAGAGCGGGACATGGCCCTGCTTGAGAAGTATCGGGTCTGGATCCTGGATCGAAAGGAAACGCTCAGCTCCCCTACCCCGTTCGACTTGTGGTGTCTCCAGCACAACTACGACAACCGAGGCGAGCAATACGGACACGAGGCTATGGCGGTTCCGGAATGCAAGGGCTTCGAGTGCAGACTGAAAGACGGGTGGGTGTACGTAGCCGCGCAGCCGACGACCCCGGAGGAGAAGGCCGCTCGCGAGCCCCTGTGCCGAGAGCGCCTGGCTCCTTGGATAGAAGATTTCGAGAGGGAGTATCACAAGTACACCGATCCTATGATGGCGCGGTATCTCGCCTTCCAATCGATAGACATGGAAGCGCTGGAGGACTATCAGCTGCAGGAAGCCTTCGACGGGTGGGTCGAGATCTATCGTCTCGGCGGTTACTACCACTTCCCTCCCGCGCTCGCGGCCGCGATGATCTACCTGCTTTTTGGGGAGACGTGCTTGAAGGAGGCGGGGGTCGGCCTGAACGACCCTTTGTTCAACGATCTCATGGCCGGCTTCGACCACAAGATGCTGGAAGATGATCGTGGCCTTTTCATGCTCGGAGTCCGAGCACGGGAACTGGGACTCGAGCCGCTTTTCAGCCAGGGGAAAGATGACGACGAGCTACACCTGAAGCTCGAACAGACACAGAACGGACGAACCTGGCTCAAGGAGCTGGGGGAGCATCTCTGGGTCTACGGTTGGCGGACGCCCGAAAACTGGGACTGCAGTCATCCCTCGTGGGTTGAGAAGCCGAGCCTCTCATTTCCCTCGATAAGGCGCTTCATGGCGCGGCCGACCTT
>Ga0214473_10001735_pt1 | contig 27980 bp, 27 predicted proteins | sample RVTome_7_FD_203509 | JGI IMG/M metagenome (GOLD analysis project Ga0214473, IMG submission 203509) | Soil microbial communities from uranium-contaminated site in the Upper Colorado River Basin, Wyoming, United States - RVT98D197 | ecosystem: Environmental > Terrestrial > Soil > Contaminated >...
CGTGAATCCCCAGATGGGGGGTGCTGAGGGCGAGCGAGCGATTGCGCGCTATCTGGCCGAGCGGCTTCAAGGCCTGGGTCTGATACCTACGGTGACCGAGGTGCAGCCGGGGCGCCCCAACGTCCTGGCGACCGTTCCCGGAACGCCCGGCGGACCGCACCTCCTGTTCGAGGCTCACACGGACACGGTCCCACCATCCCACGGCCAGGACGAGCCGTTCAACCCGCGCCTCCAGGGTGATCGCCTGTTCGGCCGCGGCAGTTGCGACACCAAGGCGTCCGTGGCCGCGATGTTTCTGGCCCTGGCAAGTGTCCTGCCCGCCCGGGACCGGCGTGTGACGGTTTCCGTGGCATTCACCGCGGGCGAGGAGTTCGGTCACGTGGGTGTGAAGCACCTCATCGCCTCGGGATTCCGCTGCGACGCCGCCGTCGTCGGAGAGCCCACGGGGCTGGACGTGGTCTCGGCCCACAAGGGCATTCTGCGCTGGAAGATGGTGACCACGGGGAGGGCCGCCCACAGCTCGAATCCCGAGGAGGGGTGTAATGCCATCCTCAAAATGGCGGCGGTGGTTCGGGCGTTGGAGGAAAAGCTGATCCCGCAGCTCCGAGAGCGGCGACATCCCCTGCTTGGGCCCCCCACCCTCAGCGTGGGGCGGATCGAGGGGGGGCTGCAGGTGAACGTGGTGCCCGACCGCTGCGTGGTCGAGGTGGACCGGCGACTCCTGCCGGGAGAGACCTGGGCCACCATCCGGGACGAACTGGAGGAAGCGCTCGCCCCACTCCGCACTGCGGATCCCGATCTTCAGCTCCTCATCCAGGAGCCGTACCAGCACCTGGTCAGCCTGGAAACACCCGGCGACGCCCCGATTGTGCGTCTCACCCGGGAGGCGGTCCGCCGGATTGACGGCGAGCATCCGGTCCGGGCCGTGGCCTTCGGCACCGATGCGGCCGAACTCTCGGCCGCGGGCATTCCCAGCGTGGTGTTTGGACCGGGCAACATCGGGCAGGCCCACACCAGCGACGAGTACGTCGAGATCCGGCAGGTGGTGAAGGCCGCCGCCATCTACCGGGAGATCATGTTGACCTTCTGAGGCGCCGCCAGCCTCTTTGCCCTGCTATTTCCTTGACAGGCCCGACGCCTGGGGTGGTAGCATCGGCGTGGATGAAGGACCCCGCCAAGGGCGGGGCGAAAGGGGTGTCCATGTTCGGACTGGGAATGCCGGAGCTGCTGGTGATCCTGGTGATCGGCCTCCTGGTCTTTGGGGCGGCGCGGTTGCCGGAGATCGGCAGCTCGCTGGGCAGGGCGATCAAAGGATTCAAGGAGGCCTCGGAGAAGCGTGAGCCGGAACCCCCCGAGCCCAAAGACGCCAAAGCGGAGGTGAAGGGGACCGCGGGGAAGACGTGCCCTGACTGCGGGAAGACGGCGCAACCGGATGCCGTGTTCTGCCCGGGGTGCGGGAAGAAGCTGGCCGAGTCGGCCTGAGCCGACTCGGAATTCAAAATGGAAAACGGACAACCGACAACGCAAAAACGGGCTTCATTCCGAGTCAATGGCCGGTTTTCAGTTGTCGGTTGTCGGTTTTGAATTGGCGCGGGGCACGTTCCGACGACGACCGCAGCGACCAGAAAGCGAAAAGGCCCCCGAGGGATTCCCCGGGGGCCTTTTGGTTCCTGCGATGCGCTGCTAGATCGGCTTGGTGACGTTCGCGGCCTGCAGGCCCTTCGGACCCTGGACCACGTCGAACTCCACGGCCTGACCCTCGTTGAGCGTCTTGAAGCCGTTCGCCTGAATGGCGGAATAGTGCACAAACACATCCTCACCGTCAGGCCGCTCGATGAACCCGAAGCCCTTGGCATCGTTGAACCACTTTACGGTTCCTTTGCTTCGCAACCTACAACACCTCCTTTCCTTCTGGCGCTCCGACGCCCCGCAGCGGGGCGGTCTGTCCCTGAAAACACAAAAACCGCAGGAGCGGCGTCTGCTCCTACGGTCCTTCCCTGCGAAAGCAACCAACGGAACGATGACTACCGAACCGCGCGAACGATAGCCCGCCTCCTTCGGAGTGTCAAGGATTATTTCGCGTTTGCTTTCGTGTCATTCCCTGACGGAGGCGAGGCGCGGCGCGATCGCATCCACCCGAACGTCCTCCACGGCGATCTCGGCGGCGTGGATCACCTCGTCGGCGGCCCACACCGTGGTCTCGCGCCGATCTCCCGTGATGCCGACGATCCCGCGCAGGACCCGGAGGATATTGTCATTGATGCGGATGGCATTGGTCTGGATGGGTGCGGCCAGGCGGCCGTCTCTGATCCGATAGGAGTCTCCCACCACCGTGCAGGTGAAATCCCCCGCCCGCAGCCCGTTGATCGGATAGGTGTACCAGATGCGGCCGATGAACAGGCCGTCTTCCACCCGGGCCAGCAGCTGGTCCAGCGAGACGGGCTGGTGGCTCTCCACGACGACGTTGGTCGGTGAAACGCCCGGCGGGGCATCGAAGCGCCGGCCGCCTCCCTCGCCAAACCGGAATCCGTTCCGGGGAACCAGGGCTTTGGGCACCGACCGGGGGTCGCGCCCGAGCTTGGCGGCGGCGCGGGGGTCCTTGAGGAGGCGCTGCTGCTCGTAATAATTCGTCAGCAGGCCGGCCAGTCTTCCCCGCTGGATCAGCCGGGTCTTTCCCGTCGGCAGCCCCTCGCACGTGATGCCCTTGCTGGCCGTCGCCCCGCGGAGGGCGCCGTGATCGGCCAGAGTGAAGAGCGGGCTGGCAACCCGCCGTCCCAGCCGTCCCTGGAACGCCGAGGTCTCGGTGTAGAAGCTGCCGGCGGTGAGGCAGGGGAGGACGAGATTGTTGAGGAGATCGGCAACCGGTTGCTTGCCGAAGATCACCCGGTAGCGCCCGCTCGGAATCCGCTCGCCCCCGATGGCCCGGATGGCGTTCTCCGCCGCCTCGGCGCCACTTGCACCGGTGAACCCCGCCAGGCGGGTGCCCGTGCTCCAGCCGCTCCCCTTGGCGTCGGCCGTCTCGACCATGGCGGTGATGGCGCTCAGGATGAGCGTGGACTCGTCTGTCTGCGCCTCGGGCATGTGGGTGGACGCGATGGCGATCCGCTCCTGGAGGATGGTGACATCCCCGCTCAGGATGAGGCCCAGCCCCGGGACGGCCTGGCTGGAGCCGGCCATCCGGGTGAGGACAGGGGATCGGGCAAACACATCCAGGCCCCGCGTGATCACCCTCCATCCGGTCTCGACCAGATCCCGATCCGACAGGCGGAGCAGGGCGGGGTCGTGATAGCGCCGGAGGCGGCGGCGTTCCTTGCCGGGATGGGGCAGCGAGGTGAACTCGGGATCCATTACGGCCGCCTGCCGGGCCTTGTCCAGGGCCCGCCGCACCCCCTCCGGCGTGAGATCGTTGGGCTCGCTGCCACTGCCGACGCAGAGCCCATCGGGAGCACGGAAGACCGCCTGAACCCCGACGCCGACGGATTCCAGCGATTTGGGCTCCTCGACGCCGTTACACGGGATGTGGGAGGTGAAGTGGACCCGGGCCACCAGGCCGGCATTCGCGGCCGCGAAGATCTCCGCCTCCGCCACGTCGTCCATCGCCCGGATGAGTTCGAGGCCTTCGCTCGCGGCGCGGCCCAGCGCCCGGGTGGGGATCATGCGGTACCCCCCGTCAGGACCGCCCGGCTTCGCAGCGTGGGGCCGCCGTTTCCCACGCGCTTGACCTGCATGGGCTGGCCCTTGCCGCAGTTCGGGACGGGGATGAGCCGAAAATCCGTCCCGACGGCGTCCACCTGCATCAGGAACTGCCGGCTATCCGCCATGATCCCCCCATCGCGGAGGAGCGGGCCCACTTCCCCGCGGCGGATCTCATAGACCTTCATGGCGGAGATCCGGAAGTTCTCGCGGGACTCCGCGATGGATGGCGTCCGGTGTCCGACCAGGTAGTAGCCGTGGTCGATCTCCTGGATGAGGTCGCGGGGATCGCGGTCGCCTTTGGCGAAGACGGTGTTGGACATCCGGATCAACGGGACGAGCGCGGGCTCGGTGGCGGTCCAGTGGCCGTTGGGCTCCCCGCCGAAGATGGCGGCGGTCTGGCGGCTGTTCATGAAGCCCCGGAAGATGCCCCGGTCGATGTGCACCACGCGCCTGGCCGGGACGCCCTCGTGATCGTACCGGTAATGGCCGTAGCCGGGGAGGGCCGGGTCCGAGAACGTGGTGACCAGGGGGGACGCGATCTGGTTCCCGACCTGGGTGTCGGTGAGGGAGCGGAGCAGCCACGAGCGCCCGGCATAGCCCGTCTCCATCTTCAGGGCGCGGTCCAGCTCGGTCGGATGGCCGATGATCTCGTGGGCCAGGAGGGCGGTGAAGTGGGGATCGGTCACCACCACGACCTCGCCCTCGGTCGTGGGCGCCGGCCTGGCGCGGGTGAGGCTGGCGGCGTCCGCGGCCAGGCGGGTGGCGAAGGTCCGGAAGTCCGGGAAGGACAGGATGGGGCTGCCCGGCGGATCCTCCACACCCCGGATCAGGACTTCCCATCCCCGCTGGTGGCCCATGGCGTCGGACAGCTCCTGGGTTACCCCGTTCTCCTGCGCCACCACGAAACACGTCCCCTGGGTGAGGGCGAAGGTCTGGTCGATGAGGGCGCCCTCGGTGCTGACGAAGAGCTCTCGGCTGATCTGGGTGAGGGCGCCGATGGAGTTATAGATCACCGCGGCCGACGTGGCCTTGACCGCGCTCCCGACCTCGCGGGTGAGGGCGGCGATGTCCGCCAGGGGGACCGAGCGCGGGTCCACCTCGAAGGCGGCCGGCACGGCGTCCCGGTTCGCTGGCACGGCGGCCAGCCGGGTATCCCACAGCGCGCCGGCCAGCACGGGAAAGGCGCCCGCGGCCGCGGCCTTCCCGCGGGCGTTGGCGGCCGCGCGCTCGTGGGCGCGGGCCAGGCCGTCGCGGATCACGCGGCCCAGCCGGTCCCAGTCGGCCGCCCCCAGGCTCTGCCCGTAGTACCCGGGCGCGCGGACACCCTCCCCCGCGATCACCCGGATGCCAAAGGCCAGGGTCTCATCCCTGCCGTTCTGCTTGCTGTGGCCGTTCTCGGCCCAGGCGAACTGGGACTCGACGACTTCCAGGCGCAGGTCGGCATAGGCACACCCGAGGCGGGCGGCTTGGCGAATGAACTGGTCGGCGATCCGTCCCTGGATCTCCCCGATGAGTTCAGCGGTGAAAGTCCGAGGTGCCATGGACGCCTCCGCGTCTGACCCCTCCTCCTCGCCCCCCCGGCCCGGGGGGAACCCAGGGGGCACCCGGAAGGCATCCGGGGAGGGCTGGAGAGGTGGTGGAGACGCGGGATTATAGACCCTTTTCACGAAATGTCGAATATCGAACCCGCCAGAGGCGGGAATGTCGAATGACGAAGGCCACGACCCGTTGCACACGAAAAACGCAACGGGTATCCCGGCAACTCCCAAACCGTCCCCGTTCGAAATTCATCCACGCCATGGCGTGGCGATTCGACATTCGATATGGCTTTCAGGCCCGGCCGCGTGTGGGTTCTTGACGGGTCAGGCGATGTTTGGTAGCGTCAGGCGTCTCCGGTGGCCGCCTTTGTGTGAAGGGCCGGTGTCGCGGCCCAGCCTGGGTGACACCGCCTCGGAGGTCACCGGCGCTCCGACCCTCCGCGACCGTGCGCCGCTCCTCCGGCTAGCGCGTTCCATATCAGGTTGCTCCCTGGTCGCGGTCCGTGCCGAGACGACCGACAGTTTGGGCCATGCCCGAGACCGTACCCGTGGATGAAGAGCTTCGCCCTGGGGTCGCGCTGTGGGAGGCCGGCCGGTACGTCGAGGCGCACGAGGAATTCGAACACCTCTGGCTGGTGGAGGTGGGGCCGCGCCGGCACTTCCTGCGCGGCCTCGTGCATGCGGCCATGGGGTTCCACTACCTGACGGTGGGTGATCTGATATCGGCCCGATCGAAGTTGGCTTCGGCCGCGAACCTCCTGGACGGGTTCCCCGGGGACTTCCTGGGCCTGGACGTGGATGGGGTCCGGGCGGGGATCCTCGCGTCGCAGGCGGCGCTGGAGACCGGCGGATACGACGCGCCCACGGATCTCGGTCGGGTGAACATCCCCCGCCTCACCCAGGCGGCCGCCATGCGGGATGTCCGGACAACTGGAACCTGAACCTCTCCGAAGGAGTTGTCATCCGTGCACCAAGTCATCATCCTGGGATCGGGACCGGCGGGGCTCACCGCGGCGCTGTACGCCGCCCGGGCCCACCTCAGGCCCCTCGTGGTGGATGGCCACGAGACCGGCGGACAGCTCACCCTGACCACCATGGTGGAAAACTATCCAGGCTTTCCCGACGGGCTGATGGGGCCTGACCTGATCGCGGCCATGCGGAAGCAGGCGGAACGGTTCGGGGCCAGCTTCCGCGGGGGCAGCGCGACGGTTGCAGACCTCTCCCGGCGCCCGTTCCGGATCACCCTTGACGGCCAGGTGGAGGAGTGCCAGACCCTGATCATCGCCACGGGCGCCTCGGCCAAGCTCCTGGGGCTCCCGTCGGAGCGGAAGCTGATGGGACACGGGGTCTCCACCTGCGCCACCTGCGACGGCTTCTTCTTCCAGGATCAGGACATCATCGTGGTCGGTGGGGGCGACTCGGCCATGGAGGAGGCGACCTTCCTGACGAAGTTCGCCCGGCGGGTGAGCGTGGTTCATCGCCGGGACAAGCTCCGGGCCTCCAAGATCATGCAGGAGAAGGCCAGGAAGAACCCCAAGATCGATTTCACCTGGGACTCCACGCTGGCGGAGATCCAGGACGTGGATCAGGGGAAGGTGACGGGCGTCCGCCTCCGGAACCTGAAGACCTCGGCGATCACGGAGCGGTCGGTGGATGGGGTCTTCATCGCCATCGGGCATACCCCCAACACCCAGATCTTCCGCGGCCTGCTGGACATGGACGAGGTCGGCTATATCAAGACCCAGGATGGGACCAAGACGAGCCTGCCGGGAGTGTTCGCGGCCGGGGACGTGCAGGATCGGGTGTACCGGCAGGCCATCACCGCGGCCGGGTCCGGGTGCATGGCGGCCATGGATGCCGAGCGCTTCCTGGAGCACGCGGGGCACTGAGGCCTGGGCAGGGGGGCAGACGGGAGAGGTTGGGCGGGACGGGAAAATCCTCCTACAATTCGTATCGAATGGTATCGCCGAAAGGATCCTCCATGGTAGGATGCGCGCCGTGACCGACGAAACGACGGATGCCCCCAAGAAGAAGATCCTGATCATCGACGACGAGAACGACTTGGTGGTTCTGGCGACCCACGCCTTGACCCTGGACCGGTCTGACATCGAGGTCATCGGCGCCAAGGACGGGCCATCGGGCATCCAGCGGGCCAAGACGGACCAGCCATCGGTCATCATCCTCGACATCATGATGCCGAAGATGGATGGATACGAGGTGTGCCGGCAGCTGAAGGCGGATCCGGAGACCCGTGGCATCCCCGTGGTGATGCTCACAGCCAGCAACGATCCCCAACTCAACCAGAAAGCCTTCGAGGCGGGGGCCGTGGCCTGCCTGACCAAGCCGTACCGGCGAGCATCGCTGATGAATTGCGTGGACATGGCGTTGGCGAATAGAGAGCGATCACGCGGGCGATCCACCTGAGTGCTTGATTGCATAGCCGCCGCGCACCCCCGCGAGCTGCGCTGCCCATGGACACCCAAGTCGGTTTGGTTCGCGCCTTGGTCCCGGTGACCCTCACGCTCCAGGTCCGGATCCCCGGCGATCATCCCTCCGTCCCTGTCCTGGGCGACGAGCGCATGGGTTCCGCCACCCTGGTGGATGCCCAGGGCATCCTGCTGACCGTGAACTACGTGGTGATCGGCGGGCGGGAGATCGTCGCCACGCTGCCTGACGGGCGCCGCTTCCCTGCAGACATCGTTGCCCAGGATTTCGACAGCGGGATGGCCGTGCTCTCCATCCCGGCCCGCTCTTCGACGTCCGCGGGCGGATGGTCGGGCTCACCTCGCTCAACCTGGGTCAGGTGGGTCGCTTCAGCCTGGCCATCCCGGTGCACCTGTTCACCGAGTATCGCGACGACCTGTTGCACCACGGGCGGGTGCAACGCCGCGGCCGCCGGGCCTGGGTCGGATTCTACCCCCAGCCGACGGCCTCCGGGATCGTGGTGGCGGGACTGGTGCCGGAAGCGCCTGCCTCCCGGTCGGGGATGCGGGAGGGCGACATGGTCTTGGCGGTCAACTTCCGCGAGGTGGCCACGCGGGAGGAGCTGTACCAGGAGATGTGGAAGCACCCGGCGGGCGCCCTCCTGCGCTTCAGCATCCTGCGGGGTGAGGCGCGCACTACCGTCGAGGTGGTGTCGGAAGATCGGGCCGAGTTTTACCGGTAGATCGGGGGCCCGGCCGAGGCGGTGCGGCCGCGCGGGGGACGGAGGACAGCATGCCACCTGAGATCTCGGCGGAGAAGCTGCGGGGCGTCCTGGAGGTCGTCCGCCTGGCCAATGCCGAGACGGATCTGGGCTCGCTGATCACCCTGGTCACCCAGCAGGCCTGCGCGCTGCTGTCCGCGGATCGGGGGTCGCTGTACCTGCTGGAGAAGGAGACCGGGGAACTCCGGTCCTCCATGGCGCTGGGCCTTCAGGGCAAGACCATCCGCCTGAAGCTGGATCAAGGCGTGGCCGGCCTCGTCGCGACGACCGGCCAGCCCATCGTGGTGGACCATGCCTATGCCGACGCCCGCTTCTACCGGGCCGTGGACGAGGCCACCGGCTACCGGACAGAGCAGATCCTGTGCGGGCCCATCAAGGGTCGGCGGGGAGAGATCCTGGGTGTGCTGGAGCTGTTGAATAAACCCACCGGCTTCACGCCCGAAGACGAGGCGGTCCTGGGCCTCCTGGCGTCCCAGGCGGGCGTCGCCCTGGCGAATGCCCAGATCTACGACGGGCTTCGCACCAACCTGGACCGGCTGTCCCGCCTGATGAAGGTCGGCACCGCCATCAGTTCCGAGCTGGACCTGGACGCCCTGCTCCGGACCATCTCCCAGACCACGTCGCACCTGCTCCAGGCGGAGCGGAGCACGGTCTTCCTGGTGGACCGCGCCCGCGGGGAGCTCTGGTCGCGGGTGGCTGAGGGGCTGGACCAGCAGGAGATTCGCATTCCCATGCACGCCGGGATCGCCGGCAGCGTGGCCACCGCGGGGACGCCGGTGCGGATCAGCGACGCCTATACCGATCCGCGATTCAATCCGGACGTGGACAAGCGCACCGGGTTCCACACCCACAACATCCTGTGCGCGCCCATGCGGAATGCGCGGGGCCAGGTGATCGGGGTCTTCCAGGTGCTGAACAAGCGGGGTGGGGATTTCACCGTGCTGGACGAGCAACTCCTGTCCAGCCTCTCGTCTCAGGCCGCCGTCGCCATCGAGAACGCCCAGCTCTACGACGAGGTGCAGCGCGCCTACACCGAGCTCCGGGTCCTGGACAAGATGAAGTCGGACTTCCTCAACACCGTGTCCCACGAGTTGCGGACGCCGCTGGCCCCCATCCTCGGGTATTCCGAGATCCTCCTCTCGGGGAGCATGGGACAACTGCCGGCCGGGTGCCGCCGGGGGATCGAGGCCATTGCGGAGAGCGGGAAGCGGCTGCACGCCATCGTCGAGAGCCTGCTGATTTTCGTCCGCCTGGACCAGGGCGAGGTGGCGCTGAGCCGGGAACCCGTGGATCTCGCCCTCGCGCTGCACAAGGTCGTGGAGTCGTTCCACGCCAAGGCCGACGAGCGCAAGCTGCAGCTCGCCGTCGAGGTGGGGGAGGCCCTCCCCCAGGTGCTCGCCGATCCGCAGGAGCTGCAGACGGCCCTGACCCACCTGGTGGACAACGCCGCCAAGTTCACGCCGGCCGGTGGGCGGGTGACGGTTGCGGCCAAACCCACGGTGGAACCGGACGGAAGGCTGGCCGTGGAAATCGCCGTCCGGGATACCGGCATCGGCATCCCGCCGCATCTGCACGTCAAGGTCTTCGAACGGTTCTACCAGGTGGACGGATCCCTCACGCGCAAGTTCGGGGGTGTGGGCATCGGGTTGGCCGTGGTCAAGCAGATCATCGAGGCCCACGGCTCGCACGTCGTCCTGGAGAGCGAGTCGGGCAAGGGCTCGACGTTCCGCTTCGTGCTCCCAGCCGCGGATTAAGCGGGCCACACCTTTGGCGCGCGGCCATGGCCGCCGGGCCTGGGCGCGTGGGCGCGTCGATTCCTTTCTCTCCCATCCGCAAAGGGGCTGATCCCCCATGGACGCAGAGCAGGTCGTGGTGCGCGCCGAGGCCGCGAGGACATTCTGCCAGGCGGTCTTGGAGGGGGCCGGGCTGCCCACACCGGATGCGTTCCTCGTCGCCGACGCCCTGATTGATGCCGACCTGCGCGGCGTCTCCACCCACGGCCTGGTCCGGTTCCCGATCTACGTCACGCGCGTGCGCCAGGGGCTGGTGAGGGCGCGGCCCGAGATGCGGGTGGTATCCAGCCGGGGGGCGACGGTGGTCCTGGACGGGGATCACGGGTTCGGCCAGGTGGTGGGCGCGGAGGGGATGCGCCGGGCCGTCGGACTGGCGCGGGAGCACGGCGTGGGCGCCTGCGCCATCCGGAACGGCACGCACCTCGGTGCCCTGGCCTACATCGCCGCCATGGCGCTGTCCCACCAGATGATCGGGATGGTCATGAGCATCACCAATCCGGTGATCGCGCCATGGGGCGGTGTGGTTCCCAAGGTCGGCAACAACCCGCTGGCCGTGGCGGTCCCGGCCGGAAGGCAGCCCCCCGTCATCTTTGACATGGCATGCAGCCAGGTGGCGCGCGGCAACCTCATCCTGGCCTCGAAGCTGGGCAGAGCGATCCCCTCCACCTGGGCGCTGGATGAGCAGGGCCGGCCGACCGAGGATCCGGATGCGGGCCTCCGGGGGTCCCTGATGCCGGTGGGGGGGCACAAGGGGGCGGGCCTGGCCCTGGTGGTGGCGGTCCTCGGGGGTCTGCTGGCCGGGTCGCCCTCCGGCACGGGATGTGGAGACATCTTCGACATGACCCGACCGCAGCGCCTGGGCCACCTGGTAATGGCCCTGGACATCGCCGCCTTCGGCCCGGTTGCGTCCTTCCTCCAGGCCGTGGACGGGATGATCGCCGACCTGAAGGACACGCCGCCCGCCGAGGGCGTGGAGGAGATCTGGATGCCCGGGGAGATGGAAAGACGGCGGCGGGAGGAGCGCCTGCGGGACGGCTTCCCGGTGAGTCGCGTGGTCCTGGACGAGGTCCGGGCCGTGGGCGCGGAGCTCGGGATCCAGTGGCCGGCCTGAGCGGTTCCCATGAGCAGTTGAATCCGTAGCTCCCTCTCCCCCGGGCGTTGGGAGAGGGCGGGGGTGAGGGGGGACGACTCAGGTGAGCTGGCAGAAAGGGAGAGGGCCATGGGCCTCATGAACATCTTCTCTCGGGAAAAAGTCTTGATTGGGATGGTCCATCTCCTCCCTCTTCCCGGCAGCCCTCGGTATGCAGGCAGTTTGCAGGCCGTCATGGACCGGGCGATTCAAGATGCCAGGGCAATTGCCGGCGGGGGCATGGATGGATGCCTGGTGGAGAATAGCGGCGACGCGCCCTTCAGCGCGGATCCGGTCGGGCCCGAAACCGTGGCGGCCATGACGACCCTCCTCACTGAAATCCGCCGGACCGTGGCAATTTCCTGCGGGGTGAACGTCCTGAAGAATGATCCCCGGGCCGCCCTGGCCATCGCCATGGCGACGGGGGCCCGATTCGTCCGCATCACCGTGCATGCGGGCGTCATGGTCACCGGTCAGGGGATCATCCAGGGCGATGCCTCTGGCACCCTGCGCTACCGCCGGGCCATCGGCGCCGAGGGGGTGGCCCTCTGGGTGGATTTCATGACAAAGCACGGGGGGCCGCTGGTCGCCGGGGATCCCGCGCAAGAGGCGAAGGACCTGGTCCACCGCGAATTGGCGGATGCGCTTGTCGTGTCCGGGAGAGGGACCGGCGAAGCGGCCGATCTGGAGTTGCTCAAGACCGTTCGGAAGGTTGTCCCCGGCACACCCCTGCTCGTCGGGAGCGGCGCCACGCCCGAGACGATCAAGGCCCTCTTCGAGATCGCCGACGGGGCCATCGTCGGCACCGCCATCAAGACGGACGGCAAGCTGGCCCACCCGATTGACCCCGCCCGCGTCGCCCTGCTCGTCCGCGCCTCCCGGTAGTCGTCCCAGGCTTGACTCGGCCAGGGAAGGTGATAAATTGACAGAGTAGAGAGCCGAGAGACGAGAGCCGTGACCCAAAACAGGCCTGAACGGGTGTTGAATTGACTGAGTGCCCCCAAGGAGCAACCTTGGGCATCGCGCGGAGGGAGACACGGTGACCTGACCGAGTGGGGATTGCGGGCGAGAGCAAGGTCCGGGGAGGTGTGCCATGGCGATGGTGAAGCGATTGCAGGAATTCCTGGATGCCAGCGGCGTCAAGTACGAGGTGAGCCCACACCAGGTGGCGTACACCAGCCAGGAGATTGCCGCGGCCAGCCACATCTCCGGCAAGGACATCGCCAAGGTGGTCATGGTCAGGCGCGGCGAGGCGCTGGTGATGACCGTCCTGCCGGCCGCCTGCAAGGTGGGGATGGATCGCCTGGAAAAGATTCTGGGCGCCTCCCGGATCACCATCGCGCGCGAGCAGGAGTTTGCCGGGCTGTTCCCCGACTGTGACACCGGCGCGATGCCGCCCTTCGGCAATCTTTACGGCGCAGAGGTGTACGTGGACGAGGAACTGGCCACCCATCCCCAGATCGTCTTTCAGGCGGGGAATCATCACGAGCTGGTGACGATGACCTACGCCGACTTCGCCCGCCTGGTGCAGCCCAAGGTGGCCGAGTTCTGCTCCCACACGTGAGACTTTACCCGATCCCGGAGGGGGCGGTGTTGGATCTGTCTCCTCGGATGAATCTGCGCCGCCTCCTCATTCACCCGCCGAGGAATGCCACGGCCTGTACTCCGGCCGTGGATGTTTTTTCGTCCGTTCGGTTATTGTGGCTGGGCCCAGAAGGATGCTAGGAGGCTTGGAGGCCGGAAGGATCGAGGCATCCCAGCATCCTGGCCTCCCAGCTTCCCAGCGGATTTCTTCCTGCCTTGGCGACCTTGGCGGTTGAATGGAGGAGGTTCGGGCATGCGGGGAAAGCCGGTGAGCGCGTCGGGCGTGATCCTGTCCCGGGTCATGCATCCGAACGATGCGAGCTACATGGGGACGGTGCATGGCGGGGTCGTCCTGCGGATGCTTGACGAGGCCGGCGGGATGGCGGCTTTCCGCCACGCCCGGAAACCCGTGGTCACCGCGGCCATAGACAGTATGAGCTTCCTCGCCCCCGTGTATGTCGGGAACCTGGTCACCGCCAAGGCCTCGATCAACAGCGTGGGCAGGACCTCGATGGAGGTGGGGGTGCGGGTCGAGGCCGAGGACCTCCTCACCGGCAAGGTGACCCACACCGCATCCGCCTATCTGGTCTATGTGGTTGTCGGCCGGCGCAACAAGCCTCTCAGAGTTCCTCCCTTGATCCCGGTGACGGCCGACGATCGGCGGCGGATGGCGGCCGCCGAACTCCGCCGCAAGGAGCGCGCCGCCCGCCGGATGGCCGGCCGCGCCAGCCGGTAAGAGACGCCGGACAACCTCCTGCCAACCAATCTCCCGGCTGGACGCCCTGCGGCGTGTGCTGGTATCATGCCCGCCAATTCGGCCAGGAGGCTCGAAGGCTGGAAAGCTGGAAGGCTTACCGCGTCCCAGCGTCCTAGCTTCCCAGCTTCCGAGCGGTCTTCTTCGTCATTGCCGTGGCGTGATCCGTGAGTCAGTAGGAGGATCCCCGATGCTGTCCCTGGAAGACCTGAAGGCCCTGGCCCATCCCGCCGATACCAAGATCGTGCTGTTCGTGCTGGATGGCCTCGGCGGCCTGGCCCGCAAGGGTGAGAGCCAGACGGAACTCGAAGCGGCTCGCACCCCGAACCTCGACAGGCTGGCCGGAGAGGGCAACCTCGGGTTGGCGGATCCGGTGGCGCCCGGGATCACGCCGGGCAGCGGCCCGGGGCACCTGGGCCTCTTCGGCTATGACCCGCTCCAGTACCGCATCGGTCGCGGGGTCCTGGAGGCGGTGGGGATTGACCTGGAGATGACCCAGCGCGACCTGGCCGCGCGCGGGAACTTCTGCAGCGTGGATGCCCAGGGTCTGATCACCGACCGGCGCGCCGGACGCATTCCCACGGAGGTCTGTGCCCGGCTGACCCTGCTCTTGGAGAAGATTGGCATTCCGGGGCTCGAGGTGATCGTGCGGCCGGTGCGCGAGCATCGCTTTGTGGTGCTATTCCGGGGCGACGGGTTGGAAGAGGGCCTGTCGGAGACCGACCCCCAGGAAACCGGCAAGCCGCCGCTGCCTGTTCAGGCGGAAGTCTCCGCGGCCAAGAAGGCCGCAAGTGTCGCGAACCAGTTCGTCTCGGAGGCCAGGCGGGTGCTCTCCAGCGAGCGTCCGGCCAACATGGTCCTCCTTCGCGGATTCTCCAAGTATCCCAGCCTGCCGAAGCTCACCGAAATCTATGGCCTGCGGGCGGCGGTCATCGCGGTGTACCCCATGTACCGGGGCCTGGCGAAGCTGGTGGGGATGCAGGCGGTCAAGACCGGGGACACGGTGGCGGAGGAGATCACCGCACTGGAATCCGTCTATGGCCGGTTCGATTTCTTCTTCGTCCACGTGAAGAAGACGGACAGTGCCGGCGAGGACGGAAACTTCGAGAGGAAGGTGGCCGTCATCGAGGAGGCGGATGCCCAGATTCCGCGCCTCATGTCGCTCAAGCCCGACGTCCTGGTGGTGACGGGCGACCATTCGACCCCGGCGCCGTTCAGGGCGCATAGCTGGCACCCGGTGCCCGTCCTGCTCTGGTCGAAGTGGTGCCGGCCGGATGCTGCCGCCAAGTTTTCCGAGCGGGACTGCCGGTTCGGTGGCATCGGGCACATCCGGGCAGCCGAGCTGATGCCGCTCATCATGGCGCACGCGGAGCGGCTAACCAAGTTCGGCGCCTGATGAGTTGAGAGGAGGACTATTATTGATCCGCAGATTACGCAGATTACGCAGAGTTCCTTCTGGAAAGGAATCCGAAAATAATCTGTGTGAATCTGCGCAATCTGTGGATAAAGGAAAGGTTCTTCGGTTCCTCTCTGCGGTAGACGTTCTATCTGCCGGAGTTGGGAGAGGGATAGTGGTTCGGTTCTTGTCATGCCCCGTGATTTGAAGGGTCAGGTGGCCGTCATCACCGGCGCCTCCAGCGGGATCGGGCGGGCGACGGCCATCGCCTTCGCGCGGGAAGGCATGCGGGTCGTCCTGGGCGCCCGCCGCAGTGATCGGCTGCAAGAGACCCTGGAGCTGATCCAGCGGGATGGAGGCGAGGGGCGCGCCCTCAAAACCGATGTGACCCAGGTAGAGCAGGTGGATGGCCTGGTTCGCGAGGCGGTGACTGCATTCGGCCGGCTGGACATCCTGGTGAACAACGCCGGCCTGGGATATTTCGGCCGCCTGGAATCCATGCCCGTCGAGGAGGCCCGGTACCTCTTCGACGTGAATGTGATGGGCACCTTCTACGGCATCCAGGCCGCAGTCCCGATCATGCGGGCGCAGCGCTCGGGGCACATCATCAATGTGGCCTCGGTGGTCGGCAAGCGTGCGACCCCCGGCAGCGGGGTCTATTCCGCCTCGAAGTTCGCGCAGGTGGCGCTGTCCGAGTCGCTGCGGCTGGAACTGGCCGACGCGGGCATTGAGGTGAGCGTCATCTGTCCCGTCTCCACCCTGACCGAGTTCTTCGAGGTCGCGGCGTCACGCTCTCCGCTCCGGTTTGGCCCCGCCGGCCCACAATACACCGCAGCACAGGTGGCGGAGGTCATCCTCAGATGCGTCCGCCGCCCGCGCCCCGAGGTCATCGTGTATCCGCCCGCCCGTCTGATGGTGATCCTGAATGCCATGGCTCCTCGGCTGATGGACCGCATCCTGGCGAAGTACTGGAAGAAAGTTCGTCCCGGGCTCTAGCCCGCCGTTCTCTTGGCGGCTTCGGGTCCGGCGGTGGCGAAGGGGAGGTCTGATGGGTACGGACGGCAGTGTCAAGGAGTGGACATCGGCCGCGCTTCAAGAGATCTGGGGGGAAAATGCGGCCGTTCGGGAGGCGCTGCGGCGGGAGGTCCAGGGGTTGTCCGAGGGACAGCTGGCCTCCCAGCCCACCCCCGGGAAGTGGTCCATCGGAGAGATCCTGGATCACCTGCATCTTGCGGAGCGGAGCATCGCGCGCGTCCTCTCCAAGATCCTGCAGCAGGCGGCGGGCCGGGGACTGGTCGGCGAGCCGGGGAGCATGGATTACTTGCCCCACCAGATTGACCTGCAGATCTACAACCAGCCGGCCGACGCGCCCGAATCCGTCCGCCCGTCGCCGGAACGTCCGCTCGGGCAGCTTCTCGAAAGCCTGCAGGAAAGTCGGGAGCGCCTGCAGGAGGTGGCCAGCCAGGCGGATGGCCGGGTGGTCGGCAACGTGACGATCCGTCACTTTCAGCTCGGCGAACTCCATTTCTACCAGTGGCTCGCCCTGGCGGGGGCCCACGAGGCCAAGCACCTGGTGCAGATCCGCCAGATCAAGGCGAATCCCCGGTTTCCCGGCGCATGATGGCACTAGGTGGAGAACAACGGCGTTCGGCAGTTCGGGAGTTCGAGGGTTCGCTGGTTCAGGAACGACCGAACCGCCGAACTACCAAACGTTCTTTCACTGAGCAATGGTCTATGGGCTTCCAACCTGGGATACCATGAGCTCAAGACTGTGTGCGATCCTGTTTCCGGCGACGCCGCGTCGCATCCCCTACGATCGGGGGCTCAACATTACCTTACGCACTGCCCACCTGATGACTTCCGGGATCCTCCTGGGCGGACACGTCTTCGACATTTCCGCCGACCGGTTGATCCTGCTGCTGTATCTGACGATTGCAAGCGGTGTCGGCTTGGTTCTGCTTGAGCTGTATACGTCCTGCCGCTGGATCTATCTGGGCAAGGGGGCCATGGTCATTCTCAAGGTGGCGCTTCTGATCGCTGCGGGGGTGTGGTGGGAGCAGCGGGTCGTGTTTCTGCTGCTGGTCGTCCTCGTCGGCTCCGCCGGCTCGCACATGCCGGCCCGTTTCCGCTATTACTCCCTGATCCATGGCCGCGTGATTTCGGACCCGGTCAAGGTCCCCGTCGGGCCCCCGGTTTCGACCTGGCGGCAATGAAAGACGGTGGGGCACCGCCAAGGCACCAAGGCACCAAGGACTCTTCCATGGGTCGTTTTCCTTCACGGAGAGTTCTGCGAGGTTACGTCAAAATTTTCTGCGCGATCCTTTTCCGGGTTGTTTGAGATATTGCCGGGGTTGGTGGTCTTGTCCCGCCCCTGGCGGGATTGGTGGTAAGATTTTCGGGATACTAGGACACAATGGACTATCGGCGGCTGCATCGCTGGGATGTCACCCCGCAGGAGGCCATTCGCATCCAGCAAGAGCTATGTCCCCAGGTCGCCGCCCGCGATGCTGGCCGGGCCGAGGTTCGAACCGTCGCGGGCATGGACGTGTCGTATGACAAGCACTCCCCGTGGCTGTTTGCGGCCATCGTGGTTCTGCGGCTCCCGGGATTCCAGCGGGTGGAGGCCGTCGGCGTCCGGGCGGACGCGAAGTTCCCGTACGTTCCGGGCCTCCTGTCCTTCAGGGAGTCGCCGGCTGGGCTGGAGGCATGGGAGAGACTGCACACCCGGCCCGACTGCCTGATCTGCGATGGGCATGGCTACGCCCATCCCCGTCGGTTCGGATTTGCGTGCCACTTTGGCCTATTGGTGGACCTGCCCACCATTGGGTTTGCCAAGAGTGTCCTCGTGGGAACCTTCAAAGCTCCGGGGTATTCTCGCGGGAGTGTGAGTGACCTGGTGGATTCGGGCGAGGTGATCGGGGCGGCCGTCCGGACGCGGGAAGGAGCAGAACCCGTATTCGTGTCGGTCGGGCACCGGGTCAGCCTGGCCACAGCCGTCGCAACCGTCTTGGCGTGCTCGCCCGATTACCGGATTCCGGAGCCGATCCGTCAGGCCCACACCCTGGTGAACCGGCTGCGCCAGGAAGGGACGGTACCCTCCCAGGAAGCAGGCCTCTTCGGCGAGGAGATGGACTCGTACGTTTCGAAGAGTCTGACCCCAGGGTCTGGCTTGGAGAATATGGGGGACGGATGATCGGAAGGTCGGTGTTCTTCCTGGCGGATCGGGTGTTCCGGGGTGTGATGACTTCGGCGGCCTACGTGCACCTGCTGGACAGGGTGAGTCACCACGAGGATCCCGGTGCGGGAACCGGTGAGGATCGGCCGGCGGCACAGGTTCCCGACCTGGGCTATCACCCCACGATTCACGAGAGCACGCTCATCCCCCTGCCGGCACCCCGAGACGTCCGGGCCTGGCGGGTGCAGTGGAAGGCCATGCCGCATTCACCGGCGGATGGCCTCGGCTACCAGGGCGTTGGTGGCTTCTATCTCCCCCGTGCGGACGGGAGTGTCTCCCGTCCGGGGATCCTGGTGCTCCCCGTCCTGCACGACCCCATGAACCTCGCGTCGGGAACGGTCGCCCGGTACCTTGCATCCCAGGGGTTCGCCGCCTTGGAGGTGCGGGGCGGCCCCTCCTTCCTGGATCGCGTGCGAGTGACGCAGGACGGCGACGGCCCCACCTATGAGGACGTGGAAGCGGAGATGATCCGAGATGGCCGCCGAGGTCTCGATTGGCTCGGCCGTCAGCGCGGGGTGGATGCGCAGCGCCTGGGGATCGTCGGGATCAGTCACGGCGCCATGATCGGGCCGTGCGTGATGGGAACAGACTCGCGGCTCATGGCCGGCGTCTTCTGCATGGGGGGAGCGGACGAGGCCTTGATCGTGGCCCGGTCGCGGGAGCGGTCGGTGCGCCGATTCCGCGAGCGCGTCATGCGGGTGCATGGGCTGACCGACCCCGAAGAGTTGCTGCGCCTGGGCCAAGCGCAGGTCTCTCTGGCGGAGCCGCTGCGGTATGCGGCCGCCGTGGATCCGCGGAAGGTGCTGCTGTTCAAGACCGCGCGCGATCGGACCGTGGTCCCGGAGGCCCAGGACAAGTTGTGGGAGGCGCTGGGCCGGCCGCGACGGATCACCCTGCCTTTCGGACACATCGCCTTCGGTCTGGCCTTCTACTACGTTGTCCGGCGCGGCGCCGAATTCCTCTGGGAACGTTTATCCTGACTGTTCCCACCGCAGCGCCCCATTCCCGAGTCCGGGCTCGGCAACAGGAGTGCCGTGGCAAGGAGTTTCGGATTGACCGCCGGACTGGTTGCCCAGTACTCTGGAGCAATTCGGGGCAGCGGGGAGGCCAGAGGTCGAGAACAGGTGTGGCGAATCCTGCGGGCTAGCGGTGCTTGCCAACGCCGATCCGCGGGCAGAGGGTGCTCACGGGGCAGGTGCCGCACAGGGGCGAGATGGGCTTGCAGACGTTCTGGCCGAACGTGACCAGCAGATCGTTGTAGGGGATCCAGTGGCGGCGCGGCAGGACCTGGCGGAGGGCGAACTCGGTCTGTTCCGGGGTCTTGGTCCGGACGATGCCCAGGCGGTTGCTGATCCGGTGCACGTGGGTGTCCACGCAGATGCCGGGCTTCCCGAAGCCGACGGTGACGACGAGGTTGGCGGTCTTCCGCCCGATGCCTTTCAAGCTCAGCAGGGTCTGGATGTCGTCCGGGACCGTGCCACCGTGTTTGTCGAGGAGCGTGCGACACAGCGACCGAATGGTCTTGGCCTTTGTCCGATAGAACCCGGCCGGGTAGATGGTCCGGGCAATCCGGGGCGCGGGCAGCCGCGCCATGGCGCGGGGTGTCCGGGCCAGGCGGAACAGGCGGGCGGAGGCCTCGGCCGTGACCTTGTCCTTGGTTCGGAGGCTGATCAGGCACGAGATCAGGATCTGGAAGGGATCGCGGGAATCCTGGGCCACCGCGCCCACGGCGGTGGGGTTCCACCGACGGCTGGTCCGCTGCAGGCTCCGGACGATGCGGTCGATCTCGGCAACTGTTCTCGACATGATCCTGATGTCCGTCGGCAAACCTCGGTCCTGCCGGAAGCGGGCGGATTATAACACGGTGCTGGAGGAGGTGAAGGGCGGATGCGAATTTTTTTTGCGGGGGCGGCGCGGAGCGTGACCGGATCGCAGCACCTCCTGGAGTTCAACGGGACGCGGCTGCTCCTGGACTGCGGCCTGTACCAGGGCCGGCGCAAGGAATCCAACGAGCGGAACCGCCACCTGCCCTTCGACCCACGCCGGGTGGACGCCATGATCCTGTCCCATGCCCACATCGATCACTCCGGCAACATCCCGACGCTGGTGAAGCAGGGATTCCGGGGCAGCATCGTCTGCACCCCGGCGACCCGGGACCTGTGCGGCGTGATGCTGCGGGACGCGGCCCACATCCAGGAGGCGGACGCCGAGTTCGTCAATCGGAAGTACGGGGACCAGCTGGAGGAACCGGTGGTCCCCCTCTACGACGAGGCGGATGTCCTGAAGGCCCTGCGGCAGTTCCGCAACCTGGACTACCACCAGGCCATGCCGGTCCTGCCGGGTGTGACCTGCACCTTCGTGGATGCCGGTCACGTGCTGGGAGCGGCCATCGTCCAGTTGGACATCGACCTGGCACCGGACCGGTTGCGGCTGGTGTTCAGCGGGGATTTAGGCCGGCGGAACATGGCCATCCTGCGCGATCCCGAGATTCCCGAGCCGCCGGATGTCCTGATTCTGGAGAGCACCTACGGGGACCGCCTGCATTCCCCCATGACCGGGATGGAGACGGAGCTGGCGGAGGTGATCAACCGAACCGCGGCGCGGAAGGGGAAGGTCCTGGTGCCCAGCTTTTCCCTGGAGCGCACCCAGGAGTTCGTGTACGCCCTCCACCGGCTCACGTTGCGCCAGGCGATCCCGCCCATCCCCCTCTATGTGGACAGCCCCCTCTCGGTGCGAATCACCGAGATCTTCAAGCTGCACCCGGAGTGCTTCGACGAAGAGACGCGGGCCTTCATGCGCGCAAACGGCGACCCCTTCGGCTTCGAGAACCTGACCTACATCAGCAACGTGGAGGACTCCAAGGCCTTGAACGACCGCGAGGGGCCCATGGTCATCATTGCCGCTTCCGGGATGTGCGAGGCGGGGCGAATCCTCCACCATCTGCGGAACGGGATCGAGAACCCCCGAAACACGATCCTGATCATCGGCTTCCAGGCGAAGAATACCTTGGGGCGAAAGATCGTCGAGCGGTTGCCCAGCGTGCGGATCTTCGGCGTGGAGCGGTCGTTGGAGGCGGAGGTGGTGGTCATGGACGCCTTCAGCGCCCACGCCGACCGGGACGACCTGCTGGACTTCGTCGGCCGGTGCCGATCGTCCCTCCGCCGGGTCTTCCTGGTCCACGGGGAAGAAGAGCAGATGCTCCCCTTTGGCGAGCGCCTCACGCGCATGGGCATCCCTGGCGTCCACGCCCCCATGCTGGGCGAGGACGTGCGGATCTGACGCGGGCTCCCGGATTGACTTTTTCCGCCTGCCCCCATAGTCTTTGCCCTGGCAACTGTCGGATGTGGGATTTCCGATAGCGGATTTTCAAATCCGAAATCCACAATCTGCAATTCAAAATTACTGTGCGGAGCGAAATGTGGGCGATAGTTTCGGGCAAACCGCACAGTCCGGGGGAGAGTCCGAGGAGGGGCGGCGGCCCGCCCCTCTCGGTAGGGACCGCGGGGAGGGCCGAGAACTTGCCGCCTGCCTTGCAAGGGCGAGGGCCTTCCCCGCGAACGAAGCGGTGCGGCGTATGGTAAACTAATTTCCGCACCGCTGAGTAAGCCCGGGGGATGCCGGGACGGATGTGTGACGCGAGGGTACACGTTCCTTCGGCGAGCTGACGAGAGGGATGACCCATGGAGGAGAGGTTGCACTTTCTGGCCTTTGGTCCCCATCCGGACGACGCGGAGATCGGGACCGGGGCTCTGCTCTTGAAGATGAAGAACCGGGGGCACCGGACCGGCATGGTCACCCTGACGACAGGGGACATGGGCAGCGGGTCGCCGGAGGTCCGGCGCGAGGAGACGCGCCGGGCGGCGCGTGACCTGAAGCTGGATGTGCTGGAGATCCTGGACCTGGGGGACACGCGTCTTGAAGACAATCACGCGAATCGGGTGGCCGTCGCCTCGCTGGTCCGGAAGTACCAGCCGGAGATCGTCCTGGCCCCCCACTACGGGCTCGAGCCGGGTCGGGGCCGGGGCCACGCGGACCACATCATCTGCGGCCACCTGGTGACCAACGGGGTCAACTTCGCCCACCTGGAGAAGTTCCCGGCCGAGGGCCGCCCCCACGCCGTGAAGAAGATCCTGTACTACTTCCTGCCCCCCTTCATCAAGCCGACCTTCATCGTCCCCGTGGACGAGGAGTTTCCCCTGGCCATCCAGGCCCTGGCAAATCACAGCTCGCAGTTCGATCGGTCGGATCGGCCAAAGTTTTTCCCCACCCGGCTGGAGGCGACCGCCAGCTATCTGGGTGCCCAGATCGGGGCGAAATTCGGCCAGGCGTTCTACGTCCAGGATCCCCTGAAGATCGAGGACCCGTTGTCGCTTTTCCCCTGAGACGTCGCGGCGCCTAGCCATGTCCAGAGAGGGTGCTGGCCAGCATGCCTCTGCAGAAACGATTGGCGCAGATCGGCGTGCTGATCGCGGCAATCTTCACCGCCGGCACTACCGGCTTCATGGCAGTGGAAGGTTGGCCGTTCCTGGACGCCCTGTACATGACCACCATCACCCTTTCGACCGTTGGCTTCCAGGAGGTCCATCCGCTCAGCACGGGCGGCCGCCTGCTGGCCATGGCGTTGATCCTGGGGGGAACAGGCTCGCTGTTGTACGCGCTCAGCGTGGTGACCGCCTTTATCGTCGAGGGTGAACTCCGAGGACTGCTGGGGAAGCGACGCATGGAAAAGGCGCTGGAGCGGCTGCACGGGCACGTGATCGTCTGCGGGGCGGGCGAGACGGGAAAGCACGTCGTCGAGGAACTGCAGAAGACCCAGACGCCGTGCGTGGTGATCGAGCAGAACCTGGCCCAGCTCAAGCACCTGGAACGGTTGGCGCCGACGCCGGTCATCGAGGGGGACGCAACGGACGGGGTTGTCCTGAGCCGCGCCCGCATCGACATCGCGCGGGGGTTGATCACCACGCTCCCCTCGGATAAGGACAATCTGTTCGTGATCCTGACGGCGCGGGAGCTGAACCCGACGTTCCGCATCGTGAGCCGCGTCATCGCGGATGAAAGCCACGCGAAGCTGCGGAAGGCCGGCGCGGACGCCGTGGTGTCCTCGAACCAGATCGGTGGACTGCGCCTGGCCTCGGAGCTGATCCGTCCCCACGTGGTCTCATTCCTGGATACCATGCTGCGGGACCCCAAGCGGGTCCTACGGCTCGAGGAGGCGGAGGTGGTTCCAGGCTCCCCGGTGGTCGGCAAGACGCTGGCCGAGCTCGACCTGGCGAACCGGCTGGGACTGGTCGTCATCGCCAAGAGGCGGAGCGCCGCGGGGGAGTTCGAGTACAATCCCCGGGCTTCATCGCGCCTGGACGCCGGGGATTTTCTGATCGTGTGTGGGGAGCTGTCCCAGGTGGAGACCCTACGCGACATCCTGGCAAAGGGATGACTAACCGGCAATCGGGCAACCAGGCAACTAGGCGATCGGGCAATTCGCGTTCGGGGATCCGGCAGAAGACGAATCCATGGCTCCCGGGCTGGGCGTCCGGTGGATGAGGGAACGGACGTGAGCGAACTGAGGCCCTGGAAACGTCTGAGGAGCCGGACACTGTACCAGCAGGCCCATGTGCTGGTCCGGGAGGACGCCCTGGAGTTGCCGGACGGCCGGGAGCGGACGTATCCCGTCTTGGCCCTGGGGGGCAGCGTCGGCGTCCTGCCCTTTCTCTCGAAGCAGGAGGTGGTGCTGGTCCGGCAGTACCGCCACGTCCCTCAGGGGTTCTCCTGGGAGGTGCCCGGGGGGAGCATCGCGGCCGGCGAACCTCCGGAGCAGGCCGCCCAACGAGAACTCCGCGAGGAGGCGGGGTACCGTGCCGGTCGCCTGCGGCGACTGGGCGGGTTCTGGCCGAACAACGCCTACCTGGACGAAGTCATTCACGTCTACCTGGCGGAGGACCTGGTGAACGATCCGCTGCCCGCCGATCAGGACGAGCACCTGGAAGTCCAATCATTCCCCTTCGACGTGGCCCTCGCCATGGCCCAGGACGACAGGATCTCTTGTGGGCTCACCAAGCTGGCCATCCTGTGGGCCGCCATCGCGCGTGGTCCGAGCACCGTGTAGACCGCTCGGGAAGTTGCGACGGTAGGAAATCGTCGGGATTACCCCGAAGGAGTCGGAGTCTGCATGGGTAACCCCCGGCGGGTACCCGCAATGCTCGGGTGCGCCGGGGGATCAGCCGGAAGGATGCAGGACAAACGGAGGCGGCATGCGGTTCGACGCGAAGGTCGCAATCATCACGGGATCCTCGGACGGGATCGGAAGGGCGGCGGCGCTGATCTTTGCCCGTGAGGGGGGACAGGTGGTCCTGAGCGCCCGTGGGCGCGATCGCCTGGAGGCGGCCCGGGCCTCGGTGCAGGCGGTGGGCAAGCCACCCCTCGTGGTGGCCGGGGACGTCAGCCAGGCCTCGGTGGTAGAGCGGCTGGTCGGCGAGACGCTTCAGCACTTCGGGCGGGTGGACATCCTGGTGAACAACGCGGGAGGGGGGACGAGCCTCCGGTTTCTCGAGGAGGTGACGGCGGAGGACTGGGACCTGACCGTCAACTCGAATCTGAAGAGCGCGTTCCTCTGCTGCCAGGCGGTGGTGCCCGCGATGAAACGTCAGCGGTACGGCCGCATCGTGAACGTCTCATCGGTCGCGGGCCGTAACGTGAGCCGGCTCTCCGGTCCCCAGTACTCCAGTGCCAAGGCGGGGGTGTTGGGACTCACCCGGCACCTGGCGCAAGACCTGGGGCCGTTCGGCATCGCGGTGAACGCCGTGGCGCCCGGGCCGACCCTCGTGGATCGCGTGGCCAAGAAGTGGTCGCTCCGGTCCGAGGAGGATCGTTCCCACATCCTGGAGAACATCCCGCTGGGTCGCCTGGCCCAGCCCGAGGAGGTGGCAACGGTCATCGCCTTCCTGGCGTCGGGCGATGCCAGCTACGTGACCGGGGTGACCATCGACGTGAACGGCGGGAGCTTCATGTCCTAGCCTCAATCCGAAAATATCAACCGCCAATCCCGCCAGGGGCGGGACAAGAACGGCAAGACCGAAACAGCCCTTGGGGGGAAGCGCGCGAAAGTTCTGAACGGCCCACGAGCCCTCTGAGACGGCCGCAGGGTGGTTGGATGCTCGGTCGCAAGAAATCCAAAGGATCCGAATCGCCACCGGTTGGCCCGGTGACCTATGTCATCGGGGACATCCACGGGTGCCTGCGCCCACTGCAGCGGTTGCTGGAGAAGATCGCCCCCCAGCCCGGCGACGAAGTGATCTTCATCGGCGACTACATCGACCGGGGACCCCAGTCCCGGGAGGTGGTGGAGTATCTGCTGGACCTCCCGTACCGGTGCGTCTTCCTGCTGGGAAACCACGAGAAGATGTTGCTGGACTACCTGGACGGTGCGGATGAAGGACTCTACCTGGCCAACGGAGGTCTGGAGACCATCCAGAGTTATGGCGGCCATGCGGCGAACATTCCGGCGACGCACCTTCGCTTCTTCCGCAACCTGCGGCCGATGTACGAGACGACAGACTACCTCTTCGTGCACGCGGGAATCCGCCCCCTGGTGTCGATGGAGAAGCAAAATGTGGGGGACCTGGTGTGGATTCGCCAGGAGTTCTTCCAGTTCATCGGCCGCTTCCCCAAGCCCATCGTCTTCGGTCACACCCCATTCCGGCAGGTCCTGCTGGCCCCGGATCGCATCGGCATTGACACCGCGTGCGTGTACGGCGGGAAGCTCACCTGCCTCAGACTCCCCGGCCGCGAGGTCATCCAGGTCCCCGGCTTGCGCGGCTAGCTAGGCGGTTTCCTCACCCTGCGCCTGTCATCCCCTCATGACCACCATGGCTGCTGGATCAGAACACTCGCATGTGGATAGAAGATAGGTCCCCGCCCGCTGGAGGAGTGGGCGTGTCTTCAGCGTCACGAACGGCATCCGCTGGACCTTGTTGAAGAACTTCATCTGCTGTGCGTACAGTTCTGGCTCACGCACCTGATCGTAGGCGCCAGTGTAAACGTGCGCCCGAATCATCCGGCGCTGCGTGCCGGCGAGCTTTATAGCCAACTTGTAGTAGTCCAGGCGAGTATCTGCCCCAAGTGCGCGGAGGCTCTCGTACACGTTCATGGCGTCGATGAAGACCATGGCCTTCTCTGGCACAAGAGCAGGCTGCTCTGCCATGGTGGTCTCCATGTGTGGGTCAGAAAAAACGGGCCGGGGGTTGACCGAAGCCAACCCCCGGGAGGAATCGACCCGGCGTTGTCACCAACGCCGGGGAGGAATGCCGAATTTGCCGAGATGCAATGGAGTGAATGTAAGCTAACCTTAGCCAAACGCCCTGTCAAGTTGAAAAGTGGGAATCAGTCCACAGTTGGCCTCGAGTCCCACGGGCCCGGCCCGACGCGGCCAGCACACGCGAGCGCGGGACCGCCGGGACAGCCGAGCCAAGCATAGGGTCCATGCGGAAACCCGACGTTGACGGGGACGCTACCACCAGCGGATTGGGGCGTCAAGCATGAGTGCCCGGGCCCTGGGCGCCGAGGAAGCACCCAGAGGCGAGGCACAAAGTGCAGCGGTGGAATGGCAAGCCCGGAATGGACTGACAGCCTGTCGGGGGAAAGGGGCCGTGAGGGGGAGCGAGGGGATCAGGTGCCGGGGCGCATGCCCAGCGTGAGCGACCAGACCTTGCTTTCGGTGAAGATCCGCACGAGTTCGAGATCCAGGTTGCCGTCCTTGACCTCGATGCCCAGGATGTCCAGGGCCCGATCGGCCGGCAGGGCCCGCTTGTAGGGTCGGTCCGAGGCCGTCAGGGCGTCGTAGATGTCGCAGACAGTCATGATCTTGGCCTGGAAGGGGATGTCCTCGCTGCGCAACCCATTGGGATAGCCGCTGCCGTTCAGCTTCTCGTGATGCGCGTAGGCGATGGTGGGAACGCGCCGCAGGTCTTTGGTCCAGGGGATCTGGCGCAGGAACCGGAAGCTGTGGGTGACGTGGGATTCGATCTCCAGCCGCTCCTCCACGTTCAGGCTCCCCTTGCCGATGGTCAGGTTCTCCGCCTCCTTGGTGGTGAGGTATGGGACCTTGACCCCGTCCACGTCCACGAAGGTATTGCCCGCGATCTCGAGGATCCGCTCGAACCCGCCTTGCGACATGATGGTGGGGTTGTTCGCGTCCAGGATGAAGCTCATCTGGCCGTCCACCTCGGCCAGCCGCCGCTGAAGTTCCTCATCCAGCCCAGCGATCTCTTCCCGGCACGACGGACCCAGCGTGAGCGCCAGGCTGAGCTTCTTCTGGAGGGTGCTGTTCTCCAGCGCCTTCTTGATGAGCTTGAACCGGGCCACGATGAGGTCCAGGTGGGACTCGTACAGCTTGTTCGCCTTGACCAGGACCGGTTCGCGCACGCCGACCTTGCCGAAGTCGTGCAGCAGGGAGGCGTAGCGGATCTCCCGCATGTCGTCGGGGGAAAAGGTGATGGCGGCAAAGGGGCCGGCGTCCGCCCGGTCCACTTTCTCGGCCAAGCCGACGGTGAGGATCGCCACCCGCTCCGAATGACCGGAGGTGGTGGGGTCTCGCGATTCAATGGCGTACACCGAGGCCTTGATGAAGCCCTCGAAGAGCTTCTGGATGTCCTCGT
>Ga0214473_10001736_pt1 | contig 27971 bp, 13 predicted proteins | sample RVTome_7_FD_203509 | JGI IMG/M metagenome (GOLD analysis project Ga0214473, IMG submission 203509) | Soil microbial communities from uranium-contaminated site in the Upper Colorado River Basin, Wyoming, United States - RVT98D197 | ecosystem: Environmental > Terrestrial > Soil > Contaminated >...
ATGCTTTCCAGGTAGTCCTGCTCTCCCAGGAAATGGACGTGATCGGTCAGGCGAAGCTCCTTGACAAGCTCGCGGACGAAGATCTTCTCCGGCCCCTCCCCCACCAGAAGGAGCTTCGCGTCGATCTGCCGCCTCACGAGGTCGAAGATCCGCACCACGTCGGTCACCCGTTTCACCGGACGGAAGTTCGACGCATGCACCAGGATCTTCTCGCCTGCGGGCGCCCAGTGGGTTCGATCCGAAGGCCGACCTCGAAGCCCCTTCGAGGTATCTACGAAGTTGTAGATGACCTCGATGGGCTTGGTGAGCGCGAAATCCTCGATCGTCCGATCCTTGAGATAGCGGGAGACCGCGGTGACTCCGTCGGAGACCTCGATCGCGAACTTGGTGACGCGGTAGAACGACTCGTCCGCGCCCACGAGCGTGATGTCCGTTCCGTGCAGCGTGGTCACGATCTTGGGGTTGCTCCCGCCCAGGATCTGCTTCGCGAGAAACGCGCTGACCGCATGGGGCACGGCGTAGTGGGCGTGGATGACGTCGATGGTCTCCTCGCTCGCGACCTGCGCGATCTTGGTCGCGAGCCCCAGCGTGTAGGGCGGGTACTTGAAGAGCGGGTAGGTATTGACTTCGACCTCGTGGAAGCGCACGTTCGGATGGAATTCCCGGAGCCGGAACGGAACCGCGTAGCTCACGATGTGTACGGTATGCCCGCGATCCGCGAGCCCCAGGGCGAGCTCCGAAGCCACGACACCGCTTCCCCCGTGGCTGGGATAGCAGACGATTGCGATCTTCAATCTAGGTAATCCTGGTGAACGCCGAGTCGAAGAACTTCACCGGGTCGTCGACTCGCATCGCCTCCCGGAGATAGAACGCTTCGCCGAAGTCGGCGTCGATGAGAGCGCCGTAGTAGCGGTCCAGAGCATCGACGCGCGAGAGAAACCCCGGCTGGCTGATGAACGTCTGCGGATCCGCGCTCTCCGGTGCGAAGAGCTGAGAGGCGTAGGCCCGAACCGCGGTCATCTTCTTCTCGTGGAACGGGCTCACGTCGACGATGAACGAGGGCGCTACCTTGTGGGGGACGAGGTAGTAGAGAACGCGATTCGGGCGATGAGGGTCGCCCGAGGCGTCGAGCTTCCGCAGGCCCGCGAGATAGGCGGCTTCAGCGACCAGGGGTCCCGCCGCGGTGTGGTCGGGGTGGTTATTCTCCGGGTAGTTGGTGAAGACGATGCGGGGCTTGAGCTCGCGGATGACCTCGGCGACTCTTCTCTTCGCGGCGGAGCTCGGCTCGAGCCTTCCATCTCCAAGATCCAGATTCCGGCGCACGGAGACCCCCAGGAGCTTCGCCGCCTCTTCGGCCTCGCGCGCCCGGAGCTCGGGCGTTCCGCGGGTGCCCATTTCCCCCGAGGTCAGGTCGACGATTCCCGTTCGATACCCCTGGGTCTGAAGCCTCAGAAGCGTCCCTCCCATCGCGAGCTCCACGTCGTCGGGGTGAGGTCCGAAGGCCAGGACATCGACGGGCATCGTGGGACGATTCTAGCGCAAAGGCCGCGTGGTCCTTCTCCGCTCGCTATCGCACGCCGGTATCGGCGATTTCAACTCGGAGCACGGGACTCCCTCTTATCGACTGAGATTACTTGAGGAACGCCCTCGCCCGTCCCATCGAGAGGCTCTTCCTCGCAGGCGTCCGGGCGCGGCTCCCCGGATCGCCGAGAGAAGGTCATAGTTGAAATAGACCAGCACGATCAGCACGCAAATTGCCCCCGGCCCGCCATACCTGGGGAAGACCGCGAGCCAGGCGATCAGCAGCGTGGCCACATTGAGCGCGACGCGGTACAGCCAGTACGTCAGCCCGTAAATACGGAACCAGAATTGCTCGCGCGAGGACAGCGGCCGCGGGCGAGGCAGGCCGAGAATCCAGGCGTTGGTCTCCGCCATGGCCCACGACTGGATGTCTTCTTCCCGCGTCAGGTCACACAGCAAAAACTGCCCGCTCGATCCGCGCGCGAATGGATTGGCCTGCACCAGGAACCAAATCGACGCGGCGGGCGCAAACAGCAGGCAGGCAATGCTGCCCCAGGAACCCGGCCAGCCCATTCGCCATCCGAGCAGCGCCAGCGAGCCGACCGCCAGCGGAAACAGCAGGCTGACCCACGTCAGCGCTCGGCGATCGCGGCGGCTCATAAGCGCGAACGAGGCGCCCAGATCGAGCTGAAAGATGGGCAGCACTCCTTGCCACAAATGGATCCCGAAGCTCCGCACGTTCGCTCCGCGCCCTCGACTTACGATTCCCAACACCAGCGTGTACACCAGATCCAACAGGAGAAGCTTGGGAAATTCCACGAACGGGATCCAGACCCAGAAGGGACACACGCGGCCGAAGGTCTCGATGTCCTGGAGAATCACGGCTGGGTGACGATAAACGATATTCGCGCCCAACAGCGCTGCCAAACCGATGGCGACAACAATCGACCAATGATCGATCCAGCCCAGCAGCAATGCCAGCAGGTCGAAGACGATGTTCAAGCGCCCGGAGGCCTGTTCAATGCTCGATGCCGCCCGGTGCGGCGCGATGTCGGCGGATGCACCCCCGGTCGTTTGAGCTTGGCCCTGTATAAGACCCTGCCACTGAAGGTTCTCGACGAACTCCAGCACGTGTCGCCGGCTCACGGTGCTGTCGGTCTGGGCGGAGAAATTGGAGACGATCTCCTCCAGCGACTCGTCGCCGGCCAGCAATTCGATCAATCGCTTTTCTGCCTGCCCGATGGCGTAGCTCGCACCCGTCCTCCGGTCCACCAACAGCACACCGGTTTCGCCCAGGCTGAGGACGTCGACATCCTCGCCGAGCAGGCTGCGGCCGCTCGTCGCGGCGATCGTAGGTAACGTCATGGGATAGAAAGGCCGGAGCAAATCTGCTCGAACGCCTTACGCTCGTCCGGGTCTTCCAGGTTGTCGACCAGCTTTGGGTCGATAGTTAGAGCTGCCCGGGCCGCGTCCTGGGCCGCGGAGCGCTCCCCGTTGCGCTCTGCGACCAGGGCCGTTTTCCAGTGTGCGTTGAGGGACCGCGGATTCAGCGCAAGCGCCGCTTGAAACTCGGCCCGGGCTTCGGCGATGTTCTCCTGCGCGAGAAATACCTCTCCCAACAGCTCGTGCGCCTCGGCGAGCTTCCGATTCAGTCTTAGAGCGCTCATGAGCTCGATCGTGGCCAGCTGATGCTGGCCGAGACGCAGATGAGCCGCCCCGGCCTTCAGGTGGGCATCCGCCGACGGCGGGTTCACCTCGATCGCCTTGCGATATCGCTCCAGCGCTCGCTCATAGTCTCGCAACGCGAAATAGATGTCCCCGTCGAGCAGATGCGACCTGGCCCCAAAGGGCCTCATGTGCAGCGCCGTGCGTACCTCCGCCAGGGCCTCGCTTTCTCGGCCAAGCCGCTGCAAACAGGTCGCCAGTTTGTAACGGGCCTCCTGCAGAACCGGGTTCAACCGCAGGGCTGAACGAAAGGCGTCCGTCGCCTCGGCAATCCGGCCCTCCTGAAATTCGAGCGTTCCCAACAGCAGAGGCGCGTTGGCTTCGTTCGGATCGGCATCGACCGCCAGGCGGCATTCCTCAATCGCCTCGGCGATTTGCTCCTGCTCGCGCAGCACCCAAGCCAGGATCAAATGCGCCCGACCCGACTCAGGATTGTGCCGCAAGGCGGCACGGCAGGCTTGGCGAACCTCGGCGTACTCGCCCTGCCGCAACAGAATCGCCGCACGCAGCAGATGCGCGGGCTCCAGAGCCGGTTCGAGCGCGAGGGTCTCCAGGCACAGCGCCAGGGCACGGTCCATTTGGCCGGCGTTGAAGTACGCCTGAGCGGCGCAAAGACTGCCGATGCTCCTCTGGCCGAGACTGTGAATGCGCGGCGTAAACACGGGGGACCTACGATTCAGCAGCGGAGGGTTCCGTAATCGTCCAACCTCGCGCCCGCTCTCGGGCCTGGATTTCCTGTCGATCGACGGCCGTGGGAAGCGGCCCCTTGGGTTCGAGAATGTTCACTCCTCCCGGGAAGAGCCGCCGGTTGAGCCCGATCCATTCTTGATACTCCGGCGGCAACTCTCCCTGGAACCAGATGGCATTGACCGGGCAGGCCGGCACGCACGCCTGGCAATCGATGCAGGTGTCGGGGTCGATGACCAGCGCCGAAGGGTCTTCGATCTCGTAGAAACAGAACACCGGGCACACCGCGACGCAGTCGGTGTAGCGGCATCGCACGCATCTTTCGGTCACGACATGCGTCATGAATCCCCCGAATGTCCGCCCAAATTCGATATGTCGATCGACGACGACCGCAAGCTAGGCCCCCTTGCCCAGTGCCACTTTCAACAGCTCCTGCTCGACCACCATCAGCACATCCTCGTGCAACCGCAGCCGGGCTACGTTCGGCACCGCTATGTCCTCGCGGTCCGTGGGGAGAAAATTTTCCGGACGGACGCCGTTGAAGACCGCGCAGGTCCGATCGGCGATCTCCTGCAGAACCGAGAGGTGATGGTCCTGCCATCCCTGGAAGGCCTCGTCCCGCATGAGAAAATCGACGAACACATCGACCAGGGCATCGGAGATCTTCTCTCGGTCGTCCAGCAGCCGGTAGGCGCGTTCGTACACTTTGCGGAAGTACGTTCGCGCGTACCCGTCGCGAAAATTGGCCGGCACGGTGATGGGGCGAACGTCGGGCCGAATCGTCATTTGACCGGTCGATTCCAGCTCGATTTGCCGCCGCAGGCCCGGAGCGAATTCGTGCGCCGATTTCCGGTAGCGAACGAATTGCACGACCAACTCCTTGACCCGGAACATCATGAACGGCTTCTTGTGCGCATGGCGGAAAATGCGCTCCATGGCGAGGCACGACTCTTCGTCGAGCTTCATCCTCCGGCCCAGATTCACGACCTCGTCCAGGGGTATGACTTGTTGCCGCACGCGCGGTTCGCGCTCCACCAGGTCGACGAAGGCGCACATCCGCTCTTCAAAGCTCTCCCAGGTGAACACCCGCGAGTACAGCCGCAGGAAGCCCTCCATCAGCTGGACCCGGGTCATTTTCTTGGGAATGATGTTATTGAACAGCCGCTGGGTCGAGCCGGCCGAGATGGCCAGGGCATCGATGACGCGACCTTCTTCACGCAGACGTCGCCACAGCCGCGTCCCCATCGGGGCGTTCAGCATGTGCAGCGAGATCGAAGGCAAGGCGCACTCCTGAATGAAATCGTATTGAGCGTCGAAGATGTCCAGGTCGTCGTTGTCGAAGCCGACGATCATACCGGCGCGGACGACGAGCCCGTAGGACAGGACCTTGTGTATCTGATCCACCAGGTTGCCGCGCAGGTTCTGGAGCTTGTGGGTTTCCTTCAGCGATTCCTTGTTCGGCGTCTCGATGCCGATCAGGAACTGGTAGAAATTGGCGTCGGCCAGAAGCTCCAGCAACTCCTCGTCATCCGCCGCGTCGATGCTGAGCTGGGTGGAGAACCGCACTGGACGGGCGAAAGTCTTGTTGAGCTCGATGAGGGCCCGCAGCACGTCCTTGGCCCACCGGTGATTGGCGGTGAAATTGTCGTCGTTGAAAGAAATGCTCTCCACCCCCAATCGCTCCAGCGCCCGGACCTCGTCGAGAATCTGCTCGTTGGTCTTGTATCGCTGCGCCCGGCCATTGAGATAGATGACGTCGCAGAACTCGCAATCGAACGGGCAGCCGCGCGTGGTTTGCACCGTGCCCATGGCATAGTAGGGCACGTCGGAAAGAATGCTGCGCCAGTCGGGGAGCGGACTCTGGGTAATGTCGGGCTTGGCCACCTGGCGGTACTCCGGCCGGTACGCTCCCGCCTCCCAATCGCGCAGGAACTCGGGCCAGATGAGCTCCGCCTCTCCCACCACCAGCACGTCGAACTTTCCGCGGCAACGATCGGGGGAACCGGAAACCCCGGGTCCTCCCACCACCACCGGAATGCCCTGGGCGCGGTAAAAGCTTCCGATGTCGAAAGCCCGCTGAAAGTTAGCACGGTGACTGGTCACGCCCACCAGGTCGTAGCGTTTCGTGAGGTTGGCTTTTTCGACGGGTCCGCGCACCAGCTCGTCCCAGATGTCGACGTCGTAACCTTCCGGGCACAAGGAGGCCACGGTGGCTAATCCCAGGGGAAAGTAATCCGCCTTCACGCCCATTTGTTGCTCGTTGGCAATCCAACGGATCTCAAGCTCGTATAGCGGATTGATCAAAAGAATGGATTTCATCATTCTCCCCAACGTTGGCTGATTTGCAGATCTTCTCTGGCATCGCCGGGTTTCTTGGCGACTACGAATAGGCACCCCACGATTTCATGCGAGGTACCGCACAACTGACTCTCCACGGACTCTATACTCGCTTCGGGCGCCTCTCCCGTGCAGGCGAGCAGCGTCGCGAACCGCGACAAATTCTCACGAAATGCCGTCAAACAGGGGGCCGTGGCTTCGACGAGCGTCGGCTCCAGCAGTCCCGCCTCGTGTACCTGTCGCCTCAGTTCGTGCACCGATGAGGCATAGCCCGTTCCCCGCAGCAGCGTCGGCCCGACGGCGGGGCGGCGTCTCCGCAACGTCTCGAACGCGACCAACGTGCCGCCCGGTTTGAGCGCCGACGCACTCTGCCGCAACAGCTTCGCGAGACTCACCGCCCGCGGGCTCAATCCATCGACCCAAACGGCGCAATCGAATGCCGCAGTCAACGGGCGCCCGGCAAGCTGCGAGCGTTTCAGCACGGACGCCTCGGCGACTCGCTTGAGGGCGTCGGCTCGCAGGGAGCGGTCATCGATCACTGCGGCGACCTCAGCGGAGGAGAAACGCTCGAGCAGAAAATCCAACACCCCGTCATTGCCGTTACACACATCGAGAATCCGCCCCGCCGCCGCCGGAAGGAAGGCGGCGAGCTCGGCCATCAGGTTCTCGCAAGCGGCGGGCGCCTCCCGGATTCCCGATCGCCAATAGCCCAGGGCCCTCCAGGGCGTTCGGTTGAAAAAGGCTTCGGCCAGCGCGGCGGCATGCCGCTCGGTCGTCTGCCGGGCGTGCTCGACGTCCAGCGGGTGTCCATCCACGGCGACCACGCGCAAGGGAAGCGGTCCAGCGCTCTGCGACCCTCGTTCGTCCACGCGCCCTTGCCAAATCTCCAGTCCGCCCGTCGTGTTCGATTCGTATCTCCAGCCGGCGATGCGGCTGACCGCCACTTCGGGTCCGAAGGGATTGGCCGTGCCCAAAAACAGGCCATGTGGCGTCGACGTTTGCGTACGCACTCCCAGGTTGTAACAGTTGTCGAACCCATTCGCCGTCACCGGCACCCAGGAGCTGCCATCGCGGGTGCGCCACAAATGGCAGCCGCCGTACTGATTCAGAAACGTTTCGAGTCTGTCGTGTCCGTGCGGCAGCTTCCCGTCGAACAGGCTTTGCAGGGCCGGGGGCAGATTCTTCTGGGTGTCGCGATAACGGAGGAAAACCGTCCAGACTCCGGTGCCGGCGTACAGCCACCCATCGTGAACCGCCAGGGACCAGAGGTAGCCGGCAAAGGGACTATCGAAACCCGGCCCCAATCCGCTGAGAGGGATCTTCAGACCTGAGGAGGTGATGCGCGGCTCACCCACCACCAACTCCCACGTATCGTCCGGATAGATGCGCAGGATCTCCGGGGGCGCCGGGCCGACGTTGTAATCGTAATCGAAACTGCAATTCTGGATCCCGCTGCCCACGTACAGCGCGTCGCCAAATGGGCACAGGGACATAGCGATCTGGTTCAGACGCCCGCGGTCCGCGCCAGACCCCAACACCTTCTTCCAACGAAACGGCGGGTCGCTGTCGCCCGCGGTCTTCCAGATTTGGAACCCCTCGTTGACGTTCAGCGTGCCGGCGTACAGGTGCCCCTCCAGCACCGCCATCTGGAAGGCGGAAACGTTGTTCGGATCGCCGAATCCAGGCTCGCACGCCGGCACCCAGGTCCCGCGCGCCGGATCGGTCGTCGCCAGCAAAACGGTGTGTCCGGCGATGTTGGGCTCGAAGCGGGCCTGGCCCACCACCGGCGACGCCACCAGATACCTCTTGAACGGCAGGATCCCGCGAATGGATCGCGGCTTGTTTTGAGGCACCGCGTCGCCCAGTTCTGAGACCACCTGGAAGTCGGTCCCGTCCTGCGAACGCAGTAGCAGCGAGGAGGGAGTTTGATGACTCGCCCACGTGGGCACGTAGAGCGCCGGCGCGTCGTCGCTTTCTCCTCGAAACACCGACATGCAACGGAAGCCGACGCTGAGCGGCACGTCGAAGCCGTCTTTCCCTTTGACCATGGGCGCGGTGTAGACGTTGGTCCAAGCGCCGCTCTCGGGCTCGAACCGCCAGATCTCCGCCCGCAGATTGTTCTCCCAATACGTCGTGGGAATTCGGACCGGCCACATTACGCCGCGCATCCGCTCGGGGGTATTCTTGGCGATCTGCAGCGCGCGATTGGCCAGGTTGGCGCGAGTGGTTCCGACGTACAGGTGGTCGCGAAACCAGGTCATCGAATGAGCGTACGCATTCCCCGTGTCGCCGAAGCCGTTGGCGGCGACCTTGCGGAAATCGGCCCTCGTCAAGCAGCGACGTGGCTCGATGTTTTTCGATGCCGAAACCATGGAATAACTGTCCTCACCAGACTCACCCACCACAGTTCGCCCCCGCCCGCGTTTTGGCATATTTCTCGTCGAGCGGATGCTTCTCGAAAAACTTCCACACTTCCTCGGCGGCAAAGATGTCCCGATTCACGGGCCCGATCTCTTCCGCGATCGCAGGCATGACGTTGCCTTGCGGCCACGTGTGGCCGCCGTCCTTCAAGGTCCACAGCACCACTTCAGACCCTTCGCGTCCGGGGCCGTAAGTCAGCTCTTCAGCGTTCTTGACGGTTCGTTTTGCGGGCTGGGTCGGACACTCATCGAATGCGGCCCAAGCCTGGATGACATCCGGAACGGGTTTGAGCACCGTGACGAACTCCACCTTCCGCGCCGGGGAACCGCCCTTGTAGGGTCCTACCTGGTCTTGCAGTCCGGCGATTTGCATGACGGAGACGGGCCGCTTGGGAGGCGGGAAGAACTCGTCCGGCCCGCGCTGCCCGGCAACCGCCGCGATTGCGGCCAGCGGCTCGGGCAACTGCTTGACGAGGCGGTACGTGAACTGGGCGCCGTTGGAATAGCCGGCGGCGTAGATCCGCAGCGGATCGATCGGCACGAACTTGCCCAGGTCGGCCAGCAGCGCAGAGACGTAGCCCACGTCGTCCACCTTGTTGGGTCGGCCATCGCTGTACGCGCGCCCGTCGTTCCACGTCAGCAAGCGGTCCTTGGGAAAACGCAGCCGGTTGGTCCCGGCCGGATACACCACCATGAAACCGTGGCGATCGGAAACTTCGTCCATGCGTGACTCGTAACGCACCGCGGCCGGATAACTGCCGCCGCCGTGGAACACCAGTACGACGGGATATCCCTCTTTGGGCGCCTTGGCGGAAGGCACGTGCATCTCGTAGAACCGTTTGAGACCGCCGTGGTCGATCTTTCGGCCGTAGTCATCCGTTTTGAGACCCTCGGCGCGGGCGGGGACGTCGGTCAGCCACTGGAGCGGAACGCGCACGTCTTTGCCTCCCAGGCCGATTTTCGTCTGGCCGGAGGCGCAGCGATACACCACGAGCACGAGCACCACAGCCGCCAGGAGCGTCGCGATTACTGCCAGTGTACGCATGGGTTGAATACCTATTCCATATAGCCAAGTGACTTCAGCCGCTGGTAGACCGCTTCCTCTTCGTCGTCCTCCAATAGTCCGGAATCTTCCAGGCTTTGCTCGCTTTGCTCGGGGTCCAGAGTCGCCGGTCCGGAGGCAACCGGACGACGAGCGAGGAACGAGGGTTCAAACGCCTCTTCCGGGAGCCGCCCTTCCAAATCGGAAGGGAGCGGCAACCCGAGGCTGTAGAGCAGGCACGGGGTGACGTCCAGGACCGACAAGTCTGACAGCGTTACACCGCGCTGGATCCCCGGTCCCGAGGCCAGAAAAATTCCGTTTGGATGGTGCGTGCCTTCGATGAACGGACGGATGAGGACGGTCGGCTGCTTGTTCTTCACCGAGATGAACCCATGATCGCTCATCACCAGGGTCAGGTCCGGCGCGTGCGCGTTGTGCGGCCCCGGGAAAAATTGCTCCTTGCGTAGCACGTCCTTGACGATGGGCTGGCCGGTTTCGGGATGGGGGATCTTGAGCAGCTTCGAAACCAGCTCTTCGCGAAATGCCGCATACGATTCCCGAGGCACTCCGGGCTCCCCGGGCCGATTGGCCACGCGGATGAAAATGCCGTTGGAAGTCACGGTGCGGGCATAGGCCGTAGTGCGATCCCAATCGAGCAGCACGAAGTGTCCGTCGGCCACTTTTTCCGCACTCTGCCGCGCGGCGCCTTCGAGCGAATCCAGGTCCTGCCAGAACAGATATCCCTGTTCGGCGAGCCACGTATTGCAGCGGAACACGAAGCTCGACGGCCCGAAACCGTGATCGGATACGACGAACACCCGCCCTTCGTCTCCGTTGAGCTCCACCAGCTGCCGCAAGAACCCGTCCAAAGCGGCAAAATACTCCAGACATCGCCGGCGAATGCGGCGATCCTCGTCCGTGGGCGACTCCGGAAAGGTCTTGGGATCCACGAAGCGATATCCCATGTGCAGGATCTTGTCCCACCCGTCGAACAGCACGGCCGTCAAGTCGCAAGGCCGCTCGCGCATCATGTGCCGCGCGATTTCGAACCACTGGCGCTCGCGCGCGATGTGGAAATCGACCCACTGTTCGTATTCCTCGGCGGGCACGCCCTGCTCGGCTTTCTTCTCCTGTTCGAAGTCCCAGGCGAGCTGCTTGACATCGAAGTTCGGTATTCGCTTGAGCTCTTCCCACAGCTCGCGAGGGTACACATTCAAGCGCAAGTATTTCCAGGAAACGAACCCGGGCACCACGTGCCCGCGAATGCGCGGCGGCGGCGCCATCAGCGGAAAGTTGAGCGTCGTCGCCGTCCGGCGCTGCCGGCCGGCGATCGACCAAATGGTTTCCGCGCGAATGTCGCGGAAGTTGTACAAGGTGAAGTAATGCTGCGCGTCGCGCTGTTCGGCCCAAATGAAATCGAAAATCCCGTGATTCCCCGGACTGCGGCCGGTGGTGATGGACGTCCAGGCGGGAGGCGTGAGCGGGTGCGGTGTCGAGCGCAAGTTGGCTCGCGCGCTCTGTCGCGCGAGCTCGCCGAGAAAAGGCATCACCCCCAACTCCACCAGCGAATCGAGCAACGAAAACGGCGCGCCGTCCAGGCCGATTAAAAGAGTGCGGTTCATGAGGTCTCTCGCAAAGAAGGCGTGGGTATCGGCGCTGCGCCGAGCTCCGCCTCGGAAAACGCGGCGGCCGCAACGATCAGGTCGTCGCGACTCACGACGCGCACGGTATGTAGGTCGTCGGCAAGGCCCAGGCGCTCGCACGCTTCCGCCGGCAGCCGTACCGTGGCCGTGGGAGTGTGCGCCGAGGACAGTCGACAAACCGTGGGCCGCTGGAACTGGTCCGTTGCGGAACTGAGCGCCTTTGCCACCGCCTCCTGGACACACCACGCCTGGATCATCGCCTTTGGGCGGGACATCTCCGGCAGGCTCTCGAACAGCGCCCGTTCTTCTGGGGAAAAAGCCGACTCGGCAAATCCTACCTTCTGGTCGCGCAACGACTCGGCATCAATTCCGATCCCCGCCACGTCGTTCGCTGCCGCGACGACCGCCGCCGCGACACCGTGGGAGTGGGCCAGCGACAGCCGCAGCTCGGGCAATGCTTCGTCGTCCACCAGGAATTGCGCATAGGGCATGCCGTCGGCATCGTTGAGGATCTCAATGTCGGCCGGAAACAGCGGCGCGCCCGCCAGCTGCTGGACCGCGGCGCGAATGGCGTCTTTGGCAGCGACCCGCCCCGCCAGCCAGTTGTGCTGCCTTTCCGGAAGCTCGGACATACTCCGCCACTCCCGGCGTTCGCGAGCACCGAGCACGAGGTGCGCGAGCGCTCGCTCCCAGATTCTGTCGTGTGCGGACAGGAATTCCGGCGAGGGCATGTCGCATGTCATGCACGCCGCCAAAGTTTCGCCCGGTAGCGGCGGGAGGGCCTCGTCGCACGCCGCGCTCAACGACTCTCGCAGCGGGTCGGCCAGCACCCTCGCAAAACGATCGGGCATGGAAAACCGCTGGTCCCACCAGCCCTGCAAACGCATGTGCAGGCGTCCGGACGAATCCAGAATGTCGATGTCGGAGCGAATCAGCGACTCGCCGTGCAAGACAATCCGGGCCCGGCATTCGGCCAGGGTGTCTTGCGAAAGCGGCGGGCCGAACACTTCCAATACTTCGAGCCGATAGGGAAAGATGTGGTACGCGGATTCCAGGCAGTCGCTGGTCCAATAGGCGATGACCTGGCCGGCGAGATCGAGCAGGATGGGAGCGCACACCAGACCGCGGCAATCGACGTCGTCGCGCAGCGCCCCTTCGGGCAGAATGCGCAGCGTAGCCAGCATGCCGTCGGCGCCCCATTGGTCGATGGTTTGAACCCCTTGCAGCGTGGGACCGTGGAACATGAAAGCGCCGTACAAGTCGCGGCCCGACCAGGACGAGGGGCGGGGCGATCGCAAATCAAACGGCTCGACCGGCGGCGGATCCGGGAAAGTGTCGGCCAGGATCAATTCCGCCTCCACCAATGCCGCCGATGGCTCATCGGGATCGGCCGCCTCGTCCACTTCACGGACCTGTGCGTGAATCCTTATGCCGTTCTCGTCTGCCGCGACGTGCTCTGCCGCGACTTCCAGCGTCTTACGCCCCTGGTCCAGGCCAATCCACCGCCGGGCGCGGACCTCGCGCATGCCGACCAGACACTTGCCCGGGGCCAATAACATGGCGCACTCGGCCAGGATCTCCATGCTGAACGTCAGCGGAACGACCGACAAACCCACGAGCTCTGGATCGCCCTCGGAGACGTGGCCTCCCAGTGCATGGTCTCGCAGGAATCGGTCCGCGTGCAGGCCGAGGTGACAGAGCGCCGTCGCGCGTCGGCCGGGCGCAACCGAGAGAATCTCGTCCAGGAACGGGAGCTCGGCTTCAGCGTCTGGCGACGATGCGGACGCCGTCTCAGAACTGATGCTTTGCGCCGAACCCGAGCCGAGATACATGCGACACACTTCCGCTTCCACGCGGGCGTGCTCACGCAAGTTCTCGAAGAATTGGACCATGACCCGCGGGTCGGCCGCCGGCGCGGCAGTCGGGGCCAGGCTCCGGGGCGCGGCAGCAGCCAAGGAACGTGCCGGCGGCGGAGCCGCCGGTGACTCCGAGGAAACTCTCCCGGGGGGCACCAGGTCGCCTGGGATCCTCACGCGTGGCAGCAGATTGCTGATGTGTACGACCCGCGCTTCATCGAGATCGTCCCGCCGTGGGTCGCCCTGCGCAACGGGCGGACCCGCGGGGTCGCGCCGATGGCGATAGAGAATCGACGGATCCAGCTTCACGTGATGGGCATGGAGCAAGCCCAGCATGTGCTGAAGCTGGGTGATGCCCGACCGATAATGGACGTTCGCCGCCACCGCCAGGTGAGGCCGCTTCTTCAGGATGTTATCGACGAAAGCGGTCAGATTCGCCCGGGGGGCCACCTCGACAAAGATGCGTACGCCCTGACGGTACATGGCCTCGACGGTCTCGTTGAAGCGCACCTTGCGAGACCATTGCCCGGCCATCAGGTCTCGAATTGCGTCGGGGTCGGAAGGAAACGGCGCCGCGGTGATGCACGACCAGGTTTCGATCGAAGGCGACCGAATCTCGACTTCGTTCAAGTGGGTTCGCAAGCGCTCGCTGTAGGCGGCAAAGAGCGGGGTGTGGTAAGCCCGATTGAACGGCAACCGCACGCTGAGGGCGCCGCGGTTTCGCAGCAGGGGCTCGGCGGAGTCGATGTCGGATTCCCGACCGAACAGCACCCACTGCTGCGGGCAGTTTTCCATGGCCACGTGCAAAGCGCCCTGACTCTGTCGCGCGACTTCCTCGATCGCCGAGGAATCGGCCCCGCTGACCGCGAGCAGTGCGCCTTCGGGAAGCTGACCGTCGCGCTGGCACTCTTCGAAGACGCGGTTCACTCCCAGCACGAGCTCGCTGAGCTGACGCTGATCGACCAGCGGAATGGCGCCGGCGGCCACCAGCGCCACGTATTCTCCCTGACTGTGTCCGACGACGGCGTCGGGCGCGATCTGGCAGAGCGCCATGAACTTCAGAAGCGCGTGACTGGCAGTAAAGACCGACTCCGCGCCGGTGTCCATGGCCCACAATCGGGCGGCCTCGAAGTCGGCGTCGTGCGCGGGAGGAAACACCGCGTGGCTCGGCAGGAACGTCCTCCCGGACTCGAGAAACACGCGGTCCATGTCGTCGAAGCATTCGCGGATTTCCGGAAAGTGTACGCAAAGGTCGGCCAGCATATTGGCGTATTGCGCCCCTTCGCCGGGAAATACGAAGGCGACGCGCCCGTCGATGCCGAGGGGTTCGCTGAAGAAGTAGATGCCTTCCTTTTCTCGGATTCGCCGGCAGGACGGATCGCTCAGGCGATCGAGGGCGTAGCCGAGCTTTTTCTCGAGGTCGGAGGCGCTCGTGCAAACGATCGACAAATGGGCCCCTGGCCCGGCCGCGCGGCTGGCCAGATCGCACGCGAGAGCGGGCAAGTCGGCATCGGTGGCATCCGTAAGCTGTCGCAAGGTCCGGCGGACCTCGTCCAAGAGATCCTCGCGCGAAGAGGCCCGCAACAGGACGAGCTCGCTGTCCCATGTGCGGTGCAGGTGGACCAATTCGGCGTCGTTTGCCCGCGGAGGTTCTTCGAGAATCGCATGGGCATTGATGCCGCCGAATCCGAACGCGTTGACGCCGGCGCGCCGCGGGGCGCCGCCGCCGTGGACCCACGGACGCAACGCGGAATTAACGCGCAAGGGAGTGTCTTGCAGCGCCAGGTTCGGATGCGGCTCATCGCAGCCGAGCGTCGGCGGCAGCACGCGATGGTACAGGGCCAGCGCCGTCTTGATCAGACCCGCCATGCCCGCCGCGGTCAGCAAGTGACCGACGTTCGTCTTGACGGTGCCCAGGGCGCAGGGGCCCGACGACGGTTGACGGTCGGCGAAGATGCGCTTCAGCGACTGGACTTCAATGTCGTCGCCGAGCGGGACGCCGGTCCCATGAGCTTCCACCAGGCCAATCGAATCCGGCAGTATGCCCGCGGCCTCGTAGGCGCGGCGCATGGCCAGCACCTGGCCTTCCACTCGCGGCGCCAGCAGGCCCTGGGCGCGGCCGTCGCTGGAAATGCCCACTCCTTTGATCGTGGCGTAGACGCGGTTGCCGTCCCGCTGGGCGTCTTCGGCACGTTTGAGCACGACCACGCCCAACCCCTCGCCCAGCAACGTTCCATCGGCCGACTTGTCGAAGGCGCGCAGCTCCCCCTTTCGCGACAAGGCTTCGATCTGGCTGAAAAGCATGAGCGTGGGCGGCGGGATCGAGGTGTTGACCCCGCCCACCACTGCCAGATCGCATTTGCCCGCCACCAGATCGTTCATCCCCAGCTCGACCGCCAGTAACGAGGACGCGCATGCGGCGTCCACGACGAAGTTGGCCCCCATGATATTCAGCCGGTTGGCAATGCGGCCTGCCAGGATGTTGGGGATCATCGAGGGAATCGTGTCCGGCCGAAACGGCGGCAATTGCTCGCGCAGCGACTCTTTCAGTCGGCCCAGCTCCTCGTCCGTCAGGTCGGGGCGAAGCTGCTTGACGATGTCCAACGTCTGCTCCAACACGACGCCGTGTTGAAACAGGTTGGTAATCCCGCGATTGATGTAGGTTCCTCGACCGAGCACGACCTCGGTGCGTTCGGGATCCAACTGGTCTGGCGAGCAGCCGGCGTCTCGCAGCGCTTCCGCCGCCACCCGCAGCGTGAGAAAGTGATCCGGCTCGCCGCCGTCCAGCGAGTTGGGCATGACGCCGAATTCCACGGGGTCGAAGGTGGCCAGGTCCCCGAGGAATCCTCCCTTGGTGCAATACGTGCGGTCGCTGGGCGTATTGGTCGGCTGATAGTACCGGTTCGCGTCCCAAGAAGCGGGCGGTTCCCCGATCGAGCACGTCTTGGAAACGATGTTCTCCCAGAACTGCCGCAGGTTGCCCGCGCCGGGAAACAAGCAGGCCATACCCACGATGGCCACGTCTCCCGCAGGGCGCGCGGTTGCGCCTCGCGAGCCGTCGGAAGCGCGTCGCTCGTCCGGCGCGTTGTGACCGTTACCCTGAATCATAGGTGGTACCGATTTCATCGCAGGCGAACGTGGGCACGTCGCACTCGTCCCGACCCAACTTATCGCGCGCGATCCGCGCATTAGCAGCCCCCAAGTCGGGCCCTCGCCACCGCACGGCGCCTGCGCCGCGAGACGTCCGAAACGGCAAGCCCATCATCTTCCTCGCCGGATCCGCCGGATCGCCCAGGAAGTAATCTCGCGCCTGCAAGTGCGGGTCGGACCGCAGATCGGCGGTGGTGAGCACCGCGCCGGCGGGAACGGCATGGTGAGTCAGAATCCGCATCGCCTCTCGGTGGGTACGGCCCCGAGTCCAGGTCTCAATCGCCCGATCGATCTCGGCGTGATGTTCCCGCCGGCCGGAGACATCGGAGAATCTCGCTTCGCTGCCCCAGGCAGGTTTATCCAGGGCCTCGCAGAGGCCCCGCCACTGATCGTCGCTGGTCACGGTCAGCGTGACCCATTGGTCCTCTTGCGAGCACGGGTAGCAGCCCGAAGGCGCGAACCGGCAGTGCCGGTTTCCCATTCGCTGGGCGTGGACGCCGTTGGCGGAAAATTCCAATAAGTGCTCGCCGATGAGGGCGAACGTCGAGAATTCGAGCTGGGAAAGGTCGATGTGTTGTCCTTCTCCCGTTCGTTGACGATGGATGAGCGCCGTCATCACCGCGCAGGCGCCTCCCAACCCATTCACCACGTCCAATTCGCGTATCCGCTGGGGCTTGCCGGCGTCCTGGTAGCCCGTCAGGACTTGAATGCCGCTGACGGCCTCGAGCGCCCCGCCGTACGCCGGACGATCGGAATGAGGGCCCGTCTCGCCATAGGCGCTCATGGAGAGCGTTATCAGATCCGGCTTGAGGCGCACCAGCGCGCTGCGATCGATGCCCAGCCGCTGCATGACGCCGGGGCGGCTGTTGTCCACGACTACATCGGCGTGCCGCACCAGGTCGGCGAACATTGCCTGGTGCTGCGGCCGCTCGAGGTCCAAAGTGACGCTGTGCTTGTTGCGGTTCACCTGAAACCAGGCGGGTTGGTTGTTGTACGATTGGGCTTCGCGCCGGCCTCCACGGTGCATGGCCAGCCGGCGCGGATACTCCACCAGGATCACCTCGGCGCCGTAGTCCGCGAGCAAACGGGTGCAATGAGGACCGGCCCAAGAGTGCGTCAGGTCGAGCACGCACACGCCCTCCAGCAGATCGCCCGTCATCGGGCCACCCCCATCCCCGCTGGCTCGCGAATCCGTGTGCTCGACCGGCTTCCGCTGCTCGTGCAGCACGCTCTCGTTGTGTTCGCCCAGCCGCGGGGCGCGCGCAGAAACATACGGCGTGACCGACATCTTGAACGGCGCGGAGCAGTATTCGTGACGACCTGCCTCGGGATGTTCGATCTCGGCGAAAAACTCTCGCGACCGGTGCTGCGACGAAGCCAGCACTTCCTCGAACGACGACAACTGGCCGAAGGCCAGGCCGCCTTCGTAGGCCCGCTCGCACGTCTCCTGCCGCGTGTGTCGGTCGAGCCAGGGTTGGATCAGGCTCTCGACTTCCTCCCGGTACCGCACTCGATCTCTGAGCTCGCCGTACTTGGAATCCAGGAGCCGGGGCTCTTCGAACATCTCGGCGCCGCGGCGCCACTTGCGGAAGGGCGCGCCGATGACGGTCACGTAGCCGTCGCGGCAGGCAAACAGTCCCCAGGGGGCAAAGGCGTGGGACCCACGCGCGGCGACGGCGCCGTTTTGCAGATGCCCGGCCAGCGCGACCTCGATCAGATCGATCGCGCTTTCGAAGATCGAAACGTCGATATGCTCCCCTTCGTTTGTGGTGTCCCGCTTCCTCAGTGCCATCAGAATGGCGAGGTAAGCCGTCACCGCCGCCGTGTAGTGGCAGACCGCCGGGCCCGGCCCCAACGGTGGCAACTGCTTTTCGCCGCTGAGGTACATCGCACCCGACAGGGCATATAGCTCCAATTCTTCGGTCGGAAAATCACGATACGGCCCGTCTTGACCGAAATTCGAAATCGAACAGACCACCAGACGGGGATTGAGCCCCCGGCACACATCGACGCCCAGGCCGAGCTCGTCCATGCCGCCGGGCTGGAAGCTCTCCACCAGCACGTCCGCCTGTTCAATCAGTTTCTTGAGGAGCGAAATCCCCGCGGCGGATTGCAGATTCAAGGTGACGCTTTGCTTGCCGGTATTCAGCCACAGGAACGGAATGCTGCGCTCGGTTCCCTCTTCATCGCCTACGAAGGGCCCCGCGCCGCGCGCGGGATCGCCGCTCTCGGGAGGTTCGATCTTGACGACGCTGGCCCCGAAACCGGCGAGGAGCTTGGTGCAAAACGGCCCGGCCACGCGGGAGGTCAAATCCACCACGCGCAGATGATGCAGGGCCCGATTTCTTGCACCAGCGGTCTGGTTCATCGTTCGCTCACTCTGTCGGGACCCGCTGCGACCAGGCTCACCGCGGCGGTATCGACAACGGGAATAGCGGCTGGGGCAGCGGTCGGCGCGCGGTTCTGCGAATCGAGGAAAGCGCTTACTTCGCGTACGAAGAGAACCGCGCAACTAATGGGGAAAAAATGCCCCGCTCCGGGCACAACGACGCTGCGGCAATCGGGCACGACCGCCGCCAGTCCGGCCTGCGACGGCAACGTCGTCGATCTTTCGCCGTACATCGCGAGCACCGGGCAAGCGATCTGCGACAACTTGTCGGCCGTCAATCCCGCAACATCCACCAGCTCGCGTCGCGCCGTCGTGGTATTCAGCAATTCGAGCCAGCGCTCGGCGCTGCGCTGTCCGCCGGCGAGCCGGCTGAAGGGAATGAAGAGCGACGTGCCCGCCAACTTTTCCCGGGCGCCGGCGAACTTGGGAGAGGCCAATTGCTCGAACAGGTGCAATCCCCAGTCGTTCACGTCGTCCGTCAGCTCCAGCCCCAACTCGGCCAAGCGGGCCTTGACGCCGGGCCAATGGGGCCAGTCGGCAGGTCGCTGGATGGGTTGCAGCGCGCGGACCCGCGTGTCGGCAATCACCAGCGAAGCGACACGATCTGGATGTTCCGCGGCCAGGTGCAGGGCCACCGCGCCTCCCACGCTGTGACCCACCAGGTGGGCTCGCTGGATCTGGAGCGAGTCGAGCAACTGACGCAGGTCCTCGGCCAGATGCGCCGTCGTGTAGCCACTCGGGGGCATGGAGCTCGATCCGTGCCCGCGCTGATCGTACAGCGTCACGCGAAACCGTCGCGTCATCGGCAAGAGCACGTTCAGGTGCCAAAACCCGTGACTGGCGGCCATGCCGTGAATAAACACCACGTCTTGTCCGCTGCCCAGGCAACGGTACGCGAGCGATGCTTCGGCAAGCTGTGCGTATTGGATGCTGAATGAATGCGACATGACTCGGGACGGGCGCGTCAGGCCCGCGGCGTCAGACAAACGACGAGGAACTCGGCAACTTCTCCCACGGTGACGTCGTCTCGATAACGGCCGTCGGCCATCAACAGTTTTTCGAAGGGCAGCTTTCTGCGCCGGAATCGTTCCTCGATCAAGAGCGCAAACTGCACGACGTCCACGGAGTCGAACTCCAGGTCGGCCACCAGGCGCGTTTCCCGCCCGATGCCGCCGGAAAATCCGCGGTCGCAGTCGGACGTCAAATCGGTCAGCAGATCGATCAGGCGCGGCAGAATCTCTTCCCGGGACGGGCCGTACCCCTCTGCCGAAGCGGCCGCGTTTTGCGACCTGTTATTCAAGCTCTGGTCCATAAGAAATCGTTCCTCGCAGCAGACGTCGTTCTCGGGCTGGGGCAGGAATGGGATCCTTGGCTCCCGAAAACGTCGAATAAAATAATGACTCGCGACCCGCACCGTTGGCGTCGGAGGCTGCCGTGTCGCTCCATGGACCGCGCCCGATCAAGACACGGGCCTCGCGCCCCGGCGAAACGAGCTCGCGCCACGCCGCAACCCGGCCTTCAGCCACGGGCACCAACGGGATTCCGTGCTTCGCGAATTCTCGAGCCACTGCCGGCGTCACCATGCCGCCGCCGCTCCAAGGACCCCAGCCAATGGCCGTGGTTTTCCCCGGCCAGACGTCGCTCAGGTGGCGTCCGATCCGATTGAGGATCTCGTTGGCAGCCGCATAATCCACCTGTCCCGGGTTTCCCCAGAATGCTGCTGTCGACGAAAACAACACCAGATGCCGCAGTCGCTCGCGATCGAGCAGCTTGCACAGGTGCAGCATCGGCTGAAGCTTGGTGCCCACGACCCTGTCGAACGATTCGGCCGTCTTGTCCAGCAGAAGGCGATCCTCAATCACGCCGGCGCCGTGCAAAACCGCGGTAATCTCGCCGTACTGTGCCCGCACGCTCGCAACGGCCGCCGCCAGGGATTCGTAGCTGCGAACGTCGCACTGGATGTACCTCGCTCGCGATCCGGTTTGTTGCAGGGAGGATAAGGTGGCGCGGATCTCGCGCTGCGCCTGGAGTTGCTTCACAGCGCCGTCGATTTCGAGCGCCGACGGCGGGGCGCCGGCCTGCGCGAGCAACCGGGCCATCACTCGGCGAAGCTCGAGGGGGTCGTCCAACGCCGCCGTCTCGGCCGACTCGGCCTGCGGAGACAATGGAGTGCGTCCGAGCAGGATCATGGTAGCCGCCGTGCGGGCAGCAAGTTCTTTGACGACTTCGGCGGTGATCCCGCGCGCGCCGCCCGTGACGAGGACGATGCTCTCGGAATCCAGGCCGGAGAGCTCCGCGGGTGGGTTTTCGAGCGGCGCCGCCACCGCGGAGAGCGAAAGACGGCGCTCCTCCCGATAACCAATCTCCACCGGCCCGGCCAGCCGCAGTTCTTCCCACAAGGTAGAGATGTCGGGAAGACCGTCGAAGTCCACGGCTCGGCAGCGAGCCGCAGGCCACTCGAGCGCAGCCGTCTTGAGGATTCCCGCCAAACCTCCTCGCCAGGGATGCACCACCTCGTTGGATTGCTGCGGGGCGAATTGTCCGCCTCCGATACTGGCCGCCGCCAGCAACGTGGGCGCGTGGCTTTCGGCGCGAGAAGTCAATTCGGGCGCCAGCGCTTGCGCCAGGAAGAGCAGCGACTTCACTTCCCGGTCGAGTCGCTGTTGCCACTCGCCGTCATCCATGTGCGGAAAAACCGGCGCGGCCGATAGCGGCGCCAGGTGTAAAACGCCCGCCAAGGATCCCTGACGGCGGATTTCCGCCAGCGCGGCGACGGCGTTATCGCGGCTGGTGAGGGCCTCATCGCGAAGCAGCATGGCGCGTCGGCCGTTGGCCTTGCAGAACTGGACAAAGCGCTCGGCCACCCCGCGCCCGTCGTCGGTCACGACCATGGTCCCTTCTGGAATTCCCACTGCCTCGGCGGGCGGCGCATCCACGGCCGTCGGCACCCACCGCCAACCGTCGTTGTCCGAGCCCTGGGAAACCAGCGAGGAACCGTCGTGCTCCGCCTCAGGCAACTCTTCTATTGCAGGCAATGCAGGCATCGCGGGCAATACCCGATCCGACGCCGTTGCTGGTTGCCCCAAAAGCTCCCGCACTCCTGCCACGATGTCTTGCAGGCTGCCTGCGGAGATCATCCGCCGCACGAACCACTGCGGCGGTTCGGAAACTTCCGGGGCCACCTGACGACGCAGCGCCGTTACGATCTCCACGCGTTTGATGGAATCGATCCCCAGGTCGGCTTCCAGGCGCGCGTCGAGCGACAACGCGCTTTGTGGATAACCCGTCTTCTCCGCGGTCAATCGCACCAAGACTCTCGCCAGGTCCTCGGCTGGTGCAGGCTCTCGGCGCTGGGCGGGCGCGGGCTGCTGCGGTTGTTTCAGCTCCCGCACTCCGTCCACGATGTCCTGCAAGCTGCCTGCGGAGATCATCCGCCGCACGAACCACTGCGGCGGTTCGGCAACTTCCGGGGCCACCTGACGACGCAGCGCCGTTACGATCTCCACGCGTTTGATGGAATCGATCCCCAGGTCGGCTTCCAGGCGCGCGTCGAGGGTGAGCGCGCTGGGCGGATAGCCGGTCTTCTCCGACGTCAGACGCACGAGGGCTTTCGCCAGATCCTCCGATTCCGCGGGCTCCGCGGCCATCGCCGGCAACGGAGCAGGCTGAGCCTGACGACGAGCGGGATTGGCCACCGGTCTTTGGATTACGTCGCGCTTTCGACGTGGAGGTCGCACGATATCCCTGTCGCCATTCGATGGTGAGCCGTACCCATCGGCTTCTACCGTTTCCCTTGCGTCCTCTTCCAAGCCGGCTGAAGCGGCTGGGGAAGCACCGAGGTACAACCGCATTACCGAGGCCTGCTCCATGAGCAGCTCTCTCATGTTGCGCTGGAATTGCAGCACCACCTCGCTCGTTGCGTCGTTGCCGGACGCTTGCGCCGCGGGAATGTCGGGCCGGCTCGGAGCCTTGGGGACGGGTGTCGCGGGCGCGCGACGATGCGCGCCGCGATCGGATCTCTTCGCTGCCGCTCGAGTCACCTCGTGAGAAACTCGAGGGACCGCGTCTTCTCCTTCGGCCACTGAAACGAGCGGTGGCTGCGCGGGCCGCGGCGACCCCTCGGGTCGCGCGTAAGCGCCGTTGATCAGCCAGGTCGTGCCCGATCGACGTTGTGACGCGCGGGCCACCGCCGAATCGCTCTCCAGGTCGTGCCCTATTCGTCCTTCGTACAGACGATCGGCGTCGACGTTTACGCCGGCAGCGAACAACCGGGCCAGGCCGTGCAGCAACCCGCTGAGCCCGGATTGGTCGTGAGCTTGGAGTGGAATGGTTTCGTGGGGTCGCGATCCCAGGATCTCGCCGACCAGTTTCGAGAGGATGTCGCTGGGACCGACTTCCAGGAACAATCGGGCGCCGCCGGCATACATCGCCTCGACCATCTCGGCGAAGCGCACGGGGGACGTCAAATGTTCGACCAGCCTGGCGCGAATCGCGGCCACGTCCGACCCGTGCGCCGCCGCCGTGACGTTGCAGAACGCCGATTCGTTCGGCGGCTGAAAGCTCGTGCGGGCGCAAGCCTCGGCAAACTGTTCGCCGGCCGGCAGCATGTGCGGGGTGTGGAAGGCACATTTAACGGCGAGCGGAGTGGTCGCGATCCCGCGCGCTTCGAGCCGCTGCTGTGCCGTGCGGACTGCCGCGGCCCGGCCGCTGATGACCACTTGTCTCGGGCCGTTGACGTTTGCCAGGAAGACACCCTCGCAGGCGGCCAACTCCGACCGCGCCGCGGCTTCGGAGGCCCGCACGGCGAGCATCGCGCCACGCCCGACGTCCGATTGCGCACCGTCGCAGCTCAACATCGCCTCGGCACGATCGCGCGACAGCCGATAGAGCGATGCCTCATCCAAGCTGCCGGCGGCATACAAGGCCGTCAACTCGCCGTAGCTGTGGCCGGCCGTCATCTTCGGCCGAATGCCGAGCGACGCGAGCAAACGAGTCAAACCGACACCGCAGGCCCCCAGAGCGGGTTGCGCGACGTCGGTCGCCATGAGGCGCTCGATTTCGCGCGAGCGCTGATCGTTATCGAACGCCGGCGGCGGAAACACCGACGAGGAGATAGCCCGTCCCAACGTGCGGTCGAGGTGCTCAAAAGCCCGCCGCACTTCGCCGAAGTGGACTGCTAACTCCTCCAACATGCGCGGAAACTGCGCCCCTTGACCCGGAAACATGAAGGCAATGCTCGGGCTCTCACCGGCCGTGGCGTCGCTGAGATATACGCCGGCGGGCGCCGCGGTGCCCCGGCGAGCGTCGAGGTCGGCGTGTGCGATGAGCCACTCGATCTGACCGTTGAGCTGTTCGACGGTCTCGGCGACGATCGCCACACGCTTCGACGACGGAGCGTGCCGGCACAGCCGATGGACCCGGTAGGCAAGCCAGGACAGGTCGAGGGTCGCCGATTCCCTTTCCGCCTGGCGCACCAGGTCGCGCGCTTCGGCGAGCTGTTGCGACAGTTCCTGCGGCGATGCCCCGCTGAACAGGAACAATTCGGCGGGCACCTGGCGCCGGGGCATCAGGCCGGCGCGTACGCCAGCGTCTTCTGTATACTCTTCCAATACGGCATGAAAATTGGTGCCGCCGAAACCGAATGCCGAGACACCTGCCCGGCGCGGCGAGCTCGCTTGAATCCACGGGCGCAACTCGGAGCTCACGTACAACGGCCCATCCGTGGAAAGCGCCTCGGGATTGGGCTGTTCGACGTGGAGCGTGGGAGGCAGCACGCCGTGAAACAGCGAGAGCGCGGCCTTGATCAGGCCCGCGACGCCCGCGGCACACTTGGTGTGACCGACGTTGGACTTTACGCTGCCGATCGCGCACGACTGACTTTGCGCTCCATGGTCCGTCAGGAATTGACCTAAGGTCGTGGCTTCCACCACGTCGCCGCGCGCGGTGCCGGTGCCGTGAGCCTCAAACAAGGTAACGGTGGCGGGATCGATCTTCGCCTGGCGATAGGCCCTGTCCAACGTGCGCCGCTGCCCCTCTGCGCCGGGCGCAGTGAGGCCCTTGGTGCGACCGTCTGAGCCGGTCCCGACGCCGCGGATGATTGCATAGATGCGATCGCCGTCCCGCTCGGCGTCCTCGCGACGCTTGAGCACGACCGCCGTCAGTCCCTCGCTGATGGCGATCCCATCGGCGCTGGCGTCAAACGGGCGGCACCGGCCGCGCGGCGACAGGGCGCCGGCGCTGTCGAAGCATTGATACCCCATCGGGTTCTGCAGGGTGTCGCAGCCTCCGGCGATGACCATGTCCGAAGCACCGCTGGTCAGTTCGCTGCAGGCCACATACACTGCCGCGAGCGACGAGGCGCAAGCCGCGTCCACGGTCATGTTCATTCCGCCCAAGTCGAAGCGATCGGCCACGCGGCCGGCCACCACGTTGAGCAAGATGCCGGCAAAGCTGTCTTCCGTCCACTCTGGCAGCTGCTGGCCGAACGCCCTGCGTGGATCGGCGACGAATTCGGGCAAGAGCGCTCGAAAGACGTACTTGTTCCCTAACTCGGCCAGCCCCCCGCCCACACCCAGCACCACGCTGGTCCGCCGCCGCAGCGGATTGGCTTGGTCGCAGCCGGAATCCCGCAGGGCAGAATCCACGAGCTCCAGGGCCAGAAGCTGCATGGGCTCGATACTGGGAATCGACGCCGGGGGGATGCCGTACTTCAGCGGGTCGAAGGAAATGTCGTCGAGAAAGCCGCCCCAGCGGCTGCGAAAATGATCCGGCTGCTGGCCGGTCGCATCGTACCTGCGGTGCCAATCGAAGCGATCTGGGGGAATCTCCACGATGCTGTCTTTCCCCGCCAGGATCCGTTCCCAGAATTGGGCGAGGTTCGAAGCACCGGGCATGAAGCACGACATCCCCACGATGGCGATGTCGAACGCTGCCGGACGCGGTTCGTCCGCGGCAGGCGCCACGCCAAGGCGCGAAAGCGAATCCAGTCGCCGGCAGGCGCCCTCGCTGACGTTTTCGTGCAAGTCGCGCACGCTGAAGGTCTCCCGGTGCAAGGCCGCCACTTGCCCGAGCATGTACATGCCCCGCTGGCGCTGCGCCGTTTCATCGATATGCACCAGGCCCGCGGCCCCGGCCGACTGTCGCTCGATACCTTTGGCGCCAATCCTGAGCCGGCCGAGATTCAGCTGTTCGAGCTGGGCGCGCAATTCGGCGAGCGGACGCTGCTCGTGGAGCAGTTCGGCCTTGGCCGCGCAAAAATCGCGGTAGAACGAAGTCGGCGCGCAACGCGTGCTGTGTCCGGGTCCCGTCTCCAGCAGCACCGTTGCTTCCGTTTCGAGGGCAACCTGCTGGAAGCCCGGCACCACGGCCCCGGTTGTGACGATCTCGTGGGTAAACAGGTAGGCCGTGCCGATCAAGACCCCGATCTTGACTCCACGTTCCACGAGTGGTTGGGCCAGCGCGGCCACCATAGCCGCGCTGCGATCGTCGTGAATTCCGCCGGCGAATAGCACGTGGAGATCGGCCATCTGTTCCCTGGAAAGTTGCATCTCCAGCAGCACGCGGATGCACGATTCCCAGAGCACGAAGCTGGTGCGCGGCCCCACGTGTCCGCCGCACTCGCGTCCCTCGAAGACGAACCGCCGCGCCCCTTCGCGCACGTACTCGCGCAGCACTTCGGGAGACGCCACGTGCAGGTAGGTGCGAATGCCGCGAGCTTCCAAGGCGCGGGCCTGGTCCGGCCGGCCGCCGGCGACCAGCGCGAAGGGCGGGCGAACTTCTTCGATCACCCGCACCTGGTCCTGCCAGACTTCGTGATCCACGAAGCCCAAGACACCTGCGCCCCAGGGTCGATCGGCCAGGAGCTCTCGATGGTGTTCCAGCAACTGCCGGACCTGCTCGCCGCGCATCAGCGCCAGCGCCGCCAGCGGCAAAGCCCCGGCTTCGGCTACGGCAAGGCTGAACGGAGCCACGTCGCTGACGCGCGTCATCGGACCCTGCACGATGGGAAACCGCGTGCCGTGCGAGCGAGCCAGCGGGCCGTCCGGGCCCAGCGCGCGCGCCGCGGCCGCGCCCGCCAGGTTCTTCTTGGTTTGTTCGCGCAAGCGGGCCATCGCGGCGCCCACCGTCCGGCCCCGGCGAGCCAGGTCGAAAGCAAAGGCGCCATCTTGACCGATCAACCACGCGCGCTCGTCTACGTTTTCCAGCGAGGTCAAGGTCGCAATTCGCTCGCGCCAGGCGGCCCAGGCAACCTGGGAGTCCGCCCCACCGGATTGTTCGGAAAGTTCCCTGCTGAACTGCTGGAGCTCGTCTCGGGCAGTCATGCCAGGACGCCAAAAGAGCCGCAGTTGACGCCCTGAAGGACCGTTGACCACCACGCTCTCGGTCGCGTCCATGGCGGCGATCCGCTCGCGCATGCGCAACGGGAGCGCGCACTCGCGAGTCAGAGCCAGTTGCCAGTCCAGCAGTACGCCCGCCGCTCCACCGGAAGCGCACGCCGCCATGGTATTCAGGCCCACTCCACCCCAGGCCACGATGGGCGCGTTGACGGCGCCCAGCAAATGTTGCAGCAGCACATAGGTGGTCTCTTCTCCGACAATTCCTCCAGATTCACTGCCCTTTGCCACCACCAGATCGAAACCGAGACGATCGGCAAGTTGGGCATCCTCGACGCACGTGGCCACCAGACCCAGGCACCGCGCCGTCGAGCGACAGTGGTCAGCCATTTCCTGCAGTTCTGCTTCCGGCTCTGGAAATAAAAGGATGGTGTCCGTAGCGCCGAGCGCATCGAGTGCCGCCCCCTCCACTTCGCCCAGGCGACCGTGGAGGATCAGGCCGGAGCGGACTGCCGCGGTTGAAGCGAGCTCCCGAGCTGCTTGAACCGCAAGCGCCGGGGATTGCAGGAAAGTTAGATTGAGGAGTCCGATACCCCCTGAACGAATTGCCGCTGCGGGTATGTCCGAACCCCTGCAACCAACGGGTGACGCTATCAGAAGATTCATTTGCGGTAGCAATGAGACGTATGAAACCTGCTAGCAAGAAAGCGTTAGATAAACTCTGGCCCTATGAACGGAACATCGAGCTTGGCCATGCCCCAGTCCCCCCGATTCTGACTTCGCCGAATTCGGCTACTGGGATTTTCCCCCACACGGATCCCCCGCGGAGATCGGGTTCGCGCCTGCCTGACCGCCGTCGTTAGGTTGG
>Ga0214473_10001737_pt1 | contig 27946 bp, 20 predicted proteins | sample RVTome_7_FD_203509 | JGI IMG/M metagenome (GOLD analysis project Ga0214473, IMG submission 203509) | Soil microbial communities from uranium-contaminated site in the Upper Colorado River Basin, Wyoming, United States - RVT98D197 | ecosystem: Environmental > Terrestrial > Soil > Contaminated >...
CCTTGTCTATTCTCGAAGGGCTGATTCGCTATCAAGGCACGCCGGAAGGGGGGAAGATGGGATTTTTCTTTATAGGGCCTTCAGATTGAGGGCAGGATAAAGAAGGGCGGCTGCGGCGCGCGTGAAGAGGAACCTCATACTATTTTTGGGGATAGTTATCTCCCTCCTCCTTGTTGCCGGCACTACAACCGACCAGAATTCAAGCGTCACCGTCGCCTTTGGCGGGGATACGCTCTTTGGGGGATACTACAGCACCATCCCGCCGTACGGCACCATGGATGATCTCGCACAGATGATTAACAGCTATATCCAAAGTCATGGTGAGCAAGAGGGTATACAACGCTACGTCGGATATGCCTTCCAAAACATCAAGCCGATATTTGCTAAATCGGCGTATGCCGTGGTAAACCTTGAAGGCCCTATTGTCGCCGCCCCAGATGCCTTCTTTCCCAAGGTCTTTCCCCTGAGGCAGCACGTGCAGACCCCCGAGATCCTGAAAGAGGCAGGTATTGCCCTGGTATCCCTCGCCAACAACCATATGTATGATTTTAACGGCGCCAAAGGGGTCGAGGAGACCATGCAGAGGCTTGAAGATGCCGGCATTGCATATGTCGGGGCGGGCAGAGGGGAGGATTCCTATGCCCAGGCCTTCGGCTATAAAATTAAGGAAAACAATGGCATCAAGATCGCCTTCTTCGGCGTCACTGATGTGATTGAACCCTGGGATATGGTTGTTGAAGAAGGGAAAACAGGGGTAGCTGCCTTGCCCGAACAGGCACATTACCGGGAGAGTAAAAATATGCGCTATCTGCTCGGCAGGATTGGCGACGCCAAGAAAGAGGCTGATTTTTGCGTGGTCCTGCTGCACGCCGGGCCTCCCCGGGGCCATGAATTGGAGCCGCGTCAACAGGAGATCGTCGATATCCTGCTTGAGGCAGGGGTTGATGTCATCATCGGCACGCATGGTCATTCGCAGCAGCCCATGAAAGAGATTCATGACGGACAAGGCAGGTTAAGGCAGGTGGCCTTCTATGGGATCGGCAACCTTGTCTTCGGCGGCTGTAAGGGCAGACAAGGCCTCAGTTTAATTGCCCTTGTCGCCTTCCATAAGGAAGAGGGGGTGCGCTACCTCTCTTACGAGGGAGTTGCCATTCGGCCAAACGAGGACGGCACCTTTCAACCGATCGTCGTAAATCGTGACAAGGTTACTACAGCGCAAGACCAGTTTCCATGAGGTAGAAGAGTCACTATGGGCAGAATGGGTTGGAAGTTAGTCGAACCGAGGATCTTTCTGAATGTCGCCCCTGGTGAGCTTCCGGCTGGGTACCAGGGTATATCGAGTCTCGTAATACAAAAGCTGTTCACTCATGATCTTAGGTGCTCCCGACGCTCATACGACCAAGGCCCTATTTACATAAACCTTATTTAATGGTAGCGTAACGGTATTAATAAATAGGATAATTTTTTTAAACTTTTTTAACAAGAAAGGGGGAAGGTATGAAAAGAGCAATAGTCATAGGTCTAGCGATTGTCTTTTGTTTCATTGCGGCGGCATCGTATGCTAAAAGTTCGTACTTCGGGATTCCCAATAAGGCGATAATGTACCCCTCAGAGTTCGACCAGACAGATCAGGCCATCATGAAGGCGGAAAAGTCTCCAGGGGCAAAGACCTGTCCGGACAAGCTTGCCCAGGCCCGGGAAATGGCTAAGCAAGGGGTAGAGACCTACTGGTCCTGCCGCACGAAGGAGGGCCTGGCCATGCTGGCTCAGGCCAGGAAGTTGGCTCAAGAGGCAGAGGTATGCGCTCCTGCCAAGCCGAAAGAGATCGTGGTTCTCAAAGGGGTAAATTTTGCCTTTAATTCTGCTGAGCTTACTCCGGAAAGCAAGAAGATCTTAGACCAAGACCGGGACGTTGCAAGGCTCAAGGGAGAGCCGGACATACGGGTGGAGGTGGCAGGTCATACCGACAGCGTAGGTTCCGATGCCTATAATCAAAAGCTCTCAGAGCGCAGGGCCCAATCGGTGGTGGACTATTTGGTCTCAATAGGTGTCGATCCAAAGCGCCTAAAAGCAGTGGGTTATGGGAAAAAACAGCCTGTTGCTTCCAATGATACGGAAGCAGGTCGGGCCCAGAACCGCAGGGTAGAGCTACAGGTCTTTTGATCTTAAGAAGGTAACCAAAGAGGCGCTCGGCAAGAGAAGGTTAGCCATAGGTATTCAGTTTTGCCTGGGCAATAGCCCTGCCGAGCGTCGGGCAAAAATTAAAGGGGTGATGTCGGGTTCCCGTTTCCCTTGGCGAATGAATAGAGAGATTCAATCTAAGGGATGTATGCGGGAGGCGACATCGCCCCTTTTTGTATCTCCTTTGAAAAGCCGGCATGCGGCATTCCTCCAACCTCCTGATCATGCGGGGAGATTCCATAAACAGTTAATTGTTATTTCATACACTGTGTAGTGCCTAGCTAGGTTAACCAAGCCGAGTATACTGTAGGGGGTATACCGAGGGATGAAGCGCTCCTCTTGCATCTGCCCCGGCTCAACGCAGAGGACAATACTTTCCTCGTCCTATGCCAGCGCAATTAAACATCTTCGTCGTTCTCAAAATCAAAAAGACTTTACAATTCGCTTTGCAAACAATACTATAAGTAGTATTTTTGGTAGGGAATAGATCGGGAGAAAAAGGGATTTATGAAAGAGCAAAAAAAAGGGTTAAACCAACGGAGGAAAAAAATCGCCCTTATCTTATTCCCCATCATCATCATGATCGGGGGGATGGCAATTTACCTTTACCTGCAATACAGCGCGAGGCATATTTCCACAGATGATGCCTTTGTCGATGGAAGGATGCATGTTATAGCTCCAAAGGTTGCCGGTACCGTCAAGCTAATCCTGATCCAAGACAATCAGTTTGTAAAGAGAAATGACCTTATCCTCGAGATCGATCCAGTTGATTATGAGGTTATGGTTAGGCAGTCACAAGCAGACCTTGATGCCCAGAGGACAACACTTTCGGAGATTAGGGACAGCGTGGAAACCGTCAAAAAACAGATGAAGGGAATCAGTGCGGCATTGGAAGCGGGCCAGGCGAACCTTGAACTTCAGAAAGCCAATCTTGAGTTGGCAAAGACAGACTTGCAAAGATCAGAATACCTCTTGAAAAAAGGAGTGATTGCTAAGCAGCAATATGACAATGCAAAGAACAGGTATGAGGTTACCTCGGCCCAGGTAAGGGCAGGCGAGGCGCAGGTAAGGCAGCTGGAGGCGTCACTCGAGGCACAACAGGCGTTGATCAAGCAGACCGAGGCAAAAATACCCACGCAAAAGTCACAGATCAGACAGAGAGAGGCCGCCCTGCAGCGGGCAGAGCTGAACAGGGGCTACACCAAGATCTATGCTCCCTCAGACGGTTATATCACCAAGAGAACGGTGGAAATAGGAAACCAGGTCCAGACCGGACAGCCCCTCATGGCAATCGTACCACTCAATCAAGAGGATATCTGGATCACCGCCAACTATAAAGAAACCCAGCTAAAAAAAGTAAAACCGGGGCAGAGGGTAACGATAAAAGTGGATACCTACCCTGACCATGTCTTTTATGGCAAGGTGGATAGCGTCATGGCAGGAACAGGGGCAGTCTTTTCCCTTTTCCCGCCGGAGAATGCAACGGGAAATTTTGTGAAGGTGGTCCAGAGGGTCCCGGTGAAGATCATCCTTGATAAGGGATCCGATCCCAGCCATTTTTTGCGGATCGGGATGTCCGTGGTGCCGACCATCCTGATTGAACGGTAACCCCCCGCTCAGATCTAAAACGGGAGTTCCGAGAGAGTACATTTTCTTTTTACTCAAGGCTGTATGTCTGCGAATCCAAGCGAAGGCGGACTTACGATAAATAAATGGATCATCGCCTTAACGGTGATGCTGCCGACGCTCATTGAGATCATCGACACCTCGGTTGTCAATGTCTCCCTCGATCATATTCGCGGTAGCCTCTCCGCCGGGATTGATGAATCAACCTGGGTCATTACCTCCTATCTCGTCTCCAATGCCATTATCATCCCTATCACCGGATGGCTGAGCAGGTTCATCGGAAGACAACGGTATCTCATTGTTTCTATAGGCGTCTTTACCGCGAGCTCCTTCATGTGCGGCTCTGCGTGGAGCCTCCAGAGCCTTGTCTTCTTTCGCGTGCTTCAGGGGATAGGTGGAGGCGCCCTGCAACCCCTTTCTCAAGCCATCCTTTTAGAGACATTCCCCGCCCGTCAGCGGGGGATGGCTATGGCCATCTTCGGTGTCGGGGTCATGTTCGGACCTATCATCGGTCCGCTCTTGGGGGGATGGATTACCGATACCTGGTCCTGGCACTGGATATTCTTTATCAATGTCCCTATAGGCATTATTTCCATCCTCCTGGTCGCGCTCTTTATTATCGATCCTCCCTATATGGAGCGGATGCGGATGAAGATCGACTACTGGGGGCTCTTCTTATTGGCGATCGGCCTCGGATGTCTCCAGATCGTTCTCGACAGGGGGCAGCGGGAGGACTGGTTTTCGTCCCATGCGATTATCTATCTTAGTTTTATCGCCATATCCTGTCTGATATTCTTTGTGGTGGTGGAGCTTTTTTCAGAGAATCCCGTCGTCAATTTACGGGCCTTTAAGCACCTCTCATTCAGCACGGGGAATATCATCATGTTTTTCGTCTTTTTCGGTCTCTTCGGGAGCATCGTCCTCTTGCCGGTCTACCTCCAGACGTTGATGGGATACACCTCTTTTCTCGCCGGTCTGGCGCTGGGTCCCGGCGGTATCTCCACGATGCTGGCGATGCCGATAGCCGGCGTGCTTGTTAATAAAGTCAATCCGAAGGCCATCCTGGCCTTCGGCGTCGTTGTCGCGGCTTATTCGATTCATCTGATGTCGCAGTTTACCATCTTTGCCGATTTCCATACGGTCTTATGGCCGAGGATCCTGCTGGGTGTCGGTATGGGTTTTATCTTCATCCCGTTGACCACACTGACCATGTCAGGCATGAGGAAGGAGGAGATGGGGAATGCGACGGCGATCTTCAATCTCCTGAGAAACCTCGGCGGCAGCTTCGGCGTCGCCTTTATTACCACGATACTCGCCAGGAGGGCGCAGTTTCATCAAGCCCGTCTGATCGAGCATCTCACCCCGTTTGACAGGAACATGCAACTGGCTCTTCCGCAGATCTCCGAGCTCTTGCGGCAAAAGGGATTTCCGTCCTCCCTTTTAGACAAGGGGAGCTTAGGGGTGATCAAGGGGGAGCTGGTGCGGCAGGCAGCCATGCTGTCATTTAATGATGCCTTCTATATCCTTGCCATCATGATGGCCGTGGTCCTCTTCTTTGTCCCGCTCATGAAGAAAGGGAAAGAAGATGTCTCGATGTCGGGGATGCATTAATGAGGGGATGCTGCAAGCAGATAGTGGCGCTCAAAGAAATTGCCAAAGAAAAAAAGTAAAGTTCATTCTTGCTCCGCATCGGTTCGAGCGGTAGAGAGGCGGGGCGTGCCCAGGGGAGGCTTTACAGAGAAAAAACAGAAAAGATAACTCAACAAATAGGATTTATATTACTTAAGGTCAATAAACAATCAAAGTTTACCTCCTTTTCCTGCCCGACGTGGGCAGATACTACTATTTGGTGATTGCCAGCCAGCGCCAAACCCCCCAACCCATGTTAATCTGGGTACGACAGGTCCCCACTTAAGCATAGTCCACGGGGAAATGTCTTGACCTTTTCTGCTTTTTTTTTGACATATTTCGGCTTTTTTAATTGAGGTCCTAATAAGGTTTATCGTTGTGTAATAGTTATTGGACTACTGAGTGACGATGGGATGTTCTCTCTAAGCCTTTTCTGGGCTTCAGGCTTCATGAGAGTGGATTGTTGCGTCAGAGGATGTGTGGGCGAGGTAGTGCTTCAGGAACCTAACAGTGTATGATCGTTCCTGCTCTTTCAGGATCTCATAGGGGTTCCCTTCGGCGCAGATATGCCCTCCTCCTGCTCCCCCTTCAGGTCCCAGGTCGATGATGTAATCGGCCTCCTTGATCACCTCCAGGTTGTGCTCGATCACTACCACCGTATTTCCCCTGTCCACTAGTTTTTGCAGGACCATTAACAACTTCGCGATATCGGCCATGTGGAGGCCGGTGGTCGGCTCATCCAGGATGTAGAGGGTCCGCCCATGGGAGGGTTTGCTCAGCTCGGCGATGAGCTTGACCCGCTGGGCCTCCCCGCCTGAGAGGGTGGGGCTCGGCTGGCCGAAGGTGAGGTATCCAAGCCCCATCTCCACCAGCTGCTCCAGCGGCCGCTTTATAGTTGGTATCGCGGAGAAAAACTCCAACCCCTGTTCGAAGGTCATCTCCAAGACCTGGCGGATATTTTTTCCCTTGTATAAGACCGAGAGGGTCTCATCGTTGTAGCGACGTCCCAGACACCCCTCGCATCCGACATAGACATCGGGGAGGAACTGCATCTCGACCTTGAGGGTACCCTGGCCAGCACACTCCTCGCACCGGCCGCCCTTTACGTTGAAGGAGAACCTGCCTGGACCGTAGCCTTGGGACCTTGCCTCAGGGGCCAGGGCAAAGAGGCGCCTGATTTCATCGAAGAGACCCACATAGGTGGCTGGTGTGGAGCGGGGCGTCCTGCCGATGGGGGAGTGATCTACCTCCAATACCCTCTGCAAAAGCTCCCATCCCTTGATCACGTCGTGGACCCCCACCCTTTCTTTTGCATCATAGAGGAGTCTCCTCAAGCCATGGAAGATGGTCTCCCTGAGCAGCGTTGATTTCCCCGATCCTGAGACGCCCGTGATGCAGGTGAGGGTGCCCAGGGGGATCCGGCAATCGATCCCCTTGAGGTTGAATTCCCTGGCCCCTTCGACCAGGAGCCACCCATCCTTGGGTAGCCGGCAACGGGAGGTGATTTCCCTGCGGCGTCGGCCATTCAAGGAGGCACCGGTGATGGACTCGGGACAGCGCTGGATCTCCTCCAGGCTGCCCGTAGCCACCACCCTGCCGCCGTGCGTCCCCGCTCCAGGGCCTAGGTCGATGATGTGGTCCCCTGTGCGGATGGTTTCCTCATCGTGCTCCACTACGAGGATGGTATTGCCCCGGTCTTTCATATCCGTGAGTGTGGCGAGCAGCATCTGGTTGTCCCGCGGGTGCAGTCCGATGGTGGGCTCATCCAGGATATAACAGACCCCCCGCAGGTTGGAGCCGAGCTGGGCAGCCAGGCGGATGCGCTGGGCCTCTCCGCCCGAGAGGGTATCCATGCGACGGTCCAGTGTCAGATAGGAGAGACCTACGCGGCTGAGGAACTGGAGCCGGGCCATGACCTCCGTGATGATCCCCTCGGCGATGGGCAGTTCGGCCTCAGCAAAGCGGAATCCGCCTATCACCTGTGCCGCGTCCTCAATGGGGAGGGAGACCAGATCCCCAATGCCCCATTCCTTCACCTTGACTGCCAGCGCGGTTTCCTTGAGGCGCTGCCCTTTACACAGGGGGCATTGTTGCTCTCTCCGGTAAGGGAGGAGATAATCGAGGGGTCCATTCCCCTCGGCGTAGCTGGCGAGCTCACGCAAGAGGGGGATGATCCCTGCAAAGCCGTCACTGCCATAGAGGATCTCTTTCCTTTTCTTTTCCGACAGTCTTTGCATGGGCCTGCCCAGGGGTATGCCGAGCCTGGTATGGATCTGCTGCAAAAGCTTCCTTTTTTGTCTCTTTAGTGGTTCTTCTTCAAAGGGCGCGATGGCGCCTGTCTCCAGGGATCTTTCCAGATCGGGGATGATCAGATCATCGGCAAAGTCGCTCAGAGTTCCCAGGCCCTGACAGCGCGGGCAAGCGCCGTGGCGGCTGTTGAAGGAGAAGAGACGAGGATCGAGCTCCTCAAACCCGATGTGACACCGAGGGCAGTAGAGCCTCTGGCTGAAGATCCTTTCTTCCCCGTCTGGATTTACGAGATAGATGGTCCCCTTGCCCAGCGTGAGCCCCCTGGTTATCTGCTCCCTGAGCGTGGAGGCATCATCTTCTCCGATCCGCCGACGAGCCACGACGGCCTCGATGGTGTGCTCGTGATAGCGGGAGAGGCGCGGCAAGGGATCGAGATCCCTGATACTCCCATCGATCCGCGCCTTTGGATAGCCTGCTTGGCGTGCACCGGCAAGGACCTCCTTGTGAAACCCTTTGCGTCCCATTACCAGGGGGGCGAGTATCATCACCTCCTCCTTGGCGTACTCCCGCAGGATCTGCTCCGCAATACCCTCCGGTGAGTGCGGGGAGATCTCACCTTGGCACCGGGGGCAGTGTTGGATACCGATCTTGCTGTACAGGAGCCGCAGGTAATGATAGATCTCCGTAATGGTGGCAACGGTGGAACGTCTTCCCCCTTGGCTTGTCCTCTGCTCGATCGCAATGGCTGGAGGGATGCCGGTGACCAGGTCTACCTGGGGCCGCTCCATAATCTTGAGATACTGCCTGATGTACGCAGAGAGGCACTCGAGGTAGCGCCTCTGGCCCTCGGCGAAGCAGATGTCGAAGGCGAGGGTCGATTTGCCCGAGCCGGAGATACCGGTAACGACCACCAGCTTATCCCGAGGGATGGCCACGGTGATATCCCGGAGGTTGTGCTCCCTGGCGCCGGTGATGCAGATCGCGTTCCCATTTTCCCTGTGCACTTGATAAGGGACTGTAGGAACGAGAGGCACCCCCTTCTCCTGCAGATATCTTTTCAGGAAGCGGCCGGTATGGGAGGCATCGCAGGCAGCCACTTCCTCCGGCGTGCCGGCGATGACGCAATACCCCCCTTCGTCGCCTCCTTCAGGTCCGAGGTCGATGACATGATCGGCGCTTTTGATCACATCCATATTGTGCTCGATGACGAGGAGGGTATTGCCCTGTTCCAACAGCTCCGCAAAGGCGGCAAGGAGCTGGTGGATATCGGCAAAGTGCAGACCAGTGGTGGGCTCGTCGAAGATCAACAGGGCCCTGGCCTTGCCCTTGCCGATATGGCGGGCGAGCTTCAAGCGCTGGGCCTCCCCTGCTGAGAGGGTATTGAGCGGCTGCCCGAGCTTGAGATATCCCAAACCGACCTTTAGCAAGGGGGTAAGGGGGGCAATGATCGCGGGGTAATCGTGGAAGAATTCCATGGCCTCCAGCACCGTCATCTCCAGGACTGCACCGATGCCCCTGTCTTGGTAGGCAACCTCCAAGACCTCGGCCTTGAAGCGCTTGCCGCGGCAGACAGGGCAGAGGAGGTAGACATCGGAGAGGAACTGCATCTCGACCTTTTCAAAACCCTCACCCTGACACTCCTCGCACCTGCCGCCGGCGACGTTAAAGGAGAAGGTACCTGGCGTATACCCCCTGGCCCTGGCCAGGGGTGTGCGGGCGAAGAGGCGGCGGATGGGGTCGTAGGCCTTAAGGTAAGTCAGGGGGTTGGCGCGCGGGGTTTTACCGATTTGGCGCTGATCCACCAGCACCACCTCGGAGATCAACTCGACACCCCTGATCTCCGCGTACTTGCCCGGCCTCTCTTCGTAGGCGCCCTTGGCTCGCTTGAGTCCCTTATAGATGATCTCTTCGGCCAGGGTGCTCTTGCCAGAGCCGGAGACGCCGGTGATGCAAGTCATGAGCCCCATGGGTATCTCCAGATCGATCGCCTTGAGGTTGTGCTCAGCTGCGCCGCGGACTCTGATAGCCTCCCCCTTCTTTGGTCTGCGGCGCTTGGCAGGCACGGGGATATGAAGATCTCCCTTCAGATATCTGCCGGTGAGTGATTGCGGCTCATCCATGATGCCGGCGATGGGGCCAGAGTAGACAAGCTCACCCCCGTGCTCGCCGGCGCCTGGCCCCAGGTCCACACAATAGTCGCATCCTCTGATGATCTCCGGGTCGTGCTCCACCACGCAGATGGTGTTCCCCAGGTCTCGCAAGGAATGGAGGATCTGCACCAGGCGCTGGCTGTCGCGGGGGTGCAGCCCGATGCTCGGCTCGTCCAAGATATACAAGGTGTTCACGAGGGAGGAGCCAAGGGCCTTGGTGAGACTCACCCGCTCCACCTCGCCACCGGAGAGGGTGCGGGACTGGCGGTCCAAGGTCAGGTAGGACAATCCTACCTCCATGAGGTATTGCAGCCTGCCTTTGATCTCGCGCAGGAGGAGGGCGGAGACCTCGTCGCCGGGCAGGGTATGGAGTGCCTGAAAAAAGATCTGGACCTCCTTGATACTCATGGCAGAGATCTCAGCGATGTTTTTCCCCTTGATCCTCCAGAGGAGCGCTTCCTCTTTGAGGCGCGTTCCCTGGCACGCGGGACAGGTGATATAGCTCCGATAGCGCGATAAGAAGACCCGGACATGGAGTTTATAGCGCTTGGTCTCCAGCCAGCGGAAAAAGCCACGCACGCCGTAGAATTTCTCGTCGCCGTCGAAGATGGCTTGTTGCTGCGCCTGCTTCAGCTTCCCGAAGGGGCGATCAAGGGGGATCTTCCGGCGCCGGCAAAAGGCCCTCAGGTCCGCGAACTCCTGACGCGCGATGCCGGCCCACGGCTTGACAGCCCCCTGACGGATGCTCTTGTTTTTATCCGGGACGACGAGGTCAAGGTCGACGTCGATGACCCGGCCGAAGCCGCGGCAGGTCTGGCAGGCCCCGATCGGGGAGTTAAAGGAGAAAAGGTTGGGGTTCGGGTCACGATAGGAGATATCGCAATAAGGACAGTGCAGGCGGGTGCTGAAGAGCAGGGGCTCGCCTGCTTCCGGGTGCACTGCCGCGTCGCCCTCCCCATAGTGCAGGGCCTGCTCCAGTGAGTCGATCACACGCCTTCTCTCCTCAGGTCGGAAGGCAAGGCGATCGATTACCACCTGGATCTCTCCCGCCAATTTTCCTACCTCATCCAGGGATACTACCTCGCTATTACTGAGGATCCGGTGAAAACCGAGGCTCGCGAGCTGCTTGGTGCATTCTTCCGATGAGTTCCCACGAAGACGATAGGGGAAGGTGATGAATATCCTGCTTCCTGAAGGGAGCTGACAGAGTTGATCGAAGATGGTCTGGGGAGTCTCTTGTCTGATTGTGCGGCCGCACCCGCGGCAGGAGAGGACGGCCATCCGGGCAAAGAGGAGCTTGGTGTAGTCGTTGATCTCCGTCATGGTACCGACGGTGGAGCGGGAGGTCCTGACTGGATCCCCCTGCTCGATGGCGATGGCCGGGGGGATGCCCTCGATCTTCTCCACGTGGGGACGGTCCATGCGGTCCATAAACTGGCGGGCATAGGGGGAGAAGGTCTCCACGTAGCGGCGCTGCCCCTCGGCATAGAGGGTGTCGAAGGCAAGGCTCGATTTCCCCGAGCCGGAGACACCGGTGACGCAGGTGATCTGCCCCAGGGGGATCTCGAGGTCGAACCCCTTGAGGTTGTGCTGCCTGGCCTTGATGATCTTTATGGCCTTGTCACTCATTTCCACCTATAGTAATCACTCCTGCGGAAGAGTGAAAGGGGGGCATTTTTGTTTTGCCTTAGGGCCTCATTTTTAGATACTATGAGGGGCAGATAGCAAGAGGGTACCCAGAAAACAGAAGGGGAGGTCAAAGATGAGCAGGGCAGAACAGGCAGTCGGTTGTTTTCGTGAAGGGTTTTCGTGATCGCAGGCAGTGCTCTCCAGTTTCGGAGATCAATTCGGTCTTGATCGCGAACTTGCCCTCAAGGTTGCGGGTGCCTTTGGCGGCGGAATGGCACGCATGGGAGAGACCTGCGGTGCGGTAACCGGCGCCCTTATGGCCATCGGGCTTAAATATGGCATGACGCAGGCCAAGGACGAAGGGGCGCAAGATAAGACCTATAAGCTGGCGCAGGAGTTTGCAAGCACGTTCAAGGCCCGTCATAATTCCATGGTCTGCCGGGAATTGCTCGGCTATGATCTCAGCTCGCCCGAGGGAAGGAAGGCGGCGTACGAGAAGGGGCTTTTTACCACCCTCTGCCCACAGTTGGTGCGAGACGCGGTAGAGATCCTTGAGCAAATCTTGTAACGACCCCGTGATAAACAATTTGGCAGTTAGATTGCAAAAACTTGACATTCAAAGTAATATTGATAATAATTAGCCGCAGTGTTGCACGTGCTTATTGAATGGGGGTTGTTATAGCAGAAGCCGTTTAGGGAAGGAATTTTTTGTAACAGTACATAGTTAGGGTCCGGGAATATTTGTATATTCCTGGAGGGTCCTTTAGGTGGTCGGGCCGCCATCTGACAATAGTTCAGGTGGCGGCTTTTGTTTTTAAGGCATGATTTTGGGCTTGGTAACCCTCTGTTTTGCAGGGTTATTTAGAAAAGGGTTCGGCGGAAAGGTTCCCAAAATATTAAAGCAGTTTATTAAAAAGGAGGATATTTAAAATGCCAGGCAATTTAGCACAAGATTTGGTGATTCTTCTTCTTTTGGGTGTTATAGTATTTTTCTTTGCAATTGTAGCAATAAAAAGTCACTCTCAGGCAAAGAAGAATAAGGGATCTGGAACAAAAGAAAAAGATAGCAAATCTTTGCCATCTAGATAGTTTTTTAAACTCAGACCCCCAATTCAACAGCTGGCTTCGCAAGATTCTGAACAAAATGGTTGCATGTATTTCTTGAACGTAAAAAAATATCCTCAATCTGTAAATTGATGCAATTGCTGGAAAGTAAAATAGTTTGAAGTAGTGCGAGTCTGTTTTTAAATAATAGAAGGATAGCAAATGGCAAATAAAGAATTATGGATCATAGGCGGACTATTGATTGTAATGGGCCTTGTTTTGCTATTGCCTTTTTTCTCGAAAAAAGTTGAAGAAGAGCTTGAGGCGTTCTTACTGATCATGGGGATTCTATCCGTCAGCATATCCGGCCTATGGTCTCAACATGTTCTGCATGAAGCCCTTGCCGCGCCAATAAAAATCAGCTTGGCGGTTTTATTAGCTGGTTTTATTTTTCGCGGCATTCGTTCAAAAATAAAGAGATGGACACACAGGGCATTGCAAAAGATCGATTATGGCCCGCTATTTTTTTTAATCATTGTCGGCCTTGGGCTGTTTTCCAGCTTAATTACGGCAATTATAGCTGCTTTAGTTTTAGTTGAAATTATCAACGCGTTGAAACTTGAGAGAAAGTATGAGATTAAGCTCGTTATCATTACCTGCTTTGCCATAGGCCTGGGTGCGGTTTTAACGCCATTGGGAGAACCGCTGGCTACCATAGCAGTGGCGAAACTCAAAGGTGCGCCCTATCATGCTGACTTTTACTTTTTAATTAAATTATTAGGGATATGGGTGGTTCCAGCGATTATCGGTTTAGGAATATGGGGATTCTTCTTAGCACCATCGACTCAAGAGAGCAAAAATACCCTAACCGAAGATCGGCCGGAAACTTATAAAGATGTAATTTTCAGAGCTTTTAAAGTATATATTTTTGTGATAGCTTTGATTCTTCTAGGTTCTGGCTTTTCACCCGTAGTAGAACAATATCTGATCCATATGCCCGTCAAGCTACTGTACTGGATAAACATGGTTTCAGCGATTCTTGATAATGCCACTCTTGCTGCAGCTGAAATAAATTCAAAAATGAGTTTGCAAACGATCAAATATTTATTGTTGGGGTTATTAATAGCAGGAGGCATGCTGATTCCTGGGAATATCCCAAATATTATCTGCGCCGGCAAATTGGGCATCAAAAGCCGAGAATGGGCGGTTTTCGGTCTGCCCTTGGGCTTAGCTCTTTTAGTCGGATATTTTATTGTTTTAGGTCTAGTCGGTTGATTGGGGATAAAATTGAAGAGGCGTTTGATAGTTACAGAGGTGAGTGATCGGGAATTCAAACATCTCATAAGACAGGGATATGTAAAAAGGGGCAAGGAATACCTCCGCAGAAGGTAAGAATGAGAATAAAAATGTAAGTCAAGAGGAGGTGCGGTTATGGCAGACAAGGTTATTATCTATGGCAAGGGGGGTTGACCCTATACCGCTTCGGCTAGGTCAGCCTATAAAGACGCGGTTTATTATGATGTCCACGAGGACCAGGCAAGGCTTCAGGAGATGCTGAAGCTTTCCAAGGGCGCTCGCCAGGTACCTGTCATCATCGAAGGTACAAAGGTCAAGATCGGATACGGAGGGAGCTGAGGGGTGTAGCGTGCCGGTAGGTTACCGGCAGGCGCCCCTTGTGGCTTCCCTGTGATACTGCTTACTCGATGTCCTTACGGTTAAAGCTCCTCTTTCTTGCCCTGCTGGTGGAGGGTGCGGCCTTTATCCTGGCGCTCTTCCTGGCGCGGCAATGGGGCATTGCGCTGTTCCCCCTTACAAAACACCTGCTGCGCGATCTGCTGATCGGGACTGCGGCAGCTGTTATCCCTTTTGCCCTCTTTTGCTTCACCTTGTCGAATAAGGCCGAAGGCATTCCCCTCTTAGGCTCTGTAAGAAGGATAATGAGGGGTGAGATCAAGGCCGTCTTCGCCTCGACTACCGTCGTCGATATCTGCCTTATCTCGCTCTGGGCCGGCCTGGCAGAGGAGCTGCTCTTCCGCGGGGTGATCCAGGCCAGATGGGGTCTCCTCGCGGCGAGCATTCTGTTTGGCGTGTTGCACTTCGTGACCCCGGCCTATGCCCTCCTGGCTTTTGTGATAGGCATTTACATCGGCTTGGTACATCATTTTTTTCAGAGCCTTCTCATACCTATTCAGCTCCATGCGATCTATGACTTCGGTGCCTTGATCTATCTGCGATACGCTGTCCGTGAGTAGCGCCATGGAGGAACAAATCTCCTGATTTGATTGTCTAATCATATGAAGGCAACGAGGCAGACAAGGGATGATGACCTGGAGTACGTATCCTTATGCAGAAAGGGGGATGTGGATGCCTTTGAGGCACTGGTGAGGAGACACGAGAAACGGATGTTCAACATTGCGTACCGAATCATCGGAAACTATGACGAGGCACGTGAGACCGTGCAGGATGTATTCGTCTCCGCCTATAAGAATATCAAGGGCTTTAAAGGAGGGGCCAGGTTTGCGACGTGGCTCTATGCTATCTGCCTTAATCATTCGAGGAACCGACTCAAGCAGTTGAAGACTAGGCGGTACCGAGAAGGGCGTTCGCTTGATGATCCCATCATGACGCCTGACGGCGAGATAGCGGCGGATCCTCCTTCAGGCGAGCCCTCTGCCCTGGACCGGCTCGAAGCGAGAGATGTGCAGCACAAGGTGCAGCTATGCATCAACGCCCTCGATGCCGAGTTCAGAGAGGTCATCGTCCTGCGCGATATCCAGGGCTTTTCCTACGAGGAGATCAGCGCCATGCTGAAGGTGCCGGAGGGCACGGTCAAGTCGAGGCTCTTTCGGGCGCGCGACGCCATGCGGGCATGTTTGAAGGACTTTATGGGAGACCGCTGACATGGAATGCAAGGATATCCACAAGAGGCTCTCAGCCTATCTAGAAAAGGACGTTTCTTCCCAGCAGAAGGAGGCGATTGACAAGCATCTCAAGCAGTGCAAGAGGTGCAGGCAGGATCTCGCGGACTTGAAGAAGACTATCGGATACGTGCAGCAGCTCAAAGATGTTGAGCCTCCGAGATGGCTGGCGCAGCGGGTTATGGCGCAGGTCAGGGCGGAGGCTGAAGCGAAGCGGGGGATAGTAAAAAGATTATTTTATCCCTTTCATATCAAGCTCCCCCTGGAGGCCATCGCTGTCATTTTTGTCGCCATAGGGGCCATCTATATCTTCAAGACCATGCAGCCCCAGATGCAGCTTGCCAAGATCCCGACGGAGACAAGAGAAATGGCCCCTGCCCCGGCAACAGCTCCTAAAAGAGAAGCGCCTACTGCTCTTAGTAAGGAAAAAACAGCCCCTGCCAGGGCAGGTGATCAGCTCATGTATGAAAAAAGAATGGAAACCCAGGCGGAAAGATCAACGGGCAAGGCCAAGGCACCGGCGAAGATGATGGAACAGGAAACAGCCGCACCTGCAGCAGCTTCCGCCTATCGGGATGAATCCGAGCGCCGGGGCTCACTGGCGCCCAAAGCAACAAGTCCCAAGGCAGCGGCAAAGGGCAAGACGCAGGAGGTTCACTTCCTTGTTCATGTGGAGGACCTCGATACTGCCAGCAGGGATATCGAGGAGACCTTGCGGCGGCTGGGCGGGAGGGCGATCACGACAGCACCTCTCAAGAATAAAGCCGTCATTGACGCGGAGATCAACGTGAACAAGCTGCAGGAGCTCTTTGATAAATTAAATCTCATCGGAGAGGTGCAGGAAAAGGGGTCGGCTGCGGAGGTAGGGGAGGGGACAGTGGGGATCAGGATAGATATCTTGAAAACGCCGACAAGTAGGTAATTATTTAAATCCTGCCTTATATAAAATAGCCATATGTCCGCTAATGTATGCTGCACAGAAAAAGTCCCGCCATAAGCGGGATTTGTAAGTTTTTCCTTTTGTGTCGTTTTATCTGAAGGCCGCTATCAGCCTCTTTCATACGCATCAAGAAAATCATCTCGTGAAATTCCTGCCTGCGTGCAAATCGTTCTGAGCGTTGATGATTTTATCTTTGGATGGTTAGGCATGGTAAGGGGAGTTTTTGTACCGTCTGGGTTACTTCGCTCCATCGATATATGTTCTTTTTCTCTGACCAATCGGAAACCCAGGAGTTCCAAAGCTTTTATTACCTTTTGCTTTGGGGCATCAACAGGGAATTTTGGCATTGTCACTACACGCCGGTTTCTGCGATAAAAGCTTCAAGGATGGGTGGTTCTATCTCAAGGACATCTGGTCCGAAGGTGTCAAGATGAAAATGGATTGCTGATTTTACATTGGAGAGGGCCTCTTCATATGTATCACCTTCGCCAACAACAACCCCCTTTATCCCCAATGGGTATGCTACGTAACCATCAGGGTGTTTCTCTACGATAATTTTGTATTGTCTCATATACACCTCCGCCTAGAGATGATTTCTTAATGATAAGAATAGCATATCCATACTATTTTTAATAGCGGCTTTCAGCTAACCGTGTGCGGCACTGGTGAAGCCCCGCAAGGCCGGATTGTGAATCCTCCATTTGTGCTGCTGTTACTCGTCTGTGCAGGCATTTTTTTAAATGAATTCTGCAGACCTGCCCTCTCCGCAGTAGGAGGCAAAAAAGCATAATGCATAGAGAATAGACTCCCCGGGCTGATAAAGGTCAATTCAGAAACAACGTTATATATCAAAGTCCCGTTACTTCGATGCACTCAGGTCCTGATCGTTGACAAAGGGTAGGGGGCGTGATATCTAAAGGCCATGAAGCGGATAGGGATTATTGCCAAGGGGAACAAGCCGGAGGCCATCCAGGTGGTCAAGGAACTGGTGGGCTGGCTCAAAGACCATAAGGTAGAGTGCTTTGTCGACGCCGCAATATCGAGGGCTGTCTCGCATCCCGCACTGGACAAACAAGAGATGGCCGGAGCTGTGGAGATGGTGGTGGTCTTGGGGGGTGACGGCACGCTGCTGACGGCTGCCCGGGCCCTGCACAAGAAGCAGGTCCCCATCCTCGGCGTGAACCTGGGGGGATTGGGTTTTTTGACGGAGATCACCTTGGCAGAGCTCTACCCGATGCTCGAGGCAATTCTGCGGGGTGAGTATAAGACCGATGAGCGGATGCTCCTTGAGGCCAGCGTTTGGCGGAAAGAGAAGGTCGCCGATACCTTCCAGGTGCTCAACGATGTGGTCATCAACAAGGGCGCCTTGGCGCGCATCATCGAGTTGGAGACCAGCGTGGACCAGGCGTATCTCACCACCTTCCGTGCAGACGGCCTCGTCATCTCTACCCCGACGGGCTCGACCGGCTATTCGCTCTCTGCCGGCGGCCCCATCGTCTATCCGTCGCTCCAATCCATCATCATCACCCCTATCTGCCCCCACACCATGACCAACAGGCCCATCATCGTGCCCAAGGAGGCTACGATCACCGTCACCCTCTGCTCAGCGGATCAAGAGGTCTTTCTCACCCTGGACGGCCAGGTGGGTTTCAAGATGGAGCTCCACGACAGGGTGGAGGTAAAGAAGGGGGAGGGCTTTGTCAGGCTGATCAAGTCCCCTGCGCGGGGCTACTTTGAGGTCCTGCGGCAGAAGCTGATGTGGGGTGCGGATATCGTATCCAAGTGATGGGGGTTGCGATGCTGAGGGAGCTCCACATCGAGAATCTCGCGATCATCGATCAACTGCGCGTCGATTTCCATGAAGGCCTCAATGTACTCACCGGAGAGACCGGTGCAGGCAAATCGATCATCCTTAACGCCCTCAACCTCATTCTGGGGGATCGGGTCAAGGATGACATCATCAGATCGCACGAGGAGGAGGGTCTGGTCGAGGCCCTCTTTGACATTGCTGGCAATCCGCGGATCCATCAGTGGCTCGCGGAAAAAGGGATCGAGGCGGAAGATTCCATCGTGATTAAGAGGGTGATTTCCCGAAAGGACAAAAGCAAGATCTATATCAACGGCCAGCTTGCCACCCTGCAGATGGCCTCCTTGATCGCCGAGGAGTTGCTCAACATCTACGGGCAACATCAACACCAGGTCTTGAAAAAGGTGGAGAACCACCTGGAAATCCTCGATGAGTTCGGGGGGCTGCTTCCCCTGAAGGCCGAGTTCCAGGAGGCCTACAAGGAGCAGCGGGGGTTGGCAAGGCGCCTGCAGGAGCTCAAGGATGAGCAGGAGAGGGGGGAGCACGAGCGCGATCTGTGGGCCTTTCAGCTCAAGGAGATCGAGGCTGCTGCTTTAAAGCCCGGGGAAGAAGAAGGGTTGAAGCAGGAGCTCCACCTGATGAAGAACGCCCAGCGGCTAATACAGCTGGCCGGCTCGAGTGAGCGTCTCTTGTATTCCGAGGGGAACTCTATCGTCGAGAAGCTGGGCAAGGTCAAGCACGATATGGAGGCCCTGGCAGAAGTAGATCCCTCGGTCACTTCCCTCAAGGAAGCCGTTTCCTCTGCCCTGCTGCAGCTGGAAGAGGCATCAGGAGAGCTCAAGGGATACCTCGCCAAGATCGACATGGACCCGAACCGGCTGGAGGAGATAGAGCTGAGGTTTGATGAGCTCCAGCGGCTTAAGAGGAAGTATAAGGCCTCCACGGTGGAGGAGATCCTTGCCTATAAGGAACGGATCGAGCGCGGGGTGCAGGGGACTGCCGATCTCGAGGCGGCGATAGCGCAGTTGGAAAAGAAAAAGCAGGAAGGGGCGGCGCAAGTATGGGAACGGACCCAGCGGCTCTCGCAAGCGCGTAAGAAGGCTGGGCTTATGCTCAAGCAGGAGATCGAAGCAGAGCTTGCCACCTTGGCGATGGAGCGGACCACCTTCGAGGTGGAGATGAAGTCCGTAGCAGCTGGCGGAGATGCACTCGATGTCGACGGCGCCTTTGTCGGGCCCAGGGGAGGGGAGGAGATAGAGTTTCTCATCTCCCCCAATCTCGGCGAAGAGCCGAGGCCGCTCTCCAAGATCGCCTCCGGCGGCGAGCTCTCCCGCATCATGCTGGCCATCAAGAAGATCCTGACCAAGGGGGCTGCGGACCAGACCCTGGTCTTCGATGAGGTAGATGCCGGCATCGGGGGGCACACGGCCGAGGTGGTAGGACACAAGCTGCGGGATCTGGCCCGCTATCATCAAATTCTTTGTGTAACGCACCTGCCCCAGATTGCCGCCTTCGGGAAAAGCCATTACCAGGTGTCCAAGCGGGAGGCAGAGGGGAGGACCATGACCTCCGTCGAGAGGCTTCAGGGTGACATGGTGGTGGAGGAGATCGCCAGGATGCTGGGGGGCAAGGGGGTTACCGCAGCTACCCGGACCCACGCCCAGGAGATGTTGCAGAAGGCGAGGCTGGAGGAACGGTGATTCGCCGAGCTAAAATCGCCGATGCCGAGCAGATCCAGCGGCTGATCAATCAATTTGCCGACGAAGGAAGACTCCTTGCCCGCTCCCTGAGCGAGATCTATGATAACCTGCGTGATTTCTATGTCTCAGAAGGTGACGATGGTCAGGTCAAGGGTGTCTGCGCCCTGCACATCTCATGGGAGGATCTGGCGGAGATTCGCTCCCTCGCAGTGACTGCTGAAGAGCGAAAAAAAAGGATGGGGACACAGTTGATCGAGGCATGCCTGGAGGAGGCGCGGCAGCTCGGGGTAAAGAGGGTCTTCCTTCTCACCTACATACCCACCTATTTCGAGCGGTCCGGCTTCCGCGCCGTGGATAGGTCTGTCCTGCCCCACAAGATCTGGGCCGATTGTATCAGGTGCGTCAAGTTTCCAGAATGCAACGAGACCGCCATGATCCTCGACCTTTAAACAGGCAGTCCCAACTCCCACGCCTTCAACGTCCTCCTGATCACCTGCCCATCCTCCCCCCGGGGGATCTCGGCGCGAAACTCTATCTCCCTGGGGACCGTGCGGGGGGAAAAATACTTCCTGACGAAGTCCTGTATCTCTTCCCGGAGCTCTTCCGTGGGGGAAACCTCCGGTTTGAGGGCGATGAAGGCCTTGATGACATTTCCCCACACGGGGTCTGATTTGCCGACGACGCCGGCATCTGCCACAGCCGGGTGTCTGCGCAGAGCCTCCTCCACCTCGGCGGTGCCGATCATGACCCCATCTATCTTGATCTGGTAGTCCTCCCTCCCCTGAAAGTAGAAGTAGCCGTCGTCATCCATATAGGCGAGGTCGCCGGAGATATACCAGGGTTCGCGGGTGAAATACTCCCGATATCTCTTTTCATCGCGCCAGATCCCCCGCATCATCGCCGGCCATCCCTTCTTGATGGCCAGGTCCCCGAGGGTCAGGTGTGGCACCTCTTTTCCCTCGGCATCGACTATGGCCGCCACCACGCCGGGGAAGGGTTTCCCGATGGAGCCCGGCTTAATCGGCATGCTGGGGTAATTAGCGATCATGATCATTCCCGTCTCCGTCATCCACCAGGTGTCATGGATGGGGGTCTTGAAAAACCTCTTTGCCCAGAACACGACCTCCGAGGGCAAGGGTGCACCGACGCTGAGGATATGGCGCAGACTGCTAAGGTCGCAATTTTTTGCAAGCTCCTTTTCTTGTTGCTTGATCTTCGTGAAGACGGTGGGGGCCGTGTACCAGACCGTTATCCGATGCTCCTCGATGGAACGGCACCACCCCTCGAGATCAAACTTCCCCCGCCGGACAAAATTGTTCACCCCGCAGAGCCAGGGGGCGAAGACACCATAGACCGTCCCCGTAATCCACCCGGGATCCGACGTGGTCCACAGGCAATCGCCATCCCTCAGGTCGAGGACCCACCGCGCCGTGATCAGATGCCCCACCATGTCGCGGTGGGCGTGGAGGACCCCTTTGGGCTTGCCGGTGGAGCCGGCGGTATAGATGATATAGAGGGGATCGTCGAGGTCCATCCATTCCATCTCGCAGTCGTAGGAGGCGCGTGCAATCTCTTCCTCCCAACTCACCTCACCGGGCCTCAGGATGATGTTTCCGGCCCCCACCAGGATGATATGGCGAAGATCGGGGAGCTCGGTAAATGGTACCCGCGCTGCCATGCGGGGGGTGGTAACCAGCACCTTGGCCCCGCTGTCCTTGAGCCTCTCCCTGACTGCCATCTCCATGAGTGCCTCAAAGACGGGACCGAGGATGGCCCCGATCTTGGCGCAACCGGCCATGGCGATGTAATACTCGGGACACCGCGGCAGGAATATGAAAACCCTGTCCCCCTTTTCCACCCCCAGTTTCTTCAGGACATTGGCAAACTTATTGGAGAGATCCCGCATCTCGTGATAGGTGATCCTCTCTCTGCGTTTCTCATCCTCATAGATGAGACAATATCGATTACAACACGTTGGATCCTCCGCATGCCGGTCGATGGATTCATAGGCGATGTTCACCTTGCCGGTACGGTGCCAGCTGAATTCCTGCTCAATCTCCTTCCAGTCGAAGGTCTTGTAGGCCTTGTTGTAATCCCGCAACTGGGCCTTTGGATTGGCAGGCGGAAGGATATTTTCCATCATCACTCTCTGTTAACCCCTCAAAAGGTTTTCGCTAACACCCTATAATAACATATCGTGGTTCTTTATCCGAGCTTTCACCCCAGACCTTTTGGGAACTTGTTACCTTGAAAATAGATTCTTAATATCTCCTCTCCCCAGGGGGAGAGGATGAAGTCCCGCTCTGTCGCACTGCGACATCCCATCATTCAGATTTTTATACAAAGTAGGGCGGGACGCTTTGCATAAATCAGGGAATACGGGATGCCGCAAAGCGGCAGTGAGGGGGAACATCGTATTATATCCACTGGCCAAAGGGCCACTGGCCAAGGGGTCACCTTCGGCTTCGGCCTCACCCCTACCCTCTCCCGCTGCCGGGAGAGGGGGTCTCTATATAATACCATTTCCATGTTTCGTGGGTACCGAAACAGACATGGTAAATTACGCTGAGACTCGCTGAGTTGTGCAGTGCATCGCGGCTCCTATATCGGGCCGAGCATGGAATCAAAGGATTCTTCTTTAACCTCCGCCTGCTCTTCCTCCCCGACCTCATAGATGGGGTATACGGTGTACCGTGACAAGCCGGAGAGTTCCGTCATCAGCTTCGCCACTTCCTCTTCCCGTTCTGCCTCGATGATGGCAAAGGTGAAATTGCCGTTCAGGGTAGCGTACCGATGGAGGATACGCACCCCGGGAGGCGGCTGGTTGAATATCCTGCTAACCTTCTCCCTGATCTCCTTCCAACGTCCCAGCTCATGCTCTCCGAGTATCATTAAATGCATCTGCCTACCCTCCTCGCCTACAAATCCCCCCAATAACGACGGTGAATCCCTTTGAGCCGCTCAATGGTCTCCGCTATCTCTCCGTATTGAGCATCCTCTATCTGCTGCATCTCCGCCTTATTGATCATCGATTTGCCCACCAGTTCCCACAGCACTATTTCCACCGAGTCACGCAAGGCCTGGGGATTATACCCCCCCTCCAATACCAGGATCAATCCCTCGTCGCAGAGGTCGGCGGCCAGTTCCATCAAGAGGGCGGTCATCCTGGCAAAGCCCTCGGTGGTGACGTTCATCGATCCGAGGGGGTCGCTGTGGTGGATGTCGAACCCGGCTGATACCAATATTAACTCAGGCCGATACTGGCGCGCAATAGGCGCGAGGAGGTGACGAAAGACGTTGCCAAAACACGCATTGGAACAGCCCGCCTCCAGGGGGATATTGACGGTATATCCTTCCCCTTTGCCTTGCCCCACCTCTTGTTCTTCGCCGGTCCAGGGGTAAAAGATGCCCCGGTGAGCGGAAAAATAGAGGCAATGGGGATCGTCATAGAAGATGCTCTGCGTACCGTTGCCGTGGTGGACGTCCCAATCGACGATCAATACCCTTTTCAAACCCTGGGTCTTCAGGGCATACTGCGCCCCGATGGCCTCATTGTTGAATATGCAAAACCCCATGGCCCGATCCTTGAGGGCATGATGTCCGGGGGGCCTGACCAGGGCAAAGGCGTTGCGAACCTGCCTTGCCAAGACGGCCTTGACAGCCTCCATTACCCCTCCTGCAGCCATCAAGGCTGCTTTGTACGTCTTCGGTGAGGTCATGGTGTCGGGGTCGAACCTGACCCGCGGCCTCTCGGCGCTGTCGAGCACGCGGTCTACGTAACGGGGATCATGGACCCAGAGGATCTCCTCCAAGGTCGCGTACCGCGGCTCGATATGCACCAACGCATCGCCGAAGTCCTTATGATCCAACATATCATAGATAGACTGGAGCCGTTGGGGATTCTCAGGATGCATGATCTCCGTCCTGTGCTCCAGATACAACTGATGCCTTACAATCCCCGTTTTTTTCATACGCCGTGTGGCATACTGTGCAGATGAAAGGTCAAGTACCTCTCAGAGCTACCGCCTCCCCTCAAACAGAGAATCAACCACCGATCGATCAGCCAAGGTACTGGTATCCCCCAGGTCCCTGATGTCTCCCTCGGCGATCTTGCGTAAGATGCGCCGCATGGTCTTCCCTTGGATTGTTCTGGATATTACCTGGACAAACTGGATGCGATCCGGTATGGCAAGGGGACCGATCTTTGTGCGGCAGTGGGCGGCAAGGGCCTTCTTCAGTTCCTCCGATTGTGCGAGCCCCGGCTTCACCACGACAAAGGCGTATATCCCCTGCCCTTTGGCCTCGTGGGGGAACCCTACCACCGCTGCCTCTGCCACCGCCTCATGCGATGTGAGGGCATGTTCTATCTCCACTGCCCCGACGCGGTAGCCGCGGACCTTGATGACGTCGTCCACCCTCCCCATCAGCCAGTAGTACCCATCTGCATCCCTCCTGGCCCAGTCTCCGGTAAAGTACAGGCCGGGGAACTGGACAAAGTAGGTCTCCTTGAACTGCTCCGGCTCACCATAAGAACTGCGCATCATACCGGGCCAGGGCTTCTTGATTACGAGGTATCCGCCTTCATCCACCTCACATTCGGTACCGTCATCCCGCAGGATAGAGGGCTCCACCCCGAAGAAGGGCAGCGTGGCTGAGCCCGGTTTGAGCGGTGTCGCCCCCGGCAGGGGGGTGATCATCGCACCGCCCGTCTCCGTCTGCCACCAGGTGTCGATAATCGGACACCTTTTCTTTCCCACCACCGTGTAGTACCACATCCAGGCCTCAGGGTTGATGGGATCCCCCACCGACCCGAGCACGCGCAAACTGCCAAGGTCATGCCGATTCACCCACTCATCCCCCTCCCTCATGCACGCCTGAATGGTGGTCGGTGTTGTATAGAAGATACTCACGCGGTGCCGTTCCACAATCTCCCACAGGCGATCGGGTTTGGGATAGCTGAGGGACCCTTCCACTATCACGCTTGTAGCTCCAGCGCAGAGGGGGCCATAGAGACCATAGCTGTGGCCCGTAATCCACCCGAAATCCGCCGCGCACCACATGACGTCCCCCTCATGATAGTCGAAGATCAACTCAAAGGTCTTCTTGACGGAGAGGAGATAACCGGCGGTGGTGTGCAGAACACCCTTGGGCTTGCCCGTGCTGCCACTGGTGTACAAGATAAACAGTGGATCCTCGGCATCCAACTCCGCAGGTTTGCACTCTGAGGAAATATCGCGTGCGGCCATCTCCTCATGCCACCAGCTATCTCGTCCCCGTTGCATATCAACTGTAATGCCGCTGCGTCGCACCACAATTGCCTTTTGCATTCCGGGCAACTGCGCCATGGCAGCATCCGCAGAGGCCTTGCTGTTGATTAGACGGCCTTCCTGATAATATCCATCGCAGCAGATCAAGACCGACGCCCCTGCATCCTCGATCCGATCCCGTAACGATTCTGCACTGAACGCACTCAAGATCACCGAATGAATCGCCCCAATCCGCGCGCATGCCAGCATGGCAATGGGCAATTCCGGGATCATCGGCAAATAGATCGAGACCCGATCTCCCTGCTTTACTCCGTGCTTCTTTAAAACATTGGCAAACCGGCAGACCTCCTTATACAACTGCTCATAGGTATAGGTCTTGGACTCGCCCTCAGGCTCTCCTTCCCATACAATCGCTGCCGTGTCTTTACGCGCACGCTGGAGATGACGATCCAAACAGTTATACGCCACATTAAGCTTACCCTCCACAAACCACGCATGTCGCGCATGAGCAAAATCATCCACCAATACCCTATCCCACTTTCGAAACCACGTCAGCTCTTCGGCAATCCGGCCCCAGAAGCCCTCGGGATCATCAATGGACTCCCGATAGAGGGTGCGATATTCTTCCATGCCCTTGATATGTGCCCGCTTGCTCAATTCTGCCGAGGGTGGGAATATCCGCTGCTCATCCATCGTAGATATCATATCTTTTTCAGACGCCATGTGAGTCTCATCTTTACCTATCTCGTGTAATAGTCTAGTGTAATAGCCGGTCTGTATTTGTGATTAATATCGTTTTCTTGCCTCTTTGTCAACGTTGCGTTTCGAACATGAGAATGTCTTTGAGCACTATGCCTCCATGCCTCTTCACAAGGCAACACCATGCGTCTTGATACTTTTTTCGTGTTATGTTCTGCGTAGTCTCATCCTGACGGAGATCAATAGTTTTCCTTCCGTTGACTCCGCTCAGTGATGATGATATCGTGAAAGCTAGCATGCGAAAGATTACCTTGGCGTTTCAGCGGGATCAACTTGCGAATGGGCTAAAGGTCCTGACCCTTGAAGATCCATCACATCCCATCGTCTCGTACCAGGTCCACTTCGCCACGGGGTCCAGGAACGAGAGGCCGGGTATCACCGGCATCTCGCACCTCTTCGAGCACATGATGTTCAGGGGATCCAAGGAACTGGGGCCTGAGGAGTTCTCCCGCGTCATCCAGGCCAATGGGGGGACCCTCAATGCCTTCACCACCATCGACAACACGAGCTACTTCGAAAACCTACCCGCCGATAAATTGGAGCTGGCCATCCGATTGGAGGCCGAGCGGCTCGAAAACCTTCGCTTGAATCAAGATAGTTTAGATACCGAACGGGAGGTGGTCAGGAGTGAGCGGAAGCTGAGGACCGCCAATTCTCCCTTCGGCCTGCTTATCGAGCAACTCTTCGCCATCGCCTTCGACCAGCACCCCTATCAATGGCCGGTGATCGGCTGGGATCACGATCTCAGGAGACTGACCCTGGATGACTGCCTCACCTATTACCGGCAAGGGTATGCCCCCAACAATGCCGTGGTGGTTATCGTTGGTGCCTGCAAGAGGGAAGAGGCCCTTGCCCTGGTCGAGAGGTACTACGGCCACCTAAAACCCCAAACCCCTGTGGAGGCACCTGCAGCGCAGGAGCGGTCCCAGCGGGGAGAGAGGCGCGCATTCTACAAGAAGGTATCGCAGGTGGAAGCCTTCTTTGCCGGCTTCCATTGCCCGGGGATCAAGGATCCTGACGTCTTCCCCATCCTCGCCCTGAGCCACATCCTCTCCCATGGAAAGTCATCCCGCTTTTACCTGCGCTTCGTCAAGACCGGCAAGGCCATAGAAGCCCAGGTAGATGCAGACCCGCCGCCTTTTTGGTCCATGGATCCCGGCTTGTTGCAGGTATATGCCATCGCCGCTCCGGGGGTGCCCATCGGTGATTTAGAGAAAGAGATATGGGCGGCCATCGAGGAGATAAAGGATGGAAGATTCGATGAAGCAGAGCTTGCCAAGGCTAGGCGGGGATTGCTTGCCTCTTTTGTCATGGGGTTGCAGTCGGTCTTTTTTCAGGGGTTGGCCGGCGGCCTCTATGAGATCAAGGCAGGTACCTGCGGCGAGGTCAATACCGTCCTGGACAGATTGGAGGGGATCGCTCTGGAGGATGTCAAGCGGGTGTGCCAGCGATACCTGATTGAGGACAACAGGACCGTGGTTACCTTGAAACCCATCACCCCGGAGGAGAACGAGCGCCTGGAGCCTGTAGAATAAATATAGTGATTGCTTATAAGGAGGTTCTATCCCACTCTGTCATTCTGCGACATCCCGCCATTCAGATTTTGCCGCCTTGCGGCATGATGTCCTTAAAAGATTTAAAGGAGCATCATTATACAAAATAGGGCGGGACTTATTTAGATTTTATAGGAAGTGGGATCTGCCGCTCTGCGGTATCCCATCCATAGGAATATCCGAATGGGAGGGGACCGCAGTGCGGGAGGGGTCGAGGATTCCAGGGGCCGGGGTGAAAAAAGGAATAAGGGGAACTGACAAGGTTACTGAGATAGTAAACCCGGTACTATTTCCTCTCCCTTGTCCCCCTCCACTTTAACAAAGAATATATCGGTGGGGATGCCGCACAGCGGCAGGGGAGAGGATAAGTCCCGCTCTGTCGCACTGCGACATCCCATCATTCAGATTTTTATACAAAGTAGGGCGGGACGCTTTGCATAAATGAGGGACTACGGGATGCCGCTCCTGCTCTCCAATGTAGAAATAGAGACGG
>Ga0214473_10001738_pt1 | contig 27939 bp, 24 predicted proteins | sample RVTome_7_FD_203509 | JGI IMG/M metagenome (GOLD analysis project Ga0214473, IMG submission 203509) | Soil microbial communities from uranium-contaminated site in the Upper Colorado River Basin, Wyoming, United States - RVT98D197 | ecosystem: Environmental > Terrestrial > Soil > Contaminated >...
GGACCAGCCAGATCATGCCGGACTTCATGTCGGCGGTGCGCTGCATCTCGAACACCGCCACGACCAGGAACATGAAACCGAGCGCGACCTGCAGGAGACCCGCATACATCTTGACCGGCGTCTTCGGGTTGCTGCCGCTTTCGCCGAGCTTTCCCCACAGCATCGAGAAGAGCGGCGCAAGCAGCACGATGAAGAGCGGGTTCAGCGACTGGAACCAGCCGGTCGGCACCGTGAAGCTGCCGACCTCACGGTCCGTGTACTGGTCGGCAAACAGGTTCAGGAGCCCGCCAGCCTGCTCGAAGGCAGCCCAGAACATCACGACGAAGATGAAGACGACGAAGATCACGCGCAGGCGGTCGCGCTCCTCGTGCGTCAACGGGTGCTTCTGCCCGCCGGCGAGCCGCAGCGACCGGCTGGCGGCCGCCTCGCGGCCGATATCGCCGATATAGCGCTGTGCGAAGACGAGCTGGATGATCACCGAGAGCAGCATGCCGATGCCGGCCGCAAGGAAGCCGATGCGCCAGCCATAGACGGGGTCCTCGCCGAGCGTGGAGCACACCAGCGGTGCGAGGAACGCGCCCAGGTTGATGCCCATGTAGAAGATCGTGAAGGCGCCATCGCGGCGCGCGTCGCCCTGCGGATACAGGTCGCCGACCATGGTCGAGATGTTCGGCTTGAAGAAGCCATTGCCGATGACCAGCAGCAGCAGGCCGACGTAGAAACTGGTCGCCGTCTCGGGAAATGCGATGCCGAGCGAACCGAGGGACCAGGCCGGGCTCGTGCCCATGGTGCCCAGTGGCGAGGCCAGCGAGAACTGGCCAAGCGCCATCACCACGCCACCGATGATCACCGCCTTGCGCTGGCCGATGAAATTGTCCGCGAGCCAGCCGCCGAACATCGGCGTGAAATAGACCAGCCCCGTGTACCAGGCGTAAAGGGTCAGCGCCTGCGGGCTGTCCCAGCCGAGGCCGGGATTGGCGGCATCGGTTGCGGCGACCGCGTAGAGCACGAGCAGCGCGCGCATGCCGTAGTAGCTGAAGCGTTCCCACATCTCGGTCATGAACAGCAGGAACAGGCCACGCGGGTGGCCGAGGAAAGTCCCTGGCGGGACGTGGACGTCGGTGGTCATGCGGCAATTACTCCGAAAGTCCGGCGAGTCTCCGCTATGTTGCGGTGCAACTTCAAGCGGGGGCGCGCACCAGCAGGCGCGCCATCAGCACGCCGACCTCGTAAAGGGCGTACATCGGCAGCGCCATCATGGTCTGCGAAATGGGATCCGGCGGCGTCAGGAAGGCCGCAATGATGAAGATCCCGAGCAGCACGTAGCCGCGATTCCTCGTCAGCGTCTCGCGCCTGACGAGCCCGGTACGCACCAGCAGTACGGTGGCGACCGGGATTTCGAAGGCAAGGCCGAAAGCGAAGAACAGCAGCACCGCGAAGTCCATGTACTGCGTCATGTCGGTCAGCATCTGCACGCCTTCCGGCGTCGTCATCACGAAAAACCGGAAAACGGCTGGAAACACGGCAAAGTATGCAAACGCGGCGCCCGCGTAGAACAGCACGACACTCGAGACGAACAGCGGCAGTGCGAAACGCCGCTCGTGACGGTAGAGGCCGGGCGCGACGAAGGCCCAGACCTGGTACAGGATCACCGGCATCGCGAAGAAAATCGCCGCGAGCAGCGCCAGCTTGAATGGCGTCATGAAGGGGGCCACGACCGAGGTGGCGATCAGGCTGGCGCCGGCCGGCAGCTGTGCGCGCAGGGGTGCCGACAGCCAGGTGAAAATGTCATTCGCAAAATAAAGGCAGGGCATCGCGATCACCAGGGTCGCAACCATCGCGCGCAGCAGCCGGTCGCGCAGCTCCAGCAGGTGCGAGAGCAGCGAGCTCTCGGCGAGCTTTTCCGGATCCGGCGCGGGATCGCTCATGAAGCAGTCGGTCCGTCGGTCTTGTCGGCGGGATCCACGGGGGCGACGCCCGGCGGGCGGCGCGCGGCCGGATCCGGATTGATGGCCGAGCTGATGGACACTTCATCGTCGAGTTGCTGGCGCAGCTGGCGCGCCATCGCGCGCGCGCGGCCGGCCCAGCGGCCGATCTGATTCGCGAGCTTCGGCAGTTTTTCCGGGCCCAGCACCAACAGCGCGATGCCGAGGATCAGGATGATCTCGGTGAAGCCGACCTCGAACATCGGGTGTCAGCTATTCTTGGTCGAGTCGGTGCTGTCGCGATCGGGCTTGCTGGCGCTGAAATCCGCGTCCGGGCGGTCGTCCTGCGCGAGCTTCTTGCCGGATTCCTCGGTGTCGCCCTCGTTCATCGACTTCTTGAAGCCCTTGACCGCGGCGCCGAGATCGGACCCGATGGTGCGCAGCTTTTTCGCCCCGAAGATCAGCAGCGCGATCGCGAGGATGATCAGCAGTTCCCGGAAACCGATACCCATGTTGGCAACTCCAGCCTGCGCAGGCAGCGCAGCAGCCAATGATACGCCAAACCCCCTCAGGGTCCGTGAGGCGCGGCCTGAATCCAGAAAGTGACGGGTCCGTCGTTGACGAGCGACACCCGCATATGGGCGCCAAAATAGCCCGCCTGGACCGCCGGCATGCGCTGCCGCGCAAGTTCCAGCAGCTCTTCGAACAGGCGGCGCCCCACTTCTGGCGCCGCCGCCGTGCTGAACCCGGGCCGCAGGCCTTTCTTCGTATCGGCGGCCAGCGTGAATTGTGGCACCAGCAGCAGCCCGCCGCCGGTGTCGGTGACGCTCCGGTTCATGCGGCCTTCATCGTCTTCGAACACGCGGTAATGCAGCAGGCGGTCGAGCAGGCGCGCAGCCGCCGCCGGGGTATCGTCGCGTTCCACGGCGACCAGCACCAGCAAGCCCGCGCCAATGCGCGCCAGTTCACGGCCCCCGACTTCGACCGATGCGCTGGTCACGCGCTGCAGCAGGCCGATCAAGCGTCACCGGTCGCGATCGCGCGACGACTGGTTCCAGTGGAAGCGGTGCAGCAGGCGATGGAGTACCGGCGAGACGAGCAGTGCGGCGGTGACGATGAAGGCGAGCCCGGCGTAGAGCGCATAGAAGCCCGCGAACAGCTTGCCCGCCGCGGTTTGCGGCAGGTGCACCGGCCCCATGCCACCCAGCAGCATGGCCGCATTCAGGAATGCGTCGATCCAGGCGAGATGCTCGAAAACGGCGTAGCCGGACATTCCAAGCGCGAGCGATGCGACGATCAGCCCGACGACCACCGCGGAATGACCCAGCAGGCGGCGCACGAATCGGGCGCGGCTCAGCGGCGGTTGGTGCCTGGCTTCGTACACGACGCACAATTGAACCACAGCCGGCAGCGGCGTGCCTGGCCTGGAGGCGGCATAGGCGTGCTACCGGCACTGTGGTATCAGTAGCGCGCCTTCGACCGCTGCCGCATGGAGAAAACGATGAAACGACGTGACGTGATCAGGGGACTCGGAATCGGCGCGGCCGCCGCGGCCGCCGCCGCATGCAGCCGCAGCGCGGAGAAAGCGGGCCCTGCCGGCGCAGGTCAGACCTTTCAGTGGCGGCTGGTGACGACCTGGCCAGCGAACTTCCCGGCGCTCGGCACCGGCGCGATCGAGTTTGCGCGGCGCATCGAGGCCTGTAGCGGCGGGCGCCTGAAAATCCGCGTGTACGGCGATGGCGAACTGGTGCCAGCCTTCGAAGTCTTCGACTCGGTTTCGAGCGGCTCGGCGGAGATGGGCCACGGCGCGGCCTACTACTGGAAGGGCAAAGTGCCGGCGGCGTCATTCTTTGCTTCCATTCCGTTCGGGCTGACGGCGCAGGAAATGAACGCCTGGCTGTACTTTGGCGGCGGCTGGGATCTCTGGAAGGAGGCCTATGCGCCGTTCGGGGTCGTCCCGGCGCCCTGCGGCAACAGCGGCTGCCAGATGGGCGGCTGGTTCCGCAAGGAAATCCGCTCGATGGCTGACCTCAAGGGCCTCAAGATGCGCATCCCCGCGCTCGGTGGAGAAGTGATCGCGCGGGCCGGCGGCACGCCGGTCACGATGCCCGGTTCCGAGATCTTCACGTCACTGCAGAGTGGCGCGATCGATGCGACTGAATGGATCGGGCCGTACAACGACCAGGCGTTTGGGCTCTACAAGGCCGCGAAGCACTACTACTACCCCGGCTGGCAGGAGCCGGGCTCCACGCTCGAACTGATCGTCAATCGCGAGGCCTTCGAGTCGCTGCCGGAAGACCTGCGCGAGATCGTCATGACCTGCGCGTCGGCGACCAATGACCGGATGCTGGCCGAATTCACGGCACGAAATGCCGACGCCTTGCAGTCGCTCGTCAGGGACCACGGTGTCGAGGTGCGGCCTTATCCCGACGACGTACTGCGGGAACTCCGGCGGTTGTCCGAGGAAGTCCTGGTGGAAACCGCTGCGGGCGACCCGCTGTTCAAGCGTGTGCTGGATTCACTGCGGGCCTTCCGGCAGCGGTCGATTCCCTATATCGACGTCGCGGAGCGCGCTTACATGAACGCGCGGGCGCTGAGCTGAGGGACTGCGCTAGCCGTAGATGAGATCCGGCAGCCAGGTCACGAGCTTCGGCCAGAACCACAGCACCACCAGCAGCGCGAGCTGCAGCACGACGAAGGGCACGATGCCCCGGTAGATATCCGCCGTGCGCACCGAGGGTGGCGCGACGCCGCGCAGGTAGAAGAGCGCAAAGCCAAATGGCGGCGTCAGGAACGAGGTCTGCAGGTTCATGGCGATCATGACGCCGAGCCAGACCGGATCCATCCCCATCGCAAGCAGGATCGGTGCGACGACCGCGACGACGATGTAGATGATCTCGATGAAGTCGATGATGAAGCCCAGCAGGAACATCACGAGCATCACGAGCGCGAGTGCTGCCATCGGACCACCCGGGAGCGACGACAACAGGTCGTGGATCAGCACATCGCCGCCGAAGCCGCGGAACACGAGCGAAAACACCGAGGCGCCAAGCAGGATGATGAAGACCATCGAGCTCAGGCGGACGGTCCCCCGCATCACCTCGCGCAGCCGCGCGAGGTTCATCGCGCGGCGCGCGAGCGCGATCACGAGCGCGCCCGCCGCGCCGACACCCGCAGCCTCGGTCGGCGTCGCATAGCCCGCGATGATGGAGCCGAGCACGGCGATGATCAGCGCGAGTGGCGCGATGAGCGCATGCAGCACGCGCTGGCCAAGGCGGTCCGTTCCGGCCCGTGGATCCGCCGGTGGCGGCGGCATGCGCTGTGGCTGCAGCCAGGCGACGACCAGCAGGTAGCCGATGTACAGCGCAACCAGCACCAGGCCCGGTAGCATCGCACCCGCGAACAGGTCGCCGACCGAGACGCTCTGCGGCGCGAAATTGCCGGCCCGAAGCTGCGCCTGCTGGTAGGCGGACGACAGCACGTCGCCCAGCAGCACCAGGATGATGGACGGCGGGATGATCTGCCCGAGGGTGCCGGACGCGCAGATTGTGCCGCTCGCGATGCGTGGGTCATAACCGCTCTTCAGCATCGCCGGCAGCGACAGCAGCCCCATCGTGACGACCGTGGCGCCGACGATGCCGGTGCTGGCGGCAAGCAAGGCCCCGACCACGACCACGGCGATCGCAATGCCGCCGCGACCATGCCCGAACAACTGGCCAAGCGTCTCGAGCAGGCTCTCGGCAATGCGCGCCCGCTCCAGCACGAGACCCATGAAGATGAAGAGCGGCACCGCGAGCAGTGTCTGGTTCTGCATCGCGCCGAACAGGCGGTTCGGCAGCGCCTCGAGGAAGGCCATGTCGAAGGCGCCGAACAGGCTGCAGATCGTCGCGAAGCCGAGCGACACGCCGGCCAGCGTGAAGGCCACCGGGAAGCCCGCCATCAGCGCCGCGATGATCAGCGCGAAGAGCAGGAACGGGAGCCAGTCCATGCTCAGGCCCCGGCCCGCAACCGCAGGCGGCCGATGCAGCGCAAGGCAACGGCGACGCCTTGCAGGGCGAGCAGGCCCGCCATCAGCGGGATCACGGTCTTCAGCAGGTAGAGCATCGGCAGGCCGCCGGCTTCGCGCGAGCGCTCCGCGACCCGCCAGGAGCTCGCGACATAAGGCCAGCTCTCGACGACCAGGAATGCGCACAGCGGCAGCAGGAACAGGACGGTGCCGGCGAGATCGACGATCGCGCGGCTTCTTTCGCTCATGTCGCGGTAGAAGACGTCCACGCGCACATGCCCGTCGCACTTCAGCGTGTAGGCCGCTCCCAGCAGGAATACGGCCGAATGCATCCAGTTGATCGATTCCTGCAGCCAGATCAGGCCCTGGCCGAAGGCATAGCGCAGCACGACGACGGCGACCGTCGCGACGACCATCGCCAATGTCAGCCAGGAAATCAGCCGGCCCGTGCGTTCGGCCAGCGCATCGAGGGCGGCTGCCAGCCGATCCGGCGCCGGCAGGCTGGCGATTCTCACTGAACGGCCGCTCGGCCCCGGCGCAGCCGCTTCAGGAACACCGCCATCTCGCGGGCGGCCTGGACGTCGCCGACTTCCTGCGCAGCAGCAATGCCGCGCTCGTAGACCTCGGCCGCGCGCTCGGGCGAGCCTGCGGCGGCATGAGCCTCTCCCAGCGCTTTCCACGCCGCCGAGTAACGCGGGTTCTGGTCGACGGCCTGGCGCAGGTGATCGATCGCGGCCAGCAGGTCACCCTCCTTCAGGCATTCGCGCCCCAGCGCGTAGCGCAGGAGCGGCGAATCCTGGCCGCGTTCGAGCATCAGCTGGAGGTTGCCGCGCAGCGTCATCTCAGCGCCGCCAGAAGGCGGGTGTCAGCAACAGCACCAGCGGAAAGATCTCGAGCCGGCCGACCAGCATGGCGATCGTGCATACCCAGGTGGCGGCGTCGGAAATGTCGCGGAACGTCGTGGTCACGAGGCCAAGCCCCGGGCCCGTGTTGTTGATGCAGGTTGCAATCGCGGACCACGCCGTCACCTGGTCGAGCCCGAGCATCATCAAGAGCAGGGTCAGCGTCGCGAAGATGATGAAGTACATCGCAAAGAATCCGGCGACGCCGCTGATGATGCGCTCCGGCACCGGGCGGCCAGCAAGCTTGACGGGAATTTCCGCACTCGGATGCACAAGGCGCTTCAGCTCGGCGACGCCCTGGCGGAATACGAGCAGCCAGCGGATGACCTTCATGCCACCCGCGGTGGAGCCGGCGCAGCCGCAGACCAGTGTCAGCATCACCAGCAGTGCCGGCAGGGCGCCCGGCCAGTGGGCGAAGCCCGTGGTCAGGAATCCCGTGCTGGTATGCATGGACACGACCTGCAGGCTCGCATGACGCAGCGAGGTGCCGAACGTGGCGAATTCGCCCTGCAGCCAGAGATAGATGGTCGTGCCGGCCACGATCGTCGCGACCAGCCAGAAATAGGCCTTGAATTCCGTATCCCGCCAGTAGGCGTGCGGATCGCGGCCGCGGATCGCGGAAAAGTGCAGCGCAAAGCTGGCCCCGCCGAGGAACATGAAGACGGTCGCGATCGCGTCGATCGCCGCATTGTCGAAATACGCGAGACTCGCGTCGTGGGTCGAAAAGCCGCCGGTCGACAGGGTACTGAACGCATGGCCGACGGCATCGAAAGTACTCATGCCGGCCAGGTAGTAGCCAAGTGCGCAGGCGGCGGTCAGCAGCGCATAGATCACCCATAGCGCCTTGGCTGTCTGTGTGATGCGCGGCGTCAGCTTCTGGTCCTTCATCGGCCCGGGCGTCTCGGCCTTGTACAACGACATGCCGCCGATGCCGAGCACCGGGAAGAGCGCAACCGCCAGCACGATGATGCCCATGCCGCCCAGCCACTGGATCTGCTGGCGGTAATACAGGATGGATTCCGGCAACTCGTCGAGGCCCACGATCACGGTCGCGCCCGACGTGGTGAAGCCGGCCACGGCCTCGAACACGGCGTCCGTGAAGCTGAGCTCCGGCTGGTCGCTGATCAGGAGCGGCGTCGCTCCGGCCACCCCCAGGCAGATCCAGAACACGGCGACGACCAGGAAACCGTCGCGCAGGCGCAGGTCGCGGCGCACATGCCGCACCGGGAACCACAGGACGAGCCCGACCGCCGCGACGATCAGGAACGAGTCCAGGAATGGCTGCCAATGGCCGTCGCCATAGGCCAGCGAGACGCCGATCGGCGGCAACATCGTCAGGCTGAAGATGGCGAGCATCAGCCCGAGGATGCGCTGCACCATCAAGAGGTTCATGCGCGCGTGCCGGACTGGAACAGCCGGCCGACGTCCTCCACGTGACGACGGTCGGTCAGGAACAGGATCACGTGATCGTCCGCCTCGATGACCGTGTCGTGGTGCACCATGATGACGGCATCGCCGCGCACGATTGCACTGATCGTGGTTCCATCCGGCAGGTCGATCTCATCCACGCGCTTGCCGACCACCGGCGAGTCGTGACCATTGCCGTGCACGACCGCCTCCATCGCCTCGGCGGCGCCGCGCCGCAGCGAATGCACCCTCACGACGTCGCCGCGGCGCACGTAAGCCAGCAGTGCGCCGATCGTGATCGTCTGCGGCGAGATCGCGATGTCAATCTTGCCGCCTTCCATCAGCTCGGCGTAGGAGGGCTTGTTGATCAGCGCCATCACCTGGCGCGCCCCGAGCTTCTTCGCGAGCATCGCCGAGAGGATGTTGGCCTCCTCGGCGTTGGTCAGGGCCACGAACACGTCGGTCTCGTCGATATTTTCCTCGAGCAACAGCTCCTCGTCGGCCGCGTCGCCGGTCAGCACCAATGTGTTGCGCAGCGTTTCCGCGGCGCGGCGCGCCCGCTCGACGCTGCGCTCGATCAGCTTGACCTGCGCGCGGTCCTCCAGCGCCCGGGCGAGCCGGAAGCCGATGTTGCCGGCACCGGCGATGACGACGCGCCGCACCGGCGCTTCCTCGGTCGAGAGCTCCTTCATCATCGCGCGCATATCGTGGCGCGCGGCGACGAAGAACACCTCATCGTGCTCCTCGATAGTCGTGTCGCCCGCGGGCTTGATGCTGCGCCCGCCACGGTAGATCGCGGCGACGCGGACCTCGCGGTTCGGCATGTGCGAACGGAGTTCCCTGAGCTGGTGGCCGACCAGCTTGCCGCCCTTGACGGCGCGCTTGCCGACCAGGCGCACGCGACCGTCCGCGAAATCGAGCACCTGAAGCGCGCCCGGGTAGCGCACCAGCCGCTCGACATAGTCGGTGACGAGCTGCTCGGGGCTGATGGCGAGGTCGACGGGAATGGCCGCATCGCCAAAGAGTTCCGGGCGATGGTGATAGTCACCGGAGCGGATGCGCGCGATCTTGGTCGGTGTGTGGAACAGGGTCCAGGCGATCTGGCAGGCAATCATGTTGACTTCGTCGCTGTTGGTGAGCGCGACGATGATGTCGGCACTGCTGCCGCCGGCCGCCTCGAGCACGGCCGGATGCGCGGCATTCCCGGAAACCGTGCGGATATCGAGCCGGTCCTGCAGGTCGCGCAGGATCTCGTCGCGGGTGTCGATCACCGTGACGTCATTGGTCTGCTCGCGGGACAGCTGCTGGGCGGCAGTGCTGCCGACCTGACCGGCGCCGAGGATGATGATTTTCATGGCGGCAGATTCTAGCGCAGCGCAGCAGCGCCAGCCGTAGAACAACCGAGTTCATGGCCGTTGCCTGCGGGATCCGGAACGTCGTCGCGCGGGCTGCGCTGGCCGGGACCCCCGCTCGTTCGCGCCGCCGGAACTTACGCGCTCTCTCGCGGGGTCCCGGTTTGCTTGTCCGCTCGACTGGTAACGCCACGACCAGCGTGCGAGGTGGCGGGGTTCTCGCGAGCAAACTCGTAAGTTCCGGCGGAGTTTGCGAGCGAGAAGCCCCGCCGGATCCCGCACGCTGGCCGCGAGACTGGCATCAGCGGATCTGTTCGAGGCGTGCCAGCGAGAACATCAGCCATTTCTGGCCGGCCTGCTCGAAATTGACGTGGACCTGGCGATTCTCGCCATTGCCCTCGAAGCGCAGGACCGTGCCCTCGCCGAACTTCGGGTGGCGGACCCGGGCGCCCAGGCGCATGGGCATTTCCTCGCCGGCCGTGGGCGGCGCGGCGCGCGACCGGCGCGACGGCTGCGCGGAGCCGATGCCGGCGCCGCGGCGCACGATGGCCGGCCCCGGGGCGGCATACAGCGGCCGGCTGACCGAAATGCGGGGCCGGATTTCCTCGATCGCTTCGGGTGGCAACTCGCCGAGGAAGCGCGAGGGGTCGCGATAGGAAGTGTGGCCGAAAATGCGCCGGCTCTCCGCATGGGTCAGGTAAAGCTGTTGCATCGCGCGCGTCAGGCCGACGTAGCAAAGCCGCCGCTCCTCCGGCAGCTTGTCGGCGTCGAAGGCGGAGCGTTCGGAGGGAAACAGGCCTTCTTCGAGCCCGACGATGAACACCGTGGGGAATTCGAGGCCCTTCGCCGCGTGCAGGGTCATCAGCTGCACGCAGTCGAGCCCCACCGCTGCCTGTGTCTCGCCGGATTCCAGTGTCGCATGGGCGAGGAACGCGGGAAGCGGCGCCAGGCCGTCGTCGCTTTCCGGGGCAAAACCCTCGGCGGCGTTGACGAGCTCGTCGAGGTTCTCGACCCGCGCCTCGCCCTTGTTGTCCTTCTCGCGCGCGTGATGGGCTCGCAGGCCGGAGGACTCGATGACGACTCGGACCTGCTCGTGCAACGGCAGCGGCGCGATCTCCGTCGTCAGGCGCTCGATCAGCGCGATGAATCCCCTGAGCGCGCCGGCCGCGCGTGCCGGCAGCGTGGGCAGGAGCGACTGGCCGGCATCCCAGAGGGTCTGGCCCATTTCACGGGCGGCAATGCGCAACTGGTCGAGCGTCGCGTTGCCGATGCCGCGCGCCGGCAGGTTGACCACGCGCTCGAAGGACAGGTCGTCGCCGCGCACCTGGGTCAGGCGCAGGTAGCTGAGCGCATCCTTGATCTCGGCGCGCTCGAAGAATCGCAGGCCACCGTAGACGCGATAAGGAATGCGCGCCGCCATCAGCGCTTCCTCGAAGGCGCGCGACTGGGCGTTGCTGCGATACAGGATAGCCGCCCCGACCAGCGGCAGGCCGCTGCGCTGATGCTCGCGGATCCTTTCGAGGACGAAGTCGGCCTCGTCGCGCTCGTTGAAGGCCGCGTAGACGCGGATCGGCTCGCCGCCCCGGGCTGCGGTCCAGAGCTCCTTGCCCATGCGATCGGTGTTTTTCGCGATGATCGCGTTGGCGGCGGCCAGAATCACCTGCGTCGAACGGTAATTCTGTTCAAGCCGGTGCACGGTTGCCGCGAAATCGCGGCGGAAGTGCTGCATGTTCTCGACCCGCGCGCCGCGCCAGCGATAGATCGACTGGTCGTCGTCGCCGACGACGAAGGGCGCGCCGTCCTTGCCGGCCAGCAGCTTCAGCCACTCGTACTGGACGCCGTTGGTGTCCTGGAATTCGTCCACGAGCAGGTGCCGGAAGCGCTCGCGGTAGTAGGTGCCGAGATCGGGCACGTCGCGAAGCGTCTCGAGACTGCGCAGCAGCAACTCGGCAAAGTCGACGACGCCGGCCTGCTCGCAGCGCACCTGGTAAAGCTCGTAGAGCCTGATCAGCTGGCGGCGTGTCGGGTCGGAGCGGTCATCGAGATGCTTCGGGCGCCGGCCTTCGTCCTTGTGGGTGTTGATGAATCCCTGGACCTCGCGCGCGACCCAGCGCTGCTCGTCGAGCTTCTGCTCACGGATGATCTTGCGCACCAGGCGGTGCTGGTCTTCCTCGTCCAGGATCTGGAACGACTGCGGCAGGCCCGCTTCGCGCCAGTGCCGGCGCAGCAGCCGGTGGGCGATCCCGTGAAAGGTGCCGACCCACAGCGCGCTGCCCGGCATGCCGAGCAGCGACTCGATGCGCCCGCGCATCTCGGCGGCCGCCTTGTTCGTGAACGTGACCGCCATCAGGCCGTGAGGCGACACCCCATGTTCGCGGATCAGCCAGGCGGCGCGACGCGTCAGCACGCGGGTCTTGCCGCTGCCGGCGCCGGCCAGCACCAGGATGGGAACGATGGGCGCGCTGACCGCCTCGCGCTGGGCGTCGTTCAACGATTCGAGCAGGTCGTGCCGGGACATGGGGGGCGGATTCTACCAAGCCCCCGGCAATTCACGGCGGCTTCGGCTGCTGCGTATCCTGGGCGAAATTCACGAGGGCGAGCGCCAGCGCAATGACGACCGGCCCGAGGAACAGCCCGATCATGCCGAAGGCCACCAGTCCGCCGAGCACCCCGATGAAGACCGCGAGTGTCGGCACGACGGCGCGGCCCGAGATCAGCAGCGGTTTCAGGAAATTGTCCACGGCGCTGACCAGAAGACCGATGACGGCCAGTGCGATCGCGGCGCCGTAGTGGTCCTGGAACAGCAGCACGCCGACCGCGGGCACCCAGACCAGCGCCGTGCCGCCGAAGGGAACGACCGACAGCACCGCACCGATGACGCCGAACACGACTGGCGCGGGCAGGCCCACCACCGCGAAGCCGATTCCGAGCAACAGGCCCTGGGTCGCCGCGGTCACGACGGTGCCGGCCACGACGGCGTGCGTCACGGCGGCAAGGCGGTCGCGCAGCTCGTCGCGGCGCGTGGCCGCGAGCGGCACCAGATTGATGGCGGCGCGCGCCATCGCCCGGCCGTCGCGGACGAAGAAGAACAGCAGGAACATCATCACGGTGAAGGACAGCACCGTGCCGACGGCGCCGAGGAACGCCGTGCCGCCGAGTGCTGCGAGTTGCTCGAGCAGCCGCCGCGCCCCCTCGAGCAGCCAGGCCTGGGCCTCGGCTGAACTGATGCTGGTGTATTGATTGAGCCACGCGAAGGCGCGGCCCAGCACCGGCAGGTCGGCCAGTTGCGGCAGGCCCTGGCCCTGATGCTGTTCGAGCCAATGTTGCAACAGGCCTGCAAGACCTGCGGCCTGCCGCGCAAAGGCGACGGCGAGGGCGGTCAGCGGACCGAGGAACAGCAGCAGCACCAGCATCGTCAGCAGGGTTGCTGCGACGGAATCGCGGCCACGCAGCCAGCCGGTGAGACGCGCCTGCGGCGCCTGCAGCAGGAACCCGAGAAAGATCGCCCAGGCCAGCGGCGCGAAAAACGGCTCGAGGATCCGGTACAGCAGCAAGGCGAGGAGCGCGAGCCCCGCGATCGCGAGCACGCGCTCGTAGAAACGCAGGTCCGTCGATTCGGTCATGTGGCCGTCGTCACGGCCCGACCGGACCGCCGGTCAGCACGATCTCGACGCGCCGGTTCCGCGCACGGCCTTCAGCAGTCGCATTGTCCGCGACCGGCCGGTCCGGCCCCAGGCCGCCCACGTCGATGGTCGACGCGGCAACACCCTGGGCGATCAGGTAGTCACGGACGGCGATCGCGCGCTGCAGCGACAGCTGCTGATTGGATTCGAAGCTGCCGATGCTGTCGGTATGCCCCTCAATCTTGAAACGCAGTTCCGGGTAAGTGCCGACGATGCCGGAGAACCGCGCGAGCGCCTCGCGAGCGTCGGCATTCAGCGCTGCCGCGCCGGTCGCAAACTGGACACCGGAAATTTCCGCAACGATGCCGCGGTCCGTCTCGCGGGTTGGCAGGGCGCGGTTCAGGCGCGCGGTGAAATCCGCCCTGGCCTTGGCAGCCTCTTCCGCGGCCGACTTGGCAGCCGCGATCCGGGCTGCCTGTTCCGCCTGCCGCCGGCTCTCTTCGAGGGCGATTGCCGCGTCCCTGCGGGCTTTCTCTTCCGCCGACTCGCGGGCTGCCTGTGCCGCTGCCAATTCCGCTGCCTCGCGCCGCGCCTTGGCATCCGCAACGGCCTTCGCCTCGACGGCGTCGCGACGCGCATCCTCGGCGACCTGCGCGGCCTCCCGTGACAGGCGCGGGGTTGTCTTGCGCTCGCTGTATTTCTTGCTGGCCTGTGCGGTTTCGGCTGCGGCCAGCAAGTCGCGCGCCTTGCCGAACTGTTCGGCGGCAAATTCATTTGCATGTGCGGACTCGGCGATCCGCAGCGCATAGCGCGCCTGGATGAGATCCAGCGGCTCGCGTGATGCAGGGTCAACGACGAGCGGCTCGAGTCCGGCGTAATCCATGCGTTCGGCCAGACCCGAAATCGTCGTCAACTCACCCTTGACACTCTGGGCAAGATTGCGCAGCACGACGGCGCGGCTCGGTGCCGTCACCGCAAAGTGCGGCTCGGCACTGACGATCAGCGCGAACTGGGACAGGGGGGTGGACGCCTTGAGCGCGCCGCGGTCGCCGACCAACTCGATAGAGCCGAGATTCGTGGCGCGTCCGTCGATCGTAATTGCCCAGAGAACGTAGGTCGTGTACGGGCCAAGCGTCCACGGCGAAGCCAGTTTGCGAACCGACACTTCGACCCTCGACCGGCCGTCCTGGAACTCGACCTCTCCACTACCATCCGCCGCCAGTGCAATTGCCGTGCCGCGAAACAGCAGCCTGGACTGCGGGCCTTCGCGATAGCTGAAAGCCTGCAGTTGTGCCGCCACTTCCTCGCTGACGACAGCGACGTCTTTTTCGACCTGCTGGGCCGAGGCATCGCCCGCAACCACGAGCAGCAACGCGGATGCAATCACCCAAGTGACGCTTGACATGACAGGCAACCTCCTCCGCACGGAATGGGCTCGCAGCCCTGATCGCGCGTCAGAACCGAACCGTTGTAAATAGCATGCTGTTTGCGCTCGCATTGCCGCGTTACAGCGCCGCGCGGATGCGCGCGGCGTGGGCCGCCAGCACCGCGGGATCGGCTTTCGGCCCCCCGTGCATGTCGAAATCCGCGCCGCTGTAGCGCGGGATCACATGAAAATGCAGGTGGAAGACAGTCTGGCCGGCCCCCAGGCCATTGAGCTGCGCGATCATCACGCCGGGTGGATTGAAGGCCATCTTGATCGCTGCGGCAATGCGCTGCGTGGTACGGATCGTCGCGGCGAGCAACTCGGGCGGCGCGCTGAAGATGTCTGTGGCGGAAGCCTTGGGAATCACCAGCGTGTGACCCGCGACCTTCGGCATGATATCCATGAACGCGAGCGTATCCGCGTCCTCATAGACGCGGTGGCAGGGAATCTCGCCGCGAACGATTCGCGCAAAGATGTTGTCTTGGTCATAGTCCATGGAGGCGCTCCGGTTCCAGTTCGATCGTCAGCAGGCAGTGGTCGGGCCAGCGCGGCCCCGCCGGGTAGCTCCAGGCGCGGTAGGAATCCGGCACCAGCGCACTGGCGAGCCGCTGGCCGAGGACGAAGTGATCGATCGGCTGTCGCGGGCCATAGCGGTTGCCGCAGGCAATCGCTCCGTGGCCGGCCCCGGCATTCACGAGCGTCGCCCCGGCAGGATCGCCATCGCTGATTTCGGGCCACATCGCCACGATCCGGCCCTGCGCGTCGCGCGCCGTCTTGCCCTCGTTGTCGAGGCGCCGGTTGAAGTCGCCGATCACCGCGAAAGCATTGCCGGCGCGTGCGCGCCGGTCGATCCAGTTCTCCAGTATCGGCACCTGTTGTTGCAGCTGGCGGCACGCACCCCGTGGCTCGCTGAGCGGGTCGCTGTGGCACGCGGATTTCAGGTGCACGGCCAGCAGGCGGATTGCGCGGTCGGTGCCCGGATAGAGCGTCAGGTCGGCGCCCCGGCGCACGTCGTCGTCGGGGAGCCCAAGCGCGCGGTAGTCGCGGTCGCAACGGTGCGGGATCCCGCGGCGGATCGCGAAGCCGACGTTCTGGACGTGATGCCGGCCGGTGAAGCAGAAGACATGTTGCGGGAAGAGCCGCCTGGCAACCCCCAAACCGTCGATTTCCTGCAGCGCGATGACGTCGAGTTCGGCGGCGGCCGCAAAGGCGCGCAGGCGCGCGAGGTCCTTCGCGCTCCAGCGCGCGGCAGGCACCAGGTCGCAGGGTATCGCGCGGTCACGACCGCCGGCGCGCCGCTCCGGCGCGAGACAGTGTCCCGCCAGCGCATCGAAGGTCGTGGGCAGCATCATCCACTCGAGATTCCAGGTGCCGAACCGCAGACGCTCGGCGCCGGCCGCCGGCGCCGCGAGCGCGAATGCGAGCGCAAATGCGGCGAGCCGCATCATCCGCTGGCCTTGCGCCGGTTGGCGACCAGGTCCTGGACCACCGCGGGATCCGCGAGCGTCGAGGTGTCGCCGAGCTGATCGTGCTCGTTCGCGGCGATCTTGCGCAGGATGCGTCGCATGATCTTGCCCGAGCGCGTCTTCGGCAGCGCGGGCGCCCACTGGATGAACTCGGGCTGCGCGATCGGGCCGATTTCCTTGCGCACCCACAGCATCAGTTCATTGCGCAGCGCGTCAGATGGCTGCACGCCGGCCTTCAGCGTGACGTAGGCATAGAGGCCCTGGCCCTTGATCTCGTGCGGGAAGCCGACGACCGCGGCCTCTGCCACCTTCGCGTGCGCGACGAGGGCGCTTTCGACCTCGGCCGTGCCGATGCGATGGCCGGAGACATTGATGACGTCGTCCACGCGGCCGGTGATCCAGTAGTAACCGTCCTCATCGCGGCGTGCGCCGTCGCCGGTGAAGTACATGCCGGGATAGGTCCTGAAGTACGTATCGATGTAGCGCTGGTGGTCGCCGTAAACGGTGCGCATCTGGGCGGGCCAGCTGTCCGTAATCACGAGGTTGCCGTCGGCTACACCTTCGAGTTCGCGGCCGTTGCCGTCCATGAGCGCGAGACGCACGCCGGGCAGCGGCAGCGTGGCAGAGCCGGCTTTCAGCGGAGTTGCGCCGGGCAGCGGCGAGATCAGGATTCCGCCGGTCTCCGTCTGCCACCAGGTATCAACGATCGGGCAGCGCCCGTCGCCCACGACGCGGTAATACCATTCCCAGGCCTCGGGATTGATTGGCTCGCCGACCGTGCCGAGGAGGCGCAGGCTCGCGCGTGAACACGCCTTTACCGGCGCGTCACCGTCGCGCATCAGCGCGCGAATCGCGGTTGGCGCCGTGTAGAAAATCGTGACCTTGTGCTTGTCGATGACACGCCAGAAGCGCGAGACGTCGGGGTAGTTCGGCACGCCCTCGAACAGCAGGCTGGTCGCGCCATTCGACAGCGGGCCGTAGACGATGTAACTGTGGCCCGTGACCCAGCCGACGTCCGCCGTGCACCAAAAGATGTCGGAATCGCGGTAATCGAAGACGCAGGCGAAGGTGAAGTTCACGAAGACCAGGTAACCGCCGCAGCTGTGCAGCACGCCCTTGGGCTTGCCGGTCGAGCCCGAGGTGTAAAGGATGAACAACGGATCCTCGGCATTCATGCGCTCGGGCTCGCACAGCGGCGGTTGTGCGGCCGTCAGCTCCTCGTACCAGAGGTCCCGGCCGGCCGTCCACGAGACCTTGCCACCGGTGCGGCGCACGACGACGACATTCCTCACCGGCAGCTGGCGGGAGCTGAGCGCCGTGTCGACGTTCGCCTTCAGCGGGATTTTCTTGCCGCCGCGCAGGCCTTCGTCAGCGGTGATGACGAGGGTCGACTCGCAGTCCTGGATGCGGCCCGCGAGGGATTCCGGCGAGAAGCCGCCGAACACCACCGAATGAATGGCGCCGATGCGCGCGCAGGCCAGCATGGCGACGGCGGCTTCCGGGATCATCGGCATGTAGATCGTGACGCGATCGCCCTTTTTCACGCCGATGGCACGCAGCGCATTGCCAAAGCGGCAGACGTCGGCGTGCAGTTGGCGGTAAGTGATGGCGCGGGAATTGCCGGGATCGTCGCCTTCGAACAGCAGCGCCGTCCGGTCGCCGCGCGTGGCCAGCTGGCGATCCAGGCAGCTGACGGAAACATTGAGCTCGCCGTCCTCAAACCAGCGCACGCGGAAATCATCGGGATCGAAGGACACATCCTTGATGCGCGTCGGGAAGCGCATCCAGTCGATGCGTTTCGCGATGCGCGCCCAGAATCCCCGCGGGTCCTGCAGCGATTCCCGGTACATCGCTTCGTAATCCGAGGCCTTGACCATGGCCTCCCTGGCGAAGGCCTCCGGGACCGGGTGCTTGTGAACTTCCATGGGGACTGATTCTAAGGGCATTGATGCAGGTCATGGCAGCGGATGCGCCGGCAAGTAGCCTGCGATCAGGGTCACGGGAGTCCGCCATGGGTAGGGTTTTGCTGCTGTCTCTGGTTTTTGCCGTGCAAGCCGCCGCGGGCGAGGGGTTGGACACGCTCGTCACGGATGGCAAGGCGGGGCTCGAACTGCGTTACCGCTACGAGGATGTCGATCAGGCGGACAAGCCCTCCACCGCCGGGGCCAGCACCCTCCGGCTGCGGCTGAACCTGGCGACCGGCACCGTGAGCGGATTCGCCGGCTTTGCGGAGTTCGACCATGTCCAGGTCATCGGCGATGAGCATTACGACAGCACGCGCAACGGCCTGACGCGCTATCCCGTGGTCGCGGATCCCGAGGGCACCGACCTGAACCAGTTCTACCTGCAGTATGCGGGCCCGTCCAGTACGACCGTCCGCCTCGGCCGCCAGCGCATCCGGGTCGATGGCGAGAGATTCATCGGCTCGGTCGCGTGGCGACAGAACGAACAGACCTTCGATGCGTTTTCGCTGGAAACGAAAGCGCTGCCCGGCGCCACCGCGACCTATGCCTATCTTGACGAGGTGCGGCGCGTGTTCGGGCCGGATTCCGGCTCACCGCCGGATACCTTCGACAGCAACAGCCATATCCTGAACCTGAAGCTGACCAAGCTTCCGGTCGGTGCGCTGACGGCCTACGGCTATTTCCTGGATTTCGACAATGCGCCGCAGTTGTCGGCGGATACCTATGGGGCCCGCTACGACGGCAGCCATGCGCTCGGAAAGAAACTGAAGTTCGGCTGGGCGCTCGAGTACGCCATGCAACAGGACGCCGGTGAAAACCAGGCCAGCATCGACGCGAATTACAGCCTCATCGAGGTCAGCCTGAAGGCCGCCGCGGCCGGCATCGTTGTCGGACGCGAAGTATTGTCCGGCGAGACCGGCACCTTCACGGCGGCGACCAATCCCGCTTTTCAGACTCCGCTCGCGACGCTGCACAAATGGCAGGGCTGGGCCGACAAGTTCCTGACGACGCCGAGTACCGGCATCGAGGACGTTTACATAGGACTCAACGGCAGCTTTGCAGGATTCAACGGCCAGGCCGTCTGGCACGACTTCAAGGCGGAAGCGACCAGCCTGGACTACGGGACGGAGATCGACCTGTCGGTGTCGAGGAAATTCACGAAGCACTACGAAGTGCTGGTCAAGTACGCGGACTATTCCGCGGACGGCCTGTTCACGGATACCAGCAAGTTCTGGCTGCAGTTCGGCGCCGTGTTCTGAGGCTCACCGCCCGAATTTGATCCTGACTTGCTCGTGTCATTCTTGCGGGCAGACGCCGCTGCGAACTCGTCAGCACGATCGTCGTGAATCTCCACGACGCAACATGATCGGCCTCTGGCGGTCGCGACTTATCCGCGAGCATTGTGAATCCGGGGACTGGGGCACATGCAGTCAATCGGCGACACGCTGGCATCCTGGCTCGGCACAACGTCGCCCAGGCCCATGATGACCATACTGCGTGTGGTCATGATCGTCGCGCTGGCCATTGTCGCTGAGCGCATCGTCACTCGGTTCCGGGGCCTGTTTCGAAAGCGGATTACCACCAATCGTGCCGGACATGCGGACATCAAGCCGGTAGAAACGCCCCGGTCGCGTGTTCCGCTATGTGGCTTTGGCGGTGATATCGCCGATCGGTGGTATGCTCGCGTCGAGCGAGGTCGGCATATCGATTCTGCCCATCCTTGGCGCCGTCGATTCAGGGCGCGACAGCTCGAGCAATGGAGTGTGCGCCCGGGGTTCCTCCGGTGACCGCAGGACACGTTCGGCGCCCGCTGAATCGCAATTCTCGACCCGCATCTGCCAGTCTACGCGGGCGTCGACAAGGAAAGGAACGCCCCACCGCTTCGGGCGCAGGTGAAGTAAGCCGCGCCGCATGACGCGCAATCGGTTTCGTCCTCAAGTGGAGATCAATCGCGTTGAACGATGAAGGGCTCGGCAAGTTTCGCGTATCGCAACCCTTCACACTCGGTGTCGAACTCGAATTGATGCTGCTGGACGAAACCAGCGGGCAGCTCGCTTCGGATTCGCCGGCGCTGCTGCGCGATCTTGAAATGCACCAATTCTCTTCGAAGATCAAGGCCGAAATCGCGCAGTCGATGATTGAAGTCAACAGCGGCGTTCATACGACCGCTGCCTCCCTGGAAGAAGAACTGCTCAGCCTCTGTGCCGCCGTCCAGGCAGCTGCCAGGGACCGTCAGCTGCTTCTGTGCGGCGGAGGGGCGCATCCTTTTCGTGAATGGCCGCGGCGCGAAATCTTCCCTGCCTCCCGATTCGCCAGGGTGTACGAGACTTACGGGTACCTCGCCAAACAATTCGCCGTGTGCGGGCAGCACATCCATGTGGGTGTTGCGAGCCCGGACGATGCGCTCTATCTCGGCCACATCTTCAGCCGCTTCGTTCCACATTTCATCGCGCTATCGGCCGCGTCGCCATTCCAGCGTGGCGTTGATACGGAATTTCAGAGTTCACGGGTCAATGTCGTCAGCATGTTCCCGCTGAGCGGCCATCTTCCGGATATCCACAACTGGCCGGACTTCACCGCGTACTTTTCCCGCATGCAGCGCACGGGCCTGGTCAGGTCGATGAAAGACTTCTACTGGGATGTTCGTCCGAAACCGGAGTTTGGCACCGTCGAGATCAGGGTTTGCGATACACCGGTAACCGTCGCGCAGGCAGCGGAGTTGGCGACTCTGGCGCAGGCGATTGCGCGGCTCTATCTGGAAAGACGGCCGGCACTCGATACGGTGTTGCAGTACGACCTGTATGCGGTGAACCGGTTCATGGCTGCGCGCTTCGCCTGCGATGCGACGATCCTGGATATCGAGCTCGATCGATCGGCAGTGCTTGCGCACAGCATCGACGCGTTGATCGATCGCTGCATGCCGTTCTGCGCGGACTCCGGCGCGCCAGCCCGGCTTGAGCGACTACGCACACGGGCAAAGCAGCGTTGCTCGGACGCCGAATGGATGCGCGCGACGGTGCGGCGGGACCCCGATTGGGCGCGGCTCATGGCATTGCAATCGGCCCGGCTTCTGGAGCGCGGTGACACGGAACCGCCGGAAAAGAGACGCCGGAGTCGGTCCTGACGAGCCGGTGGACGAAATGATCCGACGCCGGGCCTGGCACGATCGCGCTCGCGCTCATAGCAAGCCGTATTCCCTTGCCAGCAGCCAGCTCAGCGCCACCCACATCAGTATCGCAAGCGGCAGGCCGGCTCGGACGAAATCCCGGAACCGGTAGCCCGCCGCGGCCATCACCAGCAAGTTGGTCTGGTAGGCCATCGGCGTCGCGAAACAGATGTTGGCGCCGAATAGCACCGCCAGCACGAACGGGCGTGGGTCGATGCCGAGCCCCGCGGCCATCGCGATGGCAACCGGAGTACCGATGATCGCGGCTGCGCTATTCGACACAAAGTTCGTCACGAGGCCGATCAGGAGCATCAGCGCCCCGATCATCACAGCCGGTGGCGCGTAATCGCCGAGGAGCGCCAGCGCATGCCCTGCCGCGTCTATCAGGCCGGTTGCCATCATCGCCTCGCCGAGCGCCAGGCTGGCGACGACGATCAGAATCACCTTGGAGGACAGCGCATCAGTCGCGTCCTGCCAGCGCAGACAGCCGGTCAGCAGCATCGCCGCGACGCCGAGCGCCGAAGCCAACACCATCGGCAGCAAACCGGTGGCCGCCAACGAGACGACGCCGGCCATGATCAGGAGCGCAAGCGCGGCGCGCCGCGTATGCGGCAGTCCCAGCATCCCGTCGAGCACCAGCACACCCGGCACCGAACGGAGCGCGTCGACGCGGTCCAGGGATCCCTGCAATAGCACGACGTCGCCTGCGCGCAGCGCTGCATTGGCCGGGTTCAGGGGGCTTTCGCGCCCGGGACGGTGGATACCGACCACTGCAAGGCCGTGCTGGTCGGCAAACAGACCGGCGCCGCGCGTCGTGCCGGCAAGATCCGACTCTGCGGTGACCAGCGCCTGCGCCATGGTTTGCCCGGCGCCCCCCGGCGTTTCCTGCGGCTCGCGCGCATGAATCCAGGCGCCCAGCGTGGCAGCGTGCTCTCGCAGGGCCTCCGGCGTGTCCTGCACGACCAGCCTGTCGCCGGCCTGCAGGAGCACATTTGGGAGCCGGGCGATTTCGATGCCGCCGCGCACCAGGCGCAGTGGATGCATGCCGCGCGCCCTCTTGAGCGCCTCGCGCAATTCGCGTCCTGCCGCGAAGCCGCGTTCGCGGATCTCGAGCGCGGCGTCGAATCGGAGCGAGACGCGCGGCCGGTTGCCGCTTTCCTTCGGTAGCAGGCGCGGCACGACCAGCCACAGGTACGGCAGGGCAATGGCGGCGGCGATGCCAACGATGGGCATGAAATCGAAGATGCCGAAGGCCGGAAGGCCCTGCTTTTCCGCGATGCCGACCACCAGCAGGTTCGTGGACGTGCCGATGGTCGTCGCCATGCCGCCGATGATGACGGCGTAATTCATCGGCAGCAGTGTGCGCGTCTGGCTCGTGCCGGTGCGCGCCGCGATCGCAGCCAGCACCGGCATGATCAGCACGACGACCGGGGTGTCGTTGACGAAACAGCTGACCAGCATGCAGAACGCAAGCAGCAGCAGGAATGCGAGTTGTGGCGCGAACGACCAGAAGCGCGCCAGGCGCCGCACGATGGGCTCGAGCGCACCGGTCGTGACGATGCCCTGGCCGAGCACCATCAGGAAGCAGATCGTCACGAGCGCAGGGTGGCCGAAACCGGCCAGGAACTGCTCCGGCCCGAGCGGACGGTCGCCAAGTTCGTACGGGAAGAGCCCGAAAAGCAGCATCAGGGCGAGCAACGCGAGCAGAGCTGTGCTTTGCACCGGTAGCCGCTCGTTCGCGAACAGCCAGAACGTGATGGCGGTGATTGTCAGCACCGCGCCTGCGTGCCAGTCGATCAACGCGATGAAGCCTGGATCCACGCGGCCAGTCTACTGGAACTCCCGTTACAGAACTTCCTGAGCGCCGCCGGCGCCTCGATTTTCGCTTTGATATAATTTGTCAGTAACGGATGTGATGACCAATGAGCAATGCCGGTTGAATTCCTGTTCTTTGGCCTGACGCTGATCGGCGTTGCGATCTTCCATCGGCACGCGCTGCCGATTGCCGCTTGTGGGCTTGTGCTCGTCGTCGCTTATCAATGGTTGTTCACGCAATTTCCCGCCGGCGCCGGTGCATCGGGCCTGCTGACACACTTGGCGCACGAGTGGGTGCTTCTCACCAACCTGCTGCTGCTTCTGGTCGGGTTCGCGCTGGTCTCTCGGCATTTCGAGGAGAGCGGAATTCCCGCCGCGTTACCGCACTACCTGCCCGATGACTGGACCGGCGCCTTTGTGCTGCTTCTCATCGTTTTTGTCTTGTCGTCGTTTCTTGACAATATCGCGGGGGCATTGATTGGTGGTGCCACGGCGCACACCTTGTTTCGCGGCCGCTTGACCGTTGGCTATATCGCGGCAATCGTCGCGGCCGCGAACGCTGGCGGCGCCGGCAGCGTGATTGGCGATACGACGACGACAATGATGTGGATCAGCGGCGTAGCCCCATCAGAAGTCCTGCATGCCTATGTCGCTGCAGTCGCGGCTATCCTCGTCTTTGGCATATCCGCGGCGCGGCAACAACAACGATTCGCTCCGATCACCAGGGATAGCGCGTCCTCAGTACGAATCGATTGGGCGCGTGTTGCGGTTTCTGCCTGGGTTCTCTCTTGCGCGGTCATCGTCAATGTTTTCGTGAACATGAAGTGGCCTGAACTCGCTGGCGAGTTTCCGTTCATCGGCGCAGCGGTGGCGCTCTCCCTGCTGGTGACGGTGCGGATCCGCCAGCCCGACTGGAAGGCATTGCCGGGCGCATTCAAGGGTTCCATGTTCCTTCTGTGCCTGGTGGCAGTGGCCTCCTTGATGCCCGTGGCTTCGCTGCCGGATCCATCCTGGCAGTCGGCGCTGGCGCTCGGCTTCGTGTCGGCATTTTTCGACAACATTCCATTGACCGCGATGGCGCTGCGGCAAGGCGGCTACGATTGGGGCGTGCTCGCCTATGCCGTGGGCTTCGGTGGCTCCATGCTGTGGTTCGGCTCCTCGGCAGGGGTCGCCATCTGCGGGATGTATCCCGAGGCCCGCTCGACCGGGAAGTGGCTCCGCGAAGGCTGGCTGATTCCGGTCGCCTACGTTGCGGGATACGGATTGCTGCTGGCGACGCTCGGCTGGCGACCGACGCCGTAGCAACGGCCCGGTCGCCGAAACCGGCCAGGATTTCAGGCGATTCCGTGTGGGAGGTAATGATCTATCAGGAGCGCGGCGAACAGCAGCGCCAGGTAATTGATGGAGAACCGGAACGTGCGCATCGGCAGGTCGGCGCGATCCGAAACCCGCAGCGCCCAGGCGTAGCGCAGGAACACGCCATCCAGCGCGAGCGCGGCGGCGAGATAGAAGAGCCCCGCCATGCCGGTCAGCCAGGGCATCACGGTGACGACCGTCAGCAGGATCGTGTAGTACCAGATGTAGAGCTTGGTGTACTCGACGCCGTGCGTGACCGGCAGCATCGGAATGCCGACGCGCGCGTACTCGTCGCGCCGCGCGATTGCGAGCGCCCAGAAATGCGGCGGCGTCCACGCGAAGATGATCAGGAACAGCAACAGCGCATCCGCGTGCACGGTGCCGGTGACCGCGGTCCAGCCGAGCACCGGCGGTGCCGCACCGGCCGCCCCGCCGATGACGATGTTCTGCGGCGTGGCGCGCTTGAGCCAGACGGTGTAGACGACCGCGTAGCCGATCAGCGAGAAGAATGTCAGGATCGCCGTCAGCGCATTGACCAGCAGCGCCAGGATCAGCATCGAGCCGGCGCCGAGCACGAAGGCGAATGACAGCGCATAAGCCTCTGAGACCGTGCCGCGTGGCAGCGGGCGCTGCCGCGTGCGCGCCATCTCGGCATCGATACGGGCATCGAGCACATGGTTGATCGCCGCGGCCGAGGACGCGGCGAGCGCGATGCCGAGCGTGCCCCAGACCAGCGAATGCGCTGGTGGAAAGCCCGGTACCGCAAGGAACATGCCGACCACGGTGGTAAACATGATCAGCGAGACGACCCTGGGCTTGGTCAGCTCGAAGTAATCGCGGGCCGTGGCCCACGCGCCGGGGGCCGTTCCTGCGCTGTGTTCTTTCGTGGTCATCGGGGTCTCGCGATGCTAGCACAGCCCATGTTCAGGGCTCCGGCGGCAGCCCGGTCGCCGCTGCGGCACGGCGCACGACGCCTTCGAGCAGCACCCGCAGGAATTCCGAAAAGACGCGCACGCGCGCCAGGCGCTGCGCAGCCGGCGTGTGGACGATGGAAAGCGGCGGGCCGCGCAGCGTGGTTTCCGGCAGCAGCAGCACGAGCTCGCCGGCCGCGAGCGCGCGCGAGGCCAGCAGGTCCATCGTCTGCGTGATGCCGGCCCCGTGTGTGGCCGCCAGCATGGCGGCTTCGGCCTCGTTGATCGTCATCTGGTAGGCCGGTTGCCATGCCGGCGCATCGGCGTCGGCGGCGAACATCCAGGGCCGTGGCTGGTGCGAATCCGCGGGTGTCGAGCCGATCAAGACGTGATCGGCGAGATCCGCAACGGTGCGTGGCCATCCGCGCTTCGCGAGATAGCCCGGCGATGCGCAGGTGATCCAGCGCGATCCCGACACGCGTCGTGCGACGAGATTCGGGTCGGTGATCGTGCCGGCCCGCACCGTGAGATCGACCTCTTCCTGCACCAGGTCGACAACGCGTTCATTGAGTCGCAGCTCCAGGTTGATGCCGGGGTAGAGCGTGAGGAATTCGGGCAGTGCCGGCAGCAGGATGTGGCGGCCGAAGGAACCGGGCACGTCCACGCGCAGGCGCCCCGTCGGCTGCTCCTGCGTGCGGCGCAGCATCTCCTCGGCCGCGCGCAGTTCGCTGAATATGCGACGGCAATGACCGAGGTACTCGGTGCCTGCAGGCGTTAGTGCGACCTTTCGTGTGGTCCGGTTCAGCAGCCGCAGGCCGAAGCGTTTTTCGAGGCGCCGCACATGCGTGCTGACCATCGCGCGCGACAGGCCCAGGTCGTCTGCGGCCCGCGTGAAGGAACCGAGTTCGGCCACCCGGCTGAAGGCCTGCATGGCCTGCAATGGATCCATACGGGTCTATTATTAAATATTATTGAACAATAAAGTCAATTTTATGTGATTTATCAGAACAATATGGAGGCGTAGCGTGGCCCCTGAGTCGAACACGAGGAGCCGCCATGTTTATCTTCAATCGATCGGGAGCCGCAGTGGTACTGGCGCTGGTCGTCGCGACGTTGCCGGTCCTGATCCAGTACCTGTAATCAGGGCCCTCAGGATCGCAGGCGGATCGGGCCGCCTTCGGGGCGCGGACTCAGGTAGCGCAGCAGCGTGACCATCGCGAGCACCAGCGCCGCCGCGCCGGCATTGTGCAGCGTGCTGAGCCAAAGCGGCCAGCCCTGCCAGATCAGGTTCATGCCGATCAGGATCTGCAAGGCCAGCGCGAGCAGCACCGCCGTCCCCGCGCTGCGAGTGAGCAGAGTCTGGCCGCGCCGCCAGACGCCGATGACGAGCAACAGCAGCACGAGCGCCGTCAAGTAAGCGCCAACGCGATGCGTGTAGTGAATTGCCACGCGTGCGGGCGCATTGAGCACGCCGCCCTCGTAGTCGATGCCCAGGCCGCGCCACAGCACAAAGGCATTCGCGAAATCCATGTCGGGCCACCAGCGCCCGTGGCAGGCCGGGAAATCCGCGCAGGCCGCAGCCGCGTAATTCGCGCTGGTCCAGCCGCCGAGCCATACCTGCGCGAGGACGACCACCAGCGCCACGATCGCCAGCCGGCGCACCGGCCGTTCCGCGGCCTTCAACTCGCGCCGCTCCGGGGGAAGCGCGAGCCAGCACAGCAATGAAAGGGTTGTGAGGCCGCCCAGCAGGTGCAGCGTCACGATCAGCGGTTTCAGCAGGAGCGTGACGGTCCACATCCCGAGCAATCCCTGCCCGATCACTAAGGTTAGCAATACCCATGGCAGGACCCGCGGTTGCGCGGGGTCACGCCGATTCCAGATGGAGAGCGCGGCGAGTCCGATGATCAGGAGCCCAAGCGTGGACGCGATGTAGCGATGCACCATCTCGTTGAGCGCTTTCTGGTAGTCGAATGGGCGCTCGGGATAGGCGGCATTGGCCTCGCCGACGTGTTCCATGACCTGGGTCGGATGAAGCTGGCCATAGCAGCCCGGCCAGTCCGGGCATCCGAGCCCCGCATTGGTCAGGCGCACCCAGGCGCCGACCACGACGACGATCGCACACAACACCGCGGCGATCGCGGCAATGCGGCGGAACCACTTAAGGCGGGGAGCGGTGGGCATGGGCGAATTTTAGCCGATGCGCGACAGGCGCAGCAGCCGCTCGAGGTCCTCGAGCAGGCCCTGGGCGGCAGTGCTTGCCGGATACCGCATCATGAGGTTGCCGAGTGGATCGATGAGGTAGATGCCGGCATTCCCGTCACGCGGGCGCGGAAACAAGGCTAGCAGGGCCCGTCCCTCCGGGCCCGCCGCGGCCAGGACGAGCAGGTCCAGATCGCCCGGGCCGGAGACTCCCGGATCGCAGCGATCGCCGGCGTGCAGCAACACGCGCCGCACGCGCGTGGCGTCCTTGTCAAGCGCGAGGCGGACGCTCTTGAGTCTGGCCAGTGCCGCGGCGCAGTCTTCCAGGCAGGGCCCGTCGATGAGGTAGACGAGGCTCCACCGACCGCGCAGGACATCCGGGGCCGCGGTGCTGCCGTCCGGCAAGCCGAGCGCGACCGGC
>Ga0214473_10001739_pt1 | contig 27935 bp, 19 predicted proteins | sample RVTome_7_FD_203509 | JGI IMG/M metagenome (GOLD analysis project Ga0214473, IMG submission 203509) | Soil microbial communities from uranium-contaminated site in the Upper Colorado River Basin, Wyoming, United States - RVT98D197 | ecosystem: Environmental > Terrestrial > Soil > Contaminated >...
TCGTTCATCGGCCGGATCGTTCGTGTATGTGGGAATGGCGCGTTGTGGAGCGCCTTGTCCAGGTATAGCGGTAAGGGAGAGATATGGATATGACCAGCCTTTCGACCGGAAACACTACTGGCCGGCCTGCGCCGCAGAGTGAACCGGCTCGCAAACAGAACCTCTGGAACATGCCTCTCGGCTCTCTAATCAACCTCGTGTTGAACAACCGAGAGACCATGGGACGGTTCCTGAGCCTGACGGGGGGCAGTGTCCTCTATTGCCTCAGCGCCCTGTCCATTGTGTATGGGATCACGCAGATTGTTGGCCCGCCGCTGGCGAAGAGCGGCGCGTTGGGCGACATCCTGCCCTGCGTGGCAGTGCTCAATGTCTACGAGCTGGCGCTGCTGGCGGTACTCGTGCTGATCGTCGTCTGGCGCAATGTGACGGACGATGCCATATCGCTGGTGATTCTCGTTGCGCTGTTCCTGGTCGCCAGCGGCATGACGCTCGGCGTCGTCGCACCGAGCGGGCTCGACATCTGCCTGGCCATCGGTTTCGCCTCCGTGATTCTGGGTCTGGCGAAGCTCTACGTGTTGCGGCGATACATCTCGCTGCGGATCGGGGCACTATCGGTCCTGGGTCTGGCCCTCATTCTTGCATGGAACTTCCTCGGCCCGTCGCTGATGGCCAGACCTCTCATGGCGCGCACGGCGACGGACGAGCTGCGCCGCCACCAGTGGCTCCTCGGCTGGCTGGTGCTGCTGGCCGGAGCGGCTTTGACGTTCGCCGACGCCGCAGGAAAGGAGTCCTCTCGCGCCGACAACTCCGGCCGCCGGATACCGTTTCTTCATACCCATTCCATGACGGCGACATTCGTCCTTGTGCTCCTTGCCGCGGCGGGCGTGGGCCAGTATGGGATTGCCTACATGTTCGCCGTCGATTACGTGTTCGGCGATTTCATCCCGCTCCTGGCGATCATGTCACTCCTGACGCTTGAATTCATCCGCAGTCTGGGAAGGCGGGCCGAGCCCCTGGAAACGCTTATCGCCTGTGCGCCACTTGTGCTGACCATTCTCGCGGTGCCGAACAAGCTTACCACGGCGCCGGCACAAATGGGCGCCGAGATGCTTTTCTATCCGCCGGTGGTGCTCAGCCTGACCGGAGCGGCCCTCCTGTGGATCGGCTTTCGACATGGCTGGACCTGGTCGCGCTACGTTGCGATCGCTTACGCGATTGGGATTTTACTAACCCTGGGACGCGGGCACGAGCTCAATTGGCAGCTTGGCGGCGGCGGCGCCATCGTGGTGCTCCTGATCCTCGGCGCGGTCCGGCGCAACGTGAGCCTGTGCTTTGCCGCCGTCGTCGCTCTGGCGGTGGGGCTGGGGACAACGGACGTTCTCGCCAGGTTTGCGAAGTCACACAACTTGACTGTCATCGGGGCGGTGGCAGGCGTGGCCGGAGTGGGCATTATCGCTGTCGCCCTGGCGTTTGGCCGGCGCACCCCGGCCGCCTACGTTCTCATCGGAACCGTCTCGGCGATCCTGTGCATCTTCGACTATCTGCCCAAGTCGCTCCACTGGGCGGATCTCGCAGTACTTCTGGCCATTGGCGTGCTGTTTGCCGCATTGCTCGCGCGTACAAGGGACATCGCGCCGGCCCTGGTCCTGTGGGTGCCGGTCTTTCCCCGCGCCTACTTATTCGCAACGCGAATGTCCTCGTGGACCTTCGTTGCGCTGAGTTTCCTTTTGCTGTTCCTCGGGGCGCTTGTCAGTCTCTTTCTCAAACGCAAGCTCCAGCCGGAGGACATGTCACTGACACAACCGCAGGCTCAGGAGCGTAGTCCTTCATCGCCCGGTCAGGGGTGACAAATGACCTTGTCTTTGGGGAGCAGGTGTATGGAACGATTCAACCGAAGGCGATTCGTGTGCAATGGGACCGCGTAGCAAAGGAGACGAATGATGCGTCGAGAACTCGGATGGATCGCTTGCGTTGCTTTGTGCGCGGGCTTCTTGGGGTTGGGGACGGAGACGGCGCACGCGAGGGAGGTTTTACACAACGGCATCGTGCTGCCGGAGGCGTGGCCGCCGAAGGTGGACTCGGAGGACATCAAGGTGAGGAAGCCGATTGCCGAGCCTCCATATCTGCAACATCCGCCGGCGGTGATTCCTATCGATGTCGGCCGGCAACTCTTCGTGGATGATTTCCTCATCGAGCAGACGACGCTGCGTCGCACGTTTCACCTGGCGACGTACCACCCGGACAATCCCGTGCTGAAACCCGACAGGCCCTGGGAACAGGAGGCGGGCCCCACTGCGATGCCCTTCAGCGACGGCGTCTGGTACGATCCGGCGGAGCGGATCTTCCAGATGTGGTACATGGCCGGCTACGTGCGCGGGACGGCCTACGCCACCAGCAGCGACGGAATCCACTGGGACAAGCCCTCCCTCGATGTTCAGCCGGGCACCAACTTCGTGCATCTGGTGAGCCGCGACTCCGGCACCGTGTGGATGGACCTGGACGAGAAGGACCCGCAGCGCCGCTACAAGCTCTTCATCTTCCCTATCCCCGGGGACACCGGCGCTCTCTCGATCTACTTCTCGCCCGATGGCATCCACTGGGGCGACCGCGTCGTCCGCAGCGGCCCGTGCGGCGACCGCACGACGGTCTTCTACAATCCCTTTCGGCGGGTCTGGGTGTACGGCGTGCGGGCCGGGCTCGGCGATGTCGCGCGCATCCGTCGCTACCGGGAGCATCCGGACGTCGTGGCGGGCGCCACATGGGAGGCAGGCCGGCCGGCGCTGTGGGTCGGAACCGATCGCCTGGATCCGCCGCGAGCCGATCTGAAAACCCCGTGCGAGCTCTACAACCTGGACGCCGTCGCCTATGAAAGCCTTCTGCTCGGCCTGTTCAGCGTCTGGCGCGGGCAGCCGCGGGACCGGCCGAAGCCGAACGAAGTGTGCCTGGGCTTCAGCCGCGACGGCTTCCACTGGAGTCGGCCAGACCGCCGTGCTTTCCTGCCCGTCTCCGAGCATCAGGGCGACTGGAACTGGGGCAACGTCCAATCGACGGGCGGCGGCTGTCTGATCGTGGGAGACCAACTCCATTTCTACGTCAGCGGCCGGGCGGGCATTCCAGGCTCATCCAACTCCGGCGTGTGCAGCACGGGTCTGGCCACGCTGCGCCGCGACGGCTTTGCCTCCATGGACGCCGACGCCACCGGCGGAACGCTGACCACTCGTCTCGTGACATTCAAAGGCAAGTACCCATTCGTGAATCTCGACGCGCCCCAGGGCGAACTGTGGGTGGAAATCCTCGATGAAGACGGTGATCCCATTCCCCCGTTCACGCGGGACAACTGCATCCCCATCCGCGGCGACCACACCCTGGCGCCCGTACACTGGTCTGGGGCAGAGGACATTTCCGCCGTGGCGGGCAAGAATGTCCGCCTGCGGTTCCACCTGACCAGTAGCCGCCTGTATGCATTCTGGATCAGCCCGGATGCCTCTGGCGCCAGCCACGGCTATGTCGCCGCCGGCGGCCCCGGCTTTACCGGCAACACGGATACTACCGGCACGCCCGGCGCCTACCGCCTGCGCCCCTGAGTCTAAGAGCCTATCCCAAAGGCTTCTTAGCTGGCCGGGTGGCATCGTCAAGCGCAGCCTGGCGATGGTCCTCCGGCCTTACCAGAGAGCCATCGCCAAGCTTGCCCTCGCGAAGGCGGGGGGCCTTCGGTCTTGACGCTGCCACCCAGAGCACGATCTTGTGCCTCAGAGAGCATCCGTGGAATGCTTCCAACAGGATAGGTCTAATCGCCGTCGATCAGCGGCTCGAACCTGCCCATCATCATTGTGGCTTATCAATGGTGACGCTCGTGGTCGTATTGGCCGGATCATACGTCAGGGTGGTGTGCGTGACATTGTCCACAGTAAAGGTCACCGACGTGCCGCTTTTGATATTGCCGCTGTTCAGGGCGACGGTCCCATTGCTGCCCGTCGTGCCCTGGGCCACTGCGTTGATGGCTCCACTCCAAGTGCCGTTAACGATCGCTCCGGAGACCGGGCCGGCATTCTGATCGTCGATTCTTACCGTCACCGTGGCGGCCCACTGGTTGCCGCCCCGCAGATTGCCGACTCCCGTGAGGTTGCCGACGTGCATCGTGCCGGTCGGACCGCCGGACGTGATCGGCACCACGATGTCAGGAATCGTCCCATCGGAGCTCGCCAGATACAGGCAATCGACGTACAGCGTATCGAGAGAGCGATGGGCCCGGATGCGATCCGTGTCCTGTGCCTTGACCCATACCGTTCCGTGCAGACTCGACGGCAGTGTCAGAATCTGCTCGACGTTGTTGTCGGCTGTCTTTGTGACGGTCAGCGCGGAAGTATAGGTCGAGCCGTCCGCCGAATACGACAACTCGAAACTGTCCCCGTCGCTGCTGGCCGTGCGATGTGCCTCGACACGAAGCTGCAGGTTTGCCGCGGCGGGCACGTTGTCGAATCGCCAGACGTGCTCCAGCACGCTGTACCCGTTCTTGTTCGTCGCGCTCAGGACTTCCGTGAGCACCTCGTACGCGTTGTCGCGGTCTTCCGTGGCGGCCAGTCCTCCGGCGGTCGATCCCTTCGCCGTCGTCTCGGAAGCTGCACGGCGCACGGTCAGGAGTTCCTTTGTCGTGAAGCTCCAGGGCGATCCCGCCACCGTGCTGCCCGCGAAAACCTCGTCCACACGCCACCAGTAGGTCGTGCCGGCATTCAGATCGGGCTCGGGATCATACGAGGCAGCGGAACCGCTGTACGCAGGGTCTGTCTGTTGCTGGAGCTCCTGCAGGCTGCCGGCCAGGAACAATCTGTGGGACACCGCGCTGGCGGCCGGCGTCCAGCTCAGGCTTGTAGTGACGGCCACGTCCGGTGCACCATCCGCCGGGACCGGATCGGACGCCTGCGTGCCGCCGTCGAAGGGCTGGTTGCGCAGCCCCTGATAGACCCGCCAACTGACGCCGGAGTCGCTCACGTCGAAGACTGCAAAGGTCTGCTCCGGCTCGCCGGGATTGCCCGCGTTGCCCAGGTCGATCTGCACGGTCGATCCTGTTGAGTCGCTGTACGTACTGTAGTAGTGGGTGTGGCCGCAGATATAGGAATGCACGCCATGCTGGTTGATCAGGCTCCAGAATGCGTCCCGATCCGCGGGGTAGTAATCCAGGCTATCGCCGACATGCCGATTCTGCGGGAAGGCCGGCTCGTGGCCGATCACAAATACAATCGAGGGCGCATTCGTAAGTCGCTCGGTCAGCCAGGAGAGCGTGTGCGAACAGACCCGGCCTAACGAGTTATCGTGGAGCCCGGCCGGGCAGACGTATTCATTCAGAAAGATGAGGCGTGCATTCTCGCGATCCATGCTGGTGTTCGGCAATGAGCCGATGTTATCGTCATGGTTGCCCGGCGCCATGTACCAGGTCTTGACCAGGGCGTTCGCCTGAAGCTCGGCGTTCGTCTGGGAGGTGTAGTCGTAGTCGCCCGGCACGACGTGGAACGCCGGCTCGCTGCCCAGGATGCGATTCATCTCCAGCACCATCCAGTGGAAGTTCTGCTGGGTAGTCGAGCCCTGGGATGGGCGATTGTCGGCCCAGGCCGTGAACTTGAACGCCCCCTGAGATACGCTCGATGTCACAAGCAGGCAAAACACAAGAATGTGAATCCGACGTCCCATGATGTCCCCTTTCACCTTTGTGATGCACTCAGACCGCCCGCCAGGGTGACATGGACCAGAACGACACCTCCTCACACATGTTTGTGAGTCGTATCACCCATCGTCGCTCCTTCTCTGCAGGTCTTTCCGAATACCCTTACCTTACAGGGTATTATACCACGATCTTCCCAGTCTGCCAGCAGTTTCGACAGGACCCTCTCTTTTTTTTGATATGCCGCCCCAGGGAAGACTGTCCATCCGGCTGAATGTGGACGGTCACCAGCGTGGCACACAGCTTTGGTCAATGGGAGTCTCGTGTCTCCAGGTGGCAGCGTCAAGCGAAGCCTGGCGATGGCCAAACGGGTTGGCAGCCCGCCATCGCCAAGGTCACTTGGCCTGTTCACGCTCGCGTGGGCGGGATGGTGGCCGGTCTTCGCGTATGCTGTAGACCCTGATCCGAATCATCTGATACGGCCCGATGCGCATTTTAGGTTTTTGCTTACGTCCCTGTCACCATGCCGCCCGTACGAATCGCGAGATCAACGTGACAGACCGTTTTCTGAATCAAGGAACCACTCGGATCAGGGGACATGACGATGGGGACTCATCAACAAGGCAGGTTTCTCTGGATCGTTCTGTGTCTATGCGGCGTTTCTGTCGCGACGACGCCTGGCGGATTCTTCAAGGGGCCCGGAAGCGTCGACATTCCCGTCGTGGTGAATGTAATGGGCCGTACCCAGGTCGGCGACGTCAATGGTGTTCTTGCCGCGGCCAACCGTATCCTGGAGCAAGCCCACATCCAACTGGTGCTGCAAAAAGTCAACACCGGCGTCGAGATAGGCGATGGCGACGGCCTGCTGAGCGAGCAGGAAGTCTTCGCGACCGTCGAGGGCGGCAACCAGGAACTGCAAGGGCCCGACGGCCCCGGCGGGGGGATCAAGATCGCTGTCGCGGAGGATGTCTGGACGGAGCCTCCGGGACTGACGAGTTATCATGCGGCGCCCTATCCGACGGTCTTTCTCGCAACGGGTCTCCTGAAGCCAGGGCCAGACCCGAATGCGATGGGCCGTGACCTGGCCCGCGCGATTGCCACCTGTCTCGGAGCGGAACCTGCGGCAGACTCACAGAACCTGATGTTCCCTGGGGGCGACGGGACGACACTGAACTCGAATCAAATCCAGAGTATGCTGTCGCAGGCCGGACAGATCGGATGGGAGCGCTCCAGGCTTGTGGCGGGATACGACCCTGACCTGATTGTCGGACTGCCGAAAGGGGCGCGGTATGTGCCCACGCTTCGGGCTTTTGCTGCCGATGTGCCGGGCGACGTGCTTCAGAAAGATACGGGCGGCACGCGGCCGGTCGAGGGAGGGCCCGATCTGATTCTGTTCAGGGCGTTCGCCAAACCCCATGGTCCTTCCGGCACACTCGACCTGGAGATTTTCGTCGATCGACCGGACCCGTTCTTCGACACGTTCTTCGATGTCTTCTTCGACATAGACCCGCAAGCCGGGGCGCCGGGCGTCCCGGCGAATCCCCGCCAGACTTCGGATGGCGTCGTGGGAATCGGCCTACCGACTTTGCAGGCCCCGTTCGTCGGGGTCCAGAGCCTTCCCGACGGGGAGTTTACAAAACTGGCGGGCATCGCGCCAGTTGTTCGCCATGTGGGTCGCGGGATGGTCGTGAGAGTGGAGGTCCCCATCGAAGAGCTGAACACCCTTCTGCCGGCTTCTTTGGACGACATCCTCTTCGAGGGCAGGCGGGCAGACATGTCTGTAAGCGTGAACGCATATCGGTTCGACCCCGTCACCGGCTTCACGCACAGGTACGATTCTATCGACAACGTGAGACTGCAAGCGGACCCGGCCCCGCTGCCGTGCGTGTACCCTGACATCATCTTCCCGGGTCTTGCCGATAGCGCCGCCCGAGGATTTGACCTTCGAACGGTCAGGGCCGTCTTCACGGAAGGCTGGGGACGCGAGGAGATGGATAAGCTGCTGGACTTCGGGTGTACCGGTCCGGAATGCACGGGACCAGGGCAACCGATCGCCGGCGCCGAAGCTGGGACGCGCCAGTCTGAGTTCGTCAATCTTTATGATTCCTCGGCCTATCACGGCTTCTTCAGTGCCGAGAACGGCTGTCCGGATGCATCCTTTCCCGGTATCGATCCCTTCGAGTCGCCGGCGTCCAATCCGGCCGGCGGCGATGACGACGACTTCTTCGCCACCGAGGTCGAAGCGGTCCTTCACTTGACTCGCGGCCTTCATATTATCGGGATTACCGGCGACGACGGCGCTACCATCAAGCTTGGAGGCGTCCAGATCACCAACACGTTCACCATCGCCGACGGTGACAATGCTCCCGCAAACACGGGCAACGGAACAGGCGGGCTGACCGGCCGGGATTTCGCTTACGAGGTCCGCGAGACAGGTTCCTACCGTCTCGTCGTTCGCAGCCTGGCCCGGACCGGTGGGGACTCGCTCGAACTGACCGAGCTGTTGCCGGGCGGGTCCCGAGTCCTGTTGAATGATGTCGCCAGTGGCGGCTCGCCTGTGCTGCTTCCCTTCGCGAACATTGGCACGATCATCGATCCGTTCAAGGTGAGTTTCGGACCCCTTACCGTCCCGACAGCGGACGATCCCCCGGCGTTGACGAGCGACGCGGTGTTCTCGTCGGACCGCGCCTTGGGCGGCGAGGTGGACGTGCTGGTGCGATGGAACGACGGTGTCTGGCCTCAGAAGGGGGTGACCATCGCGGCCCACTGGGGCAAGTTGCGGTTCTCAGCGCCCCAGGGCAATTCCGCAGGGGTCTTTGTGACCTATGACGGCCTGGACGGCTCCGCCACCGAAGTGCAGGCGACCGATGGACTCGGCGGCGCCGATCTGACGAGCGGCGGCCTGTACGATCGCCTCGTCGTCGAGGTTCTCAGCAGCCGAGGCAATCCGAACCTTTCTTTCGTGGCGTTCTCGTCGAAAGAGGATGCCTCCGAGCTGACCAGGACGGTCCGACCGACGGACAGGGTCGTAACATTTCCGTTCGCGGATTTCTTCCGACATAACGGCGGGGCGGATTTTGCGAATATCCATGCGCTCCTCGCTGTGCTGGAAACCTCCGATGAACACGAGACGGACCTTGTCCTCGGCAGTATCGCGGTGACATCAGGCGCCGGCCAACCGGCCCTGGATGCCTGGGGCTATCCCGCCGATTATCCGTTCGGCCGGAACGGCACGGCCGGGCACCCCGACGGCTATGATGGATATCCGAGCGACCATCCTCGTAATCCGAATCCAGGCGTAGCCGGACAGGGTGGCGATGGATGGGACAACTCGAACGGGCCCGGCGGCAATGGCGGGGCGGGTGGACACGCGGCCCCAGGGCACGGCCCAGGCGGCGACGGCGGCGACGGAGGAGATTCCGCGACGGGGCCAGCGGGCAATGGGGGTCGAGCTGGGGACGCCGTAGATGGGCCCGGCGGCAGCGGAGGACATGGCGGCCATTCGGTCGATGGATCTGCCGGTGACGGTGGCCGCGGGGGCGACTCCACCAACGGACCCGGCGGTACTGGCGGCTCCGGCGGCACTACCGCCAACGGATTCGGAGGCGAGGGAGGTGCGGGCGGCAACTCGGTCAAGCGCGATGGCGGCTTGGGCGGCAACGGCGGTCGCGGCGCGATCCCCGGCGCCGGCGGCGAGGGCGGTGATTCTCAAAGTGGTCATGGCGGCCGCGGCGGAATTGGCGGCGACTCCAACACCACGAACCAGGGTGGCTCGGGCGGCAACGGCGGCGATTCCGTCAGGGGCAACGGTGGTCCCGGCGGCACGGGCGGTCATTCGCTCGATGGTCCCGGCGGTACGGGCGGCCGCGGCGGGGACTCTGTGGACGGCCCCGGCGGCGTCGGCGGTCCGGGCGGCACCAGCACCAATGGCCTCGGCGGTAACGGCGGTGACGGCGGCGATTCGACCGGCGGTCCCGGCGGTCCCGGAGGCATCGGAGGCATACCGAGCGGTCCGGGCGGCACGGGCGGCAACGGCGCCAACGGCAACGATGGCGCCGATGGACCTCAAGGTGCACCGAACTGATGATGCACAAGTACTGTTGAAGCTCAGGCGCACGTACGACCTCTGCTTGGCGCCTCAACCAGAAAGGCCGCCTCGCCAAAGGCTCTAACGGCACAGTTCGGATTGCGGATTAGCATCTGGGGTCCAATCCGCAGTCCGCAATCATCAATCCGCAATCGTATCAGCGGATCAGTTTCTTGAAGTTCTTGAGGGACTGGTCCACGGCGGTCAGAGGGTCAAGACCTTCCTTCTCTTCCTCGATGATGTACCATTTGGTGCCGCCGGAACGGCAGAGCCGCAGGACTTCGGCCCAGTTGATGTCACCCTCACCGATCAGGGCCTTCGGGTTCGTCTTGGAGTGCTCCTTGATGTGAATCGTCGTGGCCCGGCCGGGATAGCGTTTCAGGTACACCAGCGGGTCGCCGCCGCCGTCGAGGGCGTTGCCCGTGTCGATCTGCAGGATGACCTCCTTGCTGGTGTTGCTGGCGAGCAGGTCCCAGCCTGTCGTGCCGTCGACGGGGGCGAAATCGTGAGCGTGGTTGTGGTAACCGACCTGCATGCCGTGCGACTTGACCTTTTGGGCCAGTTCGTTGAATCGTTTGGCGTAGGTGAGCCACATCTGTTTGGGGTTGGCCTCATCCGGCTTGAGCCATGGACAAACCAGGTACTTGTTGCCGATGGTCTTATTGAAGGCGATAGTGTCGGCGAGCTTGGCGTCGGCGAGGGCTTCCCACGGCGTATGCGAGCCGCAGCAGACCAGGCCGTTATCATCGAGGATCTTGCGGATGTCCTTGGCCGAGTGACCATACCAGCCCGCAAACTCGACGCCCTCGTAGCCCATCGTGGCCACTTTGGCGAGGGTGCCGGCAAGGTCCTTCTCCGCAGCGACGCGGACGGAGTAGACCTGCAGGCCGACGGGAATGACGCCTCTCTTGGGCGCGGCGGTTGTCTTGGTTTGCTCTTTCATGCAGCCAGATCCCATAATGCCCGCGGCGGCCAGGGACGCTGCGGCGGTTGCCAGGAAATCCCGACGCGACGCGTTTGGATTGTTCGACTGTGCCTTCATGCTCCTTACCTCATCTCATCTCGTGGATGATCCGGTTTTGGCGGCGGATCCTTCGCCTCAACAGTCAAAGCTGAACGGGCGTGATTCTACCGGGCCCACTGTCCCCGGTCAAATGGAATCGATCCAGGCGGTGTCCCGGCCGCGGGAGTCTCAGTAGTCTTTGAATCTCTGCATCCAATGGGGCCAGCGGTCGGCGGTGACGCCGCCGGCGCGGGTCCAGGGGCCTTGGGTCTTGAAATCGGGACTCCAGTCGAGGGTCCAGAGCTCTTTGATGCCGACCTTGCGGAGGGACCAGTCCATGAAGGCGGCGTTGACGAATCCGCCGTGACGGGGGATGCAAAACGGCCTCATGCTGTTGTTGCTGATGGAAGGATTCGTGGCGGCCTCCGCCTCGATCTGTGGCGGGCTATCGAGATACGTCGGGTTCCCGGCCCACAAGGCACAATCCAGCATGATCGGCACGCGACTGGCGCCTCTGAGATAGATGCTCGACCAGCGCTTCTGCTGTGGCGGTGGCGGCGATCCCTGGCCTTCGCCGCCGTCGTAGGCCGGGGTGAAGCCGTTGAGCCCATAGCTGCCGGCACGGTAAGGATGGCGGGGACAGTACCAGGCCAGGTACGTGCCGCCGGCTCCCGTTGGACTGATCTTGCGCGTGGCCAGCGGGCAGAACTCCTCGAAGGTGAAGCTATCGAGGTAATAGGCGAATTGTTGTGTCCGGCAGCGGTCCCAGGCGTCACGATCTCGGAGGCGGCCCTCGTTGCTCTCGGCCAGCGTCGCGAACAGCATTCCCCACTGGTGCAGGTTCGCTTGGCAGACCGTCGCTTTCGCCTGCCTGCGCCCGTTTTGCAGAACGGGCAGCAGGATCGCCATCAGCAAAGCGATGATCGCAATGACGACGAGCAGCTCGATGAGTGTGAACGCGCGGCGGCGGGCCTTGCCCCGCAAGTGAGAAGTCTGACCCATCCGGTTCTCTATCATATCTGTCCCTGCCAAGACGAGATCATTATACTGCATCGATCCCCGCCCGTGCAATCAAAACATCCTCGATGCGGGACGGTGGGGGTGGCAGCGGCAAGCGGCAGCTTGCCGATGGTTTGCCTGGTTGCCATCGGCAAAGCCTTCGGGCTTGCCGCTGCCACCCAGGATTATGTCTTTCCAAAGCCAGACATGTACTGCCAGCTTGCCGATGGCTGGGAGCGATTTGCAATTTCTCTCGCGTTTGGTAGACTACCGGGGAATGCCTGGGGGTTTTGGATGACGTTTGCATACGAACAGGACATGGCTGCACCGGCGAGCGCGTGGCTCGCCTCGCAGAAGCTGCTGGTCAAGCGGGAGTTCCCGACGCCGTGGGGCGTCTGCGATCTGGTCGGCTGCTCGCTGAATGGAAACAAGGTGCGGAAAAGACTGATCCTGGGCCAGCGCAAAGCGCTGCGCTCGCAACTGCGGGTGCACGTGCTCTCGTTGATTCCGGACCGCAGCGAAGGACGGGCCGTCAGTCTCGACGAGCTGCATCGCCGCTTCGGCGGCCACCTGGATCGCGGCCGGATCGAGCAGGAGCTTGAGAAGCTCATCGAGGGCCGCTTCGTGGAGCAGATCGATGGGCAAACCTACTCCAGGCACAATCGCTGGATGCCTCTGCACAAGAGACTGGTGGCCGTGGAGCTCAAGCTCGTGCGCACGGACGATGCCTTCGTCCAGGCCGTCAACAACCTCGGGTTCGCCGATGAATCGTACGTGGCGCTGCCGGCCGACCGGGCCCGTCGGCTGGCAAAAAGTAAATCGAGATCAGCATTCACCGCAAGAGGAATTGGCCTGCTGGCCGTCGGCCCCGACGACTGCCGGGTGGTCCTCAAAGCCAGGCCGATGCGCCGGCACGCGGACAGTCCCATTCAACACTACTGCGTCGAGCGATTCTGGCAACCGCACATCAGGGGCGGCCGCCCCTGAGGAATGCGGAATTCGGAATGCGGAGTGCGGAGTGCGGAATAGGAGCGCACTTGCGGAGGAAGTACATCCTGCCTATGATTCTGCCTATGGATAATAACGAACTCAGGAAACGTACAAAGGCGTTTGCTTTGCGAGTCATCCGGCTTGTCGAGGCATTACCAAGAACGCGGGTGGCAGATGTCATTGGCGGGCAGTTGCTTCGTTGCGGCACGTCGGTTGGTGCGAACTACCGCGCCGCTTGCCGACCGAAGTCGCCTGCCGATTTCGTCGCGAAGATGGGCATTGTCGAAGAGGAATGCGACGAGTCTGCCTATTGGATGGAACTGCTCGTTGAGGCCGGCATCATGAAAGTGGGCCGGATATCCAGTCTGATGAGTGAGGCCGACGAGATTCTCGCCATGGTCGTTGCGTCGGTCAAGACTGCACGGGCCCGCCGGCGCAATTAGCTTTACTCCGCACTCCGCACTCCGCACTCCGCAATTCGTTAGAGGCTCATCAGCATGAGTTGCTCGGCGACTTTGCCGGGCTCGCGGACGCTGACGGAGCCGTTGGCTGACAAAACCCCTTTGGGCATGTGAGGCAGACGTCTGCCGAGGACGTACGCCTGCGAGAGGTCCTCGTACAGCCGCAGGGCCCGCTCTTTCGGCGGCATCATGGCGAGCGTGTCAAGCCACTCTCTGTAAAATGCCGCAAGCTGGTCCTTCGCCACATCCTTGTTCGCCAGTACCGGAAGCTGGTCGAGCAGTTGCCGCAGGCTCGGATATATGCTGTCCGTGGGGGGCAGGTCGACCAGGGCCTGTTCGATCCACGCCCTCAGCTCCGGGCTGGCGACGGCCATTCTCCTCAACGGCGGGATCGCCAGCTTCGGGCGGCCCTTCTGGATGGGGCTCATCGGCGTGTAGTACGTGTAGCTCGTTCCGATGCCCAGGGCGGGGTGCCGGCACAGGCCGCGGACCCAGAGCACGATATTCATGCCCCAGTATGGCCCCGCGATCACGGACGCGTCCCTGGGAAGCTGTCCCCTGAGGCCCTGGTGAAACGCGAGCAGGGCGGAGTACCGTTCGGTGAAGTTCTCGCTGAGGTTGTGGTCCGAGAGTGTCACATCCACGACCCATATGCCATCGGCGCGGGCCAACTGGTAGTCGCGCATGGCGGCTTGAAGCTTGTCGTCGCGCTGGGGTTTACGCCGGAGAATGGTCGAGCTCGTAAAAACAGCCGGAAGAATCAGTTTGGCGTCGGGTTTCATCCTGTCCTTCCAGAGTCCCGCGGCCTCGGCGAGCATGCGGTTGATCTTGTTTCGGCTGCCGCCGGGCGGAACCGGCAACTGCGGCACCGAGATCCAGAGAGGCTTGTGCTCCATGCACGCGTCGAGGTTCTCCGCGACGAACGCATTCAGCTCGTCGCTGTGCTGCTTGACCCAGTACTTCGGGTCAGTCAAAACTCGATAGCCGGTGAATCGCCCGAATTGTCCGTACCACCGCTTCCAGAGCTCGTATTTCCAGTCGTCCTGCCTTACCCCCTGCTCGTCCAGCGGCCACTGGGCCTCGACGGTTTCTGGCGGCTCCGTGCCGATATCCATGGGCCAGGTGGTCCCGAGGATACAGTCGTAGGCATCCACTGTGGCGTCCACCCACAGGGGAGTCCCCGGCTCAAGCAGCGACACTGTCGCGGCAATCGATTCCAACGGGACCCGCATGCAATGTGCGTCGGCGAAGTACTTCCTGGCGATCGCGCTGTCGCCCTCGTTATTGACAAAAGGTATGTAATCAGCCATGGATATGCCCCCCATCTTCCTATCCTATCCCAGACTGCCTGGCTGCTGTCAAATCCCCCATGTGGCCATACCGAGGCTGCCACACTGTCAGTATAGGCGGCTCACTCCTGTGACTGCAAGAGGTTTGCGCGGAAATCCCGTGTGCTGTGCATCGTCGCTTGCTCTATCGCCGAGGAAGCTTTGCAAAGTCCGCATTCGAGGTTTAGAATGAAGCCGCTCTGAGCCGACTTACTGATAGGACGCCATGGAAGGCATGAATACGCTTACATACGAGTTTGAGCAGGGCCAGGAGGGGCAGGCCCGGCTTGTCCTCAAGGGCAGGCTGGATAAGGATACCGCCGCGTCGATCTGGCGGCAGAGCACCCAGAGCCTGCGCCAGGCCAAACCCGCCTTTTTCGTCGTTCAGGCCGGCGACCTGGAATACTGCGACGGGGCGGGCATTGCCCTGCTCGTGGAGTACAAGCGGATCCAGGAGCAGAACAAGGGGCGGATCGACATCCAGGGTCTTCGGCCTCAATTTCAGCAGTTGCTGGCCGTGTTCCAGATCGATCGCGCCATACCCCGGCCTTCCCCACCTGGATTCCTGCCGGGTTTCGTTCACTCGCTCGGCGTGCTGGCGGTTCGACTGGGCCGCGATTTCAAGGCCCAGGTGGATTTCACGGGGGAGGTCTTTGTCAAGCTCGTCAGGACGGCACGGCATCCGGGCTCTCTTCGCTGGAAGGACATGCTCCTGATGGCCGAGAAGGCGGGAGCGAACGCGGTGGGCATCACCGCGCTGCTGGGTTTCCTGATCGGCCTGATCATCGCTTTCCAGTCGGCGGCGGCGCTGCAGGAGTTCGGCGCGGAGATCTTCGTGGCCGACCTGGTGGTCCTCGGCCTTCTCCGCGAGCTGGGGCCGCTGATCACGGGTTTCATCCTTGCCAGCCGCAGCGGCTCAGCCTTCGCCGCCGAGATCGGGACGATGAAGGTGAACGAGGAAATCGACGCCCTGACCACGATGGCTCTGGACCCGGTGCAATACCTGGTCCTGCCCCGGATGATTGCGGCGATTCTCGTCATGCCACTCCTGACGATGTTCAACGAGCTCTTCGGGCTCATCGGCTGCGGCGTGGTCATGGCTTCCTGGCATGTGCCCGTCGGGACGTACCTCGACAGGATCAGTGATGCGGCGACCCTGACGGACCTGTTCAGCGGCCTGGTCAAGACGCTCGTTTTCGGCACGCTGATCGCCGGCCTGGGCTGTCTTCGCGGCCTGCAAACGGACACGGGTCCCAGCGCCGTGGGCGATTCCGCGACACGGGCCGTCGTCAGCGGCATCATCGCAATCATCGTCGCCGACGGCGTCTTTGCCGTGGCATATTATTTCCTGGGGATATAGTCGGCGATGGCAGCTAATAGAGATCCCATCATCAAGGTAAAAGACCTCACCGCCGGCTACGGCGACATGGTTCTGCTCAAGGACATCAACTTCGAGGTCTATACCGGTGAGATTTTCGGCATCCTCGGCGGCTCCGGCAGCGGCAAGAGCACCGTGCTCAAGCATATGATCGGTTTGAAGCCGCCGCTGCGGGGAAGCGTATTCATCGATGGGACGGATATCGTCGCGGCGCAAGGGCAGGAACAGGTCGACGTGCTCAAGAAGATCGGCGTCTCCTACCAGAGCGGCGCCCTGTTCGGCTCGCTGAACGTACTCGAAAACGTCACGATCGTGCTGGAGGAATTCACGGACCTGCCTCACGACGCCATCGAGCTGATCGCCGAGATGAAGCTGAAGGCCGTCGGTCTGCAGGACGCCGCGTACAAGATGCCCGCCGAGCTAAGCGGCGGCATGAAGAAGCGGGCGGCCATCGCGCGGGCCCTGGCCATCGATCCGAAGGTCCTGTTCCTCGATGAGCCGTCGGCCGGCCTGGACCCGATTACCTCGGCCCAGCTCGATCAGCTCATTCTGGACCTGTCGGAGAGCCTGCACATTACGTTTGTGATCGTCACGCACGAGCTGCCGAGCATTTTCGCCGTCACGGATCGGGTGATCATGTTGGACAAGGAGAGGAAGACGGCCATTGCCATTGGGACGCCTGAAGAGCTTCGCGAGAGCGACGACCCGATGGTCTGGCGATTCTTCAATCGGCAGGCGGCGGAGGGAAAGCAGACCTGAGTCCCTGTACAGAGTGTTCTTCCGGGTTGGTTAATATCTGTTGGATGGATGCAGATGGGCACAAAACCGCACTATTTCCGGATCGGCATTTTTGTGATCTTCGCCGTCGCTCTGATCGTGATCGCCGTGATCCTGTTCGGGGCCGGGCTGCTCGCCCGCGACGAGATGCATTTCGAGTCCTACTTCTCCGAGTCCATCACGGGTCTGACCATCGGCTCGCTGGTGGAGTTTCGCGGCGTTCGCATCGGACAGGTCGAGGGCATCGGATTCGTGGGCAATACCTACACCTTGCCGAAAGAGAAGGGAGGCATCTCCCACTATGCCTCGTACGTTCGAGTGGTTTGCGCGGTGCCCCGATCGAAACTGCCGGCCTTTGCCGCAGGACAGGTGGAGACCGTCCTGGGTCAGATGATCGACCGCGGACTCCGCGCGCGCGTCGCATCGAACCTCCTCACCGGGCAGGCTTACCTCGAGCTGAATTACCTTGATCCGAACCGGTTCTCCGTCGAGCCGCTTCCGTGGGCGTCCAAGTACCTTCGCGTCCCCTCGGCGCCGAGCGAATTCACCACGATCAAGGATTCCATCGACAGCATCCTGACGGAGTTGCAGTCGATCAACGTGGAGGGACTGGCCAGGTCGCTCGATGACGTGCTCACCTCGCTCAATAAGGTGATCACGGAGGCCAACGTGGCGGAGCTCAGCCGGTACGCTCAGGCGTTTCTGATCGAGATTCGTGAGAAGGTGGCGGCCCTGGAGATGGACGAGATCAACGATGCGGCACAACAGTTGTTTGCGTCTTTGAACTCGGCAGTCATCGACGCCAATATCCCGCAGTTGAGCCGGCAGGCCCGTGACGTGCTGAGCCACGCGGACCAGCAGATTGCGGCCCTGAATCTGGAGCGGATCAGTGGGGACATCGAGCACTTGTTGGCCTCCCTGGAAGGGGCGGTGGCCGACGCCAATATTCCTGCGCTGGGCCAGGAGACCCGGGGCCTCATCGTGGACCTGCGCGAGACGAACAAGTACCTTAAGGACCTGTTGGCGCCGCCCGAGGGGGTCACAAGCCGGGCGAATGTGCCGGAGGTCGTGGCCCGGTTAAGTCAGACCATATCGCAACTGAACAAAGTGCTCTCGACCGAGCGGCCGCAGATCAATGCCACGCTGAGTGAGTTTCAGCAGATCGCGGAGAGCCTCAGCGAGTTGGTGGCCGCTTTGAGAGAACAGCCGTCGAGCCTGTTGTTCAGCAGGCCGCCGCAGAAATCGGAGGTGTTGAAATGATGCCGATTACAGTTGAGTTCTTCGTAGCACGGACAGCAGTCCGGGTGGCATCGTCAAGCCGTAGAGACGCAAGATTTTGCGTCTTTACCAAGCGATGGTTCTCTGCGGACTGGATCAGACCATCGCCAAGACCTGCGGCCTTGACAATGCCACTCAGAGATATGAAATTCCCAGAAGGAATGGGTATGAGTCCTCAAATGAAGGCATTTCTGTCTTTCGCTTTGGTCTTGTCGGGCATGGCGGTTGGCGGGTGCGGCCAGAGCACGGCAACACAGGAGTATTACATCCTTGAGGCGGCACGCAAAGCCACGCCGATTGCGGCCCCCATCGACGCGACGCTCGAAGTCCGCCGGCTCACCGTCAATTCCGCCTTCGCCACGAAGAATCTGGTCTATCGTACGGGGGAGTTCCAGTATGAGCCCGATTTCTACCGCGAGTTCCTGATCTCCCCGGGCGCGATGATCACGGAGCACACTCGCCGGTGGCTGGCCGACTCCGACTTATTCAAGCAGGTCCTGCCCTCGGGCAGCCAGATTGAGCCGATGTACACCCTCGAAGGGACTATCGCCACCCTGTACGGCGATTTCCGCGACGAATCCGCCCCGATAGCCGTCCTGGAGATCCGCTATTTCCTGGTGGACCACAAAACCCCCGACGGCGCCGTCGTCTTCTCGAAGTCCTACCGGGCGGCCAATCCCGTGCTGGTGAGGACAGTCCAAGCCCTCATGGACGCCCTGAGCAAGGACCTCGCCGAGATCCTGACGCGCCTGGAGAATGACCTGCGGACCGCCCTCGCGGAACCGGCCGACAAATCCTGAATCCACATCACGGAATCCGAGACAAGGCCCCGTGACCCCAGTGGAAACGGCCAAGCAGCGGCATTACCGGCCACCGGCCGTCATGGTCGGGCTCGCAGGGTTTCCAGGGCTTGGGCGGAATCCCAGGGCGATGGGTATGCGTGCCACGCGACGCCTTCGGAGGTCCAAGTGTCGGGAGAGCTTAAGAGATCGTCTCGCTCCGCTTCGCTGGTCGTGTAGAGGTAGCAGCTCAGAACATCGGACCAGAACCGATACACTGGGCAGGTCCCCGTCGGCTGGCGACCCTCGGGGAATGCGTAGAAGGCGACCTCCCTGAGCGTCCAGAGGTGCTGGGAGTCCTTGACGAGCCTGTCCTTCTCGGCCTCGCTGACCGTGTACAAGTGCGACGAAAGCGCCGACGAATAGAAATGATACACCGGGGCAGCATTCGGATTGCCGTCTTTGCCCACAGCGAAGTAAGCGATCCCTTCGAACGTCCAAGCACCGGAGGGCAGGTCGATCAGATTCTGCTTCTCATCGGCGCTGGTGGTGAAGAGCTGAGATTGGATGGCGCGCGACCAGAAACGATAGACGGGCGTCGTCCCGCCGACGGTCCCGGGGCCGATGGTGATATCGTCGATGATCGCCGAGCCGTGCTCATCCACGCGAAACTCGATGGACCGGACCTGGGCACCTGCGGGGTCGAAGCCGGGAATTGTCTGCAGGTCGCTGAGGAGGTTCCGCTCGTAGTAGATGTCCGTGGGATTCAGGAAGATCTCGCGATAGCTGCCCTTGACGTTCGCGTTCGGGACGTTCGCAACTGCATCGGGGCTTCGCTGCAGCACGTAGGCCAGGACGTTGCCTTTGTTGTCGCCCAGCAGCAGCGACACATTGTCGAAGCACGGCGGGGCCACACAATCCCGGCCCAACCCGTGAACTCCCGGCTGGTCCAGCCTCCCGACCTCGTAGAACGACAGGACCGTGTTGCCGTCAACCGGCAGGCCGAAGCCCGGATTGACGGGTCCTGTTTCCGTCAGCGAGACTGAAACACTATCGGAACAATCGCTCTCGCTGTCAGTGGACGCGAGCAGCAGGGCCTTGGCGCTGCCGAGCTTGAGAATCTGCGCCCGCTGCGGCGTCGGGCCGCACGCGAGGGACCCCGATATGGCGTCCCCGAGCGACCATGCCCCTTGATCGGCGTTGATGAGCTTGCCCTTGCCCGGCGCGAAGATTCCTGGCATGGCCGTCTCCCAACTCTCGTGGAAGCCGCTGATCCACTCGAAGTTGGCTCGTAGCGTCCCGCTCTCGTTGAGGACAAAGCTGGTCTGACTCAGCCTGGGATCGGCGATGTCCCTCCTGTCCGCCATCGTTCCGGTCCAGCCGGCAAAGCGGAAGCCTGGATTCGCCGCCGCTTCCACCGGGATGGTGGCGCCTCGCTCGAAGGCAAAGGACCCGACCCCCGGCTTCACAACGCTCCCGCCCGCTCCGCTCGACACAACCAGCGTTTGCACATCGCGGGCAAAGTGCGCCTCAAGGTACTGGTCGGCCGTCAGCGTGAAGGCCAAGGTGCTCTTGCCGGAGGTCATCGTGCCGGTCCAGCCGGTGAACCCCCAGCCCGACTCTGCTTTTGCCGTCACCTCCACCGCGGCCCCGTCATCGAGCACGAACGAGCCTGGTCCCGTCAGCGTCTGGCCAGGCCCAACCTCTGTCGCCACGGCCCCGCCCCGGCCGTACGCAATGGTCAGCGTATGCTTAGTGGCCTGTGCATTCGCCTCGAAATTCGCCTGGAGCGTGTAATCGCCATCCATCGTGACGGTTGTGCCGGCTAGGCCGGGATTCGCCACCTTCCCCGCATCCATCGCCGTGCCGGTCCAGCCCACAAAATGCCACCCGTTCTGAGCCACCGCAATCACCGGGACAACGGCCCCGCGATCATAGTCAAGCGTTCCCTCGGGCGGGTCCGTCATTAGACCGCCCGCAGTCATGGACATCACCAACACGCATCGATCTACCAGGCACGGATCGTATTTGATGAGTATCCCCGGATTGTTCGAACGAATCTGCGGGATGTAGATCGTGCACGCGTCCGCGTTCAGGGGGTTGCTCTCCAGGTGCAGGTACATGAGGCGCATCAGACCTGCGAGCGGTGAGATATCACTGATCTGATTCCACCCCAAGGGCAGGTTGGCCAGATCGGTCAGTCCGGCCAGTACAGAAATGTCGCTGATCTGATTCTCCTCCATGTCCAGATTCGTCAGATGGGTCAGTCCAGCCAGTGGTGAGATGTCGCCGATCTGATTGGTCCTCAGGTATAGACGTGTCAGGTTGGTGAGTCCTGCCAATCCTGAGATATCGCTGATCTGGTTGCCGGTCAGATACAAGTCCGTCAGGTGGGTGAGTCCCGCCAGCGGCGAGATATCGCTGATCAGGCTGTTGGTAAGGCGCAATGTCCGCAGATAGGTCAAGCTCGCCAGTGGCGAGAGGTCACTGATTGGATTCCCGTCCAAATGCAGTTGCGACAGATCGACTATCGCGGCCAGCGGCGAGATGTCGCTGATGTAATTACCCTCCAGGTAGAGTGTTGTCAGGTCCGTCAATCCTGCGAGCCCTGAGACATCGTCGATTTGATTGCCCGCCAGGTTCAAAAAGTCCAGATGGGTCAAACCGGCTATTGGCGAGATATCGCTAATCTCGTTCTCCATCAGAGCGAGCCATGTGAGACCGGTCGCGTACTCGAGGCCTGTCAGATCGGCGATATCGCGGGAAGACGCGTCGAGGGTGGCGAGGTTGAGCATGTCCGCCGGTGTGGGATTGGCCTTACCCAAGGCCATTTCGACGGCGGCCTTGAGGGTGGCGTCGTTGAAATGGACGGGGTCTTCGGCTGAGGCGGTCTGGGGCAGGCACAGAAGCAGGGACAGAACTGCCATCGCGGCCAAAAGCCGCAGGACACTTGTTACTCTCACGACACACCCTCGGACTACCGGCCGATCCGTCGGCGGATGCTTGATCCATCCTTATTACTGCGGCCGATCCATTCCTATCAATCCTCCTGCCACACTGGGGAATCTCCTCCCTAAGCCTCCAGAACGTGAATTGTACCAGAAAACCGCCCTCCAAGTCAAACGTTTCTGGGGGAGACCCGTCGGTTGTGCAGTAGCCGGCAGTCGGTAGTGAATCCCTGTTCCAAGAGAAGACGGGAGATTCCTCTCCCGGCTTCGCGGGCAGGATGCCCATGCCACGACGGATCGGCTGTCCCCACGGCGACAGCGTGTCAAACAGAGCCAAAGCACGTGCCCGGCTCAGCTTGGGCCCGGCCACCTGGCGGTGCAGGATGGTCTTACGATTTTGAGTCGGGCTGGAGCGGGGTTAGAAGACGCCCTCGACATAATCCTCGTAGTGGAAGATCTCGGCGTTCTCCAGGAAGGTTTCCGGCCGGGCTACGAAACTGCGGATGTTGTCCACGATGATCCAGTGCTTGTGCTCCTCGGCCGCCAGCTTCTTGAAAACCTCCTTCTGGGCCGGGTTTTCCACCTCTTCGGCCCTTTCCAGGTAGAACCGCTCGCTCTCCTCTTCGATGTCGCAGGCCTTCCGGTACAGGTCCGCTTCGGTGATATTGAAATCGAATTTCTTGCTGGAGCCGCGCATTTTCTCGAAGATCTCCCTGGCGTGCGCGAGGATCGGGGTCTCGGAGACCTCGTGGGGCGTCTCAGCCTGTATGTGCTCCACCACGTGGAAGTGCTTGACCTCCTCATCGGCCAGCATGGTGAAGATGTTCTTGATCCCCACGTAGTTCGTCCTGTTGGCCAGATCGCGGTAGAACTGCTCGCTGTACTTCTCCTTCTCCATTGCGAACTGAAAGATATCCATGGGTCGTCCTTTCTATCGCAGGCGGGTCTTTCCGGCGATCATCCCGGCTTTTCCACAGTCGGTCGACAGTACCCTGCCCACTAGTTTCTACTGCCCAACGGCCCCAGTGTTCTATGAAAGCGACCGTTCTCCTTATCCGTACCTTCTCTGGGTGTCTTTTGCAACAGTCCTGAACGTCTCAATCTGGCGCCTGAACCGCTGACGGGTCAAAATGTCCCCTTGCGAAAAAAATTTTCTTTGTGTGTTGAATTCTTCTTGACACTTTTGCGGGCAACTGTATGCTATAGGTGGTCTGCTGAAGAGCAGATGGCATCGGTCGGCGGTTTCGGCAGATGCGATTTTGCGAACCCGAATCCAGTGAAGGACGTATGAGTCTCGACGGGTGCCAATGGGGTGCCCGAAAATGTAGAACACCACAAGCCCCTGCGTAGTCTCGCTTCCTCTCCCTCCGCACCGCAGGGGCTTTGCTTTTGGGGCCGGGATATGGCCAATGAGGCGGCAAATCGGGTGAAAACGCCGGGATACCACGAGGATTCTGAGCGGGAAAGGAGCTCGGCCAGGGCGATCACCCAGAGCCTGCTCAAGCAGGTCCCCGATCTCGTGGAGTCTTGCCAGGCGGCGGCCCTTTTCGTCTATGTGGATGCCCTGGAGGACCCGTCCGAGTTGAGTTTCCCCTCGTTGCACGCCACGGTGTTTTATGTGACCAAAGCCCCCGCAAAGGAGAAACCGCCCCGTCACGAGGAAATCCGGTACCTTCGCGTCCCGGATGTGCCTCTGACCCGCATTGGACAGGTGAAAATCGCCGTTTTTCTCGCCTTGTCGCGGGGCCTGATTCAGTATGGCGACCGTATCGTGTTTCTCTCCGGACTGGCGGCCGACAAGACACTCGACACGATCCTCGTGACGGAAGTGGGACGCGAGTATGAGATTTTCGCATCAGGAACGGACCTGATGACCCTGCCGAAGGTGCTTCCGGAAGTCATTGAGAAAGTGGTGGACATCGCCTCGGAACTGGGTAGCGAGGGCCGCGAGGGCAGGGCGGTGGGCACCATGTTCGTCATCGGCGACACCGAGCGGGTGATTCCGCTGACCCGCCAGCTTGTGCTCAACCCTTTCAAAGGGTATCCGCCGAGCGAGCGGAACATCCTCGACTATTCGCTGGAGGAGACGATCAAGGAGCTGTCGACGCTCGACGGCGCATTCATCATCCAGGGCGATGGCGTCATTGAAACCTGCGGCGCGTACATACGGACGGCCAGCCAGGAGGAATTCGAGTTGCCGCGGGGTCTGGGCGCCCGGCATCATGCCGCGGCGGCAATCACCGCTGTAACCGACTCCATCGCGGTAACGGTAAGCGAATCCACCGGCTCAGTGACGATCTTCCGGGGCGGTCACATCGTCACCGAGATCCAGAAACCCCGCAGCACCGGCGGCAAACCCAGGACAATCCATTCCCACGCCCCCGGCAAGTCCAGGAAGCCAACCGATCCCCCCGATTGATCCCGCGTGCGATGTGCAACGCGAGGTTTTGTGCGTCGTCAATCGGGGGTAATCGCAAACAGCCGAAACGAGGAGAGTTCGGCCGGCAGTTGGACCGGGCGGCACCACGGCACGGGGTCGCCGTCACAAAGCCGATGGTAGAACGTGGAGGTTTGTCCCGGCTGTACAGACAGCGACGAATCGCTCGTCTCCGGCGACAGGAGAATCAGGTCAATCCCTCGGCGGTGAATCCGGCTCTGTGCCTCTTCGTCCGTCTGCGCCGCCATGATCGCATGTGCATCCGCAACGCCCTGCCAGTTGCGATGGTAGAGGGAGCCAATGACCTCATGCGGAGTGCGGTAAAGGATCTCCCCGCTGTAACTGGCTCCCGCCAGGATGCGAAGCTTCCGCCCATGCCATTGCGCATCGGTCGTCAGATAGCGACACAGGTCTCTCACGCAAGACGGCGAATGAGCGGCCGGCGACTTTGCTTTTTCACTGAAATAAGCGATCGGAATTCCGGATACTGACAGCAGGAGGAACACGGCCGTGATTCCCATGTTCGCCAGCAGACGGCGAAGGCCATGTTGTGAGCTGCTCAGGCGGGTCCGCAGGTTTATGATGAGCGCGACCGCCGGCAGCAGGAGAAGGACTTGGCCATACATCACCCATCGCACCTGGTAAGACGAGAGAGCTGTAAACACCACGATGGCCGCGAGGACGAACAGCCAGCGAGGGTCGGTCAGATTGACCCGGCGGGAGAAGAGCAGCCCGAGAAAGATGAGCGCGTATCCGATCAGCGGCGGGCCAAAGGCTTGGAGAAAATCGCCGGACAGGACGGACTGAAGTTCTTCCACGACAGCAAGTGTGCGGGCCATCCTGGGGTCAACATCCACAAGCGGCCCACCGTAGAACCTTGGGAATACGGCCCCTGTCGCCAAAGCCAGAATCGCGCCGGCCGCCAAGGCGACGCCAAGGCGGACCTGCCACCCCTGCAACAGCTTCATGCGCGCCAGGCGGGAGAGCACCAGCAGCAATATAGTCATCAGTCCGAAGATAACGATGTGCATGATCGACACTTTGTCGAATTCCACCGCCGCCAGGTCAAACCAGGGCCTTTCGATCGCCAACGCCAGGCAGGTGAATAGGAACAGGCTGGCACTGTAGCACAGCGCCTTTTTCAGAGAATCACCCCCGTGGCGTATCCATAGCCCGCCCAGGACGCTCAGGATCACGGCCACCATCACGAGCGACTCAACACTGGTCCACATCGAAAGGGCACTGACCGCTCCGGCGGCGGTGCATAGGCCGGGGGAGAAGGGACGCTCCATGAGACGCAGGACGAATCCCAGCAACAGAACAAACAGCAGCAATAACAGCCCATGATGGTCCGGTCGCCCGGCTTGCAGATAGATCAGCACACCGATCTGGATCACAAAAAGAAAACCGATGATCGAGGCCCCATCCTCGCCCAGCAGAGGTCGAGCCGCCCAGCGCAGCGCCAGGAGGACCGCTACCAAGATTACCGGGCTGATAATGACCCCCCACCAGAACAAGGACGATGAAAAGCTCGTCAGAAGCGACCCGGGGATTGCCCCCGCGAGCAGCAGGAGATCGAATGGCCGGGTCCAGTGGAGGTCATCGCCATAAGGGGCGTTGCCCCTTTCAATGACTGTATCGTACCATTGGCCCGTTTCGTAGAGGTCCGAGGCACGAAGCAGGTGCATATAGCAATCTGAATCTCCGAGAGCGCCGGCCGGAATTGGCATCTTTCCCAGCAGGTACCACACCACCAATGCCAGCGCGAAGCAAATGGAGAAAGCCAGATAGTAGAAAAAGTCGCCCTTGCTCTTGTCTCTCATCCACAAGATCCCTATTATTGATGTGCTTTTGACGATGATTCTACCGTATGAATCGAGATTTCTCCAGGACCTTCTGGCTCTGCGAAGCGACGGAGAAGGGTCCCGTGTGTGTGGCTGTGTGCTGAAGGCTTTGGAATGGCTCCGCAAAGTGATATCAAGATCGCTGTTTTGATCCCGTGCTGCAATGAAGGACTCACGGTTGGAAAAGTAATCAAGGACTTCACGAGAGAGCTTCCCGGCGCCGATATCTACGTATTCGACAACAACTCAACCGACGCGAGTTGTCAGATCGCTCGTGAGTGCGGCGCGATCCTTCGCAAAGAGGCTCGCCAGGGAAAGGGATTCGTCGTTGCGAGCATGTTCCAGGAGATCGAATCGGATATTTACGTATTGGTGGATGCCGATGACACCTATCCCGCCGAGGACATTCACCGCCTTCTGCAGCCCGTTCTGGCGGGTGAGGCCGACATGGCGGTAGGGACGCGCGTGTCGGAACGCAACAGGGGATCATTTCGTCAGTTTCATCTTCTGGGCAACCGCCTGATCTGCGGGGCGGTGAACCTGGTCTTTGGCACCCGTCTGACGGACATCTTCAGTGGCTATCGGGTTTTCAATGCGCGCATCGTCACCCAGATTCCGGTGGTCTCAAGGGGATTCGAGCTGGAAACCGAGATGACGATCCACTGCCTTTACTATGGAATGAAAGTCCTTGAAATGGATATTCCGTATCGCGAGCGGCCACAAGGCAGTTACAGCAAATTGAGCACTTTTCGCGATGGGTGGCGAGTTGTCTGGCAGTTATTTCGCTTGTTCCGCTCGTGCAAACCGTTGACCTTCTTTGGAGGTCTGGGGCTGGTCCTGTTTCTTCTTGGGGCGTTGGCGGGGGCTTTTCCAATTCACGACTATATCAGCCGGCCCGATCATTACGTCGTTCACGTTCCGTTGGCCATCCTGGCCACAGGTCTGATGATCCTGTCGGGAGGCTGCATCTTTCTTGGCATCCTGCTCCATGCTCTCAACTGGAGATTCCTGGAACTACACAACGTTATGACGAGACGGCGCTAGCGCGCAGAGAGAGTCGGAGGTGACGGGTGGATCGTGAACATTTTCACCGGTGTAAGAAGCAGTTCATCGAGGGCATCCGAGCGGTTCTATCGGAACATGGCGCAACTCCGGCGCTGACCGAAGCCGGCTTTTGTGCATACGCGGACCCGAACCCGCTGATTCGTTTCCTTTTCTGGCGCCGCATGTGGCTCACGACCGGACTGATCGAGATGGGTGGTCCATACGGCGCGATCCTGGATTTTGGCTGTGGCGCCGGGGTCGGGGCCTCGCTGTTGGCTCCTTTCTGCAATCGGTTGATAGGACTCGATCGCGATCTCGGACCTTATAGACTGCTGAGCCCTTATATTACTTGTCCTTCGAACGTGGAACTGTATGAGACCCGGGACCGCCCTCTGCGCAGTTTTGAGGATAACACGTTCGATGTCGTCATGGCGTTGGATGTCCTCGAGCACGTCGAGGATCTGGAGGACGCTATGACGGACATTTGCCGTGTCGTGAAACCTGGCGGCCCGGTAGTCTTCTGCGGTCCTACGGAGAGCGTCGCCTACCGTATCGGGCGCAGGATTGCCGGCAAAGAGTACACGGGCGACTATCACGTCAGGAACATCTATGACATTCACAAGGTCGCGGCTTCGATGATGCACGTCGAGACGATCGCGACGCTTTACTACCCGTTCCCCCTGTTCAAGATATTTGTGGGCCGGTCCAGATAAGATCCAGAAGCCCGCAGCACGGCTTGGAAATACAGGCGTGTCTGGGGCCGTGTCTTCATTATTCATTGTTGTTGTTGCTGTCAGGGAATTATTCATCAGGGAATAAGGGTCGAGTCTCAATTATTGATTCTGCTGAAAAACCCCCTCGTCTTTTTGCGGATTTTGTTTGTCTTGTATAACACTGTCGGGTAGACTCCTGGGGTAAGGCAATGG